>Ga0315298_1003546_pt1 | contig 24658 bp, 25 predicted proteins | sample WHS_1_MG_FD_203077 | JGI IMG/M metagenome (GOLD analysis project Ga0315298, IMG submission 203077) | Extremophilic microbial mat communities from Washburn Hot Springs, YNP, Wyoming, USA - WHS_1_MG | ecosystem: Environmental > Aquatic > Thermal springs > Hot (42-90C) | place: USA: Wyoming...
GTATTGGCATGGCAGCAGAGTAGGAACGACGAGCATCGATGTTTGAACTGGACATTCAGCCGACAGGACGCCGACAGGAAACTAAGCCGCCATTATGTAACGTAATTACCGTGTCATTGTACTAGCGCTTTGGTCGGGTCCAGTGGGTTCAAGAGTCCGGTCGCCCAAATTACGTGTCTGTCCCCATATCTGGGTGCCAGGGCCGGCTGGGACCACCCAACCGGGCTTGGTCAGGTCCGCTGGGCCAAGAGTCCGGTTGTCCAAATTCCGTGTCTGTCCCCATATCCCGCCCACCATCCGCCCTTTCGGTCACCCCGTTGAAAGTTGAGAGTTGCACGTTGGACGTTGAACGTTCCTGATCGGTATATCGGACATCGTGTCTGTCCCCATCACGGGGCGCCCCGCAGGCCTGGACCGTCCGACCGGCACTTGGACAGGTCCACCGGGTCAAGAGTCCGTCAGCCCAAATTCCGTGTCTGTCCCCACATCCCGACCACCAAGCCCCTTTCGGTCACCCCGTTAAAAGTTGAGAGTTGAACGTTTCACGTTGAACGTTCCTGACCGGTATATCGGACATCGTGTCTGTCCCCATATCTGGGCACCACAGCCGGCTTGGGCCGCCATACCGGCGCTTGGACAGGTCCACCGGGTCAAGAGTCCAGTCGTCCAAATTCCGTGTCTGTCCCCATATCCCGACCACCATGCGCCCTTTCGGTCACCCAGTTGAAAGTTGAGAGTTGAACGTTTCACGTTGAACGTTCCTAACCGGTATATCGGACATCGTGTCTGTCCCCATCTCTGGGTGCCAGGGCCGGCTGGGACCACCCGACCAGTGCTTGGTCTGGTCCGGCGGGGTCAATAGTCCGGTCGCAGATACTCAGTGTCTGTCCCCATATTTGGTTCCGGGCAGACTATCCAATTTAACACTTCGAAGACCGCACTGTGGTGACCGCACTGCTCGCTGCCGGAGAAGCAGATACTGACAAATTGAGCAAACTCGCAGTCTGAAAATCTTCGCAAATATGATCGATTGCTCAGTATGATTATATACTTCTGTGAAGACATTCGCTTCGCAGACTGCCGAGAAATATGCGGGTTAGCGGGCCGAACCCGGCCGACGGATGGGCGCTTGCGCCCCCACCTCGAGTCGCCACCGACCGAGTTGTTCTTTCAGATCGCTCACAAGGGTTGGCTGTCGGTCGGCGAGGTCATGCTGCTCCGCAATGTCGTCGCGTAAGTTGTAGAGCTCGAGGCGACCGTCCTCGTGGTACTCGAGGAGCTTCCAATCGCCTCGTCGCACAGCGCTTACGGGTGTGGTTGTTGGGTAGTAATGCGGGAAATGGAAATACAGCGCATCACGTGCCAGCCCGCTTTTCGGGTCGCGTAGCAGCCCGACCAGACTTTTGCCGTCCACAGGTTCGGTCACTGTGGCCCCGGCCAGTTCGGCTATTGTGCTGAAAATGTCCATGCAGATGACCGGCTCATTGCAGACGACGCCTTTTGGAGTGACGTTGGGAACCCGCGCAATAAACGGCACTCGTATGCCGCCTTCGTATAACGATCCTTTGCCAGAACGAAGTGGGGTGTTATCCGTCACGCGCCGGCCCCTGAACACATTTGTGTAGCCGCCGTTGTCCGACGCAAAAAACACCGCAGTATGCTTTGCGAGTCCACGGCGATTCAAGTGCCGCAGGATACGTCCGATGTTTTCATCGAGTGTTTCAATCATTGCAGCATATTCAGGGTTTTGGTGGTGCAATCCCGGATGAAGCTTGCGCCGGTATTGTTCGACGATCTCGGGTTTGCCCTCGATTGGCGTGTGCGGATTGTGAAACCACAGATTCAGAAAGAAAGGGCGCGTGCCAGCCGCGTCAATCAGTTTGATTGCTTCATCGGTCAACCGATCAGTAAGGAACTGACCGGGCTTGCCAAGGCCGAGGCCCGGGACATAACGAAACTCGCGCGACGGCCCGCTTGGCCCGCGGAACGGGTGGAAATAGGTGGATGGCGCGCCCCAGTGCGTGCCCCCGATGTTCACGTCAAAACCCTGTGTTTCGGGCGAATGAGCGGCATCGCCAACATGCCACTTTCCGACGTGAAATGTGAGGTACCCGCGTGCTTTCAGCAGTTCGGCAATGGTTGTTTCTTCACATGGCAAATCGTGGGCCGTTACCGGCGGCAACAGTAACCGGTCGGTGCGTTCTGCTTCGGCCTGTCGTCCCAGGGAAGATTCACGCCACGTGGTGATGTGTAACCGAGCAGCGTGTTTGCCGGTGAGGATCGCAGCCCGCGTCGGTGAACAAACCGACATTGCATATGCTTGTGTAAACCGGACACCTTCGCGCGCAAGCGCATCCAGATTGGGGGTCCTGTGCAAATCCCCGCCATAACAAGCGATGTCCGACCAGCCGAGGTCGTCCGCAAGAATGAAAACGATGTTCGGCGGCGCAGCCGGGCCCGGCCTCGGTCCAGCATCCGACGCAAAATTCGGATGGCCGAAGACCAGTGCAAGCCCGAAAAACAGGATGCTCTTTTGAATGCTCATTCGCGACGGTTTTAAACTCTTTCCGCGGGTCAATCAACTCAGCGCGGAGCAGCCGGAACCGAATGCCCGGCTTGTGACAAGTGCGCTGGTTGCAGGAACACCGCTTTGCGGCGTCGCGCTGAGGGGTTGACTGGTGGGATTTCCGGGCTGGACTTTCGGACGAACATCCGGGTTACATCATGTCGTGAGCGGCATTCGTGTTCTCCACGGTTTCACGTTTTTCAGAAGCCTGGGAGGCGTCGAGTCAATGCTCCGCCTGCACCATCGGGTTGATGCAGTGCATGGGCTCGACTCAACGTTCTGTGCCTATTTCGAACCGCGCGATATCGGCATCGACCGCGTTTTCGGCATGGGATTGAACGCGTTCAGCACAATACAAACCGCGCGCCGCAGGTTCCGTTCCGTGCCGACATCGTCCGCCGAAACAATCGTGTATCACAATTTCTGGGGTATGGCGTTCTTTGCCGACCTCGACCGAGGCTCGCGCAGAATTGGCGTGCTGCACACCGACACGCCCGGGCTGGCTTCGTGGCTGAGACAGTTGAGCGGGCTGGTGGACGGCGCGCTCTGTGTGAGCAGGCCGTTGCTCGAGCTTGTCAGGCGAGAATTACCCGAACTGGGTGAGGATCGCACAGCATGGCTGCCGTATCCGGTTGCGCGCGATCGCACCGAAGCCGCACAACCGCCGATGGCATCGAGGCCGATCGTTCTCGGGTTTGCCGGGCGCCTTTCATTTGAACAAAAACGCGTGGACAGGTTCCCGCTGCTGATCGAGGCTCTTGATCGGCTCGAGGTTGATTTCAGATTCGAGTTCCTCGGCGACGGCCCGCAAGCGACGTGGCTGATCCGGCGGTTCGAGAAAGATCCCCGCATCAAGTTCCACGGGCGATTGTCCGGTTCTGATTACTGGGAAGTGCTGAAAAGCTGGGATGCAATTGTGTTTGTCTCGGACTACGAGGGCTTGCCCATCTCATTGATCGAGGCAATGGCGGTCGGTGTTCTGCCGGTTGTGCCATCCGTTGGCAGCGGCGCCGATCCGTACGTGCGCAATGTCCGGGAAGACTTGCTCTATCAACCGGGCAAGATGGATGCCGCCGCAGCCGCCATTCACGCGCTGACGCGGGCCGGTCACAGTGAAATCCAGCAACTGCGGCGCCGGGCCAATTCGGTCATCGAACCCCATCTTGGCGATTGCTACGAACGAACTTTTGCCCGGCACGTTTTCCACGTGGCGGCGTTGCCGCGAATCTCCCGGTCAACTTTCAAGCGTGCAACGCCGCATCTGAGGATGTTTGTTCCGTTCGGCGTGTTGCGCCGGGTTTGGCTCGGGGCATTGTGGAAGCCAGCGGCATGGACAACAGGCTGGACCGCCGAGTCGGACACGGCGTCGGCATGAAGTATCGCTTCAGTACAATCTTGGAGAACTGCGCGGCAATCGCGAATTGGCGGGCCATTCGAGACCATTGTCTTCCGGAACTCATTCACTCATCCAGAATCATCTCCGTCGTAGGCGACCAGGTCGCCCCGGGCAGAGGGGCGCGGCGAAGTGCAGAGCATGGGACGAACGCTTTTATCTCAGCGCGGCGCAGCCGCAACCGAATGCGCGAAGCGTAAAAACTGCGCTGGTTGTAGGAATACCGCTGTGTCGCGCCGCGCTGCGCGACCTTGTCAGCCGTATCTGAAAGGCTGCGTGAGCGGAAAGGCATTGGGGAGATGTCTTATTGTTGGTTCCCTGTCGTTTTCGAAGATGACTTCGACAATGTCAAAGCGCACTCGAACCTGCGGGTTTCCAATGCACCTCAAATAATCGAGGGCAGCCATGCTGAGCCGACGCCGTTTTTCCTCATCAACGGCGTCTGCAGGCCGTGCCCAATCCTCAGAAGACCGGGTTTTCACCTCGACAAATACAAGACAATCGCCATCGCGGAATATCATGTCGATTTCGCCGCGTGGGGACCTGTAATTGGCTGCGAGGAATTTGAACCCGCATTTCTTGAGGTGCTTGCGCGCAACCAGCTCCCCGCGCCTGCCCAATCGCAAATGCGACGGCAACGACCGCGGTTTAAAGAACGCCAGAACCCACTCCCAGAAACTCATTGTGCGGGCGAACACGGGCCTGTGACGGCGCGGCCCGGGTCATTGTAATTGCCCGGGGCGAACAGGTTCAGTTGAATTTCTCGCACGGGCGCAAATGACCGCCTGTGGATCGGACAGGGCCCGAACCGTGAAAGAGCCTCCAGATGCTCTTGTGTGGGATATCCCTTGTGCCGGGCGAATCCGTAGTTCGGATACCGGCGATCATATTCAAGCATCAATCTGTCGCGCGTCACCTTTGCAAGGACGCTTGCGGCCGCAATTGAATAACTCCGCGAATCGCCTTTGACCATTGCGGTTTGGGGGTAACCGATTGTCGGAACCGGCAGTCCATCCACCAGCACATGCTGCGGTTTTTGGCGAAGACCGGCGATGGCCCGGCGCATGGCAAGATGCGTTGCTCGGAGTATGTTAAGTTCGTCAATCGTGTCTGCATCAGCCATGCCGATACCGTGGTCGAGCTCGCGCCATCCAACCAGCGCTTCGAAGAACCTGTCGCGCCTGCCAGGGCTCAACTTTTTGGAATCGGTCAGACCGGAAAGTGCAGAGGGCAGGCCTTCGCGTACGACGCCGGCAGGGAATATGACTGCTGCCGCAACCACAGGACCCGCCAACGGACCGCGACCGGCCTCATCGACTCCTGCAACGAGCGCCACGCCCTCGGAAATCAGGCGCCGCTCTTCTTCGAACATATCAACCTGCTCGTGCACATGTACGGCCCGCATTGTTGAGCATTCCAATAAAAAAAGCGAGGCCATAGCCCCGCTTTTTAATGGTCGGTCCGCCAATCCGTCAGGCTTTCTTCTCGGCCTCGGCGGCGGGCTGTTGCGTGGAAGCGCCGGGTTCAGTTGTCGCCGCAGCATCGGGTTCTGTTGTTGCGGCTTCGGCTGTCTCGGCTGTCTCGGTGGAACGACGTGAGCGCTCGCGCACCGCGATTGCGCTCTTGCCAACACGCTTGCGCAGATAGGTCAGTTTGACGCGACGCACCGCACCGTGCCTTTCGACTTCGACCTTTTCGATTCGGGTCGAGTGCATTGGGAACACGCGCTCGACGCCTTCGCCATGGCTGATGCGGCGCACTGTGAACGTTTCGTTTATTCCATGGCCGCGCCGCCCAATCACAACTCCGGTGAACACCTGAATGCGCTCCTTGTCACCTTCAATCACCTTGGTGTGAACGCGCACGGTGTCGCCCACGTTGAACTTGAACGGTTTCTTGCGCAAATAGGGAGCTTCGATCTTATCCAATAGTGCCTGGTTCATGGTTTACCTTTCTCTGAAATGTGGTCTGATTTTTCATTACAAGCCCGTGAAGCAAGCAGGTCCGGCCGCCTCATGGCCGTGCGTGACATGGCCTGCTCGTGCCGCCACTTCGCAATCTCGGCGTGGTTACCCGACAGCAGCACTTCGGGGACTTTCATTCCGCGAAACTCAGCCGGGCGCGTGTACTGAGGGTATTCAAGCCAGCCATGGCTGAACGATTCTTCTCTGGCGCTGTCGTCGTCGCCCAAAACCCCCGGCAAAAGACGTGTGACCGCGTCGATTATCACCATTGCCGGCAACGCGCCATTGGTCAGAACGTAATCCCCAATCGACAGCTCGTCGTCGGCAAGGAACTCGCGTACGCGCTCGTCCACGCCCTCATAGCTGCCGCAGATCAGTATGATGTGCGGCAACCCGGCAAGCTCGCGCGCGATGTTCTGGTTGAACACTCTGCCCGCCGGACCGAGCAGGATTGTTCTTGTTTCGGGCTTTTTGAGACTTTCCACTGCTTCGAACAGCGGTTCCGGTTTCAACAGCATTCCCGGCCCTCCCCCGAACGGCCTGTCGTCAACAGTCCTGTGCCGGTCATGTGTGAAATCGCGCAAATTGTGAATGTGCAATTCGAGCTGACCATGAGTCCGGGCGCGCTTGATGATGCTTTCATCAAGCGGTCCGGTAAACATCCCTGGAAAAAGCGTTAACACGTCGATTCTCATGGCCGGCCAAGCTCATTTTCTCATCCGGGTTGACCCGCTGCACTGTACTGTGGCGGGACGGGACACTGGATGCATCCCGGCGAGCGAGCCTGTCATGCGGCTCAGTCTTTGGGCGCCGATTCGTCTATCAGTTCAAGCACGCAGCGTTTGCCCTGCTTGGCGCTGCCGACCTGCAGCAACGCTCTGAGCGCGTGTATCGTTGCGCCCTGTTTCCCTATCACTTTCCCCACGTCCGTCGGATGCAACCGCAACTCGTACACCGTCATGTTGTTTTTCTCAACCGGCGTAACCACCACCGCATCCGGTCGGTCAACCAAACCTTTCACCACATACTCGAGCCATGCCTGCATAATGCACGCTTCAGCTAGGTTTGAGCAGCGACGGCCGATGCCTGTTTCTCAGCCTTTCGAATAAGGCTCGCAACGGTCTCGGTCGGTTTGGCTCCCTTGCTGATCCAGTACTGCACCCTGTCCAACTTCACAACAAAGTTGTTTTCCTTCAGCAACGGATTGTACGAGCCAACTTCTTCAATGAACCTGCCGTCGCGTGGACTTCGGCTGTCCGCGACCACTACTCTGTAAGCCGGAACATTCTTTGTTCCGGTGCGTTTCAGGCGAATACGTACTGCCATATAGATTACTCGTTCCCGGCATATCCGGCGCAAACATACTCGACGCCGACACAAACCGCCAGCCGGGTCGGCGAAACAAAAGAGACGTATATACTAGGCCCCCGCAGGTCGGTTGGCAAGGACTGATTTCTGTTCTCCGGCATCCTTGCCTTTCTCGTGCCCCCTCATGGCCCGTCTGAGGCTGAGCCTCGCCAACACCGTCTTGCTCCTGCAACTCATGTAAGGTAGTTTACCAACATGACCGCACGGCTCTTGTTTTTGATATGGCTTGCAACACTCGGTGCCAGCTTGGGCACCGGCGCCGCAAACACCCCTGTGCTGACAAGCTCGCCAAAACGCGTCGTTATATTGCCCATCCGCGATGACATCATGCCGCCTTTGGTTTACGTGGTCCGCCGCGGAGTCAAGACCGCCATGGACAGCAAGGCCGACCTGTTGGTGCTTGACATGAACACCCGGGGCGGTCGGGTGGATTCGACGGAAAAGATCATGGAGATTCTCGCGCAGTTCCCCGGCGAAAGTGTGACTTACGTGAACAAGGCGGCGTATTCGGCGGGCGCATTCATCGCGGTAGCGACGCACCGCATCTACATGGCACCGGAAAGTGTCATTGGTGCCGCAGCGCCAATCATGTTGGCCCCGGGCGGAACCGGCGTCGAGGCAATGCCGGAAACCCTCGAAATCAAGACCACGTCAGCTCTCAGTGCCAGAATCCGATCTTACGCTCAGAAAAACGGTCATAACCCCGATGTGGTCGAGGCCATGATCGACAAGCAGAAGGAACTGGTCATCGACGGAAAAACCATAAACGAGAAAGGTCGGATACTTACGCTGACAAACGTTGAGGCGGAACGTGAATATGGTACACCGCCGAAACCGCTGCTTTCAGCGGGCACCGTTGAAAGCCTCGACGTGCTCATTGACAAGCTGGCCGGCCCCGGCGCATACAAAACGGTTATCCAGCCGACCGGCGCGGAAAAGCTCGCCACATGGATAAACGCGTTGAACTGGCTCTGGCTCATAATTGGTGTTGCGGGCATTTACATCGAGATCAAGACCCCGGGGTTCGGTTTGCCCGGCATTGTCGGAATTTCGGCTTTTGCGCTCTATTTCCTCGGAAGCTACGTTGCCGGGCTTTCCGGGCTGGAATGGCCGGCGCTGTTCGTGCTCGGGCTGGTGCTGGTGATTCTCGAGTTATTTGTGTTTCCGGGCACGGTGCTGCTTGGGCTGGCCGGGGCGCTTTTGATGATCGTCACCATTGTGATGGCCATGGTGGATATTTACCCGGGCAACCCCGCTTTGCCGGATTTACCCCAATTGAAACTTCCGCTTCGCAATTTGGGTCTTGCGGCAGTCGGGTCGGCGGTAACCTTGTTCATCCTGAGCCGTGTGCTTCCGAAAACGTCGTTGTACGGAGTGCTTGTCAGTCAATCTGCCAGCGGCGTGCGTTCAGTAGAAACCGAAGCGCAGGTGCAGGCTTCGAGGATTGGGCGCGAGGGTGTTGCGATCTCTGTTCTGCGGCCCGGGGGCAAGGCGATGTTCGGCGACGAGGTGCTGGACGTTGTGACGCAGGGCGAAATGCTGCCCAAGGGCACGCGCGTGAGGATCATCGGCCACAGCGCAAAGGAAGCCATTGTCGAGCCAATAGAACCTTCAAACCCGGTCGCGGGCTGAGATTCTTCGGGTCCCGGGGCACACAGCCGCAACCGGATGATCGGGGTGAGGGAAATGCGTTCATTGCAAGGTCGGCACGCTGTCGCGCCGCGCTCAGACATCGTGCCGTGCGCCCAAACATGGTGACAGGCACGCTGCTTGTGGGGCGTCCTTCAAGAAAAAAAGGGACAGACACAATATTTGCTGGTTTGATTGCAGTCATGAGACGGACAGACAGGGAAATCACAGACCGGGAACGAATCAGTGAAATTATCCGTGGCTGCTTGGTGTGCCACGTTGCATCAGCCAAGGACAATCTGCCTTATGTGGTACCGATGTCTTTCGGCTACGACGGCGCGGCGCTCTACCTTCATACGGCACCCGAAGGAAAGAAAGTGGACTACTTTCTGGCAAATCCACGGGTCTGCTTCCAATTCGAGCGAAACGTCGAACTGCGCCGCCATGCCCGGTCCGCCTGCCGATGGAGTTTCGACTTCGAAAGCGTCATCGGCTACGGCACCGTCAGCGAAGTGGTCGATCCGGCGCAAAAGGCGTACGCGCTCGGCACAATCATGCACCAGTATTCCGGACAGACATGGCTTTTCAAAAAAGCTCATTTCACCAAACTGCGCGTTTGGAAAATCACAATCGATTCCATGACCGGAAAAAGTCCGAAACGATTCCCGCCCCGCGCAGCTTGAGCGGATTGAGGTCGTCAAACAAAAACCAACATGCTGGGCTTGATTGCACAATAGCATCGCATATGAATGCGCGATCGTTGATGATTGTTGTTCTGTGGTTTGCCGGAGCCGTTTTCGCCTCAAATGCAGGGGGTTGGGGACCTGAGTACCCGCTCATGACCCACCCGCGCGAGGATGAAATCATGACGGATTCTGACACGGGCGCTGAATTGCGGTTTCTCACTCGGGGAGAACACAAAGATACAAACCTGTATTTTCATCAGCGATCGTGGTTGGCAGACGGTTCGATGATTCTGTTTTTCTCAGGGCGCGAAAAGGGCGGTCTCATGGGGTATGTGGTTGAAACGGGCGAGTTGGTGTCAATAAAAGCCTCTGACGACACGAAACTGCGATTGCCGACAGCAGCCAGGTTCCGGAACAGTGTGTTCGCACTGGCCGGCGACAGGATTGTCGAGGTTGCGATTCAGTTGCATGTGCAGGAAGTCGATGGCAAACCAAAGACCGCTGTGACCGCCCGCGAACGGTATTTGTGCACAATCAAAGGGGTGGACGTGTATCTGAATGAGAGCTGCGATGGCCGTTACCTTGCCGTTGGCGGCGCAAAACTGAACGGCATGGATCAGCCAGGGCTTGTGTTGATTGAAGTCGAGACCGGTCGCTGGGAGCGGCTTTGCGATGTGCCTGAGGGCGTTGAATATCACGGCCACGTGCAGTGGAGCATGACAAACCCGCACTGGCTCAGTTTTGCCGGCGCGCCAAATCGACTTTGGGTCGTGGATATACGGGATCGGCGCCCATGGTGCCCTTACAAGGAATGGGAAAACGAGCTGGTCACTCACGAGTTCTGGTGGGTGAACGATCAGTTGGGGTTTTGCGGCGGGGTGAATCCGAAGCCGACCGAAGACTCGCACGTCAAGCTGCTGGACCTTCGCTGCGGCACGGTGCGAATTATTGGGGCGGGAAGTTGGTGGCCGGACGCCACGCCCGCGCAGGTCGCCAAACGCAACTGGTGGCACGCTTCCGGCAGCGAAGACGGTCGCTGGATCGCAGCCGACAACTGGCATGGCGACATCGTTCTCTTTGAAGGCAAGACGGGGCGACCGCGGCTCCTGACAGCGGGACATCGGACATACGGTGTCGGAGAACATCCCGAGGTTGGCTGGGATCGCAAGGGCGAACAAGTAGTTTTTGCCTCACACAAGCGGGGCAATGTAACAGTGTGCGTCGCCACAATTCCGCGTGCGTGGCAGGAGGAAGCAAACCGTTTGGCAGTCGGCCTCGAAGCAAAATCGGCGCGCAATTGATCGCCGGCCCGGGAATTTCACCAGAACGATAGTCTGGGAGTACATGGCTGTCGGTCGGCCAGACTTCCGGGCCGGGCCAAATATCGTGTCTGTCCCCTTTTTTGCACCGCACCCAGATATGGGGACAGACACGATGTCCGGTATACCGATCACGAACGTCGAACGCCCAACGTTCAACTCTCAACTTTCAACGGGTGACCGAAAAAGCGCATGGTGGGTGAGATATGGGGACAGACACAATGTTTGGACGACCGGACTTTTGACCCGGGATGGGATATGGGGACAGGCACAACATTTGTACAACCGGGCTTTTGACCGGTCGGACCTACCCAAGCGCTGGTGGGGCGGTCCCAGCCGGCTGTGGCGCCCAGATATAGGAACAGACACGATATTCACGATATTTGGGCGCCCGGTTCTTTGACCCGGACCAGCCCGAGCGCTTGCCAGCCAGTTGAGACCGACTGGGGCTCACCGCCCCCCTGAAAAAGGGGACAGACACGGAGTTTTGCCGGTCGGCGGTGCAAATAGAGGAACCGGAATGGGGACAGGCACGATATTTGGCCCGGGCGGCCGGATTTTTGACACATCGGAACTGACCCAGCGGCCGGTCGGCCTGTCCAATCGGGCTGTGGCGCCCACATACGGGGACAGACAGGATCTCCGATATGCCGATCAGGAACGTTCAACGTCCAACGTTCAACGCTCAACGTTCAACGGGGTGACCGAAAGGGCGCATGGTGGTCGGAATATGGGGACAGACACGGAGTTTCACAGGCCGGTGAACGTTCGCCCTGGCGGGGACTCCCACCCCGCTGTGTGGGCGCCTTCGCAGGCACACTGGAGCGGGCCTTTAGCCCTTGCTGTGACTGCTGGGTGACCAAAGTGCCAACGACGCAAACCATACCAGCGTGGGGCAACGCTCCACGAAAACGGTCACCCCCGCATCACCTTACTCAATCCAAGGGCTGAAGGCCCGCCCTGTCCGCTCACAGCGCGGCGCGACACAGCGGCATTCCTGGAACCAACGCAGTGGTCACGACACGATCATTCGGTTGCGGCTGCGCCGGACTGAGATCTGATGTGGGCGGAACCTGCTTGGAACTAACGCTTACAGACCAGGGATGGGGAAACTTTGCCGGCGGGGGAAGCTGCTCATTACGACCGACAAGTTGGACTTTTTCATCGCTCGCATACGGTGGTTCTGGTAGCCTTGCACGCATGAAGAAAACGGTTTGGGGATGCGGAAGTATTATTGCTGTTGCGTTGCTGTTTCTGTCGATTGGCGGCTGCACGAGCTACAACAGGCTTGTGAGCCTGTCGCAGAACGTCGAGGAAAAATGGGCACAGGTACAGACTTACTATCAGCGGCGTGCTGATCTTATTCCGAATCTGGTCAGCACGGTTTCCGGGGCAGCCAATTTTGAAAAATCAACCATCACGCAAGTAGTCGAGGCGCGGGCTTCTGTGGGGCAGTTGCGCACAGGAAACAGTCGAGCGCCGTTGACCGCGGCTGAACTCGAACAGTTCGAGCAGGCACAGTCACGTCTGTCGTCTGCATTGTCACGCCTGTTGGTGGTGGTGGAGAACTATCCGGACCTCAAAGCAACCGCGAATTTCCGTGATTTGCAGGCGCAACTCGAGGGAACCGAGAATCGGATAGCGGTGGCCCGGCGCGATTTCAACGAAGCGGTGCGCCAATACAACACCGCGATAAAACAGTTCCCGACGGCGCTATTCGCAGGTTTGCTCGGTTTTTCCCCCAAACCGTATTTCCAGTCCGCACCCGGAGCGGAGATTGCGCCGCGTGTTCAGTTTGATCAAAGCACACCATCTGCGCGGTAAGGCGTTTGTGAAAAACATCCATCTGATTGCACTGTTGTTGTTCAGCGCGCTGGGTGCCGTTGGTGGCGAAGTCATTCCGCCTGCGCCGTTGCGCTATTTCAACGATTACGCCGGTGTTGTCAGTCCGGCTACAGTTGAAGAGTTGAATCGCAAGCTCGAAGAATTCGAGCGCACGAATTCTTCGCAATTGCTGGTGGTGATCTTTCCAAGGAACGAATCAGGGTTGCCGGTCGAAGATTACACAGTGCGAGTCGCGCGCGCATGGAGAGCCGGGCAACGCGACAAAAACAACGGTGCGATTCTGTTTGTGTTTATTCAGGACCGTACAATGCGGCTTGAGGTTGGCTATGGTTTGGAGGGGGCGATTCCCGACGCGGTTGCCAAGAGAATCATTGATGATGTGATCGCGCCGTTTTTTCGGCGGGGCGATTACAACGGCGGGTTGCGCGCGGGCGTTGATGCGGTGATTGCCGCGGCGCGCGGTGAGTTTCAGGGCACCGGAAAAACGGTTGCTGAAAAACGAGGGCGCAGGCGGGAGCCCGGGTTTCCTTCGTGGTTGCCGTTCCTGCTGTTCATTCTGGTCTTTGTTTCCGTGGTCAGGCGGCGGGCGACGGTGTATCATCGAAGGCGCGACGTGTACTGGGGGCCGTTTGGTGGAACGGGCTGGGGTGGTGGCGGGTGGTCGGGGGGCGGCGGTGGATGGTCAGGAGGCGGTGGATTCAGCGGAGGGGGCGGGAGCTTCGGCGGCGGCGGAGCAAGCGGAAGATGGTGATTCGCGGACAACCACCCATGCTTGAAGCGATGAACAGGATTGCCTTGTGACGCAGGGTCGGCGATCGAAACCTGGAAAGCGAAGCCCGGATGAAGGCCAACGAGTTCATATCAAAGCTGGATGAGACGCGGATTGTGAATGCGATTGCTGCAGCAGAAGCGCGCAGTTCCGGCGAGATTCGCGTTTTTGTTGCTCACGGGGCTGTCAATGACGCGCTTGCGGCTGCACGCAATCAGTTCGGTCGGCTTGGGATGACGGCGACGCGCGAGAGGAACGGAGTGCTGATCTACATTGCGCCACGATCACAGCAGTTCGCAGTATGGGGTGACATCGGCATCCACCAGAAATGCGGCGAGTCGTTCTGGCGGGAAATAGTCGAAGTCGCAATGAATCACCTGCGCGCCGGCAGATTCACCGACGCCGTGGTCGAAGCGGTGCAACGCACGGGCGAGGTTTTGGCGAGGCATTTTCCGCGACACCCAAGCGATCGCAACGAGCTCCCGGACAGCGTTGTTTCAGGTTAGAAAACTGTGTGCGGAGCAGCAGCAGAAGACAATGAACGAGTCTGCGGCAATCCACCTGGAACCCCATGCGCACCGTCGGCATGCAAAAGCTTCACAGCCGATGTACTCGCTCCGTCTTTTGAGGATTTTCATGGAGAACCTCGTCGGCCGCTGCTTTCAAGGCCGGTGCAGGGGATTGCACTGTCTCAGAGGGACCGATGACAACGCGGCGCGAGTTCAAGCTGTCGATGCAATAGTGGCGATGTTCTCGAGGAAAACACCCGGTTTCGGCTGTGCGGCGGCGTATTGGATTATTGCGTGCGTGCTTGTGTTGGCAGGCTGCGACAGGAAACCCGCCACGCGCGAGCCGCCGCCACAGAGCCCGGAAGGCCAGCCGGTGAAACGCGCCACAGCCGCGCCCGTGTATGCGGATGTCGCAGAACAGTCGGGTTTGAATTTTGTGCATGTGCTCCGCAGCGGTAGCGTTGACGGTGCAATTGCGAACATACTGGATTCGGACGGTGCCGGAGGCGCGGTTCTGGATTTTGACGGGGATGGTCTGATGGATGTTTACCTTGTCAACTCCGGGGAACCGCAATCGCTTTCCGGCAATCCCGCAGGGCGTGGTCGCAGAAGCAACCGGCTCTACCGCAACCTTGGGAATTGCAGGTTCGAGGACGTGACAGAAAAGGCGGGTGTGTCAGGGTACGGTTTTGGCGTGACAGCAGCGGCTGCGGACTACGACAACGACGGTGACACCGATTTGCTTGTGGTGAACTTTGACGGTTGCATACTGTACGAGAACCTCGGCAACGGCACGTTCAGGGACGTAACCGAAAGGGCTGGCATAACAGCAAAGAAAACCGGCATCTCAGCAACGTTCTTCGACATGGACAACGACGGTTATCTTGATTTGTTTGTGGCGAACTATCTTGTGTTCGATCCCGCCGTAAAACCGCCGCCCGGCAGCGGTGTCCCGTACGCGGGCCCGTTGTTTTATCAGGCTGAACTTAACGTCCTGTACCGCAACAACAGGGACGGCACATTCAAGGACGTCAGCGAACAAGCCGGGATTCTTGTCCCCGGCCACAGGGCGATGTCGGTTGCGCCGTTGGATTTTGACCTCGACGGGGACACGGACCTGTATGTCTCGAACGACGGCACACCGAATCTTCTCTTTGTCAACGACGGCAAAGGAAGGTTCAAAGAAGAAGGTTTTCTCAGAGGCGTGGCGTACAATCAGTTCGGTGCAGCGGAAGGTTCGATGGCAGCCACAGTCGGGGACTGCAACGGCGATGGTTTGCCGGACATGTTCGTGACGAGGTTTGGCGTACCGTCGCTTTATATCAACGGGCCTGGGGGTGTATTTGAAGACCGTGGCGCCGCATCAGGAGTCGGCAAGCTGACCAGCGGCCTGACATCATGGGGCGGCAACTTCATTGATTTCGACAATGACGGTGTTTTGGACCTGTTCATTGCGAACGGGGACGCGCATTTCATGAGGGGAATGCGTCCTTTGCTGCTCCAGAATGACGGTCGTGGCTCGTTCAAGGACGTTTCAGCCATTGCGGGGCCGCTTTTTTCGCAACCAGTAAACGCGAGGGGCAGCGGCGTGGTGGACCTCGACAACGACGGGCGTCTTGACATTGTGCTATGCAAACTGGGCGGGCCTGCGGCCTTGTTGCACAATCGCGCGCAAACCAAGAACCATTGGCTCACGTTGCATTTGGAAGGGACCCGGAGCAACCGCGATGGATTTGGCGCTCTTGTAAAAGTCCATGCGGGCGGCCAGACCTTGGCCGCCGAGTGCAGATGTCCTACAACCTATGTTTTCCAGTCCGATCCGCGGCTGCATTTCGGGCTCGGGTCAAATTCCAAGGTCGAACGCATGGAAATCAGGTGGCCCAGCGGGCAAACCCAGGTCTTGACCGATGTCGAGACCGACACAATTCTGCGTGTGCGCGAGCCCGGAGAATCTCAGCGCACTACAGCCGCAGCAGGGTCTCAAGTAAAACATTTCGACAGCGAGCTGGGTGTTGCGGACCAGAGACCACAGACCATAGACCACAGACCATAGACCATGGACCATAACTGTATTCAATGGAAAGTGGAAGGGAGACGGAAGACAGGGGTCAGGAATCAGGGGTCAGGGGACAGCGGAAGGATCGGTTTATGATTCGTTGGATTACAATCAGGCCGAACATCAGCCGGCACACCGAAACCTTGAATTACTATATTGAGAAATCGATCATATTTGGGAAGATTTTCAGAACGCGAGTTTGCTCAACTTGTCACCAGAGCGCGGCCTTTGGAGTGGAGTATAATATTGAATAATCTGCGCGGAAATTGCAGATCAGCGCGTCGTTCGAGGCTTTTGCCTTCGGACTTTTCGTCCACTGATCCCACTCGCATCTCCCCATTTGGCGACGAAGTCGCCGCGTTCAGCGCGGCGCGGCGGAGTGCCAAGCCTGGAACGAACGCATTTATCTCGCCGCGATCGTTCTGCTGCGGCTGCGCCGCGCTGAGGTGCTGTGGCGACTGTGTGACCTGGCCGCCCGTGGAGTTCGCGGACTTGGGGTCACTAACCAAACACTTTGAAAGCAAAGGTCGTGAAAGATTTGATCATGAACAGAATCAACCCAACGCTACGTGCGGCCCCGGCACGTGATAATGACACTGGAAAGTTTCTCACAATTGCGCTGTCACTCGTGGTTCTTGCCGGGTGTGGAGGACCCGACCGCAGCCCGCGACTCGGTCCTGAAACAATCGAGGCTATGAACCAGGGAGTCGGGTTCATGGGGCAATACGATTACGAGCGCGCAGTGGCGGCTTTCGAGAAAGTTGTTCAGACAGCCCCGACTCTCGTTGACGCCAAAATCAACCTCGCCATTTCGCTGTTCAATCGCGGTCGGAAGGAGGACCATGACATCGACCGCGCAAGCAGCATGCTCAATGAAGTTCTTGCCAAGGAGCCGGGAAACGTGCGCGCGTTGTATTTCAAGGGAATAATCCTGCAGCATGTTGGCAGGGCGCAAGAGGGGATGGAATGCTTCGAGAAGGTTGTCAAACTCAGGCCGGACGACGGCATTGCATGGTACTTGTTGGGTTTGTGTCAGCAGCGGGCCGGACAATCCCCCGAGAATGCACTGAAGCGAGCCATCGAATTGCGCCCGAACCTCTACAGCGCGTACTACCAGCTTTACCAGTCAGCGTTGCGCGGCGGCGACACAAACAAAGCACGGGAGTATATGGACCGGTTCATGGCACTGCGACAAAGCCCCGCGGGAGAGTCCGTCGAGCTCCCCCAGTACAACCAAATGGGCGATCTTGCTTTGGCACGACCGATTGCGTCCCGGAGCCGCCCGGTGTCGAAAAGCCGTTTCACGCCTGCGCCTGCCACGGAACTTTGGGATGGCGAAAACATAATCGCATGGTCGTCAACTGCGCGGCGTTCGGACAACGGCCATGCAGCCGATGCGCCCGTGTCGGCAGGCGGCATTGCGGCAGGAGATTTTGATTTCGATGGCCGGGTCGAATTGGTTGTGACCGCGACAACGCCTGATGCAGTCGGCAAGCTTGTCCTGCTGAAGCAGAACAATCAGGGTCGGTATGAGGATGTGACCGCAGGTTCAGGACTCGAACAGGTCCGAAATGCGCGGAGTTGTGCAGTTGGTGATTTCGACAACGATGGCAAGCCCGACCTTTTTGTTGCGTGCGCGGGGCCCAATTTCCTGTTCAAGAATGATGGTGCGGGAAAGTTCAGCGACGTCACCGAGTCTGCCGGTGTCGCAGGGCCGTCGGCGATTAGCTCCTCGGCGGTCTTTGTCGATGCCGATCACGATGGGGACCTCGACATATTCGTGTGTAATGCTGCCGCGCTGGACGGCAATGAACCAGTCCGCAATCAGTTGCTGAATAACAACGGCGACGGGACATTCAAGGATATCGCGACCACGGCGGGTGTCGATTGCGTCGGCAGCAAAACAGTGATGGCTTTGTTCGGCGACGTTGACGGCGACCGTGACGCAGACCTGTTGGTTTTGCGGGCGGGCGCTGCCGCAAAACTGTTCTTCAACGACCTCGGCGGCCGGTATCACGAAGCGCCCGATCAACTCGATATCCGCGGCGATCTCGGTGCAGCGATGCAGGATTTCGACGGTGACGGCAACCTCGACATACTCGCGCTTGGCGCCGCGAATCCGCAATTGCAGTTGTATCTTGGGGACGGGCGAGGCCGGTTCGTTCGGTGGAGCGGATTCGAAGGGACCGCAAAAACCGCAGCAACATGGGGGCCGATTCGGGCGATGCGTATTGGCGATGTCGATCTGGACGGCGACCTTGATCTTGCGTTGTTCGGCAAAGAAGCGCATCTGCTCTTGAACACCGGGTCAGGGACGTTCGTGTGGCAGACACGCGCATGGAACGACTACGCAGAATCAACAGAATGCGTCGAGCTGTTCGACCTGACAGGTGATTTCGTGCCGGACCTCTTGGTTGCCGATCGGGCAAACAAAAACCAAATCAGACTCTTTGCGGGGCGACTTGTGCCTCCATCGACCGCATTGGCCGTGTCGCCGACCGGGCTGCGCGAACGGGACGGTCGAACGCGAAGCCCGGCCAGCGGGTACGGACTGAAACTGACCGTGCGCGCCGGGCTGTTGGAACAAGTGCTGATTTACACGGGGCAAACCGGCGGACCTTGTCAATCCCTTTTGCCACCGGTTGCAGGCCTGGGCGGCCTGCCAAAGGCCGATTATGTGGCGTTTCACTGGCCCGATGGGGTGGCTCAATTCGAGTTGGGGCTGGGTGCAGGGTCGGTTCACAAGGTCTCCGAATTGCAAAGGAAGGTTTCGAGTTGCCCTGTTCTGTTTGCGTGGAACGGGAACCGGTTCGAGTTTGTGACCGATTTTGCCGGTGTGGGCGGTCTTGGCTACTACGTTTCTCCCGGGGAAAGCGCGACGCCGCAAGCCCTCGAGCACGTGAAAATCGACGCAGATAAACTCCGTGAGCGCGGCGGTGTTTATGAATTGCGCATAACCGAGCCGATGGAAGAAGCAGCGTACATCGACCGGCTCGAGCTGTTGGCGATCGATCACCCGACCGACCTGAGTGTGTTTCCGGACGAACGTCTTGCTGTCAGCGGCCCAATCTCGACCCATGAGTTGATCGTAATCAATCGCCAACTCGAACCGTTGCACGCTGTTGATTACCAAGGGCGCGATTGCACGGCGCAGATAATTCGTGCTGATCGCGTGTACGCTTACGATCCGCCGCTGGACCGGCGGTACTTCGGGTTCTGCCGGAGTCATTCGCTCGAACTGGACTTCGGCAGTCGGCTGGAAAAGCTTGGCGCTCAAGACCGGGTTTTCCTCTTCATTCGAGGATACATCGAATACCCATACTCGCAGACTGTTTATGCCGCGGCGCAGTCCGGCGTGAAATGGGAACCGATCCGAATCGATCGCAAGGCAGCCGATGACCGGTGGGAAACGATCGTGCCCGACGCCGGTGCCCCGGGCGGCATGGACAGAACAATGACTGTCGAGCTCACAGGGTTGATTGGCCCGATGGACCGCAAACTTAGGCTCACCACCAACCTCGAAATCGGTTATGACCAGGTTTTCATCGGCGTGCACATCGGCACAGATAACGTCGTCGTCAGGCCTGTCCCGATGCTTTCAGCAGAACTTCGTCGGGCAGGATTCGCCCGTGAGTATTCTCCCGACGGTCGATTGCCGCTGATTTACGATTACGAGAACGCAGACGTGTCCGCGCCGTTCCATGTTCTACGCGGCGCATACACCCGGTACGGGCAGGTTATCGAACTGCTTCGCGAGTTTGACAACATGTACGCCATCATTGGTCCCGGCGACGAAATCGCGTTGAGTTTCGACGCTGCCGCAGTCAAACCATGCCCTGCAGGTTTCAAACGAAGTTTCATCCTCGTTTCGCACGCATGGTGCAAGGACATGGATCTCTACACCGCCGAACCACAGACACTCGAACCGCTGCCGTTTCGCGGCATGACAAAATACCCGTACAACTCACACGAACGCTTCCCAGACACACCCGAGCTCCGGGTTTACCGTGAAAATTACAATACCAGAATTGCTTACTAAATGAACATTCCGAGACATCTTCAGGACAAGATCGATCGCGAACTTGCGCCGGGCGAGCGCGTCGAATGGGTTGACACGCCTGTCCCGCGCTTCTTCACCCCGACGTCAACAGCGGCGTTTCTGTTTGGCATTCCCTGGACGGCGTTCGCGCTTTTCTGGACCGGCGGGGCCGCGTGGGGCTCATGGAAAAGCGATGGTTTGGGATGGTTCCGGCTATTTCCTCTGTTCGGCCTGCCGTTCATCCTCGTTGGGTTGGGGATGCTGTCTGCGCCGTTTTGGGCACGCCGCAAAGCACTCAATACGGTTTACGTCATAACTGACCGCCGCGCGATCAGTTTCGAAGGCACAAGAACCGTCACGATCAGGTCATACATGCCGGACCAGTTACGAGAGATTTATCGAAAAGAGAAGAATGACGGCACAGGCGACGTGATCATTGGCCGCCGCACCTGGCGCGACTCCGATGGCGATCGGCGATACGAAGAATTGGGGTTCCTGCGAATCCGCGACCCGAAGATGGTCGAAGACATGCTGAGAAAACTCGCCGGGAAAGCGCAGCCGTGCCCGCCGCCCGCAATGTAGTATTCCACACTAACCGCCGCCTCTGGCTTGTTGCTCGAGCCAATCACACGCGACAGGTAGAACCTTGCTCCAGTGAAAACTCTTGGCGCGTGCCCATGCCGCGCGCCTGAACGCCTCGTACATGCCGGGGTTTTGCACACAACGCACCACGGCATCGGCGAGTGATTCCGGTGTCTCGGCTGCAGAAACAAGGCCCGTCTGTTCATGGAGCGTTGATTCTGTCAGTCCCGCAACCGGATACACAACCGCAGGTGTACCCATGGCGTTGGCTTCGATCACATTCAGGCCCCATCCTTCACGAAGAGACGCGTGCAGCAAAAGATGCGCTTGTGCGAGCCGCTTGTCCTTTTCCTCCTCTGACAGGCGGCCCGCGAAAACGACCCGGTCTGTCAAACGAAGCTGGTGCGCAAGCTGGCGGCAGGCGGGCTCCATTTCGCCACCACCGACTATGGTGAGGTTTGCATCAATTCCGCGCTTCAGAAGCTCGGCCAGCGCCAGTATCCCGTGTTCGACGCGTTTGTTGGGCGCAAGACGCGAGACCATGATCAATCGGATTGGCGGTTTCAGAGGTTTCGGGTCGAGCGCGGGCAATGCAACTGTGTGAACACCGTAGGGGATGAGTTTGACACGCCTGACACCGTGACTTTCAATGATGGCCTTGGTTGTGGCCGAAGCTGTCCAGAACTGCACGTTTCGGTAAAGCCAATGAGTCACGCATTCCTGGTACCGACCAATGGCGGAGGTTGGCCAACGATAAAACACGTCCCAGATCGGGCCCAGCACTTCATGCAAGTAGGCAATGCAATTCGTTTTGCACCACCATGGCGCGTACCACGGAATCCCATGGTGCTGGTCGATGACAAGATCAAACCGCGGCTGTCGCCGATACCATTTCCACGCAGCAATCACCGATGTGCCCTTGAAGCCCGCCCTGACGATGCGGATTCCCGAGATTTCATCCTCGGGCGACGCGCCGGGAAACGTGTTTGTAAACCAAAAAACCTCGTGCCCGCGCTCACGGAGCGCAGCGAGGTAACCTTCGGTGACCCGTTCCGCCCCGCCTGCAAGCGGGTTTTTCGGGTCTCTCCAATTGAGCATCAAGAAACGCATGCCTGGCCAAATACTACGTCCCGCCGCGTGGCCGAAACTGTCTGCGGCTGACTATCAACAAGAAACCGGGCCAAGTCAGGCAAAATCTTCGGACCCGCTAATTACTCAGCGCGGCGCGGGCGCAACCGTATGATGTGGGCGAGGTAAAGGCGTTCCTTCCAAGCTGAGCGCTCTGTCGCGCCGCGCTGAAAGGGGCGACTTCGTCGCCCAACGGGGGGAGAGATGCAAAAGCCGGATCAGCGGCCCAACAATTCGAAGGCAAAGGTCACGAAGGATCTGATGATCTGCAATTTCAGCGCAGATCATCCAATATTATACTCCACAGGCCGCACTCTGGTGACAAACTTAGGGAACTCGCAGTCTGAAAATCTTCGCAAAAATGATCGATTTCTCAATATAGTAATCCGGCGTAGCTGGAACCAAAGTTGCCTGACGCCCAGTGACGCGGTGCTTTCGCCCGTTGATCAGAAAGCTCTGCGCCGCAGGGCTGGGAAATATCTGCTGCGATTCGGCTGCCTGCAAACAACCACTGCGGCAACTAAACAACATGAGCCCCAACCAGCTCGAAGCTCTCTTTGCCAGGTATCTGCCCCCGGGGGCCCTGGAACCAACCAAGCAAGGACCAAACAGTCGCCGGAGAGTTTTCTCTGTCCACCGCACTTTCTGGGGCTTCCTCTACCAGGTGCTGCATTGCAACTGCACCTGCCGGAAAGCCCTGCGCCACATCCAGGCGACCCTGGCTTCCCGGGGGCCAGGGCCCAATTAGCTCCAACACAGGTGGTTACAGCCAAGCCCGGGGACCTCTGCTGTTTGATTTGCTCCAACGGTTGCGTCACAGCGTGGCCGCATACGCCCAGCGTCTCCTGCCCAAGGCCGAAGAACTCTGGTTTGGTCTTCGTCCACTGGTCATCGACGGCACAACCGTCACCTTGCCCGACATCAAAAAGAACCAACAGGCCTACCCGCAGTCCCGCAAACAAAAGCCCGGCTGCGGATTCCCTCTGATGCGGCTGGGCCGGGATATGGGGACAGACACGATGTCCGATATACCGATCAATAACGTTCAACGTCCAACGTTCAACGCTCAACTTTCAACGGGGTGACCGAAAGGGCGAATGCTGGCCGGGATATGGGGACAGACACGGGATTTGGACGACCGGACTCTTGGCCCGGTGGACCCGTGCAAGCGCGGGTCGGACGGTCCAAGCCGGCCGGGCGCCCAGATATGGGGACAGACACGATGTCCGATATACCGATCAGGAACGTTTAACGTCCAACGTTCAACGCTCAACTTTCAACGGGGTGACCGAAAGGGCGGATGGTGGGCGAGATATGGGGACAGACACGCAACTTGGGCGGCGGGACTCTTGAGTCGGGGGACCTGTCCAAGCGCCGGTCGCACGGTCACAGCCGGCTGCGGCACCCAGAGATTGGGACATACACGATGTCCGATATGCCGATCAGGAACGTTCAACGTCCAACGTTCAACGCTCAACTTTCAACGGGGTGACCGAAAGGGCGGATGGTGGGCGAGATATGGGGACAGACACGAAATTTGGACGACTGGACTCTTGACCCGGCGGACCTGTCCAAGCGCCGGTTGGGTGGTCCAAGCTGGCCCTGGCACCCAGAGATGGGGACAGACACGATGTTCGATATACCGGTCAGGAACGTTCAACGTGAAACGTTCAACTCTCAACGTTCAATGGGGTGGCCGGAAGGGCGCAAGGTGGGCGGAATATGGGGACAGACACGAAATTTGGACGACCGGACTCTTGACCCCACTGGACCCGACCAAGGGCCGGGCCGGGCGGCCGAAGCCGGCCGGGTGCCCAGATATGGGGACAGACACGATGTCCGATATACCGATCAGGAACGTTCAACGTGAAACGTTCAACTCTCAACGTTCAATGGGGTGACCGAAAGGGCGCATGGTGGGCGGAATATGGGGACAGACACGAAATTTGGACGACCGGACTCTTGACCCCACTGGACCCGACCAAGGGCCGGGCCGGGCGGCCGAAGCCGGCCGGGCGCCCAGATATGGGGACAGACACGATGTCCGGTATGCCGATCAGGAACGTTCAACGTCCAACGTTCAACGCTCAACTTTCAACGGGGTGAGCGAAAGGGCGCATGGTGGGCGGGATATGGGGACAGACACGAAATTTGGACGACCGGACTCTTGACCGCACTGGACCCGACCAAGGGCCGGTCGGGCGGTCCAAGCCGGCCGGGCGCCCAGATACGGGGACAGACACGATGTCCGGTATGCCGATCAGGAACGTTCAACGTCCAACGTTCAACGCTCAACTTTCAACGGGGTGACCGAAAGGGCGGATGGTGGGCGAGATATGGGGACAGACACGCAATTTGGGCGGCGGGACTCTTGAGTCGGGGGACCTGAGCGAGCGCCAGTCGGACGGTCGAGGCTGCCGGGGCACCCGAATGTGGGGACAGACACGACGTCCGGTATGCCGATCAGGAACGTTCAACGTGAAACGTTCAACTCTCAACTTTTAACGGGGTGACCGAAAGGGCGCATGGTGGGGCGGGATATGGGGACAGGCACGGAATTTGGACGACTGGACTCTTGACCCGGTGGACCTGACCCAGCGCCAGTCTGGCGGTCCAAGCCCGCCGGGTGCCCAGATATGGGGACGGACACGATGTCCGATATACCGGTTAGGGATGTTCAACGTGAAACGTTCAACTCTTGTGAAGCACGCTGGGAAATTGGCCTGAAAATCACGGTTTAAAAATGCCCGGGTTGTTGGCTCCTGATCTTGTTTAGAAAGAGTTCGTCTCGAACTTTTGTTGTCT
>Ga0315298_1003547_pt1 | contig 24655 bp, 20 predicted proteins | sample WHS_1_MG_FD_203077 | JGI IMG/M metagenome (GOLD analysis project Ga0315298, IMG submission 203077) | Extremophilic microbial mat communities from Washburn Hot Springs, YNP, Wyoming, USA - WHS_1_MG | ecosystem: Environmental > Aquatic > Thermal springs > Hot (42-90C) | place: USA: Wyoming...
ATGCAGAAACAAGGCGAGGGCTTCGCCATAGACGCCGGTGGCCTCCATGCAGGCTCGAATCGGCAGGGTCGCCCAATCCCCGATCCATTGTTGTAGCGCCGTGAAACCGTCGGCGGTATTGGGGAATGAGCGTGGGTGGGTGTGGCCGTCCTGAAGCAGGGCGGCATCGAACTTGGCCTTGGCGATGTCGAGGCCGAGGGAGGCAAACGAGGCAGTTGTCATAGCGGACTTCTGATGGTTGAATATGAGTTGCTGTGGAAAGACACGCGGTGGGCGGGGAAAGAGAGCTGATCGACAGAACAGGCTTTCCAACCTGGCCGCAAGCCCAGCTTCATCTTTCCCCGGTCTTTCCACGGTTGGTTTCACCAGACACAATACAAAAAGAACCATCAAGAGAAGATACAAGCCGCTGGCTTCAGCCTGCGCGCGTCCGAACGCACCCTAATGGACTTATAGCGCCTCACAAAACTGTGGTCCGGCGGGCCGCGCTTCCGCGTGGCCGCAGTGGTCAAAGCAACAGCGCGGTCGCGCAGAAGCGCGACCCTCCGAACAGATGTTTTCTGAGGCGCTCTTAATCCCGCGAGTTGCGGATCGCCAGCAGGTGCAACAGGTGGAACAGCGCCGAGAGGAACGCGGCCACGTAGGTCAGCGCGGCAGCGTTGAGCACCTTGTTAACGCCTTCGGCTTCCTGCGTGCTGACAAATCCGCTCCGCAACAGCACGGCTTTGGCCCGCCGGCTGGCGTCGTACTCCACCGGCAACGTGATCAACTGGAACAGCGTCAGCACCGCGTAGATGATGATCCCCAACGTGATGAACCCCATGATCCCAAACCAGAACCCGCCGATGACCACGAGCGGCAACAATTGCGACGCCACCATCGTGGCCGGCACGACGCTCATCCGCAATTGCAGCGGCGCGTAGGCCTGCTGGTGCTGGATGGCGTGACCGGCTTCGTGCGCGGCAATCCCCACCGCCGCCACCGATTCGCTGTCATACACACCGGGCGAGAGGCAGAGCCGTTTCTTGGTCGGGTCATAATGATCACCCAGCCAGGATTCGGTGCGGGTCACCTCGACATCGTGGATGCCGGCCTCGTCCAAGATCGCCCGAGCGACTTCCGCCCCTGTGATCCCGCGCCGGGTGCGGACTCTGGAATACCGGTTGAACGCGCTGCTGACGCGGATCTGGGCAATCACCGCCACCACCACCGCGACGATAATCAACAAAAATGTAATTTGCGGATTCAGCATCATGGAACGTTAGATAGCATAGCCGCGCCGGGCGTTCAAGAGGACCGGCTCAATTCAGCCACCGCCAAACCAACGCCACTGCGCTGCACAGCGCGAGGCCCAGCACGACCGGCAGCAGCGCGGCGAAGGCCGTCCACTTGGCGCTGCCGGTCTCCTTGTAGATCGTGTAAATCGTCGTGCTGCACGGGTTGTGAACGAGACTGAACAACATCAGGTTCACCGCCGTCAACAACGTCCATCCGCCCCGCGTCAGCAACGCCTTCACGCTCGCGTCTTCCGCCTCGAACATCACGCCCGCCCCCGCGCCCATGTCAGCCACGCCGGTTGTCAGCACGGTCAGCATCAGAATGGTCGGGATGACAATCTCGTTGGCCGGGATGGCAATGACATACGCCAGCAAAATAACACCGTTCAGGCCCATCACCCACCCCAGCGGCCCGAGCCAGCCGATGATGTGTTCGGCCACCGTCGCGTCCGCCACGCGCACGTTGGCGACCAACCAGATCACACACCCTGCCGGCGCGGCAAACACAATCGCCCGCCACAACACCAACACCGTCCGATCAATCAACGACGTGTACACCGTCTGCCAGAACCGCGGCGGCCGGTACGGCGGCAGTTCGAGGCTGAACGTCGAGACCTCGCCGCGCAACACCGTCCGCGACAACGCCCACGACACCGTGAACGTCAACAAGACTCCCAACATCACCACCCCAACCACCGCCGCCGCCGAAACAATCCCCGCCAGCGCAGGCGGCACCAGCGCGCCGATGAACAGCGTGGCGATCAGGATTTGCGTCGGCCACCGGCCGTTGCAGATGGCGAAGTTGTTGGTGATGATCGCGATCAGCCGCTCGCGCGGACTGTCAATGATCCGGGTCGAGACGATGCCGGCGGCGTTGCAGCCGTAGCCCATCATCATGCTCAACGCCTGTTTGCCGTGCGCGCCCGCCCGCTTGAACAGCGCGTCGAGATTGAACGCCACGCGCGGCAGGTAGCCGAGGTCTTCGAGCAACGTGAACAGCGGAAAGAAAATCGCCATCGGCGGCAACATCACGCTCACCACCCACGCCGTCGCCAGATACAGCCCGTCCACCAACACGCCTTTCAACCACCACGGCAACCCGATGGCCACCGCCCCCTGCCCGATCAGCGGATGCAACTGATCCACCAGCACCCACGCCAAAAACCGCGATGGATAATTCGACCCGGTAATCGTGATCCAGAACACCACCGCGAACAGCAGCATCATCAACGGGAATCCCCACAACCGGCTCGTCACGATCCGGTCGAGCCGCCGTTCCCATTGGAATCGTTTCGGCGCGGCCGGCGCCGTGACCGCGCGCGCCGCGATCTGTTTCGCATCGGCGTAGATCGTCTCGACGATTTTGTCGTGGAAATCGCCGTGCACGTCCCACCGCAAATCCTCCGCGAGTCGCAGGACATCGTCACCGGTTTTGGGGGAAACTACATTCATGGTCATCCATGGCCCGGTAGGGCACGACCGCCGGTCGCGCCGTGGCCTTCAGGTAGAACCCATCCGGAAACCTCTTTGCTGAACGATGTCATTCTGAGCGCAGCGAAGAATCTCTGCCGTTGGCGGCGAATTTCTGAACGACCGAGACCCTTCGCTTCGCTCAGGGTGACAATCAGGGGAGGTTTTCGGATAAGTTCCAGATCAGTTTGGCGCGCCCGGCGGTGGCGCCCTGCCCACAATCGGTTCATGCGTTTTGTCCCCCTTCCCCATTTCCGGCATACAACCGCGCCAACTCGCCGGACTTCACGGCCTGAATCATCCGGTCATCGCCGTCGAGCAACCGCAACGCCACCCAACGCGCGTTCGGCAATTGCGGGAACGCGCGCTGCACCGCGCCCGTCAACTCCGCCAACGCCCGATGCGCCCGGTCGTTGTTGGTCGGCGTGCGATAGGGCCGGCACACCACCCGACCGGTCGCCACCGCGTCGAGCGCCGCCACCAACTCCGGCAACCCTTCCCGTTGCCGGGCCGCCGTCGGCACCACCGGCACGCCGAGGTCCTTCGCCAGCCGCTCGTGGTCCACCGTGATCCCGTGCCGGCGCGCCTCGTCCATCAGATTCACGCAGACGACCACCCGGTCGGTGATCTCCAACACCTGCAACACCAGATTCAAGTTCCGCTCCAACCGCGTCGCGTCCGCCACCACCAGCGTCACGTCCGGTTTGCCGAACAAAATGAAATCGCGCGCCACTTCCTCGTCCACACTCCGGGCGAGCAGCGAATACGTGCCCGGCAGGTCCACGATCTTGTAGTTGCGTCCCTGAAACGAAAACGCGCCTTCGGCCCGCGTCACGGTCTTGCCGGGCCAGTTGCCGGTGTGCTGCCGCAGTCCCGTCAACGCGTTGAACACCGTGCTCTTGCCCGTGTTCGGATTGCCGGCCAGCGCCACGACATAATCCACCTTCGCCACATCCAAGCCAAGCTTGCGCAACCCGGCATCGGGCGCGCACTCGACACAATCGCCGCACGCCCGGCTCATGGTCCCGCCTCCGGCTCCACCAACACCAAATCCGCCTGTTCCCGGCGCAACGCCACCACCGTCTCGCGCACCCGGTACGCCGTCGGATCGCCCAACGGCCCGCGCAATTCAGTTTCCACAATCGTCCCCGGCACGAGGCCCAAATCCAACAACCGCCGCCGTTCCGCCCCCCGGCAGCGCGGCGACAGCGCCACCACCCGGCCGCGCATGCCGACGGGGAGTTGACTGAGCGGCTGGCCGCGTTCGCCCGCGTCGGCCGGCGCTTCGACCACCGTGACGTTGGCCGCCACGACCGGCGCGAGCACGTGTTGCCGGCCTTCGACTTCGATGATGACCCGGTGCGACGTGGACGACACCACCCGCACCGTCAGTCCCGGACACAAACCAATGGCTGCCAACTGCGCGAACACAGCTTCCGGCTCGTCTTCGATATGCACAATCCGCGCGAGTTTGCCGACCGGCCAATCCGCCAGCGGCGTGCCTTCCCGTTTCGGCAGGTGCCCGTCGGCGGTCGGAATCGGGTCGCCGTGCGGATCGAATCGGGGATGGCCGAGTCGTTGCGCCAACTCGGCCACTTCGGCAGTGGTGAGATGATGTTCCTTGTCGTGCGCCCGCTGATGCCAGCGGGTCTCGTGATAACCGGTCTCCTGCGCGAGATACGTCTCATAAAGCCGGTGGGCCCGGAGCACTTGCAACGCATACCGGCGGCCCTCGTCGGTGAGCCGAAACACGCCATCGCGCAACGTCGCCAGCCCCGCGCTTTGCAGCACGCCCAAAACGCGGCCGCCTTCCGCTGCCGAATACCCTTCACTCCCGGCCAAGCTCTCCGCCGTGCCCGGTTGCCCCTGTTCCTCGCGTGAATACAAATGTTTGAGCGCGTCTTCGCCGCGCGCGCGTTCCTGGTCACTACCTGTCAATGGTTGAGCCATCGGCCAAGACATGCACCCAGTCCCGCCTGCTGTCAATCCCGCCGCCGCACTTCTGTGTAACACCTGTTACATAAAAGTGGTAAATTCCAAGCTCTGGGAAATTAATGTCGCCGGCGCGGCCGCCTTCCGGCACACTGTCCGCATGGCCGATGTCCCCCAACCCGGTATTGCGACCGTGCCCGCCGACGCCACGAGCGTCCCGCGCCGGGTGGTCACCGGCCCGATCTCGTGGCGGCGCACGTTCGCGGCGCTGCGGCATCGCAACTACCGGCTGTTCATGGGCGGGCAGCTCGTGTCGCTCATTGGGACCTGGATGCAAACAGTCGCGGTGGGCTGGCTGGTTTATGAGCTGAGCCATTCGGCGATGACGCTGGGTTTTGTCGGGTTCATCGGCGCGCTGCCGATGACGTTGCTGACGTTACCGGCGGGGGCGCTGGCCGACCGCGTGCCGAAGCGGAGGATTCTGCTCGTGACGCAAATCGGCGCGATGATGCTGGCGTTCGTGTTGGCCGGTCTGGTGTGGTGGGGAACGATTGAAGTCTGGCACGTGGCGGCGTTGAGCGTGTTGCTCGGCGTGACCAACGCCTTCGACGTGCCCGCCCGGCAAAGTTTCATCGTGGAACTCGTCGGCAAAGACGACCTGATGAACGCCATCGCGCTCAACTCCTCGATGTTCAACACGGCCCGCGTGGTCGGTCCCGCGGTGGCGGGCGTGGTGATCGCCAGTGTCGGGACCGCCGCGTGTTTCCTGCTGAACGGCTTGTCGTATCTTGCCGTCATTGCGAGTTACCTGCTCATGCGGTTGCCGGTCGCGTCGGTCCAACACGATGGGCATTCGCTGTGGCGCGCCACCGGTCATGTGATCCGGTACGCCGCCGGCGAGCCGGTCATTCGCGCCGTGATGATCATGGTCGCGGTCATGAGCCTGTTTGGCTGGTCGTACAGCGTGTTGTTGCCGGTGTTCGCGCGGGACATCCTGCATCTCAACGCGCGCGGATTTGGCATGCTCGTTTCCGCCAACGGCATCGGCGCGTTACTCGGTGCGCTCACGCTGGCGTCGTTGGGCAACTACCCGCACCGGCGCCGCCTCCTTTTTGCGGGCGTGACCGGCTTCTGTGTGACCATCAGTCTGTTTGGGATTTCCCGGCACCCGTGGCTCTCGGCGGCGGCATTGGTCGGCGTGGGATACTCGATGATTCTGTTTTTCGCCACGGCCAACACCATTGTTCAGTTGCGCTCCCATGACGAATTGCGGGGCCGGGTGATGGGTTTGTACGCGCTGGCGTTTTTGGGGCTGAATCCGTTTGGCAGCATCTTGGCGGGGGCGGTCGCGCAAGCCACCAGCGCGCCGGTGACGGTCTGGCTCGGCGCCGCGGTGTGCGCCGGGGCCGGGATCATCATTGCCCGGCGGACGCGGCCCGGTGGAGTCCCCGGCCCGACCAGTTAACGATGCAGGGGGACCTTGGATGCATCTGAACACTGGACCGTGAGTCCAGATTCCCTGTCGGCCGCCTCTGTGAGGCGGCGGTTGTCGCTTCACGCCGGCAACACCGACGCAGTGTCGGCCGACAACAATCTGACCGCGGTTTCTCTTGGCGATGGGGATAAACCGAGAGCGCCCGGAGCGCTTGGAATCGCCACTCCGGGCTTGTATTCGGCGGCTTGTTGGCGGTAGTTTTATTTCGCAGAAAAACTGAGGGGCAGCCATGAGGAATACAATCATTCGGATTGTTTTGGTGTGCGGAATGCCAGGCATCAGTCAGGCGAGGTACCGCAGATGATCAACTACCAGGGGCGCGTCACCGTCAGCGGCACCAACTTCACCGGCACCGGCCAGTTCCGCTTCGCGCTGGTGAACTGCACCGGAGCCACCACCTACTGGAGCAACGGGGTGAACAACGTCGCGCTCACCGTCACCAAAGGCCTCTACTCCGTGTTGCTCGGCAACACGAACCTCGCAAACATGGCTGCATTACCGGCAAGCTCGGCTGTCCAAGCCGAAGTAAACACCGGTTATCTCTGCAACAAAATTGCCGGCATCGGAAATAATCAGTGGATGCCCCTCAGCCATACCGGAAGCATTTTTGGATACTGAGAACACACCCAAACAACCATAGAAAGGAACCGTACCAATCATGAAACACTCAATCCATCCAACAAAAGCGGCGATACGAGCACTTCTGTTCGGCGTCGGCCTCCCGCTGCTGGCCAGCGCGCAGGTGCCCTCACTGATCAGTCATCAGGGCCGGGTCAGCGTCGGCGGCACCAACTTCACCGGCACCGGCCAGTTCCGCTTCGCCCTGGTGGACCCCGGCACCAACACCGCCCGACAAGCCACCGCCACCGCCGTCGTCAATAGCGGTTTCATCACCTCTTTCGTGATCACCGACGGCGGTGCAGGCTATACCACCGCGCCGGCAGTCCAAATCACCGACATCACCGGCACCGGCGCCGTCGCGCAGGCTTCCATCGGCGGCGGGGCAGTGACCAACATCGCCGTCATCAATCCCGGCAGCGGTTATTCGAGTAATCCCACCGTCACCCTCGATCCACCGCCATCCAACATCGTCTATCAAACCTACTGGAGCAACGGGGTGAACAACGTCGCGCTCACCGTCACCAAAGGCCTCTACTCCGTGTTGCTCGGCGACACCACCATTCCCAACATGGCGGCTCTCTCCGCCGCGGTCTTCACCAACAGCAACGTGCGATTGCGCGTGTGGTTCAACGACGGCGTCAGCGGCCTGCAACAACTCAGTCCCGACCAGCGCCTCGTCGCCGCCGGTTACGCCCTGATGGCCGCCAACGTGCCCGATGGCGCCATCACCAGCAGCAAACTGGCCACCGGCGCAGTCGGCGCGGCGCAGATTACTGACGGCGCAATCAGTTCCAGCAAACTGGCCACAGGGGCGGTGACGACCGCAGCCTTGGCCGCGGGTGCTGTGGGCACGACGCAGATCGCGACCGGCGCGGTGGACAATGCCCGGCTGGCCAACAACAGCATCACCGTGACGGCCGGTTCGGGCTTGAACGGAGGCGGCACCGTACCGCTGGGCGGCAGCGTCAGTTTAGCGGCAGCGGTGAACCGTGACGCCACGCTGGTGGGCAACGGCGGCAGCAGCAGTTTGGGATTGAACCTGGCCAATCCGAACACGTGGACAGCGTTGCAGACGTTCAGTCCCGGGATCACGGTCTCGGGCCAGGTGCAGGCAATTCGGCTGAACGTTGGGTACAGTCATTTCATTTCCGGTACTGGTAACACTATTGCCGGTGGATACCTGAACACAAATACCGGAAATTATGCGGCGGTTGGCGGCGGTTATGCAAACACTGCGAGCGGCTATGCCACCGCCATTGCCGGCGGCTACCAAAACACCGCCAGTGGGACCGGTGCATTTATCGGAGGTGGAGGCTACGATGGCTTTACCGCTGGCTGGAACATCGCCAGCGGGCGTGCCTCCGTCATCGGCGGCGGAATGTTCAACCAAGCGACGACCAACTATGCCACCGTCGCCGGCGGCTACACCAACACCGCCAGCGGCTGGTATGCCACCGTCGCCGGCGGCTCCCTAAACACCGCTAGCAACTCGTTTGCAACCGTCGCCGGCGGCTACCTAAACACCGCCAGCGGCGACTACGCCACCGTCGCCGGCGGCTACCTAAACACCGCCAGCGGCTATATTGCGACCGTCGCCGGCGGCTCCCTAAACACCGCTAGCAACTCGTATGCAACCGTCGCCGGCGGCTACCGCAACACCGCCAGTGGGACCGGTGCATTTATCGGAGGTGGAGGCAACGACGGCTTGACCGCTGGCTGGAACATCGCCAGCGGGCGTGCCTCCGTCATCGGCGGCGGAATGTTCAACCAAGCGACGAACTATGCCACCACCGTCGCCGGCGGCCTCTACAACACCGCCAGCAACCCGTATGCAACCGTCGCCGGCGGCTACCAAAACACCGCCAGCGGCTGGTATGCTACCGTCGGCGGTGGCTACACCAACACCGCCAGCGGCTATGCCGCCACCGTCGCCGGCGGCTACGGCAATACTGCCGGAGGCAATTACAGTTTTGCTGCCGGGCAGTCCGCCATGGCCACCAACATCGGCGCATTCGTCTGGTCCAGCGGAAGTTTTGCTACCTACTCTTGGGGGGACTACACCTTCACCGTGCGTGCCTCCGGTGGTGCCCGATTCTATTCTGCCTCCACCGGCACGACCAATGGCGTACAACTGGCAGCCGGTGCCGGTTCGTGGTCCACGCTCAGCGACCGCAATGCGAAGGAGAACTTCCAGCCGGTCAATTATCGCCAGATTCTCGAACGACTGGCGGCCATTCCCGTGGCCACGTGGAACTACAAAACCCAACCCGCCACCATTCGACACATCGGGCCGGTGGCGCAGGATTTTGCGGCGGCCTTCGGTGTCGGCGAAAACGATCACTCCATCAGCACGGTGGACGCCGACGGCGTCGCCCTGGCCGCCATCAAAGGCCTTTACGAAGAACTGCAGGCCGAAAAAGCCCGCAATGACGCGCTGGAGAAACGGTTGGCCGAACTGGAACGGCAACTGACCAGAGGAGGAAAGTGAAGATGAAAGGAACTTTGATTGGACAGATCGGATGGATCGGTCGGATCAGCCGGATCGGGTGGAGCGTTTTGCTGGCAGCGCTGGCTGGCGTTTTCGCAGCAGCAGCCAGTGAATTGGTGCCCGCCACCGTGGACAGCGGCGGCGGGCACAGCAGCAGCGCCAACTACACGTTGGACGCCAGCATCGGCGGCATCGGCGGCATCTCGCTCGGCGGCGACGCCACCGCCCGACTCGGGTACTGCGGTCAGTTGACGGAAGTCGCCACGTTATCGGTGACCGGCACGCCGGCGCAGGTGCCCGAAACTTCCACGACCCAGCTCAGCGGCACGGCCACGTTGGATGACGACACGCACACGGCACTGGCGGGCAGCGAGATTGCGTGGGCCATCCCGACCTGGCCGATTGCGCAAATCAGCGCCAGTGGCGTGGCTTCCGCCGCCGTGGTGTATGCCAACCTGCCGGCCACGGTGAACGGGTCTTACGGGGGCGTGCCCGGCTCGGCTTCGTTGCTCGTGCTCGACATGTTTCCCGACAACTACGGCAGCTATGCCGGCGACGGGTTGCCGGATAACTGGCAGTATCAATACTTCGGCCTCGACAATCCGAACGCCGCGCCGGCCGCCGATGTGACCGGCACGGGCCAGAACAACCAATTCAAGTACGTTGCCGGCCTGGACCCGACCAACGCGGCGTCGGTCTTCCGCCTCCGGATCGAGCCGGTTGCCGGGCAAGCGAATCAGAAACGATTGGTCTTCGCCCCGCGCTGGAACGACCGCACGTACACGCCGCAATTCCGCACGAATCTGGTCAGCGGTACCGCCTGGACCAACCTGACCACGTTCACCATCACCGACAACGGCACCGAGCGCACGGTGGTTGACACCAACGCCACCGGCACCGCCCGGTTTTACCGCGTCCAGATCACGTATCCGTAACCGGGCCGGTCTCAGGCCGCCGATTGACGGATCACGGCCAATGTTTCCCGGCCAAACTGACGGGCCTTGGCGGGACCGATCCCGCGTACTTCGAGCAACTCCGCTTCCGTTTTCGGCTTCACCCGCGCCAACTCCTCCAACGTCCGGTCCGGGAACACCACGAACGCCGGCACGCCCATGCGCGCCGCCTTCTCCCGCCGCCACGCCCGCAACGCCTCGAAGACTTTCGTGTCGTAATCGCCCACCGTTTCGTCGCCTCGTCGAGACGATCGGCGAGGCTTGGCAACTGTCGGCCGCTTCTGCGCAGCGGCAGGGACCGGCATCGTCAACGCCACCGACTGTTTCCGCAACATCACATCCCGCCCCAACGGCGTCAGCGACAACGTCGGATACTGGCCGGTATCCACTTCAATGCAGCCAGCTTTGATCAAGGCGTTGAGCAACGCCCAGACGTAATCTTCCCCCTGCTCCTTCAACAAACCGTACGTGCTCAACCGGTCCAGCCCGGCATCGAGCACATCCTTCGACCGCGAGCCTACCAGCGTCTGCGCAATCCGCCCGCGCCCAAACCGGCCGTTCACCCGCGCCACGCAACTCAGCGCCTTCTGGACGGTCACCACTTCCTCCTCCGTCAACGCCCGTGCCGTGGTGTCCACGCGGGCGAGACAGTTGTCGCACACGCTGCACGATGGCGCGGCTTCATCGTCGCCAAAATACCGGAGAATAAACTCGTGACGGCACCCCGGATGATCGGCGTAACTGATGATCCGGTGGAGCTTGGCGAGGTCGCGTTCCCGTTTCTTTTCCAGACGGTCGTAGTCAATGGCGAGGTCGGCAAAATCCTTCACCGGCTCGACAAGCGTGGTGGTGTAGGTCCGCGAGCCGGGCCGGTAGTCGCGCGCGATGAACCCCGCGCGCTCCAACAGATACAACGCCGTGCCGACCGCCATTTCGTTTTTCGCGGTCGGCACCAGTTCCGCGATTTCGCTGATCGGCATCTCCACGCCGCCGCGTTCGCACACCCGACGGAGAACGTGGTAGAGGTTGGCGATGATCTCGCGAGTCGGGTTTGCGCCATCAATGAAAAATTCCTGCGTCCGCACGTCGGCATAGTTGAACAACATCTCGCAACGGGCCGGTTCGCCGTCGCGCCCGGCCCGCCCGGCTTCCTGATAGTACGCTTCGACGCTGCCGGGAATGTCGTAGTGAATCACAAACCGCAAATCGGGACGGTCAATCCCCATCCCAAAGGCGTTGGTCGCCACCACGAGGTTGGCGTGTCCTTCCATGAATTTGTCTTGTGCCTTCTTCCGTTGATCGTCGGTCAACCCGGCATGGTAAATCACACACGGCACACCCAATGCGGCGGCGACCTTCTCGACGTGTTTGCGGGTGGCGCAATAAACGATGCCGGTCCGGAGTTGCCGGGCAAACTCCTGAATGCGGGCCAGCTTCTGCGCCTTGCCCTGCACGTGCGTGACGCCGAGGGTCAGATTATGTCGGGCGAACCCGGTCACAAAAATCCGCGGCGGTTGTCGTCCAAACTTGCCGAGACCGAGCTGCTCGACAATATCATCCCGCACCTCGGGCGTCGCAGTGGCCGTGAGTGCGGCAACCGGCGGCTGGCCGAGTTCCTTCAACACCCATTTCAACCGCAGATAATCAGGACGGAAATCGTGTCCCCATTGCGAGATGCAATGCGCCTCGTCCACGGCAAACAACGAGACCGTGAGCGGCGCGAGCGCCTCGACGAACCGCGGACTCTTGAACCGTTCGGGCGCGATGTAGAGCAGCCGGTATGTGCCCTGTTGCATGGCGCGAATGCGCTCGTGGATTTCGGAGTCGGGGAGCGACGAGTTGATGAACGTGGCCGGGATGCCCTTCTTCACCAAGCTGTCCACCTGATCTTTCATCAACGCGATCAACGGCGACACCACCACGGTGATGCCCTCCAGCATCATGGCCGGCAACTGATAGCAGAGCGATTTGCCGCCGCCGGTCGGCATGATGACGACGGTGTCTTGACCGGCCAGGATCGCCTCGATGACCCGCCCCTGCCCTTCAAGAAATTCCCGGAAACCGAAGTGACGTTCGAGGATTTGCCGGGGGTCGTCCATGAGCCGTCCCGTGCGTTCTCTCAATCCCCGGCCAACCCCAAACGGCGCACCCGGATTTGCCTTTCGGTCACGACCGTGAAGCTTGTCGGCAACACTGTCGCGCGGGCCTGCAGCAGGCGGGACAGACAGTTCTGCTTGATCGCCAATGACTCCGTCTGAAAACGGAGCAAGACGATGCCGTGATGCGCTTGGCGCTGGAGAAACGTCAGTTCGCCAAAGTCTTTGTCGTTGGTCAACAAAACGCGCGCCGCACCGTTCGCCAGCGCCAAGACTTCCGTGTCGGGTATCCCACGGGACAACTCGGCAACGAACAGGACGTCGTGTCCCTGTTCGCGGAGAAACTCGACGAGACGCGCTTCGCGGCTCTCGTCGGCCAAGAACTTCATTGCGCGGCCTCAGCGAACTCGAAGATCTCGTCGGTGGCCATCGCATCCGCCGCGTACGTCACCGCCGCTCGGATATCCTCCTCTGTCAGCCGCGGGTAATCACGAAGAATCTCCGCCACCGGCACTTGGGCGGCGAGCTTGCGCAGGATCAGTTCCACCGGAATGCGCGTGCCCCGGATGACCGGCTTGCCCACCATCACTGCCGGGTTGATCTCAATGCGTGGGTGTTTCATGGCACCAGCATACGACCTTCAGCACCGCGCCTCAAGCTTCTTTCCCGCACACTGGAACAATCGTTCGGCGTTGTGGGTGGTGATGGCGGCGACTTCTTCGACCGGCACGCCTTTGAGTTCGGCCAGCGTTTCTGCGATGAGCGGAATGTAGGCCGGCTCGTTCCGCTGACCGCGATGCGGGACGGGGGCGAGATACGGACAATCGGTTTCGAGAAGGACGTGGTCCAACGGCACCGCTTTTGCCACGGCGCGCAAGCCGGCTGCATTCTTGAACGTCAGGATGCCGGTAAAGCTGATGAACAGGCCCAGTTCGATGCACTCGCGGGCAAACTGCTCGTCGCCGCTGAAACAGTGCATCACACCGGCTGGTCGAAACTCCCGGAGAATCGCCAGCAGATCGGCATTGGCCTCCCGGTTGTGAATGATGACCGGCAGGTTGAGTTCCTTCGCCAGCGCGAGGTGGGCCCGGAACAAAGCTTTCTGAGCCTCCGTGTGCTCCCGGGACCTGTAGTAGTCCAGCCCGGTTTCGCCGATGGCGACGACGCCGGGATGAGTGCCAAAGTGCCGAAGTGCCTCAGTGCCCACGGAAACGGCAGAATCAACATCACCGGGATGGAGGCCGACGGCGACATAGATACCGGGATACCGGTCGGCAATCGCCAGTGTGGCCCGGCAGTTCGCCAAGTCGGTGCCGATACTGACAATGCGGGTCACGCCGGCGGCGCGGGCGCGGTCGAGCACGGCCGGGAGGTCGTTGGCGAAGTCCGGCCAGCACAGGTGCGCATGGGTGTCCACAAACATCGTGCTTGAATTGGTTGCCGGAGTTGTTTACCACGTTGGCCAACTCAACACACGGAGGAAATCATGGCACGACCTGTCACGCTGTTTACCGGCCAATGGGCCGATCTGAATCTGGAAACCCTGTGCGCCAAAGCCAGGAGCTTCGGCTACGACGGCCTCGAACTCGCCTGCTGGGGCGACCATTTCGATGTGGATCAGGCTGTCGCCGACAAAGGCTACTGCAAAAAACGGTGGGAGATTCTCGCCGACCACAACTTGACGGCATTTGCCATCTCCAGTCATCTCGTGGGCCAGGCCATCTGCGACAACATTGACGAACGACACAAAAGCATCCTGCCGCCCGATGTGTGGGGCGACGGTGATCCCGAAGGTGTACGGCAACGCGCCGCGCAGAAGATGATCAAAACCGCCCAGGCCGCCCGGAACTTTCTCGATGCCAAGCCCGGCGGCAAGAAAGGCGCAACGGCCGTCGTGAACGGGTTTACCGGGTCGTCCATCTGGCATTCGATCTACGCGTTCCCGCCGACGAGTCAGGAGTACTGGCAAAAGGGCTACGATGACTTCGCCAAGCGGTTCCGTCCGATTCTGAAGGCGTTTGATGAACTGAACGTCAACTTCGCCCTCGAAGTCCACCCGACCGAGATCGCGTTCGACATCGCGTCGGCGCAGCGCGCGGTGGCGGCGGTGAAGAAACACAAACGGTTCGGATTCAACTTCGATCCGTCGCATCTGGGCTACCAGGGCGTGGACTACGTGAAGTTTCTGCGGACGTTCCCCGACCGGATTTTCCACGTCCACATGAAAGACGTCTGGTGGGGCCACGGCGACGGCACAGTCGGGGTGTTTGGCGGGCACACGACGTTTGCCGACCCGCGCCGGTATTGGGACTTCCGCAGTCTCGGCCACGGCGACATCCACTTCGAGGAGATCATCGTCGCGCTCAACGACATCGGCTATCAGGGCCCGCTCTCGGTGGAGTGGGAAGACAGCCGGATGGACCGCGAACACGGCGCCGCCGAAGCCTGCGCGTTCGTGAAGAAACTCGATTTCAAGCCGAGCGCCATCGCCTTCGACGCCCAGTTCGACAAGAAATAGTCAGCGCAACAGGCGCGCCACTTCGACGCCGAGCAGGCAGACGTCGTCGGCAAACCGGCCGCTGCCGGCGAACTGTTGGGCATCCACCAGCAGTTCATCCAACAGTTGGTCCAGCGGGACGCGGAGCCGGTTCTGGACCGCGGCGAACACCCGTCTCTCGCCGTACTCTTGCTGGCTGGCATCGTGGATTTCGCAGAGGCCGTCGGTGAAAGCCAGCACCAGATCCGTGGCCGCGAGTTCCGCGGCGCCGCACCCGTACTGGGCCTCCGGCAACAGTCCCAAAGCCGGGCCCAACGGGCCGGCAAGTCGGGTGACTGTTCCCCGGCGGCGCGAGGCATGGATCGGCCACGGGTGACCGGCGCAACTGTAGCGCAGTTGGCCGGCGGCGACGTCGGCCACCAGATAGACCGCCGTGGTGAACATCTGCGAACCGGTGGTCTGAAAGACCGGCAGCAACTTGCGGTTGAGCGCGGTCAGCAACGCGCCGGGATCGCGGTGGCTCGGCGCCAGATCCTCGACCAATGTTCGCAACATGGCGGTCACCAGGGCCGCCCGGACATCGTGGCCGGTAACATCGCCGATGAACAGTCCGGCGGCGGTGTCGGACAAGGCCACGACGTTGAACAAATCGCCGCCGACCGGTCCCGCGGGCAGGAACCGGTGGGCAAACCGCAGCGCGCTTTGTTCCGGCGGCGCGCCGTGGGGGAAGGTGGGATCGTGTTGGGGCAGAAACGCGCGTTGCATCTCGCCGGCCATCAAGAGATCGGTTTGGAGCTGCTCGGTGTGGTCGCGGAGTTGCCGGGTGCGTTCGGTGACGCGGTTTTCGAGGGCCTCGTTGAGGGATTTCAATTCCTCCTCGGCGAGCTTGCGCTCGGTGATGTCCTGCACCATGCCGATGACGTGGAGCGGCGCGCCGGTGGCGTCGCGGATCAACGTGAGGGTCAGATAGCCCCAGCGGGTTTGGCCGTCCTTGCAAACGTAGCGTTTGGCCATCCGGTAGGCGTCGCGCCGCCCACTGGCCACGTCGGCATAAATCGCCCGGTCGCTGGCGACATCGTCGGGATTGGTGTACTGCTCCAGCGTCAAGCGCGACAGTTCCGCCGCCTCGTAACCGAGCCAAAGTTGCAAGGCCCGGTTGTTCTCGACGTGCCGGCCCGCGGCGTCCATCCGCGCGATGCCGACGGCGGCCTTTTCGAAGATGGCGCGGAACCGGGCCTCGCTTTCCTGCAAGGCCGCCAGGGCCCGGCGCTGTTCGTCCCGCAGCCGTTTCTGGTCCATGGCGTGGGTGACCGCCAATCCGAGCCGGGCGAGCCGGTCTTTCAACAGGTAGTCATCCGCCCCCTGCTGAATGGCGTGAACGGCGACGTCCTCGCCGATGGTGCCGGAGACCAAAATAAACGGCAGGTCCACGCCGTGCGACTGCATCAGGTAGAGCGCGCGGAGACCGTCGAACTGGGGCAGTTTGTAGTCGCACAGGATTGCGTCCCACGGCTGCGGAAGTTGGGCGAGGAAGTCGGCTTCCGTCTCGACGCGTTCCCAGGCGGGCGCGAAGCCGGTGCGTTTGAGTTCGGCGACCATCAGCTCGGCATCGGCCGGACAGTCTTCAACAATCAGGAGTCGCAGGGGGATGGGCATGATCATTCCTGGGGTGGTGTGCCGAGGGTGAAGTAGAACGTGGCGCCGTTGCCGACCTCGGCGCGCGCCCAGATCCGGCCGCCGTGGCGGTGGATGATGCGTTGGACCAACGCCAGCCCGACCCCGGTGCCCTCGTATTCCTCCGGGCGGTGCAGCCGTTGGAAAACCCCAAACAGTTTGTCCACGTACCGCATGTCGAACCCGACGCCATTGTCGCGGACAAAGTACACGCGTTGGCCGGTATTCTCAAAGTTCTCCAGCGCGCCCACCTCGATGACGGCCTCGGCGCGGCGGCGCGTGAACTTCAAGGCGTTCGACAGCAGATTCATGTACACCTGTTTCAACATGGCCGGGTCGGCGTCACAGGCCGGCAACGCGCCGATCCGGATGTCCACCCGCCGGCGTTCCTGTTCGGGCGCGAGTTGGTCAAGGCACTGCCGGACCACCACGGCCGGATTGACTCGTTCGATCCGCAACCCCTGCCGGCCCAGCCGCGAGAACGTCAACAAATCCTCAATCAGATGTGCCATGTGGACGGCGTTCTCGTTGATGTAACGGAGGTAGCGCTGCGAATCCTCCGAGAGTTTGTCCACCGGCGACGTCAACAACAACCGCGAGAACCCCTCCAGCGCCCGGAGCGGGGCGCGCAAGTCGTGCGACACCGAGTAGGAAAACGCCTCCAGTTCCTTGTTGGCCGCCTCCAGTTCGCGGGCGCGTTTTTCCAGCTCGGCATGCAATTTCCCGACCTCTTCCTCGACGACCTTGCGGGCGGTGATCTCGCGCGAGATGCCAAACGTGCCGATAATCCGTCCGTCGGCGTCGCGCCACGGCAGTTTCGTGGTCGAGGCCCACGTGACATGTCCATCCGGCCACGTTTCCTTCTCCTCTTTGCTGATGATCGGCTGACCGGTGCGCATCACTTCCTGCTCGTCCTCATACGCCTGCCGGGCGTGTTCCTCGGAAAACACATCGAAATCGGTCTTGCCCAGGAGGTCGGCCGGCCCGCGCCCGCCGGCATATTCGCCCATGGCCCGGTTGACCTGAACAAACCGGCTTTGTGTGTCCTTGAAATAAATCTTGTCCGGAACGTGGTCCATCAACTGCCGCAACAATTGCCGCTCATATTGGAGATCGGTTTCCGCGCGTTTGCGTTCCGTGATATCGCGCAGGATGGCAATCACCAGCCGGCCCGACTCGGTGTCGAGCGGACTGAGCATGATCTCCACCGGAAACTCACTGCCGTCTTTGCGGCGGGCGACGATTTCCAATCTCGACCGCAGGCTCCGGCCATCAAGGGGCTCGCGGTAGCGGTCGGTGGTGAGACGTTCCAGGGGCTGCCCCAGCAATTCCGCCCGGTCATAGCCAAACATGGTCTCCGCCTGGCTGTTCAGCCGGAGGATCCGGCCCTGCGCGTCCGCCACCACAAACGCATCCGGCGCGGCCTCAAACAGCCGCCGGATCATCGCCTCGTTTTCCTGAAACGCCCGCTCCGCCGCGCGCCGTTCCCCGACCGTGGCCGTCAACGTCAGAAACGTGATCGAAACCACGCCGATAAACCCCTGCAACACCAACAACGCCGTCTGGACCGGCAACCCTTGCGCAAAGGCCCCCCACCCTTGCGCCGTGCCCCACGTCGCCAGCACCGTCACCAACAACAACGCGGTCGTCGTCCCCCGCCGGCCCAGATGCAACGCAATCCACAACAACACCGGCAGCACCATGTACGGCAACACCGCCACCTTCCTCGTCCACGGCCCGTAAAACACCACCCAGCCCAACGCCACCAACAGCACCAACGCGACCACCGCCTCTTGTTTTTCCGTCTTTTGCCAGCACTGCCGGGGCGGACTCAGCCACGCCAGCAAGAACGGAGTGAACACGATCATCCCCACCACGTCTCCCCACCACCACGATTGCCAGGCATGAGCAATCGTGCCGACCTGCAGCAGCCCCGCCGCATTCAGACTCAGGATCCCCACCGTCGGCGTCAGCAGACCGGCAATCGTGACGATGCCCGCGAAGCCCAACACGTTCTGGGCGCGCTCCTGCAAGTCCGGCCCCACCAACCGCCGCAACGCCACCGCCGTCAACAGCACCTGCGCCGTGCCGACCGCGGCAATCACCAGCACCGCCCCGACCGCGTGACCATCGCCGCCCCGGCGCAGGACCGGCAGGAGCAGGTCGAGATTGCCGAGCAACAACCCGAGCCACACGCCCGGCCAGATTCGGGCACCGAACAACCAGACGGCGGCCAGCGCCACCGCCATGGCCGGCCGGATCACGCTGAAGTGACTCGGCGGCACCCCGAGCCGGTCGCCCAGCCAATCCCCCAGGAACGCCACCATCGCCACAATCACCACCAACCCGTACGTGGCGCCGGGACGGTCGCGAACGGCCTCCACGATGTGCTGCGGCCGGTGGTCGCCGACCGGCTGCCGCCGGTCCGCCGCGACTGGATCCGGCGCGGCCGGCCCCCCGTTCGTTTTGGGCATCTCCACGGCCTAATGTTCCCCCGACCAAGCCGCGGCGTCAACCCGCAACTTCCACTTGAGTTTGCCAGTCAACCCGTGCACATTAGCCGCCGATGAATATCGACCAACTCTTGTCGAGCTGTTACGTCTTCATGTTGGCGACCTTTGTCGGCCTCGAAGTCATCCGCCGGGTGTCGCCGTTGCTGCACACGCCGCTGATGTCGCTCACGAACGCCATCTCCGCGATTACCGTGGTCGGGTCGCTGCTCATTGCCGGGCGGACCGACCAGCCGGTCGGCATCACCGTGCTCGGCACCGTCGCGGTCGCCGCCTCGACGATCAACATCGTCGGCGGCTACCTGATCACCTACCGGATGCTCGCGATGTTCAAGAAACGCGCGCCGCACAAGCCATGAACGACCACGTCATCCACGGCCTCTACATGGCCAGCGCGGCCTGTTTCATTCTCGCCCTGAAATGGCTCAGCGCGGTCCCGACCGCCAAGCGCGGCGTCCTGACCGGCATCCTCGGCATGGCGCTGGCCGTCGGCGGCACCCTGCTTGCCCCGGAGATTGAGCATTACCGGTGGATTCTGGTGGCGTTCGCCGTCGGCGGACTGATCGGCGTGCCGATGGCCTTGATGCCAATGACCGCCGTGCCGCAACGGACGGCCCTCTCCCACGCCTTCGGCGCGCTCGCCGCCGCGTTGGTCGGCACCGCGGAGTTCTACCTCGGCCACGAACTGACCACGTTCAAAATGGCGGCCATCGGCGTGGAAGTGGTGCTCGGATTTCTGACGTTCACCGCCAGCCTGATGGCGTTCGGCAAGTTGCAGGAACTCCTCCCCACCCGGCCCATCACCTACCGCGGCCAAAACATCGTCAACCTCGCCGTGCTCGCCGCCGCCCTCGCGCTCACCGTCCTGCTCGTGCTCGATCCCGGCAAGACCTACCTCTTCCCCGTCATCGCCGCGTTGGCGCTGGTCTTCGGCGTGTCGCTCATCATCCCCATTGGCGGCGCCGACATGCCGACCGTGATTTCCCTGCTCAACTCCTACGCTGGGCTCTCCGCGTCGGCGATGGGGTTTGTCCTCAACAACAAACTCCTCATCATTGCCGGCGCGCTCGACGGTTCCTCCGGCTTCATCCTCTCCATCATCATGTGCCGGGCCATGAACCGCTCGTTCACCAACGTCCTCTTCGGCGCGTTCGGCCAGGTCCAACCCGCCGCCGTGGCGGGCGAACAGAAACAAGCCCGCAGCGCCTCCCCCGAAGAAGCCGCCGCGCTGCTGGAATCGGCCAACTCCGTCATGATCGTCCCCGGTTACGGCATGGCCGTCGCCCAGGCCCAACACAGCGTCAAAGAACTCTTCGACGTCCTCACCGAAAAAGGCGTGGACGTGAAGTTCGCCATTCACCCCGTCGCCGGCCGCATGCCCGGCCACATGAACGTCCTGCTCGCCGAAGCCGACATCCCCTACGACCGGCTCCTGGAAATGGACGACGCCAATTCCGAACTCCCCCAGACCGACGTGGCACTGGTCATCGGCGCCAACGACGTGACCAACCCCGCCGCCCGGACCAACAAAGCCAGCCCGATCTACGGCATGCCGATCCTCGACGTGGACAAAGCCAAAACGGTGATGGTCATCAAACGCAGCCTCAACCCCGGCTTTGCCGGCATTGACAACGAACTCTACTACCTCGACAAGACCCTCATGCTCTTCGGCGACGCCAAAGCCTTCACCACGCAGCTCGTCAAACAACTCGCCGGCAACAGCAGCGGCGGCTTTCACTGAGGCCGCGTCACACAACAACCCTTGATGATTTCGTCGGTGAAGTCGAGGTGGAGCTGCCCCTCCTTCGTGACGATGAGTTTCAGCAACTCGGTGACGTTCTTCGCGTACAACTGGCTGGCGTGAACCGGCAATGTCGCCGGGAGGTTGAGGGCGCCCACAATGGTGACGCCGTGGACGGTGATGGTCTCGCCGGGTTTGGTGGCCTCGCAGTTGCCGCCGGTCTCCGCGGCGAGATCCACGATGACACTGCCGGGCCGCATCCCGGCCACGGTTTCCTTCGTGATCAAGCGCGGCGCGGGCTTGCCGGGAATCGCGGCGGTGGTGATGACCACGTCAAACTCCCTCGTCTTCGCCGCCAACTGTTCCTGCTGCCGGCGTTTGTCCTCCGCGGAGAGTTCCCGTGCATAGCCGCCGGCGCCTTCGGCGTCCCGGGCGCCGATTTGGAGTTCGAGAAACTTCGCGCCGAGACTTTCAATCTGTTCCTTCACGGCGGCGCGCACGTCATACGCCCACACCACGGCGCCCAACCGCCGGGCGGTGGCGATGGCCTGCAACCCGGCCACGCCGGCCCCGAGCACGAGCACCTTCGCCGGGCGAATCGTGCCGGCGGCGGTGGTCATCATCGGCAGAAACTTCGGCAGCAATGCACCGGCAATCAGCACGGCCTTGTACCCGGCCACGTTGGCCTGCGAGGACAGCGCGTCCATGCTCTGCGCCCGGCTGATCCGCGGCACGGCATCCATGCTCAACGCCGTCACCTTTCGCGCCGCCAGTCGTTGCACGAGGTCGGGATTCGTCGCCGCGTGAAGGAAACTGACGAGCACGGCCCCCTCGCGGAGCCGGTCGGCTTCCGCGGGGGCGGGCTTGTGCAGTTTCACGACGATATCGGCGACCGGAAAGACATCCGGCACGACGCGCGCCCCGGCCTTCTCGTAGTCGGCATCCGCAAAATACGCGCCCGCGCCCGCGCCGGTTTCGACCAGCACTTCGAGTTTCATCTTCACCAGGGCCGGCACGGCGTCCGGCACCATCGCCACGCGCCGTTCACCGGCGACTGTTTCCTTCGGAATTCCGATTTTCATTTTTATTCCTTTCCCACTCGTCCAGCCGCGCCTGAAACAATGCCGCCTTGTCCGTCGCCCCGGCGGCGACCGCCAGTTCGCGCGCCTTGCGGTTCAACGCCGGTGCGTTCTTACGCGTCGCAAAGGCCGCCGTCAACCCCTCGTAGAGCGCCAGCGCCTCGCGCGGTTGGCCGCGGCGTTCATAGACGGCCGCCAACTTGCTGGCCACCCGCAGATATCGGTACGGATCGCCCGCCGGCTGCAACGCCTGCCGGTAGGCCGCGGCGTCGCCGGTCAGGTCGCCGAGTTTTTCGTAAAGCACCGGGCTTTGCAACGCTGCTGCCTTTTCGCGGCATAATTTTTCCCCGCCGCCGAGATTCACCTTCCGCAGCCAGGCCCATTCCACTTCGGGCCGGCCCGCGGCCTCCAGCCGGCGGATCTGCTCGTCCAGACTCACCGCAAACGGCCGGTACCGCGGGTCGCCCACGAACGTCGTCTGCCAGCTCACCACCGGCTGGCTGTAGTCACCGGCTTCGAGGAAGCCACGGCCATCCAGCAACCGGCGGAAAAACAGCGGCACCACCGGCGTCATGGCCAGATACGGCTCGAACACGCAGCCCATCGTCGCCGCCGCGCCCTTGTCGAGCAGCGGGCCGACCCAGTAACTCGTTTTCGACCGGACACTCGCCGCGCTGAACGAATGGATGTGGTACGCCACCGCGCCCGGTTGAAACCGGAACGTGCTGCGTTGAAACGGGCCGGTCGCCTGCGGCGCGTACCACCCGGCATAGATGGCGACGTCGGTCATCGGGTAATCCTCGTCGAAAACAGCCGGCTGTTCATCGAGTTCGCACTCGTAACCGGCCTCGCGGAAGAACCGGTAGCTTTCGCGGATCCAGTTGTCGCCTTCCCGCAGGCCCGGCTCGCGGGTGCCGCGCGCGTCGAAGTAGGCGCGTCCGTGCAGGCCGTATTTCTCGGCAAACAACGCGTCGTCAATCATCCGCCGCACGGTGGCCGGGTCGGGGCCGTCGAGGCGGCCGACCGGCAACACGTTGCCGGAGGCGCCGCCGTAAAACCACGGATTCCGCAGCGGTCCCGGCAGCGGCCATTCCCCCAGCGGCAACAACGCCAGTTCGCTGTCCACGGACGCCTCGGTGCGTTGCCGGGCGGCTTCCTGTTGGTTGGTGGAGACGGCGCCCAGCGCCGGGTCGTGCTCGATCCGCAGCGGCACCCCGCGCATCAGCAGGATGGTGGTGATGCCGTCCAGCCGGTCGCGCAACGGCGCGCAAATCTGTTCGTTGAATTCCTGCCGGGTGATCGTCTCGGCGGCGCGGACGCTGATCCGGCAGAGCTGATTGGTCGGCACGCCGCGCTTGCCGGCGTAGTATTCCGCCAGCGACCGGCTGTCGGGGTCCTGGTCGTTATAGACGATCAGCAGACTCGAAAGGATGGCCGGCAACAACCAGTTCACCGTTCGTGACCTCCACTCGCATTCCGTCGAACGCCAGCCGCACGCGGGCCGGCAGGGCCGCCTCGGCCGGGCCGTGATCCACTTCGTGCGTCATGTGCGTGAACAGCGTCAGCTTCGCGTTCACCTGGCGGGCGACCTCCAGCGCCTCGGCAATGGTCAGGTGCGTCGGGTGCGGCCGCGGGCGCAGCGCGTCGAGCACCAGCACCGGCACGCCGCGAATCGCCGCGATGGTTTCCGGCGGCACCGCGTTGCAGTCGGTCAGGTACGCAATCTGCCGGTTGAAGACGAACCCGAACACCGTCATGAACCCGTGGCGCACCGGCAGGCTCTGTACTATTAGGTCGCCCATTTCAAATTGCTGAAACGGCTTCACCGGCTGCAACGCGAACCGCGGCACGCCCGGCCAGCGGGGTTGTTCCGCGCAGGCATACGGGAAAATCCGCGCCACGTCGGCAATGCTCTCCGGCGAGCCGAAGATCGGTAATCTCCGGTCACTCCCGCTGAACACCCGGAGATCGTCCAAGCCGAAAACGTGGTCGGCATGGGTGTGCGTCAGCAACACGGCGTCCACGCCGCGCAGCCCGGCCCGCAACGCCTGTTGCCGGAAATCCGGCGGGGCATCCACGAGCAGGGTCGTGGCGGCCGATTCCATCAGCACCGAAGTCCGCAGCCGGCGATTGCGCGGGTCGGGCGACCGGCACACGGCGCAGTCGCACCCGATCACCGGGACGCCGTGACTGGTGCCGGTACCGAGAAACGTGAGGCGCATGGCGGCATCTTCGGCGACGGTGCCGGCCGGGTCAAGTCTCCCGGAAAAGAAACAGGGGCACCTGTCGAGGTGCCCCTGTGCTGCCGGATGCGGCTTACGCCTTATCCAATTCGCTTTCCATGGCGGCCATTTCGGGCGTGTCCTTCTTGGACTGGTGCACCGCCCACACAATTGCCGCCAAACCGATGATGGCAATGACGATAGCCACCAGGTAAGGTGACTTGCCACTGTCTTCGAGGCCGGCCACCTTGTGGAACTTCAACACGATCGGCAGCATCAGCAAGCTGACCATGTTCATCACCTTGATCAACGGATTGATTGCCGGCCCGGCCGTGTCCTTCAACGGATCGCCGACGGTGTCGCCGGTGACGGCGGCCTTGTGTTTCTCGCTGCCTTTGCCGGTGTCCTTGGTGCGCGGCTCGTCTTCAATCGCCTTCTTGGCGTTGTCCCACGCGCCGCCCGCGTTGGCCATGAACACCGCGATCATCTGGCCGACGACAATCATCCCGGCGAGGAAGCCGGCCAGCGCCAGCGGCCCGAGCACGAACCCGACGCACAACGGCGCCAGAATCGCCAGCAAGCCGGGGCCGATGAGTTCTT
>Ga0315298_1003548_pt1 | contig 24653 bp, 29 predicted proteins | sample WHS_1_MG_FD_203077 | JGI IMG/M metagenome (GOLD analysis project Ga0315298, IMG submission 203077) | Extremophilic microbial mat communities from Washburn Hot Springs, YNP, Wyoming, USA - WHS_1_MG | ecosystem: Environmental > Aquatic > Thermal springs > Hot (42-90C) | place: USA: Wyoming...
ACCATTCTTCTATTCTTTTGTTTATGTATTCTATCAGTGTTGGCAAGTCTGTTATTGATGTTACCATGTAATTTGCTCCTGCATTGATTAGTTCTTTTGGACTTGAAACCCCTGTTGGTATGCCAACTGCTATTGCACCTAAATCCCTTGCACATTTCATGTCGCTTGCCCCATCTCCAACAACAACAGCGTCTTTAGGTTCAACGCCTAACGCTTCCAATGTTGCCTCAAGATGCTCCGTGTTTGGCTTAACGTTTTTCACACAGTTTCTTGGGGTTATCACATCAAAAAAGTCTTTCATTTTAAACCTTTTTAGGACGTATTCAGTTGATTTTTCACTGTTTATTGTGCATAATCCAAGCCTTAAACCCGTTTCCTTCAATGCTTTCAAGGTTTCTGTAACTCCTGGAAATAGGCTCGTGTACTTGGCTGCTTCTAACTCATGTTTTTCTGTTATTTCCAAGGCTTCGCGGCGGATCTGTGCTATGGCATCTTCGGGCCATCCATTGTTTTTCATGAAGATTTCCGCTTTTTTCAACATTTCAAATATGCTTTCGTTCACCGATAGCGTGGACGCCGGCATCCCTGCCCTTATAAGGAAACCTCGTACTTCAGCCCTAACAGTTCTATAGTCTATGTTAAAGCTTGCAATTGTTCCATCCAAGTCGAAAATGACCGCCTTGACTTTCATGGTTCCTTTCTCACCTTCGCCTTTCTAGACTCGAAGCGATTAATCACTTTTCTAGGGAAATATACTTTGCGGTAGGGCAAACTGCATATTTAGCTGATCAATACTATAGTGTTTATTTGATGTGTTATGAGCCTAGAAGAATATGCAAAAGAAAAACTTTGGCCCATACTCGTAGAAACCGTACATGCCTTGGTTTTGTACCCGAACCATAAGGCTTACACACGCGAAGTAATACTCCATGAAAAGCCAGACATAACGCCCCAAGAATTAGCAGCAAGGCTGGGCATGCCGCTAGGCGAAGCCCTAGTGATCCTCTACGAACTAGAAGGCGAGAGAAAAAGTCATTTACCAAAGGATTCGGACACTTGAAGCTTTAAATGTGATGTAGACCTCGCTGTTTAAATCAAGTTTCATCTCGCTAAATGAACGCTTAGTTATTTGAACAGCGAAAAGTTTTCCAACGTCAACCTTAAGTCTAATAACAGAACCAACGTCTGAAATTTCTACTATTCTTCCTTTCAGAATGTTTCTGGCGCTTGATGTGAAAGGGCTTTTTGATAAGATTATGTCTTCCGGACTTATAAAAACCGAAACTTTTCCTTCACGTTTGTCTGTTGCTGCAATTTCAACATCGTTTCCAATGTTTATTAGAGTTGTTCCATTTTCAGCAGTTCTCGCCTCTCCCACGAAAGTGTTTTCCAAAGCGGCAAAACTAACCAGTGTTTTCGACAGTTTGCCGAAAATTTCCTGTTGTTCTCCTACTTCGCTTATTCGTCCATAATTCATTAAAGCTATGCGATTTGGTAAGCTTCTAGCTTGGAACATGTTGTGTGTAGTCATCACAATTGTAGTTTTTAACTCTCTGTTAACTGCAGCTATAATTTCTTCAATAAGTGCAGCATTTTTTGGATCCAAGTTTGCTGTTGGTTCATCTAGAAGAAGAAGTTTAGTGTTAAGTGCTATAGCCCTTGCCAATGTGACTCTTCGTTGTTCTCCGCCAGAAAGTTTTTTCGCATGTCTTTTATTGAAGCCTTCAAGTCCCACAAGCTCCAAGGCTTTGTTAACTCTTTCTGCAATCTCATTTTTGGGCATTTTTCTGATCTTCAAACCATAGGCAACATTATCGTAAACAGTCGCATCAAACATCACCGTTTTCTGAAAAACCATTGTGCAATTCACGCGTACTTGTGTCATATTTTCCTCTGTTACCTTTTTGCCGCGAAAGTAGACTTCGCCTTTTGAAGGTTTTTCGAGGAAAGCCAAAATCTTAAGAAGCGTGGTTTTTCCAGAACCATTTGGTCCAAGGAGAGCGAGGATTTCACCTTCATAAATTTTGAGGTTAACATTTTCTATGGCTTTTATTCCATCATAGAATTTCGAAATTTCCTTCAGCTCTGCGATGGTGTTCATCTTTTCCCTCTTCGAATAATGTATGCTAATGTGTTTGTTATGAAAACCACAGTGAGTAATATTATAGTTAGAGCTATGCTAAGCGTTAAATCCCAGTTAATTTGGGTGGCGATCTGCGTTGTTAAGACGATGTTGCCTCCAACCATTAAGGCAACGCCTAATTCGGCTATTGCCCTATTGAAGCTTGTTAGGACGGCGGAGAAAATTCCGTTAGCTGCTTCTTTTAAAACGGCAACGGAAGCTTGCGAGTCTGAAGCTCCGAGGGTTTTGGCTAAATTGGCTATCTCCGGGTCAACGGCTTCTATGGCCGTTGTTGCTAAAGCCACAATTATCGGTGTTACAAGTATCGCCTCGCCTATGATTATTGCTGTTGGCGTGTATAGAAGCCTTAAAAACCCTAGTATTCCACCCTTCGATGTGAAGATGAAATAGAGGATTAAGCCTAAAGCTACTGTTGGTATGCCTATTAAAGTATTGAAGAAGCTTTTAACAAGAGATTTTCCTCTAAAATTTTTCATCCCCAAAAGCATAGCGATGGGCATGCCCCACAAAGTTGCAAGTAACGTTGCTGTCCCTGATATAGTCAATGACAGAAAGGTTGTTCGGTAAACATCCTGGTCTCCAGTTATTATCAATTGTATAGCCTTAATTATTGCATCCCAGACATCCGCCAATTAAGACACCTTTATTTATAAAGCTCTGGATGTCGATTATCTATATATTGCGGTGGGCACTCATAGAGTTGCCCTTCATGATTTAAAAAGGCGTAATTCTTAATCCAAGAAGCTACAGGCTGTAAATCTTGCGTTAAAAGCTTCACTGCTCCATAAAACAGGCTTTGCCCATACTCCTCTTTTCCATAATTCTCTATGAGTTGCTGCCCTTCGCTAGAAATTAGGAATTTCATGAAGGTTATTGCGTCCTCAAAGTTTACATGTGGGCATTTTGTTTGGTTCACTGCAATTGCACTGTAAACGTTTAGCAAATCCTTTGATTCGTTAATGAGGCTGGTTAATGTTATTCTTCCGTCTTTTAAGTATTTTAGGTATGTGCCAGTGTCTGCCAGAGTGTAAGCTGAGAACTCTTCAGCCATCAAAAGTGTTTGTCCCATGCCAGCGCAGGCTTTGTAATACCATGGTCTATTTGATATTTCTGTGTAATCAAAGTTAGCTGCTTTCCATAGGCTCTGCTCCTTGTTGTGAGTGCCAGAGTTGTCGAATCTTGAAACCCATATTTTTTGTGTTTGGTGGTTTTCGCCATAAGCTGCTATTCTATTGAAGGCTTCTGTAGCGTTAGGTGCTTCTGTAACATTCGCAGGGTCTGATTTTGGACCAACCATTACGAAGAAGTTGTAAGCGAATATTTTTCTAGAGACTCCGTACTCCTCTTCCAGAAAAGTTTTTTCAAGATCTGGTGAATGCACGAGGATTAAGCTTGCGTCACCTCTTTTTGCGATCTCTAAAGCTTGTCCGGTTCCAGCTGGAATGAACATTAAGTCTATTGGATATTTGCTTTCAAATTTTTCTTCTAGGTAACTTAATAGACCGGTGTCGTACAGGCTTGTTGTTGTGGAGATAACTAATCTTCTTTTTGCGAAGTATGCGTAATAGATTACAGTTCCAGCGATGAGGATAGCTGTGATGGATGCTGCCACTATTAGCATCTTGATGTGAGTTTTCATTTTTTCACCGTTATGTTTAGCTATTCATATCGACTAACTTATATCGTTTACGCCAGCAATAAAACAGCAGAATGACCGCCAAAACAAAACACAAGTTTTCATTTAAAATATGGATGGAACATCGCGGAAAACCCCTAATAGGAAAGGGCGGAGCCCAAATCCTAGAACAAATAAACACGGAACATTCAATGTTAAAGGCTGCAAAAAAGCTTGGCATGTCATATCGCTATGTATGGAGCTATATAAAAAGGATTGAAAAAACACTGGAAAAGCCAATAGTTGAAACCCACAGGGGTGGCAAAACAGGCGGAGGAGGCGCAGAGCTCACAAGTTTCGGAAAAGAGCTCTTAGAAGAGTACAGGCGCGTGGAAACGCTCTTAAACAATGTTCTTGCAAAGCAAGCCGATAAAGCCTATTCCACGACATAACGGTAGGCTATGTGTCCGCCAGCTGTTGAGCTCCTCCTAATGATTCGCAAGATATCTCCAGGTTTGGCGCCTATGGCTTTTACAGCCGGGTCTGAAGCCTTTATTTGCGGAAGCTGGTAAGGCTTAACCTTATATTGCGTTAGTAGTTGTTCTTTCTCTTCTTCTGTTAGGATTTCGTGTTTTGGGACAAGTTTGTGTTCGAAAATGTCGAATGCCGGAAAAGTTTTTAGTAGAAGCTCAATTTTCTTCTTTTTTGCGCCTTGCTTAACAGCGTGCGTGTATCTTCCACCAGTGATTATTATTCCTCTTTCGACGCCAGTTTCTTTCATGACTTTTTGCATGCGATTGACTGACGTTATTCCAACGGCAATGTCTTCTGGGATGCACCATATTATGGCTTTTTCCTTTTCTTTTGGGATTTCGACAAGAAAGCTGACGGCATCTTCGTATTTTTCCCTCTTAATCAGTTTGTAGCCTCGAAGTTTTATGAGCATCTTGGCTTTTCTTTCCTCTAAACTTTCTTCTTCCAAACTCAAATTGTAAACCCCTTTTTATGAGGGTAACCGAAACCTTAACAAGCCATTTAGCCTTTAAACTTTGCGCTTCAAACCAAAATATGAATAGGATATGGATAGGAACCCTTAGATGCGAAGCACTATCTTATCCGCATATTTTTTCATAGTTTCTGCAAACTCTGCGATTTTTGCTGGAGTGTAGGGCTTAAGTGTTCTAAAAGTCTTATCTAATGCATCGTCTGGAATGAATTGTTGGAAGGCGAATGTCCTTGCGCCCCTAATTAGTTCTCCTATTTTCTGTAGATCATCAGCGTCTACGAATCCTGGGACAACTGTTGTTCTAAGCTCGTATTCAACCTTTCCAGTTTTTAAAATCTCTAATGTACGAAGCAGATTCTCAACGTTTTCCGCACCAAGCTTTGGATATTTCTCCAGCGATGTCTTCACGTCTAAAGCAACGTAGTCCACATGGGCGAGGCATTCCTCAAACACTTGGGGATAAAACCCATTCGTGTCAAGCTTAACTGTAAAGCCCTTTTCCTTAAGCTTCTTCAGAAATTTCGGCATCTCTTTATGCATGGTTGGTTCACCCCCAGTCACAACCACAGCATCCACGAATCTCTTGCGATTCTCCAGAATCTTAAGCGCAGCTTCCTCTTGTAGAAATGGTGGCTTAGGATCTACGACTATGCGCCAGTTGTGGCAAAATGGACAGCGCAGATTGCAGCCTGGCGTAAAGAGGACAGAAGCTATTCTTTCTGGAAAATCTATGATGCTTGTTTTTTGTATTCCACTGAACTTCATTGGCTTTCCCTTTTCATGCTGGAATAGCTGGAGCGGCAACAATAATAGATTTGTCGAAGGTTCTTCGTATGGCGAATTCCGCCTGTTTCCCATCGTTCCACTGGTCAACTGGTCTTAGGTAACCTACAACTCGCGAGTAGACTTCGCAGTTTGCTCCGCAGATTGGGCATTGCTTATGTTCTCCGCTTGTATAGCCGTGTGTTGGGCATATGCTGAATGTTGGTGTCAAAGTGAAGTATGGCAGACGCGTGTTCCATGTTACCTTTCGAATCAGCTCTGCTGCGGATTTCCATGAGTAGAGCCTCTCGCCCAAGTATATGTGAAAGACCGTTCCACCCGTGTAAAGCGTCTGCAACTTTTCTTGATGCTCCAGAGCCTCAAACAGGTCTCCTTCGAAATCCACTGGCAACTGGGAAGAGTTTGTGTAGAATGGTTCTGCGCCTTTTGATAGATGTTTCTCGTTTGCAACAATTATGTCTGGGTACTTCCGCTTGTCTATGCGTGCAAGCCTATAGCTTGTGCCCTCTGCCGGTGTTGCCTCTAAGTTGTATATGTTACCAGTTTCTTCTTGAAAGTCTGCAAGTTTTTCTCGCATGAAACTCAGCGCTTTAACTGCAAATTCAAGTCCATCAGGAGAGGCTATGCTAAAGCCGAAGAGATTCATTATCGCTTCGTTCATTCCCACTAATCCTATCGTTGAGAAGTGGTTCTTCCAGTATTTTCCAAAGGTTTCCTTAACATTGCGAAGATAACGTCTCGAATATGGGTATAAGCCATTATCCGTGAAGTTTTCCAAAGCCTTACGCTTTATTTCTAAGCTGTCCTTTGCTATTTCCATAAGTGCCTCCAAACGTTCGAAAAACTCATCCTCATTTTTCGCCAAATAACCAATCCTTGGAAGGTTAAGCGTCACAACTCCTATTGAACCCGTCAGCGGGTTAGCCCCAAAGAAGCCACCCCCTCTTTTGCGCAGTTCACGGTTATCTATCCTTAAACGGCAACACATACTCCTAACATCTTCAGGCTTCATATCACTGTTTATGAAGTTTGAGAAGTATGGCACGCCATATTTTGCTGTAACCTCAAACACCTTATGTGAGATCGGCGATTCCCAATCAAAATCTTTTGTTACATTATATGTTGGTATTGGAAAAGTGAAAACCCTGCCTTTCGCGTCACCCTGATTCATAACTTCAGCAAAAGCCACATTAAAAACCCTCATCTCCTCTTCCATTTCGCCATAAGTCTTGTCCATGACTTGTCCCCCGATAATCACTGGCTCATCCTTCATGAACTCTGGAACATTCAAATCCAAAGTAACATTTGTGAAGGGTGTCTGAAATCCAACACGTGTTGGCACGTTCATGTTGAAGAAGAATTCTTGGAGTGCCTGTTCAACTTCTTTTTGACTTAGTTTGTCGTAGTGTATGAATGGCACTAGGTATGTGTCAAAGTTACTGAAGGCTTGGGCTCCCGCAGCTTCACCTTGAAGAGTGTAGAAGAAGTTAACTATTTGCCCCAATGCTGTTCTAAAGTGTTTTGCTGGTTTACTTTCAATTTTTCCTGGGACTCCTCCGAAGCCCGAAAGAAGTAGGTCCTTTATGTCCCAGCCTACGCAGTAAGGCCCTAAAACACCTAGGTCATGGATGTGCATGTCTCCTGAGAAATGTGCATCTGCGATTTGCGGTGGGTAAATCCTTGTAATCCAGTATTTAGCTATAACTGTGGATGAGAGGTAGTTGTTTAAGCCTTGCAGCGAGTAGCTCATGTTTGAGTTTTCGCGGACGCGCCAGTCCTCAATTTCTAAGTATTGGTCGACGAGGTCTGCTGAACTTAAAAGAGAAGCCAATTCTCTTAGGTCCTGATGTTGCTTGCGATATAGAATGTAAGCTTTGGCAGTTCTCGCGTGTCCATTTTCAATTAGCACTTTTTCAACAATGTCCTGAATTTCCTCAACGGTTGGAACGCCCTCTTCTCCAAAACGCTGTTTGAGTATTTCAACAACTTTGTCGCTTAATTTCTTGGCTAGTTCACGGTCTTTTCCGCCAACAGCCTTTGCCGCCTTCCAAATGGCGTTTGTTATGCGCTCTTGGTCAAACGACTCTAATCTTCCATCACGCTTTCTAACGTACTTCATTTTTTCACCTCCAAAAGCACTTTACGGAAATCTTCTGGTTCTTCAAAGCGTCTATAAACTGAAGCAAACCTGATGTATGCGACACGGTCAAGATTCTTCAAGTACTTCATAACTAGATCACCTATCTCTTGCGAACTGACTTCCTCTTTTCCGAGTCTCGCCAAATCTTGGCGTACATGTTCTGCTAATTCACGTATTTGCTCCATCGTCACTGGTCTTTTTTCACAAGCTTTCTGTAGACCTCTAACAATTTTGTTTAGGTCGAATCTTTCGAGTCTTCCATCCTTCTTTTTAACCATAAGCTCTATTGTTTCCACATACTCATAAGTTGTGAAGCGCTTTCCACAATCCGCGCATTCTTTTCGTCTTCTAACGGTGTTATCAGGCGAGTCTCTTGTCTCGATTGTTTTTATATTTTCAGAGCCGCAATATGGGCACTTCATTGTTCTCACACGCAAGTTTTAGTGTTTTATAACTAAAGTAGACGCTAAATGTAGGGTTTTTATTATTTAAGTTCTTTCCACAACAACTTTGAAATAGCTGGAGAAGCGTTCTAAAAGCAGATGTAACTGTATACATAATTGCGGAAAACAAAAAACCCGAAAACAAGCTTTTTGGTGAAAAGAACTCGATTTCCAAAGTTTCTGTAGAGCTTAAAATTTTTCATTTTTCATTGTTAGATTTATTATCGTCTTTTCAGTCTTGTGCATTAGAGAAGCGCTATGAGCATTTGCATTCGAAACTTTGATGATAAGGATTCGCCAATAATTGTTTATTTGCTTAACCACGAATACGAAGGCGCGTATGAGTTTACTCCCAATAGCGATGATAAGATTCGTCTATGGATTCAATATGCAAATGTAAAAATTTTCGTTGCAGAAGGCAGAAAAGTTTTAGGTGTTGTTGCATACAGAGAAAGCCATTGGAGCGAGGAAATAGAGTGGCTTGCAGTAAAAGATGTTGAGGTGAAAAGGGCTATAGAAGGCATAAAGCTTAGCAGTTTAAAGCCTGAAGAGGAAAAGGAATTCTTCAAAGCTGTAAATGCTGGTTTTGGACGGGAAAGAGTCAAAGTCGGCATAATTCAGCGTTGGAAATATGGGTGTCCACCCTTCAATGAAGAGTGGACACAAGTCGCCGAGACTAATGACGAAATTGTTTCGGTGGTTGCCTCAAGATCCGACGCGGAATACAACAAACATTTCAATGATAAGAAAGGCTACTTGGGTCCAGCAGCCACAATCTCAGAATACAGAGGGAAAAACCTCGCATCTGCACTAGCATGTTATGCAATGAGCTTTCTGTACACATGTGAATGTGATTCCGTAGCGTTATACACGATGAAACAAAACATCCCATCAGTAACTCTCCTACAAAAGTTGGGTTTCTACACTTCGCATAATTGGAAATTTATGCGCAAAATACCTTCAACTGGAGCCTAGAATAATGGCGGAGATAACGCTTGACCCGTCAAATCCGTTCGATTTGAATGTCACGCTTTGTTGCGGTCAAGCTTTTAGATGGGAGAAACATGGCGAGTGGTGGTATGGAATTGTTGGAGAACAGGCATTTAAGGTGAGGCAAGATGGCAATAGACTTGAATTTGAAAACGCTGATGAAAAATTCATAAGAAACTATTTTGGATTAGATTATGATTTATCAAAGATTTTCCATAAAATCTGCAAAGACAAATACATCAAAAATGCTGTCGAAGCCTTTAGGGGTCTACGTATTCTCCGCCAGGAACCTTGGGAGTGCCTTGCCTCATACATTTGTGCAACCTACAAGAACATTTCAGCAATTAAAGAGATGCTCGTAAACCTATCAAGAAAGTTTGGAGAAAAAATACGATTCGACGGAATTGACTTTTACAGTTTCCCAGCAAAGGAAAACATTGCAAGGACAAAAGCTGAAGAATTGGCAGAGTGCGGTCTCGGATACAGAGCAAAATACCTACATGAAACAGCAAAATTGATATGCGAAAGCAACTTTGAATTTAAACAATTAAAAACGCTTTGTTATGAAAAAGCCAGAGATAAATTGCTAAATTTTCCAGGCGTAGGCAATAAAGTTGCAGACTGTGTTCTACTTTTCTCCTTAGATAGACTTGAGGCTTTTCCAATTGACGTATGGATAAAACGGGCCATCTTAAACTTTTACGCGCAACATTTTCAACAAGAATTTGTTACAAAGCTAGCCAACAAAAAATCTTTAACACCTTCAGATTATCAAGTGATTAACCTTTTTGGAAGAAGCTATTTCGGCAAATATGCAGGTTATGCTCAAGAATACCTTTACCACTATATGCGAACGCAATTTTAGATTAGGTTTCTCTTCCTTAAAATTTCGGCTGCACTGCTTCCGTTTGTTGTTGTGATCGATATTGCATCTGAAACAAGCTTTATGGCTTCAGCATAATTGTGCTGCAGTGTTTGCTCAATCACGTCATCAAGTTTTTCGCTTACATTCTTGAAACCTTTTTCCCCAGAGGCGTTAGTGGCAATGTTAACTTCCAAAATCAGCGCATCAAAATATAAAACCAAAATTTTCTCTGCTCCAGCAACTTCGTCTTCCCTCATGTTCTCCAAAGCATCTAGGAGTTTAACCGCGATAATCAGGTTTGATTTTATTTTTTCAGCATAATGGAAAACGATTATGGCGTTTTTTATTTCCAAAATTCACTCTCCAGTCAAAGTTAACTGCCCAAAACCTATTTCGTGGTGGGTCTTCCCTTCCACCTTTCTATTCGCTTTTTGACTTCATCTTCAAGCTTCTCTTTTGAGATTAGTCGCCCCTTAACTATGATTTCATCGCCAAAAATGATGCTTGGTGCGCTCAAAATGTCATAGGCTAGTCCTTCCTTAAAGCCTTCTTCTGTTGCCATGTTTACTTCTCTAAAGATGACGCCGAACTTCTGCGCAACCTCAAAAGCAATGGCTTTGGCAACTGGACAGGCTGGGCATGTTGGCATAGTGAAAACCTTCAACTCCATTACCGGTCTTTCTCCGAAACATAAATTTGCTGCACCACCACCTTTTAAATCTTTCATAAACCCTTAAACGCAGAAAACGTTTAAATTAAATTCGAAACAGCATATTAATGGCGAAGAAGCATGAGTTTGGGCCCGTAGCTCAGCTAGGTTAGAGCGACAGGCTCATAAACGCATAATAGTTAAGAGACCTGTTGGTCGGGCGTTCAAATCGCCCCGGGCCCATTATGCCACAGAAGCATGCTGCAAGCATTTTCTTGGATATCTGAGGAAGCGTCTTAGGGATTATGCAGTTCCAAATGAATGTTTAGTTTGCGATAGAATGATTGAGTGCTTAACGTGTTGAATTAAGGATTAAATACTTTTTAGGCATTTAAGTTCAGTCAGTGAACTTTGCTTGCTCCCAATTAGGGATATCAATAGGTCTAGGACAACCCCGCATGTTAATCGCCTAATCATAGTTTTAAATGTGATGATTTTTGTTGTCTTTTGGCTTTCAAGTATTGGAGTTTTAGATGAGAAAATTGCAATTTACATGGCGGGAAGCGATAAAATATCAGGCGCTTTTGTGATGGTGTCGAATGACATTTTGCATGGTAAACGCCTATTCACATTGTTTACTTCGATGTTTATGCATGCAAACTGGTTTCACCTTTTTGGAAACATGCTTTTCCTTTTCGTTTTCGGTGACAATGTTGAAGATGCATTTGGTCATGTGGGATACCTGATTTTCTATCTGATCTGCGGATTAGCAGCAAATTTTGCGCATATCTTCGTCGCTTTGTATGCTCCGCAAATAATTAAGGTCACCGGTTTCCAATTTGCTGCTGCAAGTTTAGATGAGGGGGTTGTAGGGGCTTCTGGGGCTATCTCCGGCGTTTTAGGCGCCTACTTTCTCCTTTATCCAAGGGCTATCGTTTTAACATTGTTTTTTTACGTTATATTGCCAGTCCCAGCATTTATTTTCCTTGGCGTTTGGTTTCTTTTGCAGTGGGTTTACGCTGCCTTTGACCTTTCTGGCGGAGTTGCATATTTTGCACATATCGGAGGCTTTATCGCAGGAATGATTTTGGCTCTAGCTTTTGGACTAAAGCGGAAACGAAGACGAGATGAACGTTTTAAGTTGTGAAAATCGATTTTTGGGGTCTGGCCGTCATGAGTTCCTCATTCGCATAAATCAGACTGGGACGGCGTCATCATCCCCCCAGAGTTTACAATATTACTCACATTTAAATTAGTTGCTATTTCAAAGTTAATTGTGTGTTTAGATTTGCCCTAACTTTTTGTATAACGCTTTTATTGTTCCGGAAACTGTTAGCACGTGAATGCTTGCTGGTTTGTCGTCGATTTTCGTTATTGTTGCCAGTGATGTCCTCACCATTTTGAGGGCTGTGTGTGAAATGCGTACAATTGCTAACTGCTTCTCATCATCGTAGTCAATTAGACTTAGGCCCGTTTGACTCGCGCCGTATTCCCCATAAAGTTTCAGGATCGCGCTCCAAACATTGTCGATGAACTCCTTTGAGTTAAACCTTTCCGCGGAGTCTATTTGCAATGCCATGTATCGCCTCTTCACCTTTTTCAGCAATCGTCTCCTCTCCGAATCAGTTTTATTCCAGGCGCAACAAAACGTTGGTTAAGCTTTTCCCTATTCCTTTTGACTATAGCATTTGGATTTTTGGATACGGCCTTTAGGGCTGTCGCCTCATCCAGGTCAAAGAGAAAAGCCAACGAAGCTTGTTCTCTTGGTTTTCGCATCAGTCTTTCATCTGCAACTCCGCTAGATATGACTATTGGAACGCTGTATTCTTTTGCTATTGTTGTTTCTCTTCTTAAATTGTGGATAAGCCTCGCTCTTGCTAAGCCCTCAAGCGTTAAAATTGGTTTTATGTCTATTTCTAGCGAAGCCAAAGCGCTTGACGCAAGTTCAGCCTCTGCTGTGTCAAAGAATCTTCTTCGATAGTCCACTAATGGGAAGTTTAAGAGGTCTACACGCCTATCTTTTGCAGCTTGCCTTGCAACACTCTTTGATTCGCATAAGACGGCTATTACCTCAAATTTTCTCCGCAGTTTCCGCAAATTTCTTATCAGCTCTTTTGGATTTCGCGGCTTCAAGTCTACGCGGGAGACAAAGTCAACTCTGCTTTCTGCACATATTTTTTTCAGTTTCTGTTTTTCCTCGTGTGAAGAGTTTTGCGGAAGGGCTATGGCTATAACCGTGTATCCAAGTTTCGATGCTTTATTTACAATTCGTGAAACTTGTTCTAAATCTCTCGGGTTTAGAAGCAGATGTAGGTCTGCATATGCTCTTTTCATGGGAGCAACCCGAACTTTCTGCAAATTTCTATTATTTCCACTGGTTTTTCCTTTTTGAAGTGTATCTTAAAGTGGATCGCGTCAGCCCTTGCAATTTTTGCCTCATTTAGGTAAGCGGACTGCTTGTCAAGCCTAATGTAAAGGTTTCCTCTCTCCAAGTGATTTTCAATCTTGCTGTTAAGCATCTCCTTATCCATAACGCCTAAATGTGAAGCAATTTTTCCAAAGATTGCCTGAACAGCATTTTTATCTTTAACGCGTGACTCAAATAGGATTATTGGGTTTCCGTGATGTCCAGTTAAAGTTGACTTTTTAAATGTCACAGTGTCTAGCGCTTCTGTTGGGAGTAGGTTGCGCGCTGCCGTGAGGACTTTTTCTGGGTCTTCTGTGGCGTGTGCAAACACTCTTATGTCAATGTATCCTATCGGGATTTTAGAAGACAAAGTGGTTATCACTGCTTCTATTAGAAGGGCACATTTAACTTTTAGATTTTGCTTTACGCCGAGGCTTCTTCTCTTTTTTGCTTTTTAGAAAATTTTTAATTGCCTCAACATTTTCTTCGTGGGCTGTTCTTCTTCGTGTGTCTATTGGAATGCTAAGCTTTAAGGCTTCTTTTAGGCTTATTCCAACCTTTTTCAGCTCTTCTCGACTGAAACCCTTTCCTAGACGTTGTTTTCCACTTTTCTTGAAGACTTTTGGCTTTAAAGTCATCATAGTACGCTATTCTCCCATTCTACTCTTCTTGCTTGGCCTAAACTTTTCCGCGCCTCGTCCCTTTCTAGTTAGTCCTCTAACTTTTTTGCCCGCGCTTGTTAGTCCTCTGAAAACTCTTTTTTTATGCTGCTTTTGCGTTATCCAGTTTATATCTTTGTCCGCTCTTATTGCTGGGTGATTCGTGTCTACCATTATAATTTCGAACCATTTTGAGCGCCCATCTTCGCCTACCCAGTAGGAGTTTAAAACTTCAAGGTTCGGAAACTTTTTGGCTGCACGTTCTTCAGCTATTAGCCTTAAACTTTTAGCTGGCTTGAACTTTTTGACACCCATACGTTTTGGTCTTCTACCAGACTTTGGCCTCTGCTTTCTTAAGCCCCCCCTCCTAACGCGGACGCGAATTATTATGAAGCCCTGTTTGGCTTTGTAACCAAGTTTTCTAGCCCTGTCAAGTCGCGTTGGTTTCTCCACCCTGGTTATAGCTGGCTGCCTACGCCATTCGATTAGTCTTTGGCGCATAAGCTCATCGACGAAAGATTTTTCCGGTTTTGACCAAGCTTCTTCAATGTATTTGTAAGCCATTTTTAATCACTTTTTAGTTTATGGTTCAACCCTTTTTGATTAGGGTTACATTCCAGCGGACTTTATCCGCCAATGTTTTGTTTCATAACAGTTACCTATGAAATAAACTTTTCCAACAAAAGTCAAATCACTCTTCAGAAGTGCGAATTAAAATGAAAAAGATAATTAAGAACATTTTAAACCAATTTTGCAACGACCTCGCGCGCATTAGGATTATAAGAAAGAACTTACAAAATACGAAAACTCATTAATGGTAACAGCTGGAAAAATCATGACGAAACCAAAAATAGGCTTGTCCACACTCTACTGTTTAGATGAGCCATTTGCGAGGATGGCTAAAAAAATAGCTGAGATGGATGTACGCTACATAGAAGTTGTTGATGATGGATTCCACACATTAGATAAGCGGAAATCTTCAATTTTAAGAGAACTAGGAAAATCCTATAACCTAAAATATTCTGTTCACGCGCCTTTTGCAGACATAAACATCGCTTCCCCCTCCAACTTCATGTTAAAGGCTATGCTAAAAAGATTGGAAAAGTCCATCGAAAACGCAAACAGCCTAGAGGCTTACATTTGGGTTTTTCATCCAGGGCTAAAAACAGGTATCAGCATGTTCTACCCAAATGCTGATTGGGTTCAGAACCGCAAGACAGCAATGTTGCTCTCAAAAATTGCAGACGATTATGGTGTAAAGATAGCTCTAGAGAATGTGCCAGAACCCTACCCCTTCCTAATGAAGGGCGCTGAGGAATTTGAAAAATTCTACAAGGAAGTTAATGAGGATATAGGCTTGGCTTTAGATGTTGGACACGCAAATCTCAATAGGCAAATAGAACTTTTTGTGGCAAAATTTGCCAGCAAAATAGTGCATGTACACGCTCACGATAACGATGGGCGAGATGACCAGCACCTCGGAATAGGTTATGGCACAGTAAACTGGGAAAAGTTTGTAAATCTGCTTAAGGGAATGTCATTCAGCGGCGTTGTGGTTGTCGAGTCTGTTGACCACGTTATGGAGAGCGTACAGAAGATGGAGCAGTTGCTTGGCTAGGAGTTCATCAGCTTTCTAGAAGTGGTACTTCTATTCTCATGAAGTCCTCTGCCACCAGCGTGTTTTTAAAAATTTTTTGCGCTTGCTGCAAGAGTATACCTGTGTCATCGTATCTTGCGCTAATATGTGTGAGAACCAATTTTTTCGCCTTCGCCTTTTTTGCGTTTTTAGCTGCTTGCTCTGGCGTTGAATGCCCATCCTCATAAGCCCTATCAGCTAACTCGTCATCCAAAGTGGCGTCGTGTATGATTAAGTCTGCATCAGAGGCAAACTTTGTGAAACCCCTAAAGGGTCTCGTGTCGCCAGTGTAAACAATTTTTCTTCCATGTCTTGACGGTCCAGTGACGTCTTCCGGTTTTACTATTCGTCCGTCTGGCAGCTTAACCATGTGCCCATGTTGCAGTTTTGACCATAAGGGTCCCTCTGGAATTCCAAGAGCTTTGGCTTTTTCTGGGTAAAATTTTCCTGGGCGTGGCTTTTCAATTATTGCGTATGCGAGGCTTGGTATTACGTGGTTTGCCCACGCTGCTTGAACTGTGTATTCTTCTTCGTTGCACACTACGCCTCCGTTGAGAATTTCATGTATTTCTATTGGGAATGTTAGGGCAAATTGGACGGTTTCCCTGATTCCTGCCAAGAAGCGTTTTATTCCGGGAGGTCCATAAACTTTAATTTCCCTTTCCCTATCAAGTAGCGCCATTGTTTGAAGCAGTCCTGGCAATCCTAAAACGTGGTCGCCATGCATGTGCGTTATGAATACTTTCATTTTTTTGTGGAAACTTATTTTTGCCTTTATCATTTGTCTTTGGGCGCCTTCGCCGCAGTCGAACATTATTTGTTCTCCTTTACGCTGTATTAGTATGGCTGGTAAACTTCTTTTCGTGGTCGGGACGCTTCCTGCTGTGCCTAGGAAGATTATATTTAGGCTCATGATTTTACACCTTTTCGAAGGTGGCTATTTCTCTTGTTAGGCTTCTGTGAACATAAACAAAGTGAGACTCCACGTGTTTGTATCCTAAACTTTCACCAATTTTCCAAATGTTTAACGTTTTTGGAGATGCAATGCAAATTCTTTTCCCATTTTTCAGTACGTCGCTGGCCACTGTTAAAACTTCTTCAACAAGCTGTTTCGTTGTTCTTTTTAGGGTTGATGCGGATTTTCCGTAGGGTGGGTCAGTCACTATACAGTCAACTTTCCTTACTGGTGGTTGACGTGCATCTGCAACTATTATTCCTTCTGGTTTTATGCCGAAGTAGGCTAGATTTTTGAGGCTTCCCCTTGCCATATGCCTTTGCGCGTCTAAACCCAGAACGTAGCATCCAATCAGCGCGGCTTCTATCAGTATGCTTCCAGTTCCGCAGAATGGGTCGAGGACGAGTTCTCCGGTTTTTGGTTTAGCTAGGTTTACCATGCACCTGGCTAGTTTCGGCGGCATTGCGGATGGATGAAAGAACGGCTTTTTCTTTGGGCGTCTTTCAATAAACTGTTTCGGCGGAATTTCCGCAAGTTTAACTCCAAAAACGAATTTCTCGTCTGTTAGTATTCCCATAAAAGTCTTATCTGGGTTTTTTAGGCTTACCTTAGTGTTTGCTTTTGCGTCAAGTATGATTTCGCCAAGTTTTCTTTCAAGAAACATCGCATCGAGTTTTTCAGCGTAGCCCTTTACCCTTTTCACTCGAACAGCGAAGCTTTCTTTATCGGATAAAATCTTGTTTAGGCTTGTGGAGCGCATGAATTTGGCTATAGCGTTTATTTCTGCGTCGCATGTGAAAAGTTCAAGTCCGCATACTCTTGTTAATGCAGCTCTACGTTTTATGGTTTCCACGCAATTTACGTCCGCTTCTATCCTTAATATTTGGTCAAGCTTCTCTAAAATTTTAAAGTTGTAATTTTCTGCTTCAAGTGTGGCTTTTAGCTCTGAAATCGGCAGTGTTTCATGTTCGCCAGAAAGCAGAAAGAAGAGTTTAGCCACTTTTATGCTCCTTTAAGGCCGTGCTTATTAAGGGTGCGAGTGAAACTTTGCTCACTGGACTTGGAACGCTATCCGTGCCAACTATGCCATCAGCACCGCTTTCAGTAATTCTTTTTTGGGCATCCCCCACCAAAAGTGGATGCACACAAGCAGCGTAAACTTTCCTTGCTCCCTGGCTTTTCACGTATTTCACTGCTTTTGCCATTGTTCCGCCACTGCTTATGATGTCGTCAAATATTATTACGTCTCGGTTTTTAACTGGTAAAGGCTTATCTTCCAGTGCGACATTTCCGCTTATTACGTCTCTCTTTGTGGAAATGTAGTCAAAGCCGCCCTTTAGGACGCTGTCAGCTTCGGTTGCCATGCTTATTGCTTTTTTGCCAAGGGAAAGCGCCAAAGGATTTTCCGCCAAGCCTTTTTCCTTAAAGTAATGCGCCAATATGGCAACAGCAGACAAATCTTCAACTTGGATTTCGAAGGTTTTCAACACCGCTGGGCTGTGCGCATTTACGGTTATTACTTTGTTTACGCCGCAGTTTTCCAGCAGCTTCATTATTGTTTTTATGCTGAAGGCTTCGCCCCTCATGAAACGTTTATCTTGCCTCGCATAAGCAAGGTAGGGCGCCACAACAGTTATGCTCTTTGCTCCCATATCTAAAGAATTGTCCGCCATTAGGAAAAGCTGTATGAGCCTTCGGTCTTGTGGCTGGCTTGTCGTTTGCACTATTACGACATCTTCATCTTTAAGCGATTCTGCTTCAAAGCGTATGTAGGATTCACCGTCTGGAAACGTTTTGGAGAATGCTGGCACTGTTTCAATGTTTAGAATTTGGGCTATTTTTTCCCCTAGCTCCTTCGATGCTGGTCCTGGTATTATCTTCATCTTCTCGCCGCTTCAAAGATTTGCTAAGCCGCAAATTTAGGTTTTACCAGATGTTTTAAACTGTTCTATTAGCTCCTTTGCCCTGTCCATGCGGATTTTGCGCTCTTCAACCATCTTTTCGGCAACCAAGTCTATCAACTCACCTGTTGCGCCAGCAGCGATTGCAATGTTTCGTGCGTGAAGCGACATGTGTCCGCGTTGTATTCCTTCGTGAGCTAGGGCTCTTAATGCGCCTAGGTTTTGGGCTAAACCAACCGCGGCTAAAACTTCTGCGAATTCGTTTGCCGTTTTTACGCCTAGTATTTTTAGGGCTATTCGCGCTATTGGGTGTGTTCGCACTGCTCCGCCTATCAGACCGACTGCCATTGGCAACTCAATTGAGCCTACCAAGTCGCCGTTTTCGTTTTTCTCCCATGTTGAAAGTGTTGTGTATCGTCCGTTTCTCGCTGCGTAGGCGTGTGCTCCAGCCTCGATTGCGCGATGATCGTTGCATGTTGCGATTATTACGGCTATTATGCCGTTCATTATTCCCTTGTTGTGTGTTGCTGCGCGGTATGGGTCTGCAGCGGCGAAAGCCCAAGCGTTCACTATGCCGTCCACGACTTCTTCTCCGCCAACAGCCTCTTTTGGCACGATGCACCATGCTCTGGCTAGGCGCTTAACAGCCAAATTTGAGATTATTCGCAGGTAAACGCGTCCGCCTGTTATGCGCTCTATCATTGGCGCGACAGCTTCGCACATTGTGTTGACAGCGTTAGCTCCCATTGCATCGCGGCAGTCAACGTGCAGCTCCGTAATAACCATTGGTCCTTGAGTTGTGTGGATAACTTTTGCTTCTAAGTCTTTTGCGCCTCCGCCGACGGAAACAAGCACTGGGTCTTGGTCATTCGCCTTCTTCAAAATTTCCTCTTTTGCCTGTATTATGCGCAGTCTAGCCGCGTAGGGGTCTCTTATGTCAACTGCTTGTATCTGTCCAATCATTGTTGGCGGAGTACTGCTCGCGTGGAAACCTCCTCCGTCACGCGCCATCTTCGCAGCGTAACTTGCAGCGGCAACAACTGATGGTTCTTCGATAGCCATTGGAACTAAATAGTCACGCTTGTTTATGAGGAAGTTTACAGCAATACCTAGTGGTATAGGAATGGCGCCAACGACATTTTCAATCATGCGGTCAGCCAAATCCAAAGGCAAAGAACCAGTATTCTGCAATAATACAGCTTCTTCATCAGTTAAGCCAGCAAAATCCCTAACAAACGCTAAACGCTCTTTAAGGCTAAGCTTATAGAAACCCGAAACATAGGAAGACTTGCTCATTCTTACCTCACTTCATACTTTTTGGCAACTTCGAATAAAGCAATGCACTATTTACTTTTAAACTTTAGTGAAATACACGGTTTTCAAAGTTTATACCCATCCCATGACCTAAAAAAATGAAACAATTAAAGGTTAAATGAAAAAGGAGGGAATTAGCGCTATTATCCGTATGTGAACTTATAGCTAAGTCATCACTTGCCCAGCTGATTTCGGTTTCGTTGTGACTTGGAAGGTTATGTGTCAAACGGCGTTTGGACCAATGTTTCCGCGCGCACTCTCTATCGCTTAGGCAAAGCAATAGCAGAAACCCCAAAACGCTTCCTAATCTCCCTAGCCAAAGTTTCCGCATAACCAACACGAAAATTATCCGTCACAACAAACTTAGGTCTAGAACGCCTAACATACTCCATCAAACCATCAAAATCAGAATGATCACTTAAGGCTACGATATACTCTCTTTCAGAAATTTCGCGGCATGGAGAATCAAACTCCCAACCACTAACGTAAACCTTAAAACAGTCATTCCCAACCTTGCCCCGCGAACCCATATGATAAAAGGCAATACAAGGCAAGTTCTTCTTCAACAACTCTTTCGCCTCCATCTCGTCGGAAAGAATTAAACGTCCAAAATGCATGCCATACTTCTCACAGATTTTAGAAACATGAAAAACCCTCTCTGGGACAACAAAAGGCACCTTCACATCTGCCTCATGCAAAATCTGCATGGCTTCTTGAAGTTTCCCATGATAACCAAAAACATACACGCAGCCGCTCTTCAACCCCTCTTTAACAATACTGACAAGCAAACCCTCAACATCTCTGCCAAAAGAACGCCTACAGTTAGGACTCCCATAAGTTGCTTCCATAACAAGGATGTCTGCCTCCAAAACTGGAGTTTCATTGATTCTAAAATCCCCAGTATAGACAATCCGTGTTCCTTCAGCGTCCTCGACAAGCACCTGCGCAGCGCCAAGTATGTGGTCCGCCCTAAAAAAGGTCATTCTCTCCTCTTCATATTGGAGAGTTTTGCCATAATCACGGGTTTCAACAAGACCACTCATAAGAAAAAGTGGACTCCTCATAACATCAATCAAATCTTTTGTGGCATTCGTCATCAAAACCTTCTCGCATGTTCTTAGGCTTTGCTGCAAACCAATCATGTGATCTGCATGAGCGTGAGTTACAACCCTCAAAGGCTTATTTTCGTCAAAAGCGTCGCATGCCACGTAATTTCCAAGCAGAACAGCCCCACGCTGAGTTACGCTAACCTTAGCCAAGCACGAAAGGCTCCTTACCAAACATTATTTTTGGGTTAACCAATTTACTAATTCCGTCGGGTTTTCACACGTGATTTTGACCTTTATCGGTCCTAGCGGTGATTCCGCAACTTCCTTGGAAAATGATACATGCCCAGCAAAGGCAACCTGTTTATTCAAACAAAAGCTTATAGTTTTTCCATCCAAACCTTCAAGCAAAACACTTCTTGCTGCGTCGCGGATTCGTTCTCTCCTAAGCAAATTGTAAAGCTTCGTAAGCGCTTCAACTCCCCTGGCTTCCGCTGTAAGTACAATTCCCTTATGTAATTGCTTAGCTTGGAATGTCAAGCTTCCGAAAATGTTTTCAACAGCTTTCTTAACTTTGCCTTCGTCCTCCGTTGGGTTAACTTCGACCTCTACAAAGACTTTTACTTCATCCATTTCTCCTCAATTCTCCTTAGGATTTCTACAACTTGCTGTTTAGTAGCTTTCAATGCTCCCTCATTTTCCACTACGTATTCAGCCTGAGCCATGGCTTCTCCAAGTCCAACGGAGAGCTCCCGCATGTCCCTTCCATGGAAAATTTCCCAATTTTTAGGGTCATCGCTTCTTTTGCGGTGATAGAGACGTTTAAACCTTGTTTCTGGGGAAGCCCTTATAGCGATAAGCGTGAATTTTGGGAAATGCCTTTTGAATTCTTCAATCTCCGCTGGGCTTCTTATCCCATCCACTACAACTTTCTCCTTTACACTTTCCATTATCTTTGGTATGCACCTTTTTGCTATGACGCTTTTTCCCTCCTGAACCCTCAACTCAATCATTATTTTTCCAAGATTTTCAGGGGTGCACTCCAAACTTTTTCTGTATGCTTCTCCTCTGACAATGTCCCCCATAACAACAACATCATAGCCCATGCCCTTCGCAACCTCAACAACAACGGATTTTCCAGCACCGGGCATACCAGCAAGACCCACGACCAACTTGTTCGCTGTCATTATGCACCCACTTTCAATTTGGATTGCTGGCTATTACAATACCCTTTTACATTAAAAGCATTTATGGTAAAAGCTCATATGGAATATGCGAAGGAATGGCGATGCCGGAAGCAATAAGGAGTTTCATAGCCTTCGACATAGAAGACGAAACAATCCTAAGGAGAATTGGCAACTTGCATAAACTCCTGCTGGAAACAGATGCGGACTTAAAAATCGTTGAACCGAAGAACATACATATCACGATAAGGTTTCTTGGAAACATAACAAGCGGCATGGTTGAAAAAATAGGCGAAGAACTAAAAAAAGTGCAGTTTACACCATTCGACGTCAAAATAAGCGGCATCGGCGCTTTCCCAAACTTGCATTATCCACGTGTATTATGGGCTGGAATAACGGAAGGCGTAACCCAACTAAAAGAAATTTTCAACCAAATCGAGCCGCGTCTACGCAGTTTGGGGTTTGCGCCAGACCCGAAAGGGTTCAGTCCACACTTAACAATTGCAAGAGTCAAGTCTGGGAAAAACAAGGCTGAACTTGTCAACTGCATAAACCAGAACATGAACTACGAGTTTGGAATTGTAAGAGCTGCATGCTTAAGACTGAAAAGAAGCGACCTAACACCAAAAGGACCCGTGTATTCGACTATGAAGGAACATTGTCCACAAAAATAGACACGGGAAAAGGGCGAGTTTATGCAAGAAGAAATCGGAAAGATTTGCAAAGCTGTTTTGAGGCGAATCACGCCGACAAGGGAAGAACGCGAAAAAATTGAGGCTTTAGCAAAAAAGCTGGAAGAAAAGGTTGTTTCTGCATGTGAAACCTTCAATGTAAAAGCCAGGGTGCGCCTTGAAGGGTCTGTTGCAAAAGGCACCTGGCTCAGCGAAGAACCAGATATAGATATCTTCATGCGCGTCCCGTCATCTATCCCAAGAAAATCCTTGAGCGAAATATGTCTAAAAGTGGCTAGAAAAGCAACAGAAGGCGCGGAGCAAATTGAAAGATTCGCTGAACACCCGTATCTCGAGGCGATGGTTGAAGGCGTTAGGGTTAACATTGTCCCATGCTACGATGTGAAACGTGGTGGGTGGTTAAGCGCAACAGATAGAACTCCATACCATACTGACTATGTTAAAAAACATTTAGCCGTGAAAATGCGGGATGAAGTGCGCCTGCTAAAGAGGTTTATGAAGGGAATAGGCGTATATGGAGCTGAAATAAAAATTGGCGGTTTTAGCGGTTACCTCTGCGAGCTTCTAATTTTACATCACAAAACCTTTCTGAATACTCTTAAAGCCTTCGCAGAAGCAAAACAAAGAATAATCATAGACATTGAGAACTACTATAAAGAAAGGCGAGAAGAACTTGCACTTTTGTTTCCTGAACCAATAGTACTAGTGGACCCGGTTGACAAGGGAAGAAACGTAGCCTCAGCGGTGCAGCCGCTAAGGCTCTACACTTTAATAGCAGCCTCGAGAAGCTTCCTAAAAAATCCAAACCCGAATTTCTTTTACCCGCCAGAAAAACCAGCTCTCACCCTAAAAGGGCTTAAGGAAGAATTCAAAAAACGTGGTTCAGCAACAGTTTTCATAACATTCAAGAAAGTTAACGCTGTTCCAGACGTTTTATGGGGGCAACTCTACAAATCCCAGCGCTCAATAGGCAAACTGCTACAGCTTAATGATTTCAAAGTTTTAAGGCAAGCATCATGGAGCGACGAGAAAACGCTCAACGCATTCATATTTGAACTTGAACAGCAAACGCTACCGCCAATAAAAAAACATCTGGGTCCACCACTTGAAAAAGTTGGGGAATGCGAAAAATTTCTTAAAAAGCACCTTGGAAAGCAGGGAACAGTGTGTGGGCCGTATATTGAAGATAGAAGATGGGTTGTGGAAATCCGGAGAAAACACACGGACGCCGTTTTGTTGCTCAAGGAAAAGCTGAAGGAAGGAGGCAGAAATGCGGGCATTGCGGAAAAAATATCGAAAAAAATTCGAGAAGAGCTCAAAATATTTGTCAACGACCAAATAGCCGATATATACGAGAAAAACGCGGATTTTGCAAAATTTCTAACAGAATTTCTGTCAGGCAAACCGCAGTGGCTAGAAACTGCTTAGACTAAGCGCAATCACCAAAACACCAATAAACCAGCAGTAAAATGCAAAAAGGTAAAATTTCCCCACAACTAAGATCTTCCAAAGTATCTTTAAGGCGAAATAGCCAACAACCATTGCTACGAATGCTCCTACAAAGATTTCTGTTAAACCTAAGCCAGCAGACGCTAAATAACCGTATTCCGTGTAACACGTGTAGCCTATGGCGCCAACAATTGCTGGAATTGAAAGCAGAAAAGAGAATTTGAAGGCTTTCTCACGTTTTAACCCCAAAAGGAGCGCCGCTACAATTGTCAGCCCGCTTCTTGAAAGCCCCGGGATTATGGCTATGCCCTCTGCCACGCCAACAACGATGGCTGTCAAAAAACCTACTTCGCCAGTTTTCTCCTTTCCCACCTTTGAAAGGTAGAGAAAAGCTCCGCATATAATAAAAGCCACTGCTATAAGTGTAAGATTCTGTGCCATCTTTTCGCTTACGCTTTCAAGAGAAAGTCCAACTGCGGCTGCTGGAACACTGCCAACAATTATCAGTGGTATCAGCTTTCCATTCTCTGTTTTGAAGTCCAACTTTACAAGTGCGGATAATATGTCTTTGATTTCCCCTCTAAAGAAGAGAATAACTACGATTAATGTTCCAATGTGAAGGGCAAAATCAAAAATCAACAAACCTTGAGGAGACGAAAACTGCAAAAAGTGCTCCGCAATTTTCAAGTGTCCGGTGCTTGAAATGGGTAACCATTCAGTAAAGCCTTGAATTATCCCAAGAATTATGGTTTTCATTAGCTGCTCCAGTTCTAACA
>Ga0315298_1003549_pt1 | contig 24644 bp, 22 predicted proteins | sample WHS_1_MG_FD_203077 | JGI IMG/M metagenome (GOLD analysis project Ga0315298, IMG submission 203077) | Extremophilic microbial mat communities from Washburn Hot Springs, YNP, Wyoming, USA - WHS_1_MG | ecosystem: Environmental > Aquatic > Thermal springs > Hot (42-90C) | place: USA: Wyoming...
GCTTCTGGAGTTCCCACGCCTCCAGATAGTCGATCACCCCGGCCCGAACGACGAGGCAATAACTCTCAGGCATCCGACCTCTTCATCCCTTCCAGTTGCTGCCTGGCGTGGTACGAGCTTCGTACCAGAGGGCCAGCTTCCACGTGTCCGAAGCCCATCCGCTCGCCCTCAGTACGGAGACGCTCGAACTCAGCGGGAGAGTAGTACTTCTCCACCGGAACGTGACGTTTCGAGGGACTGAGATACTGGCCGATGGTCAGGATATCGCACTCGGCCTCGCGCATGTCGTGCATGGCCTCGAGGAGTTCCTCCACGGTCTCTCCTAGTCCCACCATCAGGCCGGACTTGGTGGTGGTGTTCCGATCAATCTGCTTGGCCTGATAGAGCAACTCGACCGAGCGGTCATAGCTGGCCTGAGGTCGGACAATCCGCGAGAGCCTGACCACCGTCTCGACGTTGTGATTCAATATGTCGGGACAGGCTCGGACGACCGTTTCCAGGGCGCTCACGGAGCCTTTGAAGTCGGGTATCAGCACTTCTACACTGCAGCCAGGCGCTGCCGCGCGGATCTGGCGGACAGTCTCGGCGAATATCCCGGCCCCACCATCGTCGAGGTCATCACGAGTGACCGAGGTTACCACCACGTGCCTTAGTTGGAGCGTTTTGACGGCCTCGGCAACCCTCTCCGGTTCCCTCTCGTCCAGCTCGGTAGGCCGACCGGACTCCACGGCGCAGAACCGGCAGTTGCGAGTGCAGACCCTCCCAAGAATGAGGAACGTAGCCGTGCGGCTCTCGAAGCACTCCCCAATATTGGGGCAGTGCGCCTCTTCACACACTGAATGAAGGGTGAGCCCTCGCAGTAGCTCCTTGATTTCCCCGTAGCTACGCCCCTGTGGGAGGCGGACTTTCAGCCAATCTGGCCTTTTGTTAGAGCGAATCTCCCTGTTCACTCTTTACAAAACCGCCAACGTCGCGTTATCCCCGACAACCGTATCGCTCACGCTTTCTAGCAACATCAAGAGCGTATCATACACAAAAAGTGAGCGGATTTTCCAGTAATCTCTTCAGTTCCTGGAGAAACCGAGCCGCCGTAGCGCCGTAGTATACCCGGTGGTCACAGGACAGAGTTACTCTCATTCTGTCTCTGATCGCAATCTGACCATCGACGACATGGGGGATGGGATGCACCGATCCGACGCAGAGAATAGCGCTCTCAGGTGGGTTTATGATCGCAGCGAAATGCTCAACGTCAAACATCCCGAGATTCGACACCGTGAACGTGCCTCCCTCGAAGTCCGCCGCAGACATGCGGCCGGAGCGAACTCGTTCGATTATCTGTCTGGCCTCCAGCGCCACCTCTCGTAGGCTTTTCTTGTGGCAGTCGTGAATGACGGGCACCATGAGGCCCTCCGGAAGGTCAACGGCCATGCCCACGTTAATCCTATCGTGAAACTCGATCTTCCCGTCAAGGTATGAGGCGTTGACGTGCGGGAACTTGGTCAGCGCCTGGGCCGAAGCCTTCAGGACCAGATCGTTGAAGCCAATCTTCACCTCTCCACCGATAGCTGCGTTGGCTTCCTCCAGGAACTTCCTGGCAGCGGTCATGTCGATTCCAGAGGTCACGTAGAAGTGAGGAATCGTCGTCTTGGAATGGGCCATCCGCTTCGCTATCGTGGCCTGCATCTTGGTTAGTTCGACTGTCCTGGCTCCCTCGATTTCCTCCCGACTCGGAGGCTTGATTTCAGGAGGAGCCGGTGCAGCCACTGGAGGAGGAGCTGGTTTGGCTTCCGGCGGCGGAGGTGCCGCTGCTCGCCGTCTGGCTTCCTCGGCTTCTTCCATTTCCTGTATGAAGCTCAGTACATCTTCTCTGGTTATTCTTCCCTCGGGACCAGTTCCCTTCACGCGGGAGAGATCGATCCCTCGCTCCGCAGCGATTCGGCGTGCGAGAGGTGAAGCCTTTATTCTTTCCTCCTCGGCTGGCCGTGAAGGGGGTGCCTCTGGGCGAGGTGGAGCAGGAGGAGGCGCCTCAGCCGCAGGGCGAGGGGGTGGGGCGGGCGGAGGAGCCCCAGCCGGCACTGCGGCCGCCGTCCTCATATAGGCGATCACCTGCCCTACAGGCACACTCTCTCCCTCGCCTACCACTATCTTCTCGATAGTGCCCGGTTCGAACGCTTCCAGTTCCATGTTGGCTTTATCGGTCTCGATTTCGGCGATGGCTTCGCCCTTCTTGACAGTATCGCCTTCCCGCTTCAGCCATTTGAGGATCCTTCCTTCTTCCATCGTATCGCTAAGTCGCGGCATTACGATGTCGATTGCCATCGGCGTTGCCTCCTCTCAGAGTACAGTCTCCAACCCCAAATTAGAGTCAGAAGCCGGCAGAGTGTGTTCCGCAACTAATCTCTGCGTTTGTGAGAGCGCCCGGCCACGAGTAGTTCGGGTGCAAAACAGGCACTGTCTCTCCGTGGCTGGCAGCGCCCCTGAACACGATGGCGCTGCGTTACGCGCGCATAACCGACTACCGGCCTTCCAGCATAGCTTTTACAGCGGACACGACTGTTTCTTCATGTGGTAGAGCTGCTTGCTCCAAGTTTCTGGCGTAGGGCATAGGCACTTCAGCAGAGCCAATTCTCTTGACTGGTGCATCCAAGTAATCGAACACATCTTCGTAGATGCTCGCCGCCACCTCTGCGCTTACCCCGTACGTTGGCCAGCCCTCCTCCACTATGACGGCGTGGTTGGTCTTTCGCACTGAATTGGCTACTGTCTTCCTGTCCAGGGGTCGGAGCGAGCGAAGGTCGATCACTTCCGCGCTGATGCCCTCGTCCTGCAGCCGCCTCGCTGCTTCAAGAGCAATAAGCGTCATCCTGGAGTGAGATATGATCGTAACGTCTTTGCCTTCACGCTTCACATCCGCTTTGCCGATTGGGATCAGGTTCTCGCCTTCCGGCACCTCCCCTCTCGTGTTGTACAGCCCCTCATTCTCGATGAACACTATGGGGTTGACGTCCCTCACGCTTGTCTTAAGAAGTCCCTTGGCGTCAGCCGGTGTGGCTGGGGCTACCACTATTAGCCCCGGAATGTGCGCATACCAAACCTCAAGGCTCTGGGAATGCGAAGCGGCAAGCTGATGTCCAGCTCCCCCGGGCATTCGTATGACCAGAGGGATTTCCACCTGTCCGCCGAACATTTCGCGCATCTTCGCGGCGTGATTGACTATCTGGTCGGATGCCAGCAGGCTGAAGTTGATGGTCATCAACTCGACGATAGGCCGCAGCCCAAGCATAGCCGCTCCTATACCGGCACCTACAATCTCCTCTTCGGCAATAGGCGTGTCAATCACACGTTTTGCTCCAAACTCCTTGAGCAGCCCCGCCGTGACTTTGAAAGCCCCCTCGAATACGCCGATGTCCTCACCCATCAAGAAGACTCGCTCGTCGCGTCTCATCTCCTCGCGCAGTGCGGCGTTGAGAGCTTCACGGTACGTGAGAACTGGCATTTCAATTTCCCTCACTTTCGGCGTAGGTGTATTTGCCGAGGTCAGCCACATCGGGGACTGGGCTTTCATCAGCGAACCGCACAGATTCAGCAACTACCTGGGCCACTTCAGCCTCGATAGCATCTACGTCCTGCTGAGTAGCGATCTTGTGTTCCTTAAGCTGGTTCTCGAACCCCAGAATAGGGTCTCTCTCCTTCCACCATCTCACTTCTTCTTCGGTTCTATATCGGGCTGGATCGGCCATGGAGTGGCCACGGTACCGATAGGCAACCATTTCCAGAAGAGTAGGCTCTTTCTCCTCGCGCGCTCTCCGAATAGCAGAGGCGGCGACATCTCTCACAGCCAGCACGTCCATACCGTCCACTCGTTGCGCATACATGTCATAAGCGCACGCCTTACGCCACATTTCGCTGACTGCGGAAGCCCGTCCAACAGCGGTGCCCATACCATAAAGGTTGTTCACGCAACAGAATACCACTGGCAACTTCCAGAGCTTGGCAACGTTTAGCCCTTCGTGGAAAGCACCGATATTGGTAGCCCCGTCGCCGAATACACACATCACCACCTCGTCGGTGTCTCGATAGTTAATAGCCAGCCCAGCGCCAGTGGCAATGGGAATCAGTCCGCCTACAATAGCGTAGCCTCCGTAGAAACGATGACTCGCGTCAAAGAGATGCATCGAGCCGCCTCGCCCTTTCGACAGACCAGTAACCTTGCCGAAGAGTTCAGCCATCACCGCCTTCGGGTCGCTCCCCCGAGCCAGAGCATAGCCGTGGTCGCGATAGCTAGTAAACAGGTAATCATCCGCGCCCAGTGGCGCCAGCATTCCAACTATGGACGCCTCTTCACCGATGTTCAGATGGACAAAGCCACCAATCTTGGCGCGCGTGTACATTTCGGCGACCTTTTCCTCGAACCTGCGTATGAGAATCATTTTGCGGAGCATGTCCAGCAATTCATCCCTGCGAGTGGGCGTGAGAGAAGGGGCAGCCTCGGTTGATGGTTGAGATCTTCTTTCCATTGGGCTATCACTTTCCTGACTTGCAGCACGCTGCCATATTCAGTCGCTCTTGCTGACTGTAAGTGCTGTCGGCAACCAACTCTCAGCCATCCGAGTCTTGAGGCCGAGTGCTGCCTGGGGTTCAACGGATAGCTGTCTGCTGATTGCTTTCTGCCACTTACCTAAGGGCTATTAAAGTCTTGCACAACTGGCAAACGATCGCACCACTGAAACGGCGGTCTCCCCGCCCGACCTTGGCAGTGGACGAAATCCCGCGCTACGATGTGAGATACTCTCTCAGTTCCAGTGCATCGACATTGAGCACGTGCGGCACGAGGGCTTTCCTCGGGGTTTTCGGCTATCGTCTATTCGATGCCGCAGTTAGCTGCTCGTAGTCCTGGAACAGCAATTTCTATGCCACGCGCCTTTTGTCCCAAGGCTGGCCCTGAAATTGCTGTGCTACACTCAACGAGAACAATCAGGAGACCGAGAAGGATGAACTCTGGGAATCGGCCCCCCGCCGCCAAAGCTGCCCCGAGGCTAGAAGAACTGCGACACCAGTTTACCGTGATGCTGCAGGAGTCTGACCGGCGTGGCGCCCAGCGCCTCTTGCGTGAGGCGCTAGGCGCCGGGTACAGTCCTTCACAGCTTCTCAAGGAAGTAGTCAGCCCAGCCATCGATACTACAGCCCGGAGTTGGGCCGAACACCACGAGTTGAGTCTGTCGCAAATCTACGTAGCTGGGCTGATAATCAAAGATGCGGCGGATTTGCTATCCGTAGGCAGGGAGGCTGGCGAAAAACCGGTAGGCAAGATAGTGATTGGAGTCGCAGAGGGGGATCACCACGGATTGGGGCGACTCCTGGTGAGCGCCTTCCTGCGGAGCGCAGGCTTTGACGTGATCGACCTTGGCTTAACCGTGTCACCCAAGGCGTTCGTAGATACAGCTCTGGCCGAGGGGGCAGACATCATAGCCATATCGGCCTTGATGGTGGAGCCCGCTATGGGCATTCGCGAGGTGCGAAGAGAAATGGAAAGGAGAGGCATAAAGCACATACCGCTGCTGGTGGGAGGAGCGCCCTTCCGCTACAACCCAGAACTGGTCAAGTTGGTTGGCGCAGACGCTACTGCCCCAAACGCCTACGAGGCCATCACTGTGGCCAGGCGTCTGCTGGAGGAGAAACGCCGTGGTCAGTAATAGAGAGATGTCCCATTCCGAGCGTCTCGCGACTGCTTTGCACGGAGGAACCCCAGACCGCGTTCCGGTGGTCCTGGTGGCACCGCTCCACGGAGCCAGGGAACTGAGCCTATCCACGCAGGAGTATTTTCGTCGGGCCGAGAACGTGGCCGAGGGCCAGTTGCGCTTTGCCCAACGCGTGGGCAATGACAACGTGGATGCCTTCTTCTACTTCGGATTAGAGGCGAAAGCCTTCGGAGCAGAGGTCGCATTCTTCAAGAACCAGCCACCTAGAATTGCCGCACCTATCTTGCGCAGCTCTTCGCAGGTCGACGCTCTCAAGGCACCTGAGCCGAGCAAAGACGAATTACTGCGGGAGGTGCTCCGAGCGACGGAGTTGCTGGCTGACAGGGCCAAGGGGAAATGGCTGGTTATTGGGCGAGCGCTTGGCCCGTGCTCCTTGCCCATTGAGCTAATGGGGATGGAGCCCTGGCTGGAGTTGCTGCTCCTAGGTGACGACCGGCGCCGACGTCACGTTCTACAGGTTACGTGCCAGTTTTCCACCTCGTGGGCGAACGCATTACTGGCCGCTGGAGCGGATGTGGTAGCAATGGTCGAGCCAATGGTATCTGGCACAATGCTGACTAGACAGCAATCGGCCAAACTTGTGCTGCCGGTATTGCGCAAGGTGGTCAAGGACGTTCACGGGCCGGTCATTCTGTGGAGTCTAGGAGCAATCCAGCCGGTAGCTGATCTAGTCCCCGCCCTTGGAGTCCGAGCAGTGTCCACCGATCCGACTGACGATGTTCGGGAGGTGAAGCGTCTTGTAGGCAGACGCCTAGGTGTGCTGGGCGGTCTAAACGATCTCGCCATGCTTACCTGGACATCGCGCCAAGCGGAGGATGAGGCTCGCCGCGCCATCGAAGCAGGAGCTCCTGGAGGGGGGTTCGTACTGAGCCATCAATACGAGATTCCCGCCACAGTCGGGTATGACGTGCTGGCAGCAGTGGTGGAGGCTGCCAGAAAGTGGGGACAGTACGCCAATGGCAAGAAACAGGTCAAGGCGAGTTAATCGCAAAGTGCCAAATGGTGGTGAGGCGCAAGATAGAAGGGTAGCGACTCCACAAGCGGAGCGATCTGAGCCCGAAGCTGCAAAGAGTTGCCGGCCAGAAGAACACGGACTGCAGGCACCTCGGCAGGAGCTGCATGGGCAGGAGCAGCGGCGATTGAGGCGACTCGAGCGACGGTTGGCGGAGGAGGTGGCAATCGCCGACGTGCAGCAGAGGCTACTCGGTTGCAGGACAGTGGAGCAGGTCGCTGCCGTGCTACTGGAGGTAGCGCTGGAGCCAACCGCCGCGGAGTACTGTCGGCTGGCAATTCGCAGCGACAAAGGGTGGCGATGTTGGGACCGGGCTATCGGGGGACAGATGCGCGAGTACAACATCAGCGAAGAAACCCCGTTCCCGAAAGAGGTCATTACCGAACGGCGCACGGTGCTCGTCGAAGACTGGAAGGCAAACCACGGCCCTCACGTGGAACTTGCAAGGCGAATAGATTTGCGGTCGTATCTGGCTGTGCCGATGACATCAGCCGAGCGGCTCGTTGGAGTCTTCGAACTGGCAAACTTTATCCACCCAGAGGGAATCGCCGAATACTCGGAAATTATGGCCGACATTCTGGTTGCCGCGTCCGCAGCGATAGAGGTTGCCTTGCTCAACGAGGAGGTGCGGCGCCGCGCCGAGGAACTGGCGCGACTGGTTCAGAATCTGGAGGATTTCTCCCGTGGAGTGTCTCACGACTTGCGCACTCCATTAACCATCATCATGGGACAAGCACAGTTAGCTATGCGCTCCATGAAGGCCGGCAAGAGAGATGCGGTCGAACGCAGCCTTGAGGCCATCGTCAGCAGTGGACAGCGAATGAACACCATGATTGAGGATCTTGTGGATACCGCTCGCTCGCAGGCAGGGACGATTCGGCTTGAGCGCGAGCCCTTGGATCTGCCGCAGTTCGTGAATGAGCTGAAAGATAAGATGGCCGGAGTGCTGGAAGCAAAACGCATCGAGATCGTTCCGCCACCCCAGCCGCTTCCGCGAGTGTGGGCCGACGCGGACCGGTTGGAGCGCATCCTCACGAATCTTCTAACCAATGCTCTGAAGTATTCTGAGGCGAAAGTGACAGTGCGCTTCGAGCATAAAGACGGTGAGGTAGTCACCTCGGTGACCGATCGTGGCATTGGCATCGCTCCCGAGGACCTGCCGCATATGTTCGAGCGCTATTATCGAGCCAAGGGAGCGCGCACAGCCGAGGGACTTGGCCTGGGCCTCTTCATCACCAGAATGCTAGTTGAGGCTCACGGCGGTCGCATTTGGGTTGAAAGCGAGCCAGGAAAGGGCAGCACTTTCTACTTCACGCTGCCTATCGCCAGGTAGGCCACACCCGTGGCATCGCCTCTGGCATCCCCCAACCGCCGGTCGTGGAATTAGTACGGTATGGATTTATAATTCACAAAGTACAAATTCATGCCGAACTATACTCCGGCGACGTGGAAAGAGGACCGAGGTGGTCGATCTGATAAATCGGGAAAAGTAGATCGAGAGGCTAAGCCAACTGTGGGAGAAGTCCAGCCGCCCTTGGGCTGCTCTATCGACTCCAGCAGTTGAAGTGGGTCGAGCACGACAAGCCGTTCGAGGAGCCAGATCGGCGCGAAGTCTACCGTTTGAAAGACAATTTCCTGAAGAGCTGGTACCGCTTTGTCTTCAAGTTCCGCAGCGCGATGCAAATTGCACAGCCGGAGGGTGCCTGGGCAGAACTGGTGGAGCCGGACCTTCCCAACTATATGGGCTAGCAGGTGTTCGAAGGTATGTGCACAGAACACCTGGCCCGCTTCGCTTCAGCCTACTCGTTGCCGCCGATAATGGGTCTGGGTCGCTGGTGGAGCCGAGGCGCCGGCACGGAAATCGATCTGGTTACCAAAGGTTGGATGGCTGCATGTGGTACAATTGAGGTGTGTCCGGTCAGAATGTGGCCGCAATTCATAGCAACCAGGAGGACCAACTGTGCCGCAGTTATTCGATCCATTTGTGGTTAGGGGCATCACGCTGAAGAACCGGATCGTGATGTCTCCAATGTGCCAATATAGCGCTGGCAAGGACGGCATTGCCAACGACTGGCATTACGTGCATTACTCCACCAGGGCTGTTGGCGGCGTGGGATTAATAATAGTGGAGGCCACAGCGATCGCTGCAGGTGGCCGCATCAGTGAGGCCGATTTGGGTTTGTGGGATGACCGGCAAATTGGGCCGATGGCGAGGCTAGTGGATTTGTGTCACGCAAATGGGGCCAAAGTCGGTGTTCAACTGGCCCACGCCGGTCGAAAAGCGTGGAGCGATTCAAAGGGTTTCGGCCCAGAGCAACCGATAGGCCCCAGCCCCATACCCTTTGATGAAGACTGGAACACCCCGTTGGAACTCACTCTACCACAGATCGAAGCAATTGTAGGCGATTTTCGAGCGGCGGCACGCCGTGCGCTAGCGGCAGGATTCGACGTCATCGAGCTTCACGCCGCCCACGGCTTCCTGCTAAGCGAGTTCCTTTCACCGTTGTCAAATCACCGGTCCGACGAATACGGTGGATCTCTCCAGGGCCGCGTGCGGCTACTGGTGGAAGTGGTGGATGCGGTGAGACAGGTGTGGCCCAACAGCGCGCCACTCTTCGTCAGGCTCTCAGTCTCAGATTACGTGCCTGGCGGCCTGGACGTAGCTCAGATGGTCGAGGTGGCTAAGACTCTAAAGGAGCACGGAGTGGATTTGCTGGATTGCAGTTCAGGAGGCGTTGTTGTGGCCCCGATCTCGATTGGGCCAGGGTATCAAGTACCGTTCGCGCACAGGATCAAGCACGAGGCCGGGATTGCCACTGGTGCGGTCGGACTCATTACGACGGCTGAGTTGGCGGACGAGATTGTGCGCAATCAGCGGGCAGATCTGGTGATCTTGGGTCGTGAGTTACTGCGTCATCCATACTGGCCACTCGACGCAGCCACTTCGCTGGGTGTCCACGTGGAATGGCCTGTGCAATACCAGCGAGCCAGGCGCTAAGGCACGCCGCTTTCGCGCACCATTGATACCAATCGCCTATGCACGCGCCCTTATTCCGTCTGGGATGGGGCCTTGTGGTCGCACGGCTTCAGCCTGCGCAAGGTGTGGCCATTACGGAACCTTAGCCAGCACAGTTGGTATAACAGTTGGCATACGAGGTCGCTCGGGTCGAAGAGAGGGGAAGCCATCACCCCCTCAGCCCCACTAGGGCCTCCCTCACCAGGCCTTTCACCAACGGTATCTTGTACCCGTTGTGGCTCAGCGGTTGCGCCCCTGCTACGGCTAGGTCAGCGGCCCGACCGATAGCATCATCATCGAGCCGCTGACCCCGGATGGCGGCCTCGGCATCAGGTACGCGCCACGGCGTTGGCGCAACTCCACTCAGCACCAAGTGGATATCTCTAACAGTACCGCCATCAATAGCCACTTGCGCGGCAACGCCGGCCAGCGCGAAGGCCCACGCCTTGCGGTCCATCGCTTTCAGGTACGTTCCTCGGCTGCCAGTAGCAGGTGTAGGAATCCTGATCTCGACGATGATCTCGGACGGCCTGAGGACCGTCAGCCGGCGGTCGCCCTCCCGCGGTTTTTGAAAGAACTGCTCCAGTGGCAGCGCCCGCTCAACCCGGGGCCCGACTATTCGGACCTCTGCACCAAGGGCAATCAGAGCGGGGGCGAGGTCCGACGGATGGACCGTGTAGCACGGTCCACCAGCGAAGATGGCCTGGTAGGTATTCTCGCCATCCTTGGCGTAACATATGTCGCCACCTTTCAACCAGCAATGAAATGGCCCTCGGTAATACCAACAGCGCGAATCCTGGCCCAAGTTGCCACCGACAGTTCCCCGATTGCGCAATTGTGGCGAGGCAGCCGATAAAATCGCCTCTGCCAGGGCCGGATAACGCCTCCGGACTACATCGTGGCCGGCGATGGCATCAAGGGTCGCTAGCGCCCCCAATCGTAAACCGCCCGCTTCGTCGAAGCCAATATCGCCCAGGTAGGGGATAGTCTTTACATTTACCAGACGATCCGGTGCAACTATCCCCGCCTTCATCTCGCCCAGGAGGTCCGTCCCTCCGGCGATAAGTCGGGCCACGCCCCCATAACTGAGCAACCTGATGGCGCTGGGCACGGTCAAGGCGTTCACGTGCTCGAAGTCCTTCACAGCGCGGCCCTCCGAGAGCTATCAGCAGCCCGAATCGCATCCAGAATCTTGCTACGGGTGATCGGGATCGACAAGAAGCGTATTCCGAGAGCCCTAGCGATGGCATTGGCGATTGCCGGCGCGGTGGGGATGAGCGCCGGTTCGCCAATGCCTTTCGCACCGAGATTGTTGGCGTGCTGGTCCGGATCGCCAACAAACGCGTGCTCAATAGCCGGCACATCTAGCGCGGTGGGCACCAGGTAGTCCTCAAGGTTTGGGTTGAGCACGATCCCTGTTTGCAGATCGATAATCCGCTGCTCGGTGAGACCGTAGCCGATTCCCTGGACGATCGCGCCTTCAGCCTGATTGGCGGCGCCCTGGGGGTTCACCACTCGACCGATGTCGTGGACGGTGACCATCCGCAGCACTGTCACCTCGCCGGTTGCGGTATCCACCTCTACCTCGGCAAACTGAGCACCAAAGGTGCGTACCGCCACGCACGGTTCGTTTGGGCCACGCCCGCCCTTGCCCAGGATGGTGAACGGGCCAATCCAGCCGGTAAGGTCGCCGATACGCATCCGAGGTTGCGATTCGCCCCGCACGCAGATGCCTCCATCACGAATCTCGACCTGATCGAACGGGGCATTCAGAAACTCGGCTGCCAGTTCGCGAAGCTGATCCCTCGCATCCGCCGCCGCCTGTCGTACTGCTGGGCCTACAGACGACACGGTCATGCTTCCCCAGCTGACCGGAGCGTATGGACCACAGGCAGAATCTCCCAGGTTGACTACCACCTGGTCCAGCCCGATTCCGAGTTCCTCAGCCGCTATCTGGGCAAAGACCGTCTTTGTGCCCGTCCCGATGTCCTGGCCGCCCAGTAGAACCTCGGCGGTTCCGTCCTGGTTCAGCTTCACCCAGGCAAAGGCCGGCGGGCCTCCCCCTCCGCCCCAGGTTTGGCAAGCCATACCGATAGCTCGGCGCTTCGTGCCGTCTATCCGGATGGCCTTGCGCTTACCTGTCCAGCCGATCATCTCAGCTCCCTTGCGCAAGCACTCGTCGAGATGCTTCGCAGAATAGGGCTGACCACTGCTCGGCTCGGTCGTGGCGTAGTTCTTGAGCCGAATCTCAACGGGATCCATTCCCAGTCGTTCGGCCAGCACGTCCATAAGCGACTCGAACGGAAAGGCGCCCTCAGTAGCTCCTGGTCCCCGGAACGACCTGGCCTCGCCGACGTTGGTGAACACGCCCCGGATTTCCGTACGCACGTTGGGGCAGGCATACATCACTTGGGCGTGCATTCCAATCGCCTTGGCGTGATTTCCGTAAGCTCCAATGGGGGACGTCGCCACGAGGTCGATCGCCGTTAGCGTCCCGTCGTGCTTGGCGCCGAGTTTCAGGCGCTGTGTAGTGGACGCGCGGTAGCCGGAAGCTAGGTTCTCCTCCCGTCGATTCAGCATCAGGTGCACTGGCCGCTGTGCCTGCCGGGCTAGAAGGGCAGCTATAACCGACCATTTCCCAGTATACTGCTTACTCCCGAATCCACCACCCATATACCAGCAAATGGCCCGGACCTTGTCCAGCGGCAGATCGAAAATCTGGGCAAGTTGCTCCCGAACGCCGTAGACGTGCTGCGTCGACTCCCAGATAGTCAGGTGATCGCCCTCCCACAAGGCCACAGCCCCGTGAGGCTCAAGGCAATTGTGGAGCGCCGCCTGAGTCTGAAAAGTGTCCTCGACCACAACGTCTGCCTCGGCGAAGCCCCGCTGCACGTCCCCGCGCTCGTACACCTTCGGCTGGCCACCGACCAGGTTCCCGGTGGGGTGAACTCTGGGCGCTTCGGGGTGCAACGCCTCTTCACCGTCGACGACGAAGGGCTGCACATCATAGTCGACGTCGATGAGCCTAATGGCATCCTCCGCGATGTACTCGTCATCCGCCGCCACAGCAGCCACCTCATCTCCGGCGAAACGGACGACGGGGTCGAACAGAAGCGTGTCGTTCGTCCAGGGAATCATCGGCGCGTTCAAGTGGGAGATCACAACGCGAACGCCTGGCAGCGCGGCTGCTCGGCTTACATCGATACGCTTGATCCGAGCGTGCGGGTGAGGAGAGCGGAGCACCCGGGCGTAAAGCATCCCTGGCAACTGCACATCATACGTGTATATGGCACGGCCTGTCACACGGTCGGGACCATCTATCCGTGGCTCGCCCTTTCCGACGATTCGCAACTCTGCGTCCCTCTGCCACCGCTGCGGCTCCCGACCCTCGACAATGGCGAAGTGGTCATACATCCTGCCCTCTACCTCGATCTTCGACCTGACCAGTCTGGTCACAGATTACCTCCTTGCCGCCAACCGGAGCCTTGCTCGGCGTAAACCCTAGCTGCGGTCTCCACGGCCTTGAAGATTCGCAGGTAGCTTCCACAGCGGCAAAGGTTGCCAGAAACGGCTCGGCGAATCTCTTCGGGAGGGGGATTAGTGCTACGCTCCAGAAGCGCCCGGACGGCCATGATCTGGCCCGGCGTGCAGAAGCCGCACTGAAAGGCATCGTGCTCGATGAAGGCTCGCTGAATCGGGTCAAGGTTGTCGCCATCGGACAGCCCCTCAATAGTAAGGATCTGGCACCCCTCGCACTCGATGGCCAGGGTCAGACAGGAATAGATGGCTTTACCGTCGAGAAGGACAGTACAGGCACCGCACTGGCCCATATTGCAAACCCTCTTGGTCCCAGTGAGGTGAAGGTCGAGTCGGAGAGCGTCGAGAAGAGTGCGCCGAGGCTCAATTTCCAGGTAGTAAAGCGCACCGTTCACGTGAAGCTGGATCGGCACCTTTCCAGGGCCACGCGCCACCTCCTCCGGCGGATGCTGCCCCGGGTTGGCTCCCGCTCCCATATCGTCACCTCGCGAAGAGTTCGCGCCGCATCAACACGATCACGCTGCGCAGCTTACTGCCCCTGCGGAGGTTGCCGAAATCGTTCACCACAGATGCGAGAACGCGCCACATCCCCACCACGATCCCCGCAGAGGCTACGGGGTAGTGTGGCAACACGGCGGATTCGCTGCGGGATTGCCACTGCTCAACATAAATCAAGTATAGCATCCAGGTGGTTGCCAGTCAACGCAGGCCCAAACAGAGTCCGTACTTAACTCTATCCCGGACAAGGATTTATCACAAATCTTGTCTTTTTTTAACACTATCTTCACATGTGGTAGGTAAACTGTCTCACGCATCATCTGTAGAGGACTGTGGTTGCGGAGGATGTGGGGATGGGAAGAAACTCTTTGCGAATACTGAAATGGCCGGTTGCGCTCGTCCTCGTGACGGCGCTCCTTTTTTCGCTGGGATCAGCTCTGCCCGTGAATGCCGCTGAGCCTTCACGCGATTTTCAAGAGACAGGACACACGGTGAGTGGCGATTTTCTAACATTCTTTGATGGTCACGGAGGGCTGGGTATCTTCGGTTATCCGTTGACGGACGAGATTGTCGAGGACGGGCGCACTGTGCAGTACTTTCAGCGCGCCCGGATGGAGCTATGGCCCGAGAATCCCTTGCCATACAGGGTACAACTGGGATTGCTTGGCGTGCAGCTGGGGAAGGCGGAACCAGGCCTCGAAAGTCAGCCAGCTGGCGACTCCGACACGCGCTATTTCCCCGAAACCGGACACACGGTGAAGTCCACGTTCAAAGATTTCTGGGAGCACAACGGAGGACTGGATATCTTCGGCTACCCGATAACGGAACAACAGGAGGAAAACGGCCTCGTCGTCCAGTATTTTCAGCGTGCCCGCTTCGAGTTGCATCCGGATTCTCCAAACGGCAGCCAGATACAACTCGGATCCCTGGGCGAAGAGTACTTGGCATTGAAAGCACAATCGTCCAAGAAAACGGAGGACAGCTCATCGACTACGAACGCTGAGCAGGAGGCCACCACATCCTCGCAGGTGCAAGATAACAAGCAACAGAACGATAGCCACCAAAATGGAGGCGCTGGGCAAGAGAGCTCTGCCGGGGAAAGCGCTGCCGGGCCACAACCGGCTGACACCGCACCAGAATCAGACAGCCCGAATGCTCCTGCTAACGCCTCGCTTGCGCCGCAGCCAAATGATACTGCGTCCAAAACTGCCACGACCACGTCGTCCCCAAGCGCCTCATCTTCTCCGGTGCGAGTAGGCGTACAGGCCGGGCATTGGAAGAGCGCGGAACTCCCCGCAGAACTGGCCGGACTACGTACGTCCACAGGAACCAGCGGTGGTGGCGTATCCGAATCGGAGCTGACCCTGGATATCGCCAAACGCGTGGCTTCCCTGCTCCAGACATACGGCATCCAGGTAGATGTCCTTCCCGCCACTGTGCCACCTGCCTATCAGGCAGACGCTTTTGTCTCTCTACACGCTGACGGTGACGCCAGTGGAAAACGGTCGGGTTTCAAGGTAGCCCGCGCCAGCCGGAGCGCCATTCCCGGGACCGACGACGCCCTTGTTACCGACATTTCTGAAGAATATCAGGCCGCCACTAATCTGCCCGTGGATCCAAACGTGACTCGCAATATGACAGCCTACTACGCCTTCAACAACCGCAGTTTTCAGCACGCCATCGCAAAAACCACTCCGGCAGCTATTTTGGAGATGGGATTCCTCACGAACGCCTCGGACCGGACCACTCTGCTCGACCACCCCGATACGGTCGCTAAAGGTATCGCACAAGGCATCCTGCGCTTCCTGGGGAAACTAGGCGAATCGATAGGAAACAGCGGCTCCAACTGATTCCAGATTCAGTTACCCTCAGCGATCAACCTTTCCCTGGAAAGCGCTGATTCCAGTTTGGCTTCCAGCAGCTCGTCCGCAATACCAGTTGCCTTTTGATGCACCCTATATTCAGTCTAGTTGGGGCCCTTGTTTCCGCACATCTTCAGCCTGCGAAGGGCGTGGGCATTAAAGAACGTAACCGTGCACAACTGGTATAACAATCCCACTGCTTACGCTTAAACATTCGACTAGCCTCCACCGTGCGGCCATTCGGCAGGGTCCTTTCAAGATCAGGCAAATACCGCCCTGCGACTGGAAGTTGCGGGCCGCAATTGCGAAACCTGCCCTCCAGTTGATTGGGCACGGGGCAGTTGGCGAAGGCGGGCTCTGCAGATGTGGCCGCGACTTTCAACCACCAGGCAACTACGAAAAGACCGCGCAACCTGCTCGGATCTAGACATTTTAATCAAGGTAAGATAAACTATCCATAGAGTATCAACTATCAAGGTGATATAAATGGCCGATAAGACAAGCCTGATCGGCGAAATCGTAGCACTTCATCGGCGGGTCAATCGAGCACTGAGGCAGCATGCCCCCGATCCGTGGATGAACCTAAACCTCACTATAGGCCAGGTCAAGAGCCTCTTCTTTATCACCAACCAGGGCAGCACCACATCGCGCAGATTGGCGGTAGCGCTGAAGGTCACGCCTTCCAACGTGACCGGCATCGTAGACCGGCTGGTTCAGCAAGGTCTGGTGAGCCGCCAGGAGAATCCCGAGGATCGTCGCGCGCTGCTGCTACGGGCTACGGAAGAGGGCGAGGCCATCGTAGCCGATCTCAGGGAAAGAAGGGCATCCTACTTGACCGAGTTGCTGTCCCGCCTGAGCGCGGAGGAACTTGCCACAATCGCTCGAGGGCTTGCCCTGCTAGCCAACGCTGTCGAAGTATCGGAGGAGGGAGCCGAAGATGAACGTAATCGAGGTTGATGCGCTGACCAGGCGGTTTGGGAAGTTCACAGCGGTAGACAACATTTCCTTCCAAGTAGGAAAAGGCGAGATATTCGGTCTGCTAGGGCCTAACGGAGCAGGCAAAACCACCACCATAAGATGCCTTCTAACTCTAATGAAGCCCTCGTCTGGAGTTGCCAGAGTCTGCGGACTGGATGTCTCAAGACATCCAGCACAGGTAAGACGACTCTGCGGATACGTACCTCAGGGAGTGTCAATCGACGGTGACCTCACAGGCTATGAGAATCTGCTCTTCTATGCCAAGCTTTTCGGCCTCCCAAGCGCAACTCGAAAGGAACGCATCCGGGAGACACTGGATCGTATGGAGTTGGCTGATCGCGCTAACGATCTGGCCAAGAACTACTCAGGCGGTATGATGCGAAGGCTGGAGGTAGGCCAGGCACTTCTGAATAACCCCAGCGCGCTGTTCCTGGACGAGCCAAGCATCGGTCTCGATCCGGCAGCCAAGCGGGCTATATGGGATTACATCGTTCGCCTTCGGGACGAACTGGAGACCACTATCCTCATCACGACCCACGACATGCACGAGGCCGACCAACTCTGCGACCGAGTTGCGGTTATGAATGGCGGCAAGATAGCTGTCATCGGCTCTCCTACAGCACTCAAGGCAGAACTCGGGGGCGATATTCTGTCCTTAACGTGTACCGCACCCGAGTGTACGCGAGTGCTGAAACAGATGGGCTACCAGTTACTCACTGGGGCACAAGATGGCGCCATCGATCTGGTGGTGAAAGAAGGTGACAGGGAGATACCCCGGGTGGTTGATCTGTTGAAATCCCACGGGATTAAGACAGAAGCGGTCTCGCTCAAACGAGCGACGCTGGACGATGTCTTCCTGAAATACGCTGGCAAGCGAATGGATGAGGGTGATTCCGATTGGAGAAACACAAGGGCAATGCGAAGAGCCATCAGGAGGTTGGGAAAGTGAGCCTGTGGAGATTCTTGGTGAGCGTTCTAACCATAACTGAGTTCGAGTTGAGGAAACTGCGGCACGACTCCTCACAGGTATTCTTGAGGGTCATACAGCCTGCGCTGTGGCTGCTGATCTTCGGCCAGGTATTTGCCAACATTCGAGTGCTACCGGGAGGTTCGACAGACTATCTTCAGTTCCTGACGCCGGGCATTCTGGCCCAGTCGGTGATCTTCGTAGCCATTTTCTACGGCCTGATGCTAGTCTGGGAACGCGACCTGGGCCTGCTTCATAAACTGCTGTCGACGCCTGTTCCGCGCTCCAGCATCGTTGTCGGAAAGTCCTTTTCCGCTGGAGTAAGATCGATGTTTCAAGCGATAGTGATATTCATTCTGGCTTTGGTCATCCACGTAAACCTGAATGTCACTCCCATCACCATTGTCGGCGTGATGGCCATCATCGTGCTGACGGGCATGTGTTTTTCGAGCTTATCGATGCTCCTGGCTTCGCTGCTGAAAAACAGGGAACGTATGATGGGCGTTGGTCAGGCCATTACAATGCCGCTCTTCTTTGCGAGCAGCGCTATTTACCCGATCAGCATTATGCCCGACTGGCTCAAAGTAATAGCCAGGGTCAATCCCCTTAGTTACGTAGTGGACGCTATGCGGTCGCTGCTGATTACAGGGCAGTTGAGCAGCGTGCCTACTGATTTGGGAGCGATAGTGCTGGCAACCGTCGTGATTACGGCACTTGCCTGTCTGTCGTTCAGCCAGATTATCGGTTAAGGGCACCTGCAAGCAGAAGGATGTAGCACCCGGGCAGCCCCCTGGATGGCGCCGCTATGCGCTAGTTTCTTTTTGCAAACCTTTAGGATTTGTTTAACACCCAGTTAACCTCCGTCCAGTAAACTCAACGCGCCCAGGGTGAATTGCAGTGGGTATGATTTCACAGGCATTATCAAACCACAAGGAGTGGAAATGCGGAAGAACTTCAAACTGGCGTTAGGGGGAGCTATCCTGGTTCTCGGTATTGTGGGGTCGCTAAGCGCGTGTCAAAGCGCTGGCCAAACGGCCAATCCTGCCAGCGCTGCGGCTACGCCCGTAAGTCCGGCTACCGGGGCGAATCAATCCAATAGCTCATCAAGACAACAGCCATTCAATCGCCCAGTGACTGGTGTGGTAGACAGGGTTGGCGATAAAGAGTTTGCCTTGAAATCTAACTCCGGCGCCGACTCTGTAACCGTGCGGGTCGACGACCAGACAGCCATCAGAAAACAGGTCGCCGGAACGCTTGCCGACATCAAACAAGGCGAGGAAATCAGCTTGCGCGGTGAGGCAAGCCCCGATGGCACCATCGCCGCCACTTCCATACAACTCATCGACGCCGCACAGTCTTGGAGGCCAAACGGAGGCCAGCCTGGAGGAGGACAACCGAGGGGAAACCAAAATCGCAGCCAGAGCGGGCAGTCGGGAAATCAGTCTGGCAACCAGCCCAGCCGCGGGCAAGTACAGGGAGGCCAGGTAATGTTCGGCACCGTCGATAGCGTGGAGAATGGCGTCATCACCGTCAGTGCCGTCAGGAATTCATCCGATCAGAACAACACACCCATGAAAGCCACCGTTTCGGATAAGACCTCGATTACCAGGACCACGAACGGAGCGTTCAGCGACATAACGGTCGGGGCTAACGTCTTGGTCACAGGGCAGACAGGGGCTGACGGCACAATCACGGCGTCCAGCGTTCAAGTCTTGCCACCCGGCGCCGGCCAATTCACAAGGCGGCAATAGTTCAACGCTTTCCTGTAGCGTATGGCTGTTGGTCAAACCGGGGCCATCATAGGACGTAACCTAGCATAACTGGTATAATGGCAGCAAACCGTTTCGCAAGACGCAGCAAGCGAGAGCCTGGTTGGCACGACTTATGCGAGATGTGAGGCAGTGCGACGCCCTGTCTAGGTCGGTCGACGGGGTCTGAGAAGGCGGTGCAGGTGCCTGATCCCCACGGCTACAAGGAAATAGAAGGGGTCCGTATCAGCGGCAGAATCGTCGGCTCCGGCCCTCCGCTGGTCCTGCTCCACGGGCTGGGAGGATCAGATGCCGAGTGGCAGGGCAGCATCCCGGTCCTGGCGCAGTACTTCAAAGTATACGTCCCAACTATGCCCGGACACGGCGATTCCGGTCCCATCGCCGAGTACAGTCTGGAGTCATCTCATCGCCTTTTCCTATCGTTCCTGGAGTCTGAGGGTCTAGGTAAGGTCATTCTTGCCGGCCAATCTATGGGAGGGTTAGTGGCCCTGGACTTGGCCCTGAACTTCCCCGAACGGGTCTCCAAGCTCGTGCTTGTGGACAGCGCCGGGCTCGGAAGAGAGGTCAACTGGGGTCTCCGCCTGCTCACGTTGCCGATTCTGGGAGAGATCATCCTGGATTTCCTCTGGCCGAGATTGCACACACATCTCGCGAGACTGGCAAAGCTCGCCGGGCTGGAAGTCCCCGAGGTGATGCTTACGCAGGGATCCTGGAAGTTCCAAGGCAGCCTGGCGCGCCTGCTGCGAGTTGGAATAGACCTGAGGGGACAGAAGCTTTGGCCCTCGATCAGGGACCGGCTTCCCACTTTGAATGTCCCCACTCTCATAATCTGGGGCGAGCATGACCAGTTGTTCCCGCTATCTCAGGCTGTGGACGCGCATCGGACGATCCCGCGCTCCAAGCTCCACGTCCTTCGCGGAGGAGGCCACGTCGTCAGAAGAGAGCACGTCGCCGAGCTGAACGAGGTCGTGCTGAAGTTCCTGCTCTCCGACGACTGATTTGGCCTTCGCCATCTTCTGGTCTTTAGGCTGATACTCCTCCTTCTCTACGTACCGCTTTGATGGCCAGCGGCAGGCGAGGTAATAAATCCCCGGCAAGAGCTCCGGCGGAGCCGAGACTATCGCGAACCATTTCACCGGCGGCAGCGTGCAGATAAACGCCGGCCACAGCCGCCCATTTAGGCTCGACCCCTTGCGCCAGCAGCCCAGAGATCGCTCCCGACAGAACGTCGCCGGTTCCAGCCGATGCCAGCGCCGGGTTGGCGCTGGGATTGATGAAGGTCTGGCCATCGGGAGCTGCGATAATCGTGTTGGCACCCTTGAGTACGACCACACAGTTCCATTCCACCGCAGCAGCGCGTGCTCGCCCGATGCGGTCCGCTTGGACCTCGCTAGCGGTCGCTCGCATCAATCGGCCAAGCTCCGCTGGATGAGGAGTCAGCACAGTGCCACTTGGAAGTAGCTCCCACCACTTCAATATGTGGTTCAGAGCGTTGAGGCCATCCGCGTCGATCACCCATCGTTGAAAATGGTCAGCCGTCTGCGAACGTCCGGCCCACTTGAGTAACGACTCGACAAACTCAATGGTTGGCGGGCTCTGCCCCAGTCCAGGGCCCAGCAGAACCGCGCTGAATCCGGGCACTTCGCGCGCCAACACCGCCACCGCGTCTGCGCGCAAGACTCCTGGCAGAGTGTCTGGAAGAGGCAAGAACGTAGTCTCGGTCAGCTTGCTGGCCACGATAGGATGTATGGTCGTGGGCGACGCAAGGGTCACCAATCCAGCTCCCGCTCGCGCGGCGCCGAGGCAGGACAGACAGGGGGCACCAACATAGTTGATCGATCCGGCGATGACCATCACCTTCCCAAAAGTGCCCTTGTGGCTCCCAACTGGCCGCCTCGGCAGTGATTGCCTTACCATCGAGGGAGTCGTCATCTCCAGGTCGGAGCGGCCTTCTGGCTCGGGCGGGAAGCCAATATCAGCAACGACCAGCTTGCCCACGCATTCCAGCCCCGGAGGCAGGAACAAGCCTGGTTTGGGGTAGCCCAGAGTGACGGTCAGATTGGCCGGAACCGTGACCTTATCCACGGCACCGGTATCGGCGTTCAGGCCGGTCGGTAAGTCTACCGCCACTACGCTCGCCTCGGGACGCATCTTCTGCGCCACAGTCTCAAGCACAGCCTGGAGAAGACCAGTGATTTCTCTTGCCTTGCCCGTCCCTAGGAGCGCATCGACAATCACGTCGGCACGAGAGACAAGCTGGCTTAGTTCCACTAGTCCCTCGTCATCCTCGGCTCTTACCACAGGTATGCCTCTCCACTGGGTCGCCTCGAAGTTCGCGTCGCCCTCGACCTTGCGTCTCCAGATGTAGAGAGTCACGCGGGCACCAGCGTCGTGGAAATGGTTGGCGGCAACCAGGCCGTCTCCTCCGTTGTTTCCTGGCCCCACCAGAACCAGAATCTCGCTGCGAGCAACCTCCCTGAGCCACTCTATCGTCTTCTCCGCCACCGCCCGTCCCGCGTTACGCATCAGGACCTCAGTGGGAATGCCCGCCTGCGCCGCCCTTCGATCTATCTCCCGCATTTCCTCGGCCGTAACCACCCTCATTGCAATCACCTCTCACAATGCTACGACAAACGCGACTCCCAGGTCATCCGTATGGGATAAGCTAATTGCGAAGGAAGTGAGTCCCAATTCTTGAGCTCTAGCCTTCGCCCGGCCGCATAGCCGCACGTAAGGCTTGCCGCTTTTCTCGGCCAGGATCTCTATTTCACGCCAGGACACTCCTTTCAATCCCGTGCCCAAGGCCTTGGATACCGCTTCTTTTCCGGCAAAGCGCACCGCCAGTTGCGGTGCACGGCCGTGGCTGAGGGCAATTTCAGCCGGAGTGTAGACGCGGAGTAGAAAGCGCTCGCCCCAGCGGGCGAGCGCAGTCTGTATGCGTGAGATTTCCACGATGTCTACCCCAACGCTGTGCATTGTCCTGTTTTCCCTACAGCAGCTCCTTGCTCCTCAGCAGTTCCACCGGACTCACGAACAGCTTATCCAGACCCAGTTCTTTGGGGTCCATGCCGAAGGCTAGGCCCATCATCTGGGTGAAGTACATGACGGGCAGGTTGTATTTCTTGCCCGAACGGGTCTCGATCTGCCCCTGCCGGTTCTCCAAGTTAGCCTGGCAGAACGAACAGGCCACCACCATAGCCTCCGCTCCCACTTCCTTAGCCTTGTCGAGCAACTTCTGGCTTAAGTCGAGAGCCACGTCGGTCTGGGTCAGCATCAGGCTGGCACCGCAACAGTCGGTCTTGTAGGACCAATCGAGAACAGTTGCGCCCAACTTGGTCATGATGTTGTCCATCGTCATAGGGTACTCCGCGTGCTCGGCACCAGTGATTTCCGGTGGACGGGACATCAAGCAACCGTAGTAGCAAACGACCTTCAGGCCTTTGAGCGGTTTCACGACCTGCTTCCCGATGGCATCGAGACCAATTTCGTCAATGAACGTAGTGACGATGTTATCGACTTTGACCCGGCCCTGATATTCGTAGCCGGTATCCGCCGCCACCGCCTGCGCTATCTTGGCATCTTTGTTCACCGTGTGAACTGCGGTCTTCAGCCGGGAGAAGCAAGCGGGACACGGGGTAGTCAGCTTCTCGTAACCGTCGGCCTCCGCCGTCGCCACGGTTCTCATCGGCAAGATGGTTGCCAGTTCGCGCGACTTGGCGTGGGCTGCCGCGGCTCCGCAGCACGTCCAGTTCTTTACTTCTTCCAGTTCGAGGCCCAGCTTGTGGGCCACTGCGTGCGTGGATATGCCGTACTCCAGGCCGCTCGCGTGTAGCGAGCACCCTGGGTAGAAAGCCACCTTCTTAGTCTCTGCTGCCCCAGCAGCTTTCTTCGTCGGCTTTTCGTACCGTACCCACTGCGGGAGCAACTTGAGCTTGCCCGCCCTGAACATCTTCGCGCCTAGCGCGGCGTCCTTGAGAATCTGGCCAGTGAACAGGTTGAAGCCAGCCATAACTCCGAGCTCGTACACGCGACCGGTCATATTCATTGAGCGCAAGGCTAACTCGTTGAACTGGGCTACCGATGGAAGCTTGGGTTTGATCCCACGTTCTCGGGCTATGCCCTTGAGCGCATCCATTATGACCGGAATGTCTATGCCGTGCGGGCAGCGGGTGACGCACGTCTCACAATAAGCGCATAGCCAGAGCGTCTTGCTATTCAGCACTCGCCCCGCCTGGCCAAATTGAATGGCCCGCATAAGCTGCGCCGGCGTCAGGTCCATGTAGTCCGAAAGGGGGCATCCAGCAGAGCACTTTCTGCAGGAATAGCAGAGGAAGGGGTTCTCTCCGCACCTCTCCTGGACAGCGCGTGCCAGATTACTATCTGTTCTAATGGCTTGAGTGACCATTCTGTCTCTCCTAACCGGCCGTGACTGCCTCGGCCTGAGCAACGACCGGCCGAGGGTGCAAACCTGCTGCTCGGACGATTTCTGGCACCGCCTCTTCCCACTCGATGGCCATTATGTGCACACCGGCAACGCCCTTGATAGATCGCACCTCATTTATGATGTCCACGCATATCTTGATGCCTTCGGCCTTCTTGTCCTCGGCTCCTTTTAACCTTTGCACAATCGAATCGGGAACATCAAGGCCAGGCACCTTAGTTTGCATATATCGAGCGGCAGCCACGGACTTGATAGGACCAACTCCGGCGAGTATGAAGCACTTTTCGTGCAGTCCCAAATCGCGCACCATCTCCATCCACTTGGCAAACTTAGGCACGTTGTAGACTAGCTGCGTCTGAATAAAGTCCACTCCCGCGGCCACCTTCTTACCCAGACGAAGGGCCCGAAACTCGAAGGGGGTAGCAAACGGGTTCTCGGCAGCACCGATGAAGAACCGTGGCTCCGGGCCAGTCATTTCCTCGCCACATTCGAACTTGCGCTCGTCGCGCATATCCTTGACCATCTTGATTAGGCTGATGGAGTCGAGATCGAACACGCCCTTGGACTTCGGGTGATTGCCGAACTTCTGATGGTCTCCTGTAAGACAGAGCGTATTCTTTACGCCCATAGCTGCAGCGCCCAGAAAGTCGGACTGCATGCCTATGCGGTTTCGATCGCGGCAAGTCATCTGCATTATCGGTTCGAGCCCGGTCGGAACGAGAATTGCGGCTGCAGCGATGCTCGACATTCGTACCACGGCGGTCTGGCAATCGGTTATGTTCACGGCATCGGCGTTGCCCTTTAG
>Ga0315298_1003550_pt1 | contig 24643 bp, 27 predicted proteins | sample WHS_1_MG_FD_203077 | JGI IMG/M metagenome (GOLD analysis project Ga0315298, IMG submission 203077) | Extremophilic microbial mat communities from Washburn Hot Springs, YNP, Wyoming, USA - WHS_1_MG | ecosystem: Environmental > Aquatic > Thermal springs > Hot (42-90C) | place: USA: Wyoming...
TCCCTCCAGCCCCACCATTCAGATTTTATGGATTCTGCAATAGGCGGTCCAAAGAAGTTATAAGTTAAATTGTCAATATCATAATTGGGTGTAAGAATGCCACTAGCTTTTGTATTGGTGAATGTGGAGGCAGGGACCGACAAAGAGGTTCTGGAAAATATTAAAAAAGTGCCGGAAGTAAAGCAGGCGTATATGGTCTACGGCGTCTACGACATCATTGTAATGCTAGAGTCCGAAACGCTAGAAAAGCTAAGAGAGACTGTAACGAAGAAGATAAGACAACTGGACAAAGTGCGCTCCACGATGACTATGATAGTCATGGAACAATAGAATAGTAAACTTTAAAAACCAATATTTTTTCTAATATTTTGGCACGCCGGCCATAGTTGATGGGTTCCACCCGTTCCCATCCCGAACACGGAAGTTAAACCATCAAACGTCTGCGGTTGTACTGGATGCCGAGAGGGTCCGGGAAGCCGCAGAAGCTGGCGGCCATTTTATATCACCCCCACATCGAGGACTCAAATTAGAAATAAATATATCCACCATATCTATTCTCTTGAACATTGTTGTGGTAAATATGGTCATACCAGTTGGTCAGGGACTATTTCCTACAGGCAGCGATCTCTCCTCAATTATATTGAATATCCTCTGGGTAGTATTCTTCTTTTCCATGATCCTTCTTTTCAATCAAAGGCTCCAGATATGGACCTACCAGAGGAATGTGGAGAAGGCAACGGTAAAACTCCAGATGTTAGCAGATAAAAGCAGAGAAGAGGCGCTCAAGAGTGTACAGAAGTACGCACAGGAAAATATGGATATTCGTTCGCAGGTGACTGCATTCCTGGACTTCTTCACCATAGAGCCTGTAGACAGGGACCCCTTTGGTGTATTAAGTAGACTAGAGCACTTGCTGGATAACCGGAGGGACAGATTCAAAGCTTTTGTAGCTCAAATCGCACCCAAAGCTGGAAAGGCAGAGGCTGCAAATACCGAAGACATACTTGAGGCCGCGATGGCGCTGAACTTCATATTTAAAGTCGTTAGACACTACCTTATACTTGGTAAAAAAACTAAAAGTCTGATGATCTTCGTTCAGTTGGACATGCAGCTGCCCCTAATAATGAAGATGGCAGAGGCTTACTTTAATGCGCAAAAGACTTTCTCGGCAGGAAGACCTATCGGCGACGGGTTAGGGCCACTGGTAGCATCAAAATTAATGTTCGGGCTGCCAAAGAGAGTTATAGCCGAAGATATAGTCTGCTCAGAAGTGGACATTTCCAATAGGAAGGCTTATGTTTTGAAGGCAGAAGGTCCTGGAGGTCTTCTCGGAAAGCCAGGGGAGGCTGTGAAGAGGCTTGTGGAAGAGATGGGCGGAAAGGTCGCAAGAATATTCATGGTAGACGCTTCCTCGAAGCTGGAGGGAGAGAACACGGGCGAGGTTGTGGAGGGGGTCGGAGCAGCCATAGGAGACCCAGGACCTGAAAAGTACAAGATAGAGGAGGTCGCTACGAAGTACAAGATCCCCCTTGACGCGATCGTCTGTAAGATGGACCTTGAGGAAGCCTTAACAACAATGAAGAAGGAGATAGTAGAAGCCTCAGAGATCATAATAGAGAAGATAAAGAAGGCGATCGTGGAGAGGACAAAAGAAGGAGACGTAGTAATAATAGCAGGAATAGGCAATACCATAGGAATAGGACAGTAGAGGCGGTCATCATGCAAGGAGATAGAAAGCCCAAATTTGCAATAATATCCATACTCTTGACTTTTGGTGCCTTTATCTTGTTTGTGCTTGCGACGATCGTAGATCCTCTCTCCACTTACAGTAACATTCTGATGGTGGCAGGGCTTGCATTACTTGCGGCATCGTGGGGGGTCTATTTCATTGGCGGGCGCTCGTTACAGAGAGCAGAAGTTGCAACGGAGAACGTTATAACGGTGATAGGGTGCAAAGGGTGCGATATCAGGGAGGAGAGACCTTTTTCAGAAGGCGATTACGTATTTAAAGAACTCGGACCCTGCAAGAAGTGTGCAGGCACATCCTACATACGCGCAATTTACGCTATACCGACAAAGAAGGATTAGGCGAGATGCCGAAGCATAGAATTGTTGCTGTTGGAGGTACGTTTGACCATCTTCATGTTGGACATGAGCACCTGATCTCAAAAGCCTTCGAGATAGGCGAGTTTGTCATCATAGGAGTTACTTCTGACGAGTTCCTTAAAAGGTTGAGCAAACAGCATGATCAAGAGTATGCGGAAAGGTGCTCAAAACTGATTGAATTCTTGAAGAGTAGAGGATTCTTAGAGCGCAGTAGAATAGTCACATTAGATGACCCGTTTGGTCCGACAATCTCCGACCCTTCAATCGAAGGTATTGTAGTCACTGAGGAGACTGCCCCAAGAGCGGAGGAGGCAAATAGGATAAGAAAAGAACGAGGGATGGAAAGTATGGAAATCTATGTCGTAGATTACGTAAAGTCTTCGAACGGCCTTCCAGTTTCATCCACGAGGATTAGAAATAAAGAAATAGATGAAAAGGGTAATCTAATCAAACATTAAGCTTCATCGGGGGTCGGATGATGTCTTTGAGTCTGTCGGAGGTGCGCCTTCTCGAATCATTAAAAAGGTTGGGCGGGAAGGCAGACGCTGCCTCTTTGGCAGCAGATCTTAATGAGCCCATATCATCTATCTTCCCATTATCATCACTTCTTAAGGATAAGGGTTATGTGAGAACTAAAGAGATCATAAAGGAGTGGTATGAGCTCACCGAAGAAGGCAAGAGATGTGTGGAGATAGGTCTACCAGAGACTCGCCTTTGTAAAATCTTGGGTTCTATAGAAGGAGGGATTGGGCTCGAGGAACTCAAGAGAAATTTTGATGAGCATGAGATCTCAGCAGCTCTGGGCTGGGGGAAGAGGCACGGGGTAATAGAGATCGACAAGTCGGGCAAGACGCCCAAGGTCATACTCAAGAAAAAAGTCATTCCAGAAATGGAAGAGTTGATCAAGAAGATCTCTGAGAAGCCTGAAAAGGCGTCTCTGTCCGACAAGGAGTTGGAGATGGTTAAAGAGCTAGAGAAGAGAGGGCTGGTGTCTTTAAAGAGTTCAAAGACAATTTTTGTCGAACTTATTAAAGAAGCGCCAGCTCAAGAATTAGAGACGTGTAGGGTCCTTACATCTGAAATTTTGAAGACAGGAAGATGGCGCAATTTGAGGTTTTCACCTTATGATGTTAGAGCCGCACCCCCGGTGATCATCATTGGTAAAAAGCACCCATACTTAGAGTTCTTGGAGGAGGTCAAGGAGATCCTATTTGCTATGGGTTTTGAGGAGGCTTCTGGACCATACGTAGAAAGCGAGTTCTGGAATTTTGATGCGCTTTTCCAAGCCCAAGATCACCCAGCAAGAGCAATACACGACAGCTTTCAAGTCAAAGGGGTCCTGCATCATATCGATGCTTCAGAGGACTTGATATCCAGGGTCAAAGAAGTGCATGAAAATGGAGGGGAGACAGGATCTAAGGGCTGGGGTTACAAATGGAGCAGAGAGATAGCGAGTCGACCAATTCTTAGAAGCCAAACAACTTCTGTCTCCGTGAGGTATCTGTCCCAACACAAAACCCCACCGGTCAAGGCTTTCTGCCTTTCAAAGGTATTCAGACCGGATGTGATCGACTCGAAACATATGGTGGAGTTTTGCCAGCTTGATGGGATAATGGGGGATCATGGAATCAACGTTAGGCACCTATTAGGGATACTCAACGAGTTCGCGATGCAGCTTGGGTTCAAGGAGATAAAGTTCAAACCGAGCTATTTCCCATTCACCGAACCTAGCATAGAAGCGTACGTGAAGCACCCAACCCTTGGCTGGATAGAGTGTTTGGGTTCTGGACTGTTCAGACCAGAGGTAACGAAACCACTTGGCATAGATTTCCCCGTGATAGCGTGGGCATTCGGCATAGACCGCCTAGCAATGATTAGGCTGGGGATTGATGACATCCGCGAGCTTCACACTTCAAACTTAGGCATGTTAAGAGAGAAGGGGTGGTTTTGAATATGCCTACAATAAATATTGACATGAGAGACCTTAAAAGACTCGTTGGGCTCAATCTCGAAAATGACGCAATCTGCGAAACGCTCTCTGCCTTGAAATGCGAGCCAGAGCAGATAGTTGGAGACAAGATAACGTTGGAAGTCACTTCGGACAGACCTGACTTTTTCAGCAGCGAAGGGATCGCGCGGGGCATAAGACTATACCATGGTGGACCAGGACTGAGAGTCAAATACTACCAGGGCGCAAGTCCAGTGAGTATTAGGGTTGACCCATCTACGGCAGAAGTCCGCCCGTACATAGTATCGGCGGTCGTCCGGGATGTGAGTTTAGATGAAGAAGCTTTGATCCAGATGATGCAACTTCAGGAGAAACTTCATAGTACATACTGCTCTAATAGAAGGAAGGGGTCGATTGGAATATATGACATGGATAAGGTCTCCCCTCCGTTTACTTATGCCGCAGTTCCTCCTGATGATATTAGATTTGTCCCTTTGGGTTTCAATGAGGTTATGAGCGGTTTCGAGATACTGAAAAGAACTCCCAAGGGATCAGAGTACGCTTGGATATTAGAGGGGAAGAGGAAATATCCTTTGTTAATCGACTCAAAAGGAAGAGTCCTCTCCATGCCCCCCATAATAAACAGTGAAGACACAAAAGTGACAGAAGACACAAAAAACCTTATAATCGATGTCACTGGGACCGAAGAGCGTACAATAAACCTTTGTTTAAATATTTTGGTAACATCGTTAATGGAAAGAGGGGGAACTGTTCAGCAGGTGGAAGTAGCGTATGAAGGGCGGGACATTATAACACCAAAACTTGACTTTATTCGCACTCTTTTAAGTCCATCAACGATAAAGAAAGTTTCAGGCTTAGACTTGGGAACAGAGGAGATCTTAACTCTACTTAGGAAGATGGGGCATGACGTTGAAGAGAGAGAGGGAAAGTTTGTTGTGTTGTCGCCTCCTTATAGGGCAGACATTCTTCATGAAGTTGATTTGGTAGAAGACGTCGTGATAGCTATCGGTCTGAATAATATTCAGCCAGAGGTACCCCGAGTTGCAACCATAGGGAGACCACTTCCAGGGAGTAGAATAAGGAAGCGAGTAAGAGATCTAATGATTGGTATGGGCTTTCAAGAGGTAATTACATACTTACTCAGTAATAAGTCAGTCTTAGAAGATAAGACGCTAACGGGTAAAAGGGATCTTGTAGAACTGATTAACCCGGTATCATCCGAGTTCGCAGCGCTCAGGGATTGCATTTTGCCTAAACTTTTACAATTTTTGGGTCAAAACATACACCACGCGTACCCCCAGCGAATTTTCGAATACGGCGATGTAGTTCTCGTTGAAAAAGGTTTGCCAAAAGTTTCAACCCACTTGGCAGCAGTTATTGCAGACCATAAGGTGAGCTACGAGGACATACAAGCTGTGGCTGCCTCTCTGTTTGTCAACTTGTCAAAATCTATAAAATTCGAGCCGCACTATAGTCAGCTCTTCCTAGAAGGGCGGACTGCAAAGATTATAGTCGATGGTGCAGAGGTCGGCGTGGTCGGAGAGATCTCGCCTCAAGTGCTCGTGAATTTTGGTTTGGAATTCCCTGTTGGAGCTTTTGAATGTGACCTCTCGCCACTGTTATTACATTAATAAAACTTTTTAGCACACAAATCAAACCCTAGATTTGGATTGATGGAGGCAGGCTACTTTTTCAATTTGCAAAGTTTATCTTTAAGTGGTTACAGATATAAGAGTGCGATGAGGTGGGAGCCGAGCACCGTGGGGCGATATGGCGGGTCGAAGGGGTCAAGTGAGTCGAGCGTTGCTCAGCGATGATCATGACCTAACCCACACCCGCAACAGCCCCACGGCTCAAATAGTTAAATAAGGAAGTTTTCATTAAATTCATGGGCAGGCTGCCGGATAGACCCCGATGAGAGAGAGCCCACCTGAGCTGGATGAAACGTCCTTCGATGAGGTTGGGTGTTAGCATCGGGCAACACGGCAGCTTGCCCAATAGTAGGAGATGTTGAGTCATGGACGTAATCTCAAAAGTGGAGAAGGTTGTAAAAGACGCACAGGAAGTGATAACAAGAAAGGATCTCCAAGAGCTTTTTGAGTCCAACCCTTCCCCAAAAGGATACATTGGAGTGGAGCCTTCGGGTCTGTTCCATTTGGGGTGGGTAATATGGGTCAATAAGCTCAAGGATTTGATGGATGTTGGCGTCAAAATGACTCTTTTGGAGGCGACTTGGCATGCCTGGATAAATGACAAATTCGGGGGGGATATAGCCAAGATAAATGCCTGCGCGAGTTACATAGAACACTCCCTTAGGGCGTTGGGGGTGGATGTTGGTAGGCTGAGCTTTTTAAAAGCTGATGAAATGGTCGACAATAAAGAGTATTGGGAGGGGGTATTAAAGATCGCAAAAGCCCTCTCGTTATCAAGGATAAAGAGAGCTGTTACAATAATGGGTAGAAAGGAGGACGAATCTGTTGTTGATTTCTCGAAGCTCATATATCCATGCATGCAGGTAGAAGATATCTTCTTCTTAGACCTTGACATATGTCTAGGAGGCATGGATCAAAGAAGGGCACATGTTTTGGCTCGAGAAGTGGCAGAAGTTTATTCATACAAAAAACCTGTAGCCGTACACACTCCGCTCCTCTCAGGCTTGCAGGGCAAAGGGAGGATGGAGGGGGCTCTAACCGAGGAAGAGGCAATGATTGAACAAAAAATGAGTAAATCTAAGCCCGAGACCTGCATTTTTATTCATGACTCTCCGGAGGAGATAAAGTCAAAGATAAATAAGGCGTACTGTCCACCGATGGTCGTCCAAGGCAATCCTGTGCTGGAAATAGCCACTCGCATAATACTGAATAGAAATGAGGGGTTTGTAATAAAGAGGGACGCAAGATATGGGGGGGATTTGATGGTCGAGTCCGCTCAAGCATTGGTGACAATGTATTCCCAAGGAAAGATACATCCATTAGATCTCAAGAATGCAGTTTCTGAAGAGTTATCAAGACTGCTTGCGCCAGTTAGAGACTATTTCAGTAAAAATAAAGAAGCGCAAGATCTAGTAAGCCAACTGAAATGAAAGTGGGAGACAGAAATAGGAAGGTTTTTAAGTCAAAGTTTTTATTTTTTACTAAATCAAATTTAATTAATTAACAGGATGAGGTGTCACGCTTACTATGTTGACTAAGGTTCTAGGTAAAATAGGTAGTTTAAAGGCAACACCAATAGCCCGACGGAGGGCCTAATAAGTTTTTGGAGGTTGGTGGTTATGGGTGGAACGCCTACTACGGCAAAGTATACTATATATGCTGGAATAGAGATTGATGGTGTTGTAGACAAACCAGACGTCATAGGCGCCATCTTCGGTCAGACAGAAGGACTGCTGGGCGAAGAGCTTGATCTTAGAGAGCTTCAAAAGAGCGGAAGGATAGGAAGGATCCAAGTAGAGCTAGAGTCCAAGTCTGGTAGATCTTACGGGGAAATGATAATACCCTCAAGCCTAGATAGGGTAGAGACTGCCATCATAGCAGCAGCAATTGAAACCATTGACAAGGTCGGACCTTGTTCGGCCAAAGTTTACATCAAAAAGATAGAAGACGTTCGTGAAGAGAAAAGACGAAAAATAATCGAGCGCGCAAGGGAGATATTAATTCATTGGGAGACAGAGAGCACGTTTGAGATAAAGGAGCTTTCGGAAGAGATCATGAAGTCTGTTAGGGTACATGAGATAAGCAAGTATGGACCAGAAAATCTGCCAGCAGGACCTGATGTAGATAAATCAGACACTGTAATTGTGACCGAGGGTCGTGCAGATGTAATAAACATGCTTCGCCACGGTTACAAAAACGTTATTGGAATGGAAGGGGCATCAGTGCCAGACACGATTAAAGAACTGAGCAAAAAGAAGACAATAATAGCTTTTGTTGATGGAGACAGGGGAGGCGAGCTGATCCTAAGGGAGTTGCTACAGGTTGCAGACATAGATTACATAGCTAGGGCGCCACCTGGTAAAGAGGTGGAGGAGCTTACAGGCAAAGAAATCGCCAAATGTTTACGTAGTAAAATTCCGGTGGAACAGTACCAGTTGACAGTGCCGGATAGGAAGGAAAGTGCGAAGCACGAAGTGATGCAGAAAGAGAGCTACCTAGAAGCAGCCACAAAAGAAGCTGAAAGAGAGAGAACTATCGAGGTTGTAGAGAGAGAACCCACTAAGATAGAGAGAGAGCGCCCTGTACCTCCCGGACTGGACTTAGGTAAAGTGAGACAGATGATCGCTCAGCTGCAGGGAAGTCTGGAGGCAAACCTCGTGGACGAGGCCTGGGAAGTCAAGCAGAAAGTGGCGGTCAGGGAGCTGGCAGATGTTTTGCAGGGCATAAATGAGAAGATCTATGGAGTGGTTTTTGACGGTGTGGTTACACAGAGATTACTCGATATTTCAAGCAACAAAGGAGTAAACTTCGTGATAGGTGCTAGGATCGGAAATATTGCAAAAAGGCCCCAAGGCATAACAATTCTCACATTCGACGACCTTGTGGCAAGTCAATAAACATAACAAGGGCAGTTTCACCATCAGGATAGTACCCAATTATTTTTTCTTTTGTGACAAAACCCACCTTCTTGTATAAATTAATGGCAATCTCATTTGACTCCCTTACTTCGATCCTTATCTTTTTGGCACCCATTGCAAAAAGTCTATCTATCAGTTCGTTGAGGAGCTTCTTGCCGATACCCTTTCCACGAAAATCTTTTCGGACTGCTATTGATATTACATGACCCAATGATCTATATCTGATTATTCCGATGGCATAGCCAACTACTTTCTTCTCCACAACTGCAACAATATAGGCGCCTGGATGGAAAAAGAAAGCCTTCAGGAGAGGCTTAGGGTATGGATCGGGGAATGACTCCTTTTCAATCGCATATATCTCATTTAGGTCATTTAAAGTTGCTTCTCTGACTCCAACGAAGTTGTTGACAGCCTCCACGGCTGAAGTTGAGAGATTCTCGGTTCTAGGCTTTTCAGCGGTTGATTTTTCATTGCCCTTTTTAGGCTCCCACATTATTTCGTTTCACCTTACAAGTGATGGGTGTTATTTAGCCGTCACAACATTATCCCTTGAGTCTACTGCCTGAAAAGGCTATAGGTTGTTTTAAACCTACAAACTACTAAACTACACAATAGAAAAACGACGCAGCAGCAAGGTTTACAACACCAAGGGCAATATAGAGTGGTTTATTGTATCCTTTAGGCGAAGGCTGGACTTTAATTGGCAAACCCCATTCACGCTTTATCCAAATCATATCAGATTATTTCAGACCTTCCCTGTTTGTCAATCCGCGTCAGCAATCCCTTGTTATTCAGCCCGAACCCTTTGGGAGGCATAGTGCTCACCTTCAATCATGTACCAGCCCCTTATCATAATTATCCCGAGCCCCTACTGCCGCTCCTTTTTAATCGAATCCTGATTTGTTTTGACTCGGGGCATAACATCCTACGCAACGTGTGTTTAAATTTAAAATCATTGACAGCCTACCCAACGGTTAAAACCTTAAACTTTCGTGTCAAGCTTTAAAAATTGCAACGTTTATATAATTTTTTAAATTTTTTTCCTGCAATTTTTGCTTTTTTTAATTAAATTGAGTGCTGATATTATCCGATAATTGCAGAAAATTTCTAAATTGAATGTCCTTTTAACGAGAAATTTTCACCATAAGCTTTTTTAGCACCATGAACGCCATGATTAATTGGCATCATAAAATGGAGGGTTTTTGATGGCTAAATGTCCAAAATGTGGCAAAGAAGTTGCTAACCCAACTAAAACGTGGAAACTTGCCCCCAAGGGAAAGAAAGCATTGACAATTGGTCTTTTCAAGTGCCCAGCATGCGGTGCTTACTTCAGGGCTGCGGTCAAGTAGCCGCAAAAGCTCCCTTTTTTTATTTTGTTTATTTTATTTTTTCATTTTTAAAATTCCCTGAGGAGGTTTCATCATTTAGGGGTTCTTGAAGTTTTCATAATATCATATACGTCAACACGCCGCATTTCTAATAGGGGCATCTTTTTTCTGATCTCTTCTATTCTTTTTAGATCTATCTTGCCAGTAATCACACACTCATCACTTTTTGCCTTTGCCACTACTCTGCCCCAAGGGTCGATTATACAGCTATGCCCATAATACTTGTGATTCTGCCCCTTTATCTTTGCCTGATTTGCAGCTATTAAAAATACTTGGTTTTCTATCGATCTTGCCCTTAAGAGGGGCATCCAGTGCACCTTTCCAGTCTTCTCTAGAAATGCTGCAACGTTAACAATTAGGTCGGCACCCATCAAAGTTTCAGTTCTGAAAAGTTCAGGAAACCTGAGATCAAAACAGATGGTAAGACCTATTTTAACTCCGTAGAGATTAATAACCTCGGGCTTATTTCCCGCTTCGAAGACAGAAGTTTCATCGATGCCGCCAAACTTAAACAGATGCACCTTCCTATACTTTCCCAACACCCCCCTATTCGAGATTACGAAAGATGTGTTGTAGAGTTTTCCTCTGTCCAGCTCAGTTATGCTTCCCGCTATTATAGCCACGTTGTGTGATTTTGCCATTTTTTCAAGGACCTTAATAGAGGGACCATTCATATCTTCGGCATTTTTCAGATGCCCCTCTTTTGTCATTTGAGGTGGAAGATAATTGAAAAGTTCAGGCAGTACAATAAGTTCAGCGCCCTCATTAATAGCCTTTTGAACGAAATGAAGTGCTTTGTTGAGATTCCCCTCTTTATTTTCATTACTACTCATCTGCACAATGCCTACTCGCATGGAGATCACATGACTAATAGTGACCCAAAAGATATAGATAGGTTTTCCCACAGAGGTGGGATTAAAAAATCTTTATATATTGGAGTTTAGTCTTGGTTTTGTCCATATTACGGAGGTGTAATGAATGCCGCAATGTTCACTATTCGAGGTGTATAAGACTCCTTCAGGAAATACCTACTACATATGCCACCGTCCCCCGTTCAATGAGGAAGGGACGATGTTGCCAAACGGAGAGATTCAGTGCCAGAAGTGCCCACATAGGAAGTAAAAATCCATCAAAATTTTCTTTTGGATTTTTTATTTCAAGTTGAAAGGTTTCCCGTTCCTTAATACTGGCTCTGGAACCTTTTCCTCCCATTTTTTGAGGAACTCTAAGTCTTCTCTCTCATCCCTCAACTCGTCTGGTAGCATGTGTGGAATGCTCTCAATTATCGGGTACCATCTGTTGCAATTTTTGCAGATCAGAAGACCTTCGTCGATCTCCTCCTTCTCCTCAAAGACTAAAAGTTCTAACGGAAAATATTTGCATATAGGACAAGCCAATATATCCAACAGTCTTCTTTTCAAGATGGCCACCACTAGGTTATTGATTGTGTAGATATATAAAAAAAGTGTTTCATGTTACTTGTGTAAATAACTTTAGAGCTTGCGGATGTATCTGTCTACTTCCCAGTCCGTTACCTGCATTCGGTAAAGATCCCACTCCTTTCGCTTGACAGATAGGAAGTTTTCAAAAGCGGTTTCTCCCAGTGCATCTTTCATGAAGCTGCTCCTTTCCATCTCGTCCAGCGCCTCCTTAAGCGACTCTGGTAGGGCGATGATGTTCCTTGCCTTTCGCTCTTCGTAGCTCATCTTATAGACGTTTAGCTCTGTAGGAGGACCTGGGTCAATTTTCTTCTTTATGCCATCAAGAGCGGATAATACGAGCACGGCAAACTGGAGATATGGGTTTCCTGCAGGATCTGGACATCGGATCTCGAACCTAGCAGCGTTGCGTCTGCCCCCAAAGTTTGGGACTCTTATCAAGGGAGATCGGTTTTTGTGGGCCCAAGCGATGTAGACAGGTGCCTCATAGCCCGGAACTAACCTTTTATAAGAATTTGGCCAAGAGGCTAAAACGGCGCACATCTCTCTTCCATGAGCTAGTTGTCCTCCAATTGCGTATCTTGCTAATTCTGAAAGGTGCCCTTGGCTAGGGTCGTCTGAATAACATAGGTTCGTTTTGAGGTCGGTGCTCCAAAAGCTCTGGTGGGTATGCATCCCTGATCCATTCACTCCGTAGAAGGGCTTTGGCATGTATGTTGCCAAGTAACCATTTCTGGCAGCAACGACCTTTGTGACCATCTTCATTGTTATTGCTCTGTCAGCTGTTATAAGCCCTTCATCGTACTTGAAATCGATCTCGTTCTGCCCGGTCGCAACTTCGTGATGAGAGATCTCGATTTCTATGCCAAAGGCTTCGGCATAGTCAGAGATCTCCCTCCGAAGTTCGTCGGTAAGGTCACCAGGATGGTAGTCAAAGTAGCCAGCCATATCGATGGGGCTTGGGACTCCTCCATCTCCATTCTCCTTAAGAATGAAGAACTCCAGCTCTGGGGCGCACATGTAAGCCATCCCAGCATCTCTTAACCTAGCGAGCGCCCTTTCCAAAATATAACGTGGGTCTCCATCAAAACGTTTGTTGTCAGGCGTATAAACATCACAGATCAGTCTGCATGATGCTCTGTCCTTTGGTCTCCAAGGCAATATTGCAAATGTGGAGGGGTCGGGATAAAGCACCATGTCTGATTCTTCAATGGGGCGGTATCCAGTAATGGAGGAACCGTCAAAAGACTGCCCGCTATCAAATATGGATTCTATTCTTTTAGAGGTTACTGCAACACTTTTCAGGATCCCATTTATGTCTGTGAATTGCAATCTGACAAATTTTATCTGCTCTTCTTGAATCTTCTGAATGACTTCAGTTACTTTCTCTTTCCAGACCGCGTCCTTGAAATTTTTCAAGTCTTCCACCACTAATATTTCGTAGAGTTGGACCTTAAGCGTATATAAAACTTTCCCGCATTAAAATGAACGTTTTATAAATTAAAAATAAAAAAAGAGTTTTTTGTTTATTTATCTATGGTAAAGGTTTGTACATCACTTTTTGTTTGACCAAAGACCGTGGATGTTGCAGTACTCCCTCGCTTTTGTGATCTCCCCGGTAACTTCGAATAATACCTCGGGCTTCATTTCGGGCTTAAGGAAACCAATCATCGTTGTATCACTATTTATTATCTGGACCCATTCGATGTAATGCTTTTCCTCCATCGGGTGTGGCACTGACCCAACTTTTACTAGAGTGCCCTTCTCGGTCTTTTCGACGACTGGGACGTGCTTCTCTTTCCCTACATCGACGGTTTTCTCTTCCAGAAGTTTCATAGGTTCTCCGCAGCACACCAACTGACCAATCCCGGAGTGAAGAACCATAACGATATTGCCGCAGATCTCACATTTGTAGACTTGCAACCTCTCGGTGATAGGAATCACCACTTATAATATTAATTTAGGACTTTTATATATTGACTGGCCATAGCATAAAGGCGCATAGTGTGATAGAATTCCCTTCCCAGAGGGGCTTGAAAGACATAATAGGCTTTTGTGGGGTTAGACAAATACTTATAATCAACATGTCAATTTATAATAAGCCCCAGTTATTATTAGTAAAATTCTCGGAACAATTTATTTGTCTAGAAAAAAGAAACCACAAGAGGCAAACAAACCATGGAAAATCTCCTAGAAAGGGCAAAAGAACTGTATAATCAAAGATTTGGGGCGGAAAGTAAAATAGTTGATCTACATAGTAAGGAGAAAGTCATTATCGCTGAATTCGCTGGAAATGTTATAATGAGTTGTTGTTCTATTGACTATTTTGAGGATTTTTGTTTGCTTCTGGAAGAAGTCTGCAAGGTACCCCACGCAGTGTTCTCCATGCAAAAAGAACTTGAGAAGTACATTGTGAAAATAGCAAGGCTTGACTTTTTAGATGAGATAAGATCCGCAATAGAGAAATGTGAAACGATCGTGAATTTGAGGATGAAGGAATTCGAGGAAGTAGGCAAAGACGAACGCTCAGTATTTAAAGAGCTGTGTTTTTGCATACTGACCGCGAATTTTTCGGCCGAAGGTGGCATAAAGATACAGAGGTCAGTTGGTGACGGCTTTATAACGCTTACAAAAGAGGAACTTTCTGAGGAACTTCGAAAGTTGGGACACCGCTTCCCCGAGAGCAGAGCAGAGTATATTGTGGATGCTAGGAGGCTTTACGGGACTTTGCTTAACACAATTAGAGGATTTAGGTGCAGTAGCTCTGCGAGGGAGTGGTTGACTGAAAATGTAAAGGGGCTTGGCTACAAGGAGGCGAGCCATTTTCTGAGGAATATTGGCTTCAAGGACTTAGCTATAATAGATCGCCATATAATAAATTATTTAGAAAAAAAAGGTTTAATAGAAAAACCCAAAACTTTGACAAAAAGAAGATATCTGGAATGTGAAAGGATTTTGTCTGCAATCGCTGATAGGCTGGGAATTACAGTCGCCGAGCTGGACCTGTATATATGGTATTTAATGACTGGAAAGATCCTCAAATGAGTGGGTTTTTAAGGTTCAGTAATATTAAAAGCATATCAATTGTTTACTGTGATCAAAACGGAATTGTTGGAGGGAAATAGATGGAAGGAGTATTTGTTACCGCTATTAATTGTATGGATGGGAGAACTCAAATCCCAGTTATTGAATGGCTGAAGGGAAAATATTCCGCAGAATTTGTTGACATGATCACAGAGCCCGGTCCGATTAAAATACTATCAGAGAATAAAGACAAAGCGCTCATAAATTCCATAAAAAAGAGGGTTGAAATATCTGTAAGAAAACACAATTCGAAACTGGTTGCCATTGTGGGGCATTATGATTGTGCAGGTAATCCCGTGGATAAGAATATCCAAATTGAGCAGATAGCAAAAAGTATTGAAGTTGTTGAAAGTTGGAAATTCGATGTTCAGATAATAGGCTTGTGGGTTAATGAAAAATGGGAAGTCTGTAAAATTTAATAAATTTTTTATTATTATAATAAATAATTGCTTTTTTCTTATCAGTATAAAAAGTTGGAGACAATTATGAGATTCTGCATTTCTAACAAGTATAGGGGTTTTATTTACTTCGCAGACCCCAATCAAAAATTTGGTAGTTGACACTCTACATGCCAAAGCAGGGAGACTTTTGGTTCTTCAACAACTGTGAATTCATCATGCCAAGTTAATATCTGTCAACTCAGCCCCGATATTGGCGCATAGCACATAACCAGCTTTAAAATGTTCATGGCTTCTTTGCAGTCTGCGTTTCAGGAAGGTTCCAGTGCGGGCACTTATACCCCGACTCGAGCGAGCCCTAAATGCCTGTATTTATGGCATTTTTTGGACGTCCCTCTCGCACCTATTTTGGACTTTAATTCCAAGCTCTTTTGTTTTACATGATTCGGCGAGAAAGCCTACGGTTTTAACCGTGGGATGAATCGCGGATAGATTTATATTTCTCAATCTTCCATCAACTCCTTGGATGTGGCTTGGATGTCCGAAAGCCTGAATAAGGCTCCAGGCCGAGATGGGTGGGGAGTGGTTCGGGCAGAGGGCACATATACATGAATATAGGGCCTGCCCAGGAGGTAATGCCTCTTGTGGAGGCCGTTAATGGGCTGGTGGCACAGCCCTTGCAGATAGTCCATGAGCCGTGAAGAGGTAAATGCTGAAACAGATGTCCTCCAAGCGTTGAAGGGGCTGTGTGCAAGAATCTCCCGACTTTAGTCGTGGAGAGTGTCAAATTCTAAGAATTGGCTAGCCATGTAAAATGGGAAAACCTGTTCAGGTTAGCTAAATTTCTTAACTTTGCCATTCCCTCTTATCCCCTTGAGCCTCCCCAGAACTATAATTGAACGCCCCTCAGCGCTTTTTGGACTGCTGACTACTTATTTTGTTTGCTATGTCGTTCGTTGCCCGCTTTTATTCACACCCAAGCTTCTTTATGGTCGTATAGGGTTTCTTGTTTGGGTTCGTGTAAAAGTTATAAAAGTTATAAAAAAATTATAAATAAAAATAAGATAATATTGGTGCGAATTTTGAAGTTTGTTGTTCTCCGTTCCTAGAACGTATGAGGCAGGCATGTGTAGTTTTTAAGTTTAAAACCTTGGGTTCATGTCGTAAAATAAAGGTATTCTCAAAACTCAGTGCGGGGGGAGGGATTTGAACCCTCGAAGGCCTACGCCAAAGGATAACTCATCTTATGGATCTTGAGTCCTTCCCCTTTAACCTGGCTAGGGAACCCCCGCCCAAAAGAAAAAATGTTCAAGGGATATTTAACTTTTAATGACCGGAGAAGAAATAAGACAACAAAAGAAAACCAACCATCGCTGCGCCCATCAATATGAGAAATACATAACTCATTTTTTGCTGCTGCTTGTAACGTTTTGCCTCTGATTCGTATTTTTTGGCACACTCTTCTGAGCAGGTCTTTTCACCCTCAGGAATCGCATTTCCACATATAATACAGTGTGTATGTGGACCCCACTCCTCTTTTTTCTTCGACATTGGTTACACCCTTATGGCAACACAGTGGTGCCTATCTTCTCACCCACAATTGCCCTTAAAATATTCTTCGGATCTTTGCCATTTATGATCTTTGTCGTAATTTTTGAGCGTTGAATTATCCTTATTGCAACCTGATCAGCTAAATCGTATTCGCCTGCCCGCGCTCCTTGCGAATCCAGCACGCGTTTCAGCTCATCGATTTTTATGCTTTCGTAAAGTTTAGCAGAAGGATCTTTCTTTGGATCTGCAGTATAAACGCCGTCCACATTAGTTGTGTTAATAAATAGTTTTGATCCGGTTCTTTCGGCCAGGACGCAGGATACGGCGTTTGTTGACTGCCCTGGCTGTAAACCGCCCATTACAACAATTTTTCCAGTTGAGAGAGCCAGCTCTAACTCATTGAAATCCTTGGGGACAAATGGACAAGCGACTTCGCCGAGGGCATGCGCAAAGATCTTGGCATGTAAATTTGCGATGATGATTCCTATTTGATCACAGGTGGACTCGTCAGCCCCTTGCTCCCTTGCGAGTCTTATGTAGTAACGGGCTGGTGCTCCCCCGCCCACGACGACATAAGGCGAATGCCCAAGAGACTTTATCTCCTTTATCACATCTGCGTACGGTTTAAGATTGGGTTGAACTTCGAGGGAAGGGAAGAGTATGTGACCGCTGAGCTTTATGGTGACCTTCAACCCTCACACCAAGAAAAGTTAATAGTGTAAGTTATATAAAGGTTGAACGATTGCATAACCCGAGGCTGGCATAGTTGTCAGAGGTAAAGAGGAGTTCGCTTGAGCTATACAGACTTAAAAAGCTCGTTGAGGAGCTGGAATCTAAAGAGGGAAAGGCAACAGAGTTGGTATCACTGTACATACCTCCTGGCAGGCAGATCTCGGACGCCATGAACAACCTAAGGGAAGAATACGGGACAGCCGCAAACATAAAATCAAAGTCAACAAGAAAAAACGTCCAAGATGCTATAGAAAGCATAATGCAGAGGTTGAAACTTTTCAGGACGCCCCCTCCAAACGGGCTTGTGATCTTTAGCGGAGCTATTCCCAGAGGAGCACCCGGATCGGAGAAGATCGAAACTTATGTTATTGAGCCCCCAGAGCCTATTAGTATATATTATTACAGGTGCGATTCGAAATTTTTCCTTGATCCTATAAAAGAAATGTTGGTGGAAAAGGATGTGTATGGATTAATTGTCATGGACAGGAGTGATGCCACTTTTGCGCTTTTAAAAGGAAGAAAAGTGGAGATAGTTGAGACAATAACTTCAGGAATACCAAGCAAGCATGACGCTGGTGGGCAGTCCGCCAGAAGGTTTCAAAGACTCATAGAGTTGGCAGCTCATGAGTTTTATAAAAGGGTTGCCGAACATGCAGAGAAAATTTTCTTGCCTATTCAGAATCTTAAGGGATTAATAATAGGAGGGCCTGGACCAACCAAGAACGACTTTTACAATGGTAATTATTTACACTACCAGCTTCAGAACAAGGTTCTGAGTGTAGAAGATCTTGGTTATACCGAAGAGCCTGGAGTTTATGAGTTGCTGGAGAAGGCGAAGGAAGTTTTAAAGAATGTTGAGTTTGTTAAGGAAAAGAGGCTTGTGCAAGATTTCCTTAGCATGCTAGCAAAAAATCCGAACTATGTGACTTATGGGGAAAAAGAAGTTCGTGATAAACTTGAGAAAGGGCTGGTCAAAACACTTTTGATCTCGGCAGGTATTGAAAAATATAGGGTCAGGTTCAAGTGCCAGAGTTGTGGAGCTGAAAAAGAATTAACACTCGTGAAGGAAGAGATGCTTGCAAAGGGTGGCAAGGAAACGTGTGAGAAGTGTGGCGGAGTTATGTATGAAGAGGAGTCGAGGAGCATTGTGGATGAGCTTGCGGCTTTGGCAGAAAAGACGAATGCCCAAGTCGAAGTTATATCAACAGAGACTGATGAGGGAAAGATGCTGTTGGGATCCTTTGGAGGAATAGTTGCATTGCTCAGGTACGCGGCGCAGGAGTAGAAGCAGAAGATGCCATCTTCCTTGATTTTTCAATTGCTGCCGAAATTGCCTGAGAAATGATCTCTGCAAGCCCTTTTGAGTCCATAATTTTCAGGGCCTCTTCTGTTGTACCCCCTGGCGACGCCACAGCGCTGATCAGTTGCTCAAAGGACTCTTTGGAGATCAAAGCCATTTTGCCAGATCCTTTGCAAGTTTGAGCAACCATCCGTCTGACAAGATCTCGACTCAAGCCATATTTTATACCGATCTCTTCCATTATCTTCATTAGTAAAAAGAAGTAAGCAGGTCCACTCCCCACTATCCCAGTTACGACGTCCAATAAGGATTCGTCACGCACCATAAAAGCTAAGCCAACACTATCTAAAATGGATTTTACTACCACTAGATCTTCATCGGTGATTTTATTGCTAGGTACAAATACTGAGGCGGATTCGTTTACTGATGCGGCTATGTTCGGCATTGCTCTTACTATTCTTGAATAGCCCCCAAGAGCGGATTGCAGAGTCGAGAGACGGACGCCTGCAGCTATCGATACAACCAAAGGCTTAAAAGTTGGATATGCTCTCATTACTGTTCCGAGATTTTCCAAGAGTTGAGGCATATCTTTGGGCTTCACAGCCAGTATTACTACATCGCAGGATGCAATCTCTTCGAGCGAGCTTGCTGTCTTCAAACTTTTTTCTCTTGCAAGTTCGGATCTCTTCGCATCAGTATCGTAAATCAGCACTGAATCAGGTGAGATCAAGCCTGATCTAATAGCACCATCAATTAGGGATGAACCCATTCGACCGTATCCAATTATCCCGATTTTCAACTTTTCATCTGATTTCTTAACTGGATTAGCTCCTTTCATACCAATCTACACTCTGCCAAGACGTTCAGTCCAAGCATTTTCTAATTTTTTGTGGAGGAATGGCTTCGCCATTTTTCCTATGTAATCAGAAACTTTCTGACCAGAGCCTAACAGGATGTACTTTGTAGTTACCAGCCCTTCGAGCCCAACAGGACCCCGGGCATGTATCTTATTTGTGCTTATTCCTACTTCTGCGCCCAGTCCATATCTATAGCCGTCGCTGAATCGGGTGGAAGCGTTATGGATGACGGTTGATGAATCAACCATAGTTAAGAACTTCCGGACTGTTTGCAAATCCTCGCCGATTATGGAATCCGTATGATGCGACCCGTATTTATTTATGTGGTTTATTGCCTCATCAACCCCGTTGACCACTTTGACAGGCAGCACGAGATCCAGATATTCAGTCGACCAATCCTCTTCTGTCGCAGGCTCGGCAGGGATCCCTGATGAGAGTAGGATTTCCAAAGTTTCTGGACACCCCTTAATCTTTACTTTACTTTCCACAAGGCGTTTCGCAATTTCTGGTAGCATAGATTTGGCAACAGGTCTGTCAACGAGCAGGATCTTCATAGAATTGCAGGCTGCAGGATATTGCACCCTTGCATCGTGACATATCTCTATGGCTTTGCTCTTATCGGCAGAACGGTCTACATAAACGTGACATATCCCCGAGGAGTGCCCTAATACTGGAATCCTGGTATTTTCCTGAATGTACCTTACAAATTCATTACTTCCGCGGGGGACTATCAGATCCACCAAACCCTCCATTTTCAATATTTCGTTAATAGCTCTTCGATCTTCCACAAGTTGGATGCACCCATCAGGAAGACCCTCCGAGAGAAAAGCATCCCTCATTATGGAAAACAAAGCTGCGTTTGAGGATTTTGCCTCTGAACCTCCCTTCAGGAGCACAGCATTTCCAGCCTTTATGCAGAGTGAGGCGATTTGGGGGAGAGCGTCGGGCCTGCTCTCAAAGATTGCAGCGATTACGCCGAATGGAACTGTGACTTTGTAAAGCTCTAGTCCTTCATCCATTTTTATGGAGTATAAGTTTTTACCGACAGGATCCTCAAGATCTGCTACCTTCTCAACCATCCTGGATATCTCTTCTATTTTCGATTCATCGAGTTTGAGGCGATCAAGGAGCGGTTTAATTATCTTGCCCTCCCTCAGAAGGGATTCCCCAGCCTCCAAATCAACCCTGTTGGCACGAAGTATTGCCTCCTTATTTTCAGTTATGGATCTTGCGGCAGACCTTAAGGCTCTATCTTTTACCTCTCGAGGGATGTTGGCTAATTCCAAACTTGCTTTTTTAGCTTGGGCGACCTGAGAATATAGATCCAAGTCAGTCACATCACTCCCCCTCCTGCAATGAATAATGTCCCCACTCTATCTCCATGAAGAATTTTTTCAAGAACCTTATCTGTTGAGCTGTTGGCTATCACCATTGGTATTCCGGCTGACATCACTATTTTTGCGGCCTTGAGCTTTGTTGCCATCCCCCCAAAACCGCTGTGGGAAGTTTGTACTAGGCGCTCTATATCGGGCGTAACATTCGTGACACATGAGATAAGTTTTGAGTTTGGATTATTTGGATCGCCCGAGTAGAGACCATCTACATCAGAAAGAATCACTAGGAGATCGGCTTGCATGTATTTTGCGACTAGTGCAGACAGGGTGTCATTGTCTCCGAATTTTATTTCATCGACGGCAATGGTATCGTTCTCGTTTATTATAGGAAGAACCCCCAATGAGAGAAGAGTGTTTATCGTATTCATTAGGTTTCTAAGCCTTCGCTTATTCTTGAAGTCGTCCCAGGTAAGTAAGATCTGGGCGACCTTGTGACCTTTTTCAGCCATAGTATCACGGTATGCCTCCATGAGTACAACTTGCCCGATTGCTGCCAAAGCCTGCAGGCTTGGCATGCTCCCATTTTTGTTTTGGTCTCGCATCAATGCCCTTCCTGCCTTTATAGCACCGGATGATACCAATATGACATCTACGCCTTTGTTTCTTACGGCAATTATCTCATCACATAGTGACTTTATTTTTTTAATGTCAAGAGAGCCCGATTCGTCTGACAGAGACGAGGCTCCTATCTTCACAACAATGAGCTTAGATGCCCTCAGGTCTCGTCTGCATTTTTCTTCTTGCTCTAAAGTTCCAAGAGCCGAGGACATAAAATCACGACCTTAAAGGTGCAGCACAAATATATAAGATTTAGAACTAGTTTTCTGCATTCAGACGTGTTTTGTTAGTGCGGAAACCGATATAAATATTGGAGTGCAGACCGTCAAGAGATTATATGACGACGAAAACTTCATTTAGCGCGTGAGCACTGTCGACTCTGTAACCACGGATCATGCTTACAAAATAGAGAAAGCCAAGAAAGAGTTAGGGTATAGACCCAGCTACGAACTAAAAAAGGGGGTTGGAAGAGACCGCAAAGTAGTACAGGGATAAAGGGATGATTTGATGGCGGTCCAAATAATTTGACACTCTCCACGACTAAAGTCGGGAGATTCTTGCACACAGCCCCTTCAACGCTTGGAGGACATCTGTTTCAGCATTTACCTCTTCACGGCTCATGGACTATCTGCAAGGGCTGTGCCACCAGCCCATTAACGGCCTCCACAAGAGGCATTACCTCCTGGGCAGGCCCTATATTCATGTATATGTGCCCTCTGCCCGAACCACTCCCCACCCATCTCGGCCTGGAGCCTTATTCAGGCTTTCGGACATCCAAGCCACATCCAAGGAGTTGATGGAAGATTGAGAAATATAAATCTATCCGCGATTCATCCCACGGTTAAAACCGTAGGCTTTCTCGCCAAAAGATCTGTAAGGTTAACCTTTGAGCCGCAGAAAATGCATTCGTCTTTCTTCTCCCTTTCTTTCACGTATTCTCTTATTTCGTTCCAGAAGATCTCACCATCCCGAAGTTGCTTGAATTTTCTCATTATGAAGCCCCAATTTCCTTTACCCATGCCTGCAGATTCTGCAATGATTTTTGCATATTGCCAAAAAATCAAATCTCTGACAGTTTTAACCGCAGGTGGGGGCATTGTTCTCCCCAATTTTGAGAGGCGCTTATGGATATTTATCAATTGTCTAATCGCAACATTTTAGACATTTTAAATTAGGTCTCAACAGATGCCGAAGTGCACCTACTTCAAAATGGGCGGAATATCATCGGAGAATTCCATGGAAGGTTTTAGATATAAAATCAGAGGAAATATAGGGGCATCGAGGAAGAAAGGAGAGGCTTATGGAAAAAATTGAGAGACAGAAGTGGTTAGTGGTTAAATGTTGGTCAAATGACAATATTGAGTGTGAGGTGGATGAAGGAGACGCTTTGGAGGTAATGGAGCGCCAGGAACACTATTGGAACGATGTAGCCTTAATTCCTCTGGAAAAAGTGTTGGAGGCAATTAGAGACTACCAAAGGACCAATAAAAATCCAAAAGATCCAGTTCAGCGAAATGAGCGTTAGTCTGTAGAAGAAAATTATAAAAACAGTAGAATTCCAAATTTTGAGGGGTTATTTTGTGGATCTTTACAGCTCAAAATTTTTAGGTAAGTGCAAGTTCCAAGGAAAAGTTGTGGCAGTTCAGATTTTGAACTCTGGACTATTATTGAATAGCGCCAGATACAGCTTCATAAAAAGATCTAGGAATTCGTGGGCGGCATGTGTAGTCAAAAAGAAGGTTCTGTCGCCCTCGTTCATCCGAGAGATGTAACCTTTTGACTCCAGAAAGTTAAGGTATTCTTGGCCTATCTTTGAATTCAGGTCGCAGCGCTGGATTATAGAGGTAAAGAGTCTCGGAGTTTTACAGTATGTCAAGATCTCCCAGAAAATCTCATACTGGGTTCTTTTGCCGCGCATTTCATTTGCCCTCCATTAGAGAGGAGAGCTCTTTCTCAGCGAGAGCGCTGCCCTGGATCCTAACTTCCCAACAGGAGGAGTATTTCTGAAAAGATCGGGGAATATAGAGCCCCACCGCTCCAATCCCCAAATTTATTAGAGCCACAACAAGGGAGGTTGCCAGTAATAGGCCATCAGCCGGCATGTTAAGGGCTAGTTGAATCAACACAAATATTCCGTTTATAATGAAGCATATCGCGGCCACCTTGCACAGTAAAATGAGCTTTGATATTGTGGATTTCTTGGCACGGTACTGAGCCATCGTTCGGACTATCAATGTTGTTAGAGCTTCGCCATTTGCGCCTTTTTTTACTTTGGAGTACTCGTCCTTAATTTCGTTTACGCCGTCCATGATTTCCACGCCAGACAAGAGCCATTTGATGGTAAAAGGAAAAGCCAAAAATCCTATACAAGCAGGTATGAGGGATACAGGAGACCACTGGTTAATAAATGTCAAGATGTTGGTCACGCCAAGGGCCACTGAGAGTCCCATTGCTATAGCGCCGAAAACCAAGCTAATGAATGTTAAGGAGTAGAAGCTTTTTAGCTCCCTTGCAAATTTAATCTCGGCATTTCTTTCCATTTTAGTTACCTCAAACCATAAATGGCGGGTATTAAAGTAAAACTTTATGAAACATTCTTACATACATGTTTTACACATACGTATTCTAAGAGTTTTTCTAAATTCTAGATCTCGTTTTCCTCAGATCCAACATCTTAACAAAATGTATAAATCACGAAATTATTTTAATCCAAGCGAGGGCACACTACAATGAGTTTCACCGCAGTATTGTTAAACATTATAGTCAACATAATGGTTATAGCCCCCTTATTGTGGATCTCCGGAAGGTTGCTTGTAGGAAAAGAGAAGGCAAAATTCACGGATGCCATCTCTGTTGTTGTTTTAAGTGTGATTCTAAGCGGCATCGTTAATTTTTTTGTGGGTGGCTTATTGGCTGCACTGATCATGTTTATAGTTATATTGGCACTTATCAAGCACTTCTTTGACTGCGGGTGGTTAAGAGCATTTGCTATATCGATCTTTTCAGCGATTATATTCTTAGTTGTGCTTACAATAATGGCTATAATAGGAATTGGAGTATTGAGGCTGTTACTCTAGAATTTAACAAATTTACGTTATTTTTAAATTCATGGTGCTGTTCAATTGCAAGCTAGAATTGTGCCGTGAACGCAACTCCATCCCCTCCTTCAAGTAAAAGCCTTTCCATGAACTCTTCATAACGCACCGGCTCTGTGTACCTCACCAGTACCAGAGTCAGAATGCTCCTCAACCCCTTCTCTGACCAGTGCATCCACCTGTTCTTGCACCTCTTCGATAC
>Ga0315298_1003551_pt1 | contig 24642 bp, 26 predicted proteins | sample WHS_1_MG_FD_203077 | JGI IMG/M metagenome (GOLD analysis project Ga0315298, IMG submission 203077) | Extremophilic microbial mat communities from Washburn Hot Springs, YNP, Wyoming, USA - WHS_1_MG | ecosystem: Environmental > Aquatic > Thermal springs > Hot (42-90C) | place: USA: Wyoming...
GGAACCGGCGCGCCTTCGCTGCGGCCGGGCTGGACCTCGACTTCGTGCAGGACAACCACAGCCGCTCCCAGCAGGGCGTCCTGCGCGGGCTGCATTATCAGATTCATCAGCCCCAGGGCAAACTGGTACGGGTCGTGAGCGGTGCGGTTTTCGACGTGGCGGTGGATCTACGCCGCTCCTCGCCGCACTTCGGACGATGGGCTGGCGCCACGCTCTCCGCCGAAAATCAGCAGATGCTCTGGGTGCCTCCCGGTTTCGCCCACGGCTTTTATGTGCTCAGCGAGTCGGCGGACTTTCTCTACAAAACCACGGAGTTTTATGCCCCGGAAGCGGAGCGCTGCGTGATCTGGAACGACCCGGATATCGCCATCGACTGGCCCCTGGTGGATGGTAAGCCACCCCTGCTGGCCACCAAGGATGCCGCCGGGCTGCCTTTATCGGAGAGTGAGACCTTTCCGTGACGCCCCTGACCTGCGCCGGGCAGTCACCAACTCAAGGTGCCCGTCCGTAGCGGTCGTCGAAGCGCACGATATCGTCCTCGCCCAGATACTCGCCGCTCTGTACCTCGATCATGACCAAGTCGATGACGCCGGGGTTGAGCAGACGGTGGGGGGTGCCGGCGGGGATATAGGTGGACTCGTTGGTCTGGACCAGGTGATCCGCGCCGCCGTTGACGATCTTGGCGGTGCCCGAGACCACGATCCAGTGTTCACTGCGGTGGTAATGCATCTGCAAAGAGAGCGCCGCGCCCGGTTTGACCAGAATGCGCTTGATCTTGAAGCGGGAGCCCTCCTCCAGCACCGTATAAGTACCCCAGGGTCGGTGGACGGTGCGGTGCAGATTGCCGGCGTCGTGACCGCGGTGCCGGAGCTCGGCGACGATCCGCTTCACATCCTGATCGCGGTCCTTGCGGGCGACGAGGAGCGCGTCGGGTGTATCCACCACGATCAAATCCTCTACGCCCAGCAGGGCGGTCAGGCGGTCCGCGCTATGGACGATGCAGTGTTGCGCATCCTCCAGCACACTTTCCCCCAGCACCCGGTTACCGCTGCTATCCTCGGGGATCAGGGCGCCGAAAGACGTCCATGAGCCGATGTCGCTCCAGCCGAAATCGCCCGGCACTACCGCCACCCGATCGGCGTGCTCCATGACGGCATAATCCACCGAGATATCCGTTACTTGCGCGAATGCCGGCGGCAGTTCACGGAAATCCGTTTCGCTGCGCCCCTCGGTCCAGGCGGCGCGGGTGTCCTCGCTGACCTGTGGCTGATGGCGCGCAAGGGCGGATAAAAACGCATCCGCGCGGAAGCAGAACATGCCGCTGTTCCAGGTATAATCCCCCTGGGCGAGAAAAGCCGCAGCCGTAGCCGCATCGGGCTTTTCGACAAAGCGGCGCACGGCAAAACCCAGTATCTCACCGTTCCGGGTCAGGGCTTCCCCACCTTCGATGTAACCATAACCGGTCTCGGGCCAGGCGGGGGTGACACCGAAGGTCACCAGATAGCCTTCTTCGGCCAGACGCTGCGCCCGGCCGACGGCGGCGGCAAAGGCGGCCTGATCCTGGACCAGATGATCGGCGGGGAGCACCAGCAGGGTGGCTTCCGGCCCGACCAGGGCTTCCGCCTGCAGGGCGGCGGCGGCGATGGCCGGCGCCGTGTTGCGGCCCACCGGCTCCAGCAGGAAAAATGCCTCCCGCTCCGCCGCTCCGGGCACCTGCGCATAGACGTCCCGGGTCTGGAAGTAATACTCCCGATTGGTCACGGTGAGGAAACGGGTCACCCCCGGCAGGGCCAGCGCCCGCTGCAGGGTCTTTTGCAGCAGCGTCTCGCCATCGGGCAATTGCAGGAAGGGCTTGGGATGGCTCTGGCGCGACAGGGGCCAGAGCCGCGTGCCGGCGCCGCCGGAGAGGATGACGGGGATCAGGGGGTTCATTCCACCACTTCTCCCGCCACTCGCCGCAAGTCGGCCTCGGCCATCATCCGCACCAGGGCATCGAAGCTCACCTCGCGCTTCCAGCCCAGCTTCTGCTGGGCCTTGCCGGGGTCACCGATGAGGATGTCCACCTCGGCGGGGCGGTAAAAGGCCGGATTGACGCGGACGATGACCTTGCCGCTCCGGCGATCGACGCCCTGGGTTTTTTCCGCCTCGCCCCGCCACTCCAGATCGAAGCCGGCATGGGCGGCGGCCTTCTCGACAAAGGTGCGCACCGTCCAGGTCTCGCCGGTGGCGATGACATAATCATCGGGTTGTTCCTGCTGCAGCATCAGCCACATGGCGCGCACATAGTCGCCCGCATAACCCCAGTCGCGTTTGCTGTCGAGATTGCCCAGCTCCAGCACGTCCTGCACACCCTGACGGATGCGCGCCAGCGCCAGGGTGATCTTGCGGGTGACGAACTCGGTGCCGCGCAAAGGCGACTCGTGGTTGAAGAGGATGCCGCTGGAGGCATGCAGACCGAAACTCTCGCGGTAGTTGACGGTGATCCAGTGGCCGTAGAGCTTGGCGACGCCGTAGGGGCTGCGGGGATGAAAGGGCGTGCGCTCGGACTGGAGCGGTTCCTGAATCTGCCCGAACATCTCGCTGGTGGATGCCTGATAGAAACGCGCCTGGGGGTTGACGATACGGATGGCCTCCAGCATCTTGACGACGGAGGTGCCGGTGACCTCGGCGGTCAGAATCGGCTGATCCCAGGAGGTGGCCACAAAGCTCTGGGCGCCCAGGTTATAGACTTCCGTCGCCTGGGATTTTTCCATGGCGCGGATCATGGAGGACAGATCGATGAGGTCGCCGTCCAGCAGGCGCACCTGATCGGCGATGCCCAGTTCGTGCAATCGGCCGGTGGTATCGGTGCCGCGGCGGGCGATGAGGCCATAGACCGTATAGTCTTTTTCCAGCAACCATTGCGCCAGATAGGCGCCGTCCTGGCCGGTGATGCCGGTGATGAGGGCGTGCTTCGTCATTGCAGTGGTTTCTCCCAGTCGTTGAGTAAATCCTGAAGGCTTTCTTCCATGGGTATCTCCGGTTGCCAGCCGGTGTCCCGTTGTAAAGCATCAAAGCTCGCGACCATGCGCCGCTGTTCAGCCGGACGCAGGCGGGTCGGGTCCTGCTCGATGGTGGCTTCGACACCGGCAAGGGTGAGCAATTGCCGGAGCAGGTCGCGGATACGGTATTCCCGTCCGGAGCAGACATTGTAGATGCCGCCGTTCTGACCCCTTTCCAGCAAGAGGGTGTAGGCGCGTACCACGTCGCGCACATCCGTAAAATCACGGGTGACGTCGATATCGCCCACCAGCAGGACCGGTGCGCGGCGCCCCACGCGGATCTTTGTCACCTGCCGGGCGAAGTCGGCGATGGCGAAACGGGAACTCTGGCCGGGGCCGATATGGTTGAAGGGCCGCACCATGATGATCTCAAAGCCAGAAGTCTGGCTCCACTGGTAGCAGAGCGCCTCGGCGGCCACCTTGCTCACGGCATAGGGGTTACGGGGACGCAGGGGGTGATCCTCGCGCACTGGCAGATCGGTCTCCGGGACCTGTCCATAGGTATCGCCCGAGCCAACGAAGAGCATGCGCCCCGTAAATCCGCAGGACTGCAGTGCCTCCAGCAGATTCAGGGTGCCCGTGAAATTGATATCAAAAGTCTCATGGGGGTTCTCGAAGGCGGCGGGCACGAAGCTCTGGGCCGCCAGATGCAGGACGGCGTCCGGCTGAACGGCGGCCACCGCGGCGGTCAGGGCTGCGCGGTCGCGCAGATCCAGCCCAACGGGCAACGGCACGCAGGGCAGGGCCGCCTGCACATACTGGCCGACGAAGCCGTTGGCGCCGGTAAGCAAGAGTTTCATGCGTCCATCATTTCCTTATGCATTCGGAGGCCGACCGGCTCATCAGCATGATACCTGACGTTTGCGGGGCAGCGCGTGATACAGCAGGTCACCTGAATAATGCCCGAATTGCCGGAAAAGATCGACTGCTTGCACCCCAACGTCCCCTAATCCCGATGGCAACCATAGGTGTAGTGGGCGGCGCAGGCACCCTCCGAGGAGACCATGCAGGAACCCACAGGGTTTTCGGGCGTGCAGGCGGTGCCGAAGAGTCGGCAGTCCCGGGGCTCCTTGGCGCCGCGCAGAATGGCGCCACACTCGCAGCCCTTATGGTCGGCCACCGCCCGGTAAGGGATGGGGAAACGGCGCTCGGTGTCGAAATCGCCGTAGGCGGCGTTGATGCGCAGTGCGCTGCAGGGGATGCTGCCGAGGCCACGCCACTCGAAGGCGGGCCGCGGTTCCAGGATCTCGGCCATCAGCGACTGGGCCTTGGGGTTGCCGTCGCGACGGACGGCGCGGGTGAATTCGTTCTCCACTTCCGCCTGCCCGGCATTGATTTGGCGGATCAGCATGAGGATGGACTGCATCACATCCAGGGGCTCGAAGCCCGCGATCACCACCGGCCGATGATACTCCTCCGCGACAAACTCATAGGGTCGGCTGCCGATCACGGTGCTGACATGGGATGGCCCGATGATGCCGTCCAGCCGCGCCCCCTCCGGCGCGGCCGAATCCAGGATGCCGCGGATGGCGGCCGGGGTCAGCACATGGTTGCAGAATGCCGTGAAGTTTTTGACCCCCGTGGCCCTGGCCTGGCGGAGGACCGCGGCGGTGGGCGGGGTGGTCGTCTCGAACCCGATGGCGAAAAAGACCACCTCCCGATCCGGGTTTTCCCGCGCAATGCGCAGGGCATCCAGGCTGGAATAGACCATGCGGACATCGGCTCCGGCGGCGCGGGCCTGGAGCAGGCTCCGGCGTCCCGATGCCGGGACGCGCAGCACATCGCCGTAGGTGCAGAGGATGACGCCATGATCCAGGGCCAGGGCGATGGCGCTGTCAATGCGGCCGATGGGCAGGACGCAGACCGGGCATCCGGGTCCGTGGATCAGGTGGACATTGGCCGGCAGAAGGTCTGGGATGCCGTGGCGGGCTATGGCATGGGTGTGGCCCCCGCAAAACTCCATCAGATGATAGGTTCGGTGGGGAGAAACCTCGGCGGCGATGGCGCGCGCCAGACCGCGGCCCAGGGTGGCGTCACGGAACTCGTCGACATATTTCACCGCTCGGCCTCTTCCCTGCCGTCCAGTCGGGCGGCCAGTTCCGCGAAAAGGGCCAGGGTCCGTTCGGCCTCCTCCGGGTCCAGCCGGGTCAGGGCATAGCCCACGTGGAGGATGACGTAATCGCCCTCCCGGACGCCGTCCACCAGGGCCAGGGAGATCTCCTTGCGCAGGCCGCCTATCCCGACCACCGCCATCTCGTTGTCCAGCAATCGTTCAACCCGCACGGGGACCGCCAGGCACATGATCTTGCTCCTTATTACCGTATGGCGGCCGACGCGAGCCCGGCGCCCCTTCCGATCCAGTCCAGCCACGCGGTCATGCCGTCGCCGCGGATGGCGGAAACCTGCAGGACCGAGAGTTTGGGGTTGATCCGTCGGGCATAGTCGATGCAGACGTCCACATCGAATTCCAGATAGGGGAGCAGGTCGACCTTGTTGAGGAGCATGAGGTCGGCGGCATGGAACATATCCGGATATTTGAGGGGCTTGTCCTCCCCTTCGGTTACCGACAGCACCACCACCTTGTGGGCCTCCCCCAGATCAAACCCCGCCGGGCAGACCAGGTTCCCGACGTTTTCGATGAACAGCACCCCGCCAGCGGCGGGCTGTAACTGTTCCAGTGCATGTCCCACCATGTGGGCGTCCAGGTGGCAACCCTTGCCGGTGTTGATCTGCAGTGCGGTCACTCCGGTGGCACGGATGCGCTCGGCATCCCGGCCTGTCTGCTGATCTCCTTCGATCACCGCCACCGGCAGCCGATGCTGCAGGGCCTCGACGGTGCGCACCAGCAGCGTGGTCTTGCCCGATCCGGGGCTGGAGACCAGGTTCAGCGCAAAGATACCCCGCTCGGCCAGATAGCGGCGGTTGGCGTCGGCGTGGCGCTGATTCTTGGCCAGAATGTCCTGCTCGATCCGCACCATGCGCCGTCCGTCCATGCCAGGGGCATGAACGTGGGCCGGCTGGGATTCGCCTCCATGCCCCGCGATCTTCACCTCACTACTGCCGCAACCACATGTGGTACACATCATTCCACCTCCAATTGCTGGATACGCAACTCCTCTCCCGCGATGACCTGCAGCTGACGACTGCCGCATTGGGGGCAGGCGTCGAAATATTGCCCGATGGAGACTTTTTCGCCACAGGGAAGACACCACGCCTGGGCCGGCACCGTCACGATTTCGAGATGGGATCCCTCGGCCAGGGTGCCCTGCGTGACCACATCGAAATGGAAGCGCAACGCCTCCGGTTCCACGCTGGCCAGGGCGCCGATCTCCAGGCAAACCCGATGTACCCGGATAAAGCCCAGGGTCCGGGATTGTTCCTCCAGGATCTGGAGAACACCTTCGCACAAGGAGAGTTCATGCATACCGGCACGGGCCTTCGGGGGCGGGACGCCTCACCGGAGACATCAGATGTTCCCGTTCCGTCTGCTCTTCAGCATATCTTGACCTGCAACAGTTCCTCCCCTGCCGGGTCCACCAGATGGACAGCGCAGGCGATGCAGGGATCGAAGCTGTGAATGGTGCGGAGGATCTCCAGAGGCTGGGCAGGGTCGGGGAGTTCGGTGCCCTGGAGGGCCGCCTCGTAGGGGCCGTCCTGTCCGGCGGCATCCCGCGGGCCGGCATTCCAGGTGCTGGGCACCACCGCCTGGTAGTTGTCGATGACACCGTCCTTGATGACCAGCCAATGGGCCAAGGCGCCACGGGGTGCCTCCATGAAACCCACCCCGCGCGCCTCGGCGGGCCAGGAGGAGGGTTCCCAGAGGGCTGGGTTGAAGGTTTCGAGTTTGCCGGCGCGGATATTGGCCATGAGTTGGTCGTACCAGCCCTGCATGGCGTCGGCGATGATCTTGCTCTCCAGGGTGCGCGCGGCGGTCCGTCCCATGGTGGAAAAGAGGGCCTCGACGGGCAGGTCCAGCTTGCGCAGGCTGCTGTCCACCAGGGTGCGAGCCTCCTGGTTACCGCTGGCATAGAGGACCAGCATCCGGGCCAGGGGGCCCACCTCCATCGCTTTGCCCTTCCAGCGCGGCGACTTGATCCACGAATAGCTGGCCGCGCTGTCCAGATGTGCGTAGGGCGGTTGGGGTCCGGTATAGTCCAGGTGGGTTTGTCCCGCAAACGGATGGAGCCCCTGGTCCTTGCCCACGGTGTAGGAATACCAGGAATGGGCCACGAACTCCTGGATCTGGTCCGGGGCGGTCAGCTCCAGGGGGTGGAGGGTGGAGAGATCCCGGTTGAGGATGATGCCGCGGGGGATCATGAGGCCGTCCAGGTCGTTGATGCCCATGGAGGGAAACTCGCCGTAGGTCAGGAAGTTGCCCACCCCTTCACCCTTGCCGAACCAGTCCTTGTAAAAGCCGGCGATGGCGAGGGTGTCGGGCAGGTAGACCTGATCCACGAAACGGCGGATCTCGCGGATGACGTTTTGCACGATCTCCAGGCCCGTCATGTTGACGGCGGTGGCCCCGACCCCCGCCGCCGCGCCGTCGTGCAGCGCCGCGGGGGATACGCTGATGGCCGTGGGGACGCCACCCACCACGAAGTTGGGATGGGGGTTCTTGCCGCCGAAGACGGCATGGAGCTTGGCCACCTCCCGCTGCCAGGCCAGGGCGTCCAGGTAATGGGCCAGCGCCATGAGGTTGGCCTCCGGCGGCAGCTTGTAGGCGGGGTTGCCCCAGTAGCCATTGGCGAAGATGCCGAGCTGTCCAGAGGCCGCGAAACGGGTGAATTTGTCCTTCACCTCGGCGAAGTAGCCCGGCGAGGAGCGCGGGTAATCACTCAGGGATTGGGCCAGCGCGGCCGTTTTGGCGGGATCCGCCTGGAGGGCGGAGAGCACATCCACCCAGTCCAGGGCGTGCAGTTGATAGAAATGCATCACATGATCGTGGACGAACTGAGCGGCGATCATGAGATTACGGATCAACTGGGCGTTTTGCGGGATGGGGTAATGGAGCGCGTCCTCCACCGCCCGCACCGAGGCGATGCCATGCACCAGGGTGCAGACCCCGCAGATGCGCTGGGCGAAGGCCCAGGCGTCACGCGGATCGCGGCCCTGGAGGATGATTTCCAGGCCGCGCACCATGGTCCCGGAACTGGAAGCGCCGGTGATGAGGCCATCCTTGACCTCGGCCTCGATGCGCAGATGGCCCTCGATGCGGGTGACGGGATCGACAACGACGGTTTGCTTGACCATGAATCACTCCTGCTCCGTAACGAGATGGTCGGCCACCAGTTCCAGCAGGCTTTGGGCCGTCTTGTCCCAATGGAAATGCGCCTGGCCGTCGTCGAAGGTCTGGCGGCAGTTGGAACAGGTCGATACCAGCATTTCCGCCCCCGTGTCCTCCACCTGCTGCATCTTGATCTGGTAGGTTTTGTAGCGCAGGGGGTCGGCCCGGTGGATGGTCACCACCCCGCCGCCGCCTCCGCAGCACCAGTTGTAGGCGCCGTGCGCGTCCATCTCCCGCAGCTCCACCCCCAAGGCGCGCAGCACCTCCCGCGGCGCCTCGGTGGCGCCGCCGCGGCGCACGATCTGGCAGGGATCGTGGAAGGTCACCGAACTTTGCACCGGTTGCAGTTGCAGCTTACCCTGGCGGATCCCTTCGGCCAGATACTCGGCGATCTGCAGCACCCGGAAGGGCAGGGGTTTGCCGTAAAGGTTGGCACCCTGCCAGCGCAGGGCCTGATAGGCATGGCCGCATTCCGGCAGGATGAGCACGCTGGCGCCCACCGCGATGGCGGCCTCGATGAGCTTGAGGCTCGCCTCCCGCTGACCCTGCTGGTCGCCGGCGAACATGCTGAAATTGGTGGCTTCGTAACCGTCGCTGCGAAAGGTCCAGGATGCGCCCATCCGCTTCATGATCCGGGCCAGGGCGACGATGGACTGGGGATATTTCATGACCTCGATGGAGGAGATGGTCATGAGGACATCGGCCTGGCTGCGGTCCAGGGGGATCTCGACGCTGTGCTCGTCCTCCAGCCAGGCGATGCGGTCCTTGAGAACCGCCGGGGTGGCGCCGAGGGGGCTGCCTTCCCGCTTGGCGCGTTCCACCGTCGCCCAGAGTTCGTGGGGCACCAGCCCGGCGGCGGCCATGCCGTGCCGGGCCAGGCCCACGAGGCTGGCGATGTCGATGCCCATGGGGCAGACCATGGTGCAGCGTCCGCATTGGGTGCAACTGTCGTAAATCAGCTCCTGCCACTCTTCCAGTTCCCGCACGGTGACGCGGCGCTTGAGGTTGAAGAGGCGAAAGAAGGGCGCAAAAGGCCCCGTCTCGCGCTTGTAGGCCTGCTTGAAGGGTTCCAGCTTCCAGATGGGGGTATACTTGGGATCACCGGTCTGCACATAGTATTGGCAGACCTCGGCGCACTGGCCGCAATGCACGCAGGACTCCATGTAGAGGGCGGCGGTGGCGCCGAAATCCTTGACGAAGCCGCGCATGGCCCGGTCGAGCCGCTCGGTGTCGGCCATCTCGCCCTGCTTGTCGTAGCGTGGCTCGGGTTTCTGGATGCTCAGGCGAGGCTGGTTCAATTCCAGGGGAAATTGCGTATCCGTGCCGGTCATATCTGCGCCCCCCGGCGGCTGTAGATCGTCCCGGTGACGCCACGGGAGAACAGGAAGAGCACGGTATGGGCGAGCTTGCTGAAGGGCAGCCACGCCAGCAGGAGTTCCGCGCTCAGCATGTGCATGGCCAGCAGGTCCTCGTAACGACCACCCAGATGGTAATAGGCCATGAGCCCCGTGAGCAGCGGCGTAAAGACCAGCAGCCAACTGAAGTAGTCATCGAAATTGGAGATCCGGCGCAGCACCGGGTGGGTGGCGCGATGGGCGAGGAGGGCGAGGAGGCTGATCAGGGCGACGCCGGCGGCGAAGGTGATTACACCCGTCGGCAAACCCGGCCAGGACAGACCCGTGATGTCGCGGATGAGGAGGATGTGGGGCACCAGCCCCAGGATCACCACCGCCAGGCCGATGTGGAAGACATAGCTCACCATCTCCCAGTGCAGGATGCGGGGCCGGAACTCCCGGCGCGGCCACATGCGGGTGAAGATGGTCCTGACGCCCCCCAGCCAGGCGTGGCGCACCCGGGGCTCCGAAAGATCGCGGGGCCGGCGCAGGGCCAGTACCCCGACGAGCCGCCAGAATATGCCGAAGACCAGGATGATCAGCGCGGCCTCCAGGGCGGGGCCGCGGGCGAAATCCAGCAGGTCTGTCTCAGTGCTCATGGGAATCCTCCTTGGGGGACGGGCTGCTCACCTCTTTGGCGCTTTTCGCGGCGGCCGCTTGCTGACGGGAGCGGGCGAGCGCCGCCGCCCCCACCCCGACCACCGTCCCCCCTAGCGCCGCACCGCCCAAAACCTCCCCGCGCGGCCAGTGGCCGGTGGCCGCGGGCAGCGGCCGGTAAAATCCGCCTTTGTCCCAGAAATCCGGCTCGGAGCAGCCCAGGCAGCCATGACCGGACTGGATGGGGAAGCTGGTCCCCTGGTTCCATTTCAGGGTGGCGCAGGCGTTGTAGGTCACCGGCCCTTTGCAGCCCAACTCGTAGAGACACCAGCCGTTGCGCGCGCCCTCGTCGTCGAAGGTGTGGGCGAAACGACCTTCATCATAAAAAGGCCGACGGTAACAGCGGTCGTGGATGGTGTTGCCGTAAAACGTCAGCGGCCGCCCCTGGCGATCCAGGGCGGGCATCCCGAAGCTCAGGTAGTAGACGACCACCCCGGTCATCACCTCGGGGATGGGCGGACAGCCCGAGACGTTGATGATCGGGCGGTCGCGGATGACCTCCGAGACCGGCACCGCCCCCGTGGGATTGGGCGCGGCGTAAGGGACGCCACCGAAGGCGGCGCAGGTCCCCACGGCGATGATGGCCGCTGCCCCCTGGGCGGCATGGCGCAAGTCGTCGACGGCGCTCTGCCCCGCGGCCACGCAGTAGGCGCCGCCCGCTCCCATGGGCACGGCCCCGTCCACGATGAGGATGTACTTGCCCCAGGCCTTGCGCATGGCCTCCTTCCGGGCCGCCTCGGCGGCCTCCCCGGCGGCTGCCTGAAGGGTGTCGTTGAAGGCCAGGGAGATGCTGTTGAACATGAGGTGTTCGATGGTGGGGGAGAAGGAGCGGGTCATGGATTCCAGGCAGCCGGTGCATTCCTGATAGGAGAGGTAGATCACCGTGGGCCGGGGGGTGCTCGCCAGCTTTTCCGCCATGGCCGCGGCGGCGGCGGGGGGTAGGGCCAGCAGGGAGGCGGTGGCGGCGCAGAACTTCAGGAAGGCGCGGCGGCTCAGGCCGTTTTGCCGGAATGCGTCGAGGATGGTCTCGTCCATCAATGTCCTCCTGATTCGCGAAGTGCGAGTGCTTGCCGCAACCGCTGCAGCCCATTGGCGATATCGGTGGTATCGGCCGGAACGATCTCCGGCACGTGGCATATCTCCAGCGACTCTGTCAGCAGGATCCCGTCCTCGCTGGAATGGCGCACCCACCACACACCCGGCACCCCGGTCTCCTCGATGCGGGAGCTTCCCAGGGCCACCAGTTCCATGCGGATCTCTCCCGTCCCCAGGGTCTCTCTGAGCAGATCCCGGTCGGCGGTGGAGAGGGGCAAGGAGCCAAGGTCGATGCAGTGCCGCCGCCCCGAGAGGAGCAAGGCGTCCAGGGCCGCGGCGATCTCCCGCAGCAGGGCCGGCGCGTTGGCGGCGGGGCTGGGGGCAGGACGGATGGGAATGGTGTCAAGCATCTTCACGCCCCCATTCCTCCAGGAGTGCTCGGGCGCGACACCCTGCTTCGGGCAGGGACCGGGCCAGCGGCGGACTCAGGGTGTCACCCCAGGCGATCGTCCGGGGCTGAATGCCGAGCAAGGCCCGTCGGGCCGGAAGACAACCAAGCAGACGCGCCATGTCCAGCAATTCGGCCAGGCCGGCTTCGTGAACGCTGCCGGCCTTGGGACGGGTCAGGAGTCGGTCCATTTCTTCTCCCTGGAAGAGGGTTACCCGCCCTGCTTCTTGTCCTGATTCCACGGCATCCGCCACCAGCAAGGCATCCACTCCCTCCAGTTCAACCAGCAGCGACGCGCCGATCGTGCCCCCATCCAGGACCGTGACGCCGGTCATGGGTGCCTGCCCGGCGAGCCAGCGGACGATGTGCACACCCACTCCATCGTCTCCTTGCAGGACATTGCCCAGTCCCAGAACCAGTATGCTTCCCATCGCTTCCCCGTAGTGGACGGAGCAAAATCGTTCAAACGTGCTTGTCCGTATCCAGCGCGAAATGCCCCGAAAACTCCGCGTGGTCAAGGATGTGACCGAGCGGATGGAATTCACGGGCGCGGGGGTCCGCGGCGGGAGGTGGTCCGAGTTGGTCGCTGTCCTGACCTCCCTTGCGCAGCCTTCCCTTCACCGATTCCCAGTTGGCGCCTTCGGCGAGCCCGAGGGTGGGCAGGTCGGTCGCCATCAGGATAAAGTCGTAGTGTTGAAGCTGATGGTTGGCACCTGCCTCCGGCGGGCGGTAGGCCATGGTCCCGAAGTCATTGCGCCCCAGCCTGGCGCCATCGGGCAACGGGCCATCTTCGTGGATGCCTTCAGCGGCAGGCGGCAGGTCGTAGATCAGCCACTGGACCTTGCGCCCCGGTTCCGCCTCGCGATGTTCCATGAGCAGGATCAGGCTCTTGGTGTCGGTTGGCAGATGCTGCCAGGAGATGGGCGGGGTGCGCCCCTCGCCGGTTTGGGTGAAACGTCTGGCGATCCAGTCGTCAGGATCGATGCCGGTGCTGAATACTCTCATCTCTGCCATGGTGGCCTCCTCACAGGTGAGCGGGCGGCTGGCCGGGTGCTGCGATGGTCTCCGATACGGCCAAGCCCACAGGAATATCCCATTACCGCCTAAGAATAGCAGATAGTCGGTGGTGGCGACGGATCGGTTGCCTGGCGACCCTTATAAGGGAGACTTCTTGGAGGTCGGGTTTTCTTCCAGCGCCAACTGATCGTCGAGGGTCTCGCGGCGGCGGATGAGGCGGTGCTGGTGGCCGCTGATGAGCACTTCAGGAGGACGGGGGCGGCTGTTGTAGTTGCTGCTCATGGCGAAACCGTAGGCCCCGGCGCTCATGACGGCGAGCAGGTCACCGGCTTTGGCCGCCAGCGGACGATCCCTGGCGAGGAAGTCGCCACTTTCACAGACCGGGCCGACGACATCCATGGCTGGTCCTGTTTCGGCGCTTTGGTGCAGGGGCAGGATGTCGTGCCAGGCACCGTATAGCGCGGGGCGCAACAGGTCATTCATGGCCGCATCCACCACGCAGAACTGCTTGCTGCCGTTGTCCTTGAGGTATTCCACCTTGGTCAACAGCACGCCGGCGTTGCCCGCTAGCGCCCGGCCCAGCTCCACTACCCGCCGTACCGCTACGCCTTGCAAGGCCTGATCCAGCGTCCAGGCGTAGTCGGCGGGGCTGGGCGGGTTTTCGTCGTGGTAGCGAATGCCCACACCGCCGCCCAGATCCAGATGCTGGAGGGCAATTCCATGGGTCGCCAGTTCGTCATACAGGGCGCGCACCCGCACCGCGGCCTCCCCCAGGGGTGTCAGATCCAGCAACTGGGAGCCGATATGGCAGGCAATACCTTTCAGCTCCAGCGCCGGGTGCCGCGCGGCCTGCAGGTAGAGGTGGCGGGCCTGATCCATGGGGATGCCGAACTTGCTCTCTTTCAGCCCCGTGGCGATGTAGCGATGGGTGCCGGGGTCCACGTCGGGGTTGACCCGCAGGGCGACGGGCGCACGTTTGCCCATGTCGGCAGCAATGTCCGCAATGCGCCAGAGTTCGGCGGCGGACTCGACATTGAGGCAGAAGATATCGGCGTTGAGGGCAGCGCGGATTTCGACGCTGGACTTGCCGACACCGGAAAAAACGATGGTGCCGGCATCGCCGCCCGCCCGCAGCACCCGCTCCAGTTCACCGCCAGAGACGATATCGAAGCCCGCGCCCATCTCCGCAAAAATCCGCAGGACACCGAGATTGCTGTTGGCCTTGACCGCATAACAGACCCGGGTGTTGTCCCCGAGGGCGGCGCTGAAGGAGTGATAGCGTTCGCGCAGCGCCGCCTCGGAATAGACGTAGCAGGGCGTGCCGTAATGCTCCGCTATTTCCTGCAAGGGGAGGTCTTCGCCGTACAGGGTGTGGTTGCGGTAGTGGAAGGTATTCATGGGGCGGCAGGGCTCTGAACCGGCGCCGTGGGCCCGGCGGATGTGGGGTTCTGGTCGGGGGCCGTCGGTGCGGCGGGGGTAACGCTGTGGGCGGGCGGCAGGGTCAGGGCCGTTTTACGGCCGCAACCGCCCAGGGCGAGGCCTAGCAGCAAGAGGAGAACGATGGCGCGAATGCGGTTCACAGGGCCTCCCGCTGCAGGCGCTCTCGGGCGCGCTGGATGGCGGCCTGCACCTGCCGGGGGGCCGTGCCGCCCAAGTGATCCCGCGCCGCCAGGGAGCCTTCCAGCACCAGCACCGTATAGACCTCCCGGTCGATGAGCGGTGACAGGGCCTGCAAATCCGCCAGCGGCAGGGCCTCCAGGCCGATATGGCGTTCCTGGGCCAGGCGCACGGCACGGCCCACCACGGCGTGGGCATCACGGAAAGGCAGCCCCTTGCGCACCAGATAATCGGCCAGATCGGTGGCGGTGGCAAAGCCGCGTTCTGCCTGCGCGCGCATGACGTCGGGACGGGTCTGCAGGCCCGGCAGCATCCGGCCCATGATCTCCACGCTGGCGCGCATCTGGTCAAGGGCGTCGAAAAGGGTTTCCTTGTCTTCCTGATTATCGCGGTTATAGGCGAGGGGCTGGCCCTTCATAAGGACGAGGATAGCGACGAGATCGCCAACCACCCGCCCACTCTTGCCGCGAATGATTTCCGCGACATCCGGGTTTTTCTTTTGCGGCATGATGCTGGAGCCGGTACAGAAGCTGTCGGGCAGGTCGATAAAGCCGAAGGGGGCCGACATCCACAGGATCAGCTCTTCCGACAGCCGCGAGAGGTGGACGGCGAGGATGGCCAGGTCCGATAACACTTCCATCACAAAGTCGCGGTCGGAGACCGCATCGAGGCTGTTTTCGGCGACGGCCTCAAAGCCGAGCTGACGCGCCACGTCCCAGCGGTCGATGGGAAAGGTCGTCCCCGCCAGCGCCGCCGCGCCCAGGGGCAGCACATTCACCCGCCGTCGTGCATCGAGCAGACGCTGGGTATCGCGGTGGAACATCTCCACGTAGGCCATACAGTGGTGACCAAAGCTGATCGGTTGGGCCACTTGCATGTGGGTCAGACCGGGGAGGATGGTCTCCACCTCCCGCTCGGCGAGGTCGATGAAGACGTTTTGCAGGTGCTGCAGCTCCCGGACGAGCTCATCCAGGCAGCCGCGGGTATAAAGGCGCAGGTCGGTGGCCACCTGATCGTTGCGGGAACGGCCGGTGTGGAGCTTCTTGCCGACATCGCCGATGATTTCGGTGAGGCGCGACTCGACGTGCATATGGATGTCTTCCAGGGCATCGACAAAGGGCAGCCGGTCTTCGACGATCTCCTGCCGCACCTGTGTCAGTCCGGTGACGATGGCCTCCACCTCCGCTTCCGTCAGCACGCCCACCCGGCCCAGCATGCGGGCATGGGCCATGGAACCCCGGATGTCCTCCGCGTACAGACGACGGTCCACCTGGATGGATGCCGTAAAGGCCTCGACCAGACGGTCGGTGCCCGCCGCGAAGCGCCCACCCCACATTTTTTCACTCATGCCCACACCTCCTGTCCTGCCCGCGACTATAGCGAAAATGGAGTGTCGTTCGCCAGTATTCCCGGTCGGGGCGGCGGCTCTTTGGCATTCCTCCCCCGCTCTTGCTAAAGTCTTCATGGAGCGGACACGTGGGAGTGCAATGCATGGACGAAGCGGAAAAGACGCGTGGCTGGCGCTGGCTGGTCGTGCTGTTGTTGGTGCTGGTCGTTGCGGTGGTGCTGTTCTTCTGGTGGCAGAATCAGCAGACCGGGGTGCCTGCGCAGACGACGGCGGCTACGCAGACCGTAGGCCCCGCCATATCGACGCAATCCGTGGCCAATTTTCCGGTGGGCGGGGCGGTTTCGCAGGAGGGCACACTGGAAGGCCCACTCAGCGGCAGGTGTGGCAATATCGCATGGCACGATCTCAGCCCCTCCGAGGTGGCGCACCTCCGAAAACTTTGCCCGCCGGTGCCGCCCAAACAGCCCTGAAGCGCCTGGCCTCAGGGTGCCGGAGGCAGGACGATGCGCGCCTCCAAGCCGCCGCCCGGCGCGTTGACCAGAACGAAGCGCCCATGGTGATAAGCCACGATCCGCTCGACGATGGCCAGTCCAAGTCCCACCCCACCGCCTTTGCCGGCTTGCGCAAAAGGGGCGCGCACCGCTTCCAGCTCGGCCTCCGCAATGCCCGGGCCGTGATCGCGGACGCGGATCAGCACGCCGTCTGCGGTGGGTTCGGCGCTGACGTCTATGGGGGCGCTACCATGAGACTGTGCATTGTCGACGAGGTTCTGCAGGGCACGGGCCAGGCCCACTTCCTGTATGGGCATTTTCGGCAGCGCGACGGCAGGGGGGTGCCACACCACGCCAGCCGGTTGGCGTAGAATGAACGCCTTGAGCCAGAGACCCAGGTCGGTCGCCACCAGTGGCTCCTGCTCGCCGCTACGCGCGTAATCGAGAAACTGGTGGATGACCTTGTCCATCTCCTGAATGTTCGCGATGATTTCACTGCGGGCCTCCTCCTCGGCCGGCAGGAATTCGGCGCTCAGGCGCATCCGGGTGAGCGGTGTGCGCAGATCATGAGAGACCCCCACCAGCACCATCTCCCGCTCTTTCCAGAGACGATGCAAATCGCGCAGGGTCTGGTTGAAGCGTTCGGCCAGGCGCCGCAGATCGGCCGGACCCGCCTCGGGCAGATCCGCCGGGGTATCGCCGCCGCGCAAACGTGCGACCCCCTGCATGAGCCGGGTAAGGGGCCGGGTGACCTGGCGCACCGCCAGATACGCCCCCAGCCAGGAGAGCAGCAAAATCGCCGCCAGCTTGAACCAGGGCAACGGCAGCCCCGGTGGATGAAGCATGGGCATGGCCAGCGCCAGGGTTGCATCGGGCCGGGTTTGCAACCAGAGCATCCGGCGTTGGCCGTCCACGCGTAGTTGCGCCTGCGGCCAGCCCATGCGGTGCAGCAGTTGCAGGGCGTTTGCCAGTACCGGCAGACGGGGATTGTGGCCGCGCACCGCACCGGCAGGAACGATGCGGAGACCTTGGTGCAGCAGCACGGACTCCGTCGCCTGACGCTGGGCTGGGGTGAGGGTTTCGCTCAGGGTCAAAATTTGCGCCCAGTTCTGCGCCAGACGCTCGGCCTGCGGGTTGGCCTGATAGATGTTGAAAAACCAGTACACCGCAAGCTGACTCAGCAGCAGTAGCCCGGCGATGATGAGAAACATACGGGTAAACAGCGTATCCGGCCAGAGGCGCGATTTATTCATCCGGGTAAAGCGCCTTCTTCCCTGGGTGTGGCATCTCCGCCATCAGGCACCAGCACATACCCCCGCCCCCAGACGGTCTGAATATAGTGTGGTTCGCCGGGATCGTCTTCAACAAGGCGTCGCAAGCGCGAGATAAACACATCAATACCCCGTGAACCCGGTGTGGCGTCGTCATTGCCATGGGTCATGGCCAGCAGGCGGTCCCGCGAGAGCGGCTGCCAGGGATGACTGGCCAGCGCGTGCAGAATGGAAAACTCGCTGTCGGTAAGGGAGATTTTCTCGTCATTCCGCCAGAGACTGCGACTGTCGAGGGCGAGGCGGAAGGGGCCGAAGATGATGGCGCCCGGGGTTGGGTCGCTGCTGCGCAGATCCTGACTGCGGCGCAGCACGGCGCGGATACGCGCAACCAGTTCCTGGGGCTCAAAGGGCTTGGAGAGATAATCATCGGCGCCCACATCGAGGCCTTGTACCCGGTCGGCCAGATCCCCCCGGGCTGTCAGCATGATGATGGGCAAATGTGGTTCCTGCACTCGCAGACGCTGACAGATGCTGAAGCCGTCTTCGCCGGGCATAAGGACATCCAGCAGGAGCAGGTCATAGTATTCCCGCTCCAACTGGCGATCCATCTGCACGCCGGAGGCGGCGGCGTGGACGATGAAACCCTGCCCTTCCAGGTAGCGCACCAGCATGGTGCGCAGTCGGGGATCGTCATCGACCAGCAGGATTTTGCCGCCTTCCGTCATTTACTTACCCCAGGGGCCTCGCCTGCTCCCTATTTCCTTATACAGCGCGGTAGCTTTCTGCCACTGCACAGGCGTCAGTATCTTATGGAGATAATTCACCTGCTGAATGCCATGTTCGAGCATCGTGGCATGATCCTTGAGGACCGCTTCCCGCAAGGGGACGATGGCACTGCCCGATTCACCGTTCAGAAGCGCATTACGCAGCGCGGCGTTGTGAACCTGCATATCCTGACGCCAGGTGGGCATTTGCTTTAGCTGCTGGGCGCGCCAGTTTTTCAGATCCGTTTCCTGCGCGGGGGTCAGCTTGAGGTCCACCGCATGCCGCCAGACGATGGGCATCAGCATGGGCACGGGTGCATTCCGCATCCAACCACCCTTGCGCATGGCGCCAGGCCGCCATCCCCCCGGACAAGGATGACCTTGCATCATGCCCGGTCCCATGGGGCCACCATTCATGGCCGGCGGGGCCTCTGCACCTGCCGCAAAGGCGGGCACCACCGCCAGCGCCATCGTTCCGACCATCAATCCGGATACTACGTGCTTGAATTTTAACATCACTCTGCTCCTCGTCACTCAGGGGGAAAGGTGCGCCCTTTCCGTGGCAGACAAGTTAGCGCGCCCCGGCGGCGGGTGCCAGCGGCAAAGTGTCAAGAATTGTGAATGGGGGTGATTGGTTGTCGCTAAGGACGCGCATGGCGGTCCACTTTGAGGTTTAATGATCGAAGCGGCGGCCCAAGCCGGCCAGGCCGCTGAAAATTTGTCTTTCACGCATTTCATTCGCGTACTCCATCGCCGGCTACCCGCCGCTGGCTCTATTCCCCCCTCAAGGGAAGTCAGCATGGATCCGCAGCATCCTGACTGAGATGGCCTCACGACGGGCGTGACCAGTCGCGGGAAGCGTAATCCGCGTGGCGTCAGAAAAAAGATGAGTTCGTATTCGATTCGAGATCGGGGCGATCCGCTGCATCAGCCCGGTGATCCCGTTCCGGTCATCTTATTATCTAACCAACTAAACAGTATTGCTCTTAACCCGGGGCTATCACCGCTTTCCCGATGGCCGCAAGTTGTTCTACGAGCGATGGCAACCAGGGGTTCGTGGCAAAAGTTGGCACATTGCCCAGCATGAGTAGCGCATGGCCGGCGATGCCCACGGCGTCCCCATGGTCCCGCGCCAACCAGATCGTGGCCTGAGTCTCTGAGCGGAGGATGGCCTGGTGGGCGGCGCGCTTGCCAAACCAGTCGGTAAGTCCGGAGAGCCATCCTGCCAGTTGATTGTCGGCTGCGAGTACCAGCAAATGGTAAGTGTGCGGATCCTGACTATTGGCGATACCCACAAGAATGAGCCAGGTGCGTTCTGGTGTAGACAGGGGCAATAGCCACTGCGGCGCTATTGCGACACAGCGTATGGTGTTTCCGCTAATGGCCGTCAGATAAGGTGCGCCCGGTATGTGCGCAACACGCGCAATTATCTCGGGAGGATCCAAATATACCGGCACAGGTATGGGAACGGGCTCCAACGCCTCGGCATTCTGTACGGCTTGTTGCTCTGAGGTGTTCACTGGCAAGACATTACGTGCCAGAAAGCTACAGGCGTCTGCTGGATCACTGCTGATTTGCGCTGCAGCGAACCGGGGGTCAACCAGACCCGTAATAGCACACAAAAGCGCCATTAATAACCCTACGACCTCTTTCCGGAAAAGCTTTTTACGGCGGAACATCACCATGTCCTGAGCTTTGTCCTGCAGACTTGTCCATAAGCAGGTTAACAAAACCAATGGGCTATTTGCGCGCATGATTTCCACCGCACGCCCGTAGTTCGTGCTTATGAAGAGATCATCCACAGTAGCACCTCGCTGGCTTTACCTGGAGGGAAGGCTAAAAATTCCAAAAACACTGAGCAGCCATAAAATCACAACAATGACCACGACCAGATTCAGTATTGACTTAATGGAAGATGCCATGGGTATATAGCTATTGACGAGCCAGAGAAGGACGCCAACCACGATCAGGACCAGCACTACGTGAATCAAAGGTGTCATCACATATCTCCTTGGTCTGTATTGCAACAATATTTGGTTTTATCTCTAAACCCCGTACATCATCGTATTGGCTAGTTTATTAATGAGGCAACACTTATAATCGGCCCAGCAGAAGAAGAATTAAAACTATCAATAGCACAATCCCAACAACTCCACTGGGCCCATATCCCCACGCCCTGCTGTGCGGCCAGGCTGGGAATACACCCAGAAGCAGCATGATCAATACGACCAATAGCACTGTGCCCAACATGGTAGTTTCTCCTTGTGGTTTATGCAGCGGTAATATTTTCTGCCAGAGAAGCCTTGGTACTACCGCCTTGGTGAGTCACGCCATAGGCAACCCACCTCGGTAGCCAGAACACCTGCCGCCAGACAAAAGCCCCCATCTATCTCAGTTGTGAAAGACTGGCGGCGTAACGGTCGCGTGGACACCGAGTCGCTGACTTAACAATCGGAAAAACTGCTGGGAGAGCACCTTGTTACCCATCAAGCCGACGCCCATCTCGACCTTCGTGACCTTGGCGCTGGGGGATTGCAAATTAACGCTCACCTTTGTCCCATCCGTGGTTTTTCCATAGATAGCTTCCTCATTCTCCTTCTTGTGAAGGTTACCGGTATAGCTGATATGCATTTCCCCCAGCACCGCGCGAGAGGCAGCGGTGGCCTGCCCAAGGCTAACCGGGTAATAGGCCTGATAATCTGATAGCCCTCCGCCCGCCACGTAAGTAGCCCCTCCGGCCCCGGCCCCGGCTCCCAACAAAGCCACACACCCACTGAGCGGCGCTACCAGCACCGCACAGCCCAAGGCGAGATATGCGTAGGCTCTACGGCTGGATATCTGGCTCACTTTCTTATCCTCCATTACTGGCGTTGGCTGCCCGAATCGCCTGGTTGGCTGTCCGTTGCGCAGCATTGGCTGTTTGCTGCGCGGTATCTGCCCGCCTGATGGCCTCGTTTTGCGTGTTTTGCAGTGCGTTCGCCTTCATGAGCGCTTCGTTGGCGGTGTCCTGAGCTTCTCTGGCCATTGTTTGTGCCGCGTCGACCTTCGCGTTCAATCGCGATAGATCCGGCTGGCTTGCACATCCAGCGAGCCCCAGGGGAAGGACCATCATGGTAACCGTAAGCATCGCGCCAAATGTGTTATTCATTTTTTCAGTCATGGTATTTCTCCTTAATCCTCAACAAATAACGGCAAGGGGAACCGAAGAGCCCAGGCACCCGTCCGCCAAGTTCTTTCCGGTCTATTTTCAAGAAGGTACGTTTGAAGTATAGCCTATTTTTCGTCGTCAACTGGTTGGCGGGGGCATAAATCCCTCCTCAGACAGTCCCACCCAGATTGAACAGCCACGATCACTCTTGAGAGGGAATCAAGTCCTAGATTGAACCGGTGACTCCGGATCAGCCAAGAGGAGCGCTAGGGGGAAGCGTGAAAGCAAACGACCCACGGACAGTGCTTCTGTCCCTCCCTGCACGTCAATCTCTTCACCGGTGAAAAGGTTTTGAAACTGTAGTCGACTCCAGCCCCAGGGCAGGGCCAGAGTGGTGTCTCCCCAGACCTCTGGACCCAGAGGCAACGGGAGGTTTTCGTTGGCGCCCAACAGGCGTAGGCAGAGACGCGGCACAACCGTCAGAGCCACCCCCTTTTCTCCTTTACGTGCGAAGGCGCAGAGGTGAGCTGCCTGCTTGCCGCGCACCCTAAGAGGAATATAGCTGCCGGTCTGAAAAGTCTCTGCCTGTCGGCGTCGGGCCTGCAGGCTGCGCCAAGTGAGATAGAGCTTAGCACGGCCACGGTCGAGGTCAGTCAGGAGTTCCTGCAGGTCTTCCGCGCGCACCCGTTCCGAGAATTGCGATTCCAACTCGGTCAACCTTTGGGAATAGGTGGCAAAATCCACCGGTCGTCGATTGTCGGGATCGACTAGGTGCAGGACCATGTCTTCGCAGCCCTGATAAATATCCGGCACGCCGGGGGCCGTGAGTTTGAGCAGGGTCATGCCGAGGCTGTTGAGGGCGCCGAAATGACGGATGATTCGGCATAGATCAGTGAAGGCCGAGGGGAAAGGATTATGGGAGCCTTTGTCCAAAATAGCGCGGATGAAGCGTTCCAAGGCCTCTTCGTAGGCGCTGTCTGGGTTAATCCAACTGCTGTGCACTTTGGCTTCGCGGACCACCTTGCGCATGTAGGCGACGATGCGCTCCACATAATCGGCATCGGGGGTTTCCTGGGCGGGCCAAGTGCCGAGCAAAGTTTGGTAGATCAGGTACTCGTCATTGGCATCGGGAGCGGAAATGCCGTCGATCTGACCCTTTTTGCCATTATTGAGATGCTGCCAGCGCTGCAATGCCTGTTGCCAGCGTTTCGGCATCTCCGAAAGCACGGCGATGCGGGCCCGTACGTCTTCGGAGCGTTTGCTGTCATGGGTCGAACTGGTAAGCATGTCGTGGGGGCGGTATGCAGCGCGGTCGCGGCACCTTTTGTGGAAGGCGGCGATAGAAATACCGAAATGACGAGGGTCGCTGCCCACATCATTGAGACAAGTAAGGCGTTGGTAGCGATAGAGGGCGGTGTCCTCACGACCTTTGGCCATCACCGGGCCGGTGTATTGCTGGAATTTGCCCACAAAGGCGATACGCTCCCGAGTGTAGACCGGAGGTTTCCCGGACAAGGTCAGTACCTCCTCCAGAAACTGGAAGACGCTGACATCTTCCGCCTGGCTGTTGCGACGAGCCTGGATTATGGCGGTTTGGATGCGCTGCCGGTCCGCATCCAGAAGAATCCCATCGGCACTGTAGGTCCGGTAGACCGGAAAGCAGGAGATCACTTCCTCGAGTGCCCAGCGCAGGCCGTTCAAGGTGTAGTCCCGGGTGCGCCGGTCGGTCTGGGCAATATGGCTGAGATGGTCAGCCAGTACATTGAGTTCGCTGGCCATGGAGCTTTTTATAATCAGTTTTTTGCAGTCGTAGAGGAGCGTATCGAAGTCGCACGGATGACCGATGAAGGCGCTATACAGGCGCTCGAAGGCCGCCCGCGCCCGGTCATTCACGAAAAGGCTGGTCACGTCGTTGGCAAAGTCGTAGCCGGTGCTGCCGTGTACCGGCCAGTCCGGGGGCATGGCTTCGCCATCTGCGAGGATCTTTTCCACTACCAGGTAGAGGCTCCTGCCGCCCTTGTCGCGGCGGGCCTGCCGCCAGTCGCGCCAAGCCTGGATGCGGCGGAAATACATTTGCGGATCGTAGAGTCCATCCGGGTGATCGATGCGCAGGGCATTTACACGCCCTTCGGACAGGAGTCGGAAAATGAGCCGGTGGGTATCGCCGAAAACGGCAGGGTCCTCCATCCGCAAGCCAGCCAGGTCGTTAATGTCAAAAAAGCGGCGGTAATTGATGTCATCCGCCGCCACGCGCCAGAAAGCGAGGCGGTAGGCTTGCGCCTCAATCAACTGATGCAGACTGTCAAAACTTTCTGCATCACCGGGATGGCCGTTGAAGAGCATTATGTTTTCCTGCAGGAAGGCCGTGACCTCCGGAGATCTGGCACAGAGCTCCGCCAGCAGGCGCCGATATACCGTGCCATCTCTGACCCGGGCTGCCCGGCTTTCCGCCTCGGCACTGTACCGCTCTGGCAAACGGCGCAAAGCATCGGAAAGAGTGGCCAGTTCCTGCGTGTCGGGGTGTTCTGTACCCAGCCCGGTGCGCAGGATATCGGCACGCAGGTCGAGGATCCGCGGGTATTCGCGGGGGTCTACAGGGAAACTGTTTTCCAGGTATTGAATGTATATTTCCCCCTGTTCCGGTGCGAAACACAGTTTCAGATCGCCTTCTTCCAAGACCTGACCGTAATGGTCGCCCAAGACCGGCAAAAGCACTTTGCCGCGCAGTTGTGGGCTCAACGGATACCAGTCGATGTCGAAATAGTCCGCGTAGGGCGACGCTGGTCCATGTTCCAACACATTCAGCCACCAGGCATTGTCACTGCCCAGCACACCCATGTGGTTAGGTACGATATCCAGCATGAGGCCCATGCCGTGCGCTGCCAGGGTGTCGGAAAAACGCAGGAAATCCTCTGGACTGCCAATTTCCTGATTCAGCGCATTATGATCGACAATGTCGTAACCGTGCGGGCTGCCTTTGCGGGCCTTGAGGATCGGCGAAGCATAGCAATGGCTGATCCCGAGACGGGTCAGATAAGGAACAATGGCTGCGGCATCATTGAAGGTGAAGTTCTGGTTAAACTGCAGACGATAAGTGGCGCGTGGGATGGGGATTGTCGCATCGGCG
>Ga0315298_1003554_pt1 | contig 24640 bp, 22 predicted proteins | sample WHS_1_MG_FD_203077 | JGI IMG/M metagenome (GOLD analysis project Ga0315298, IMG submission 203077) | Extremophilic microbial mat communities from Washburn Hot Springs, YNP, Wyoming, USA - WHS_1_MG | ecosystem: Environmental > Aquatic > Thermal springs > Hot (42-90C) | place: USA: Wyoming...
ATTCCCCGGCGAACGCGTACTTAAGATTTTCGTGTGTTTTGGTCCCTTTTAGTGAAGGCATAAGTTTCTCCCAGCACTCAATTACTATTTCAAAACAACTTCCGCCCCCTGTCAACCTCGCGGCGGCTGCCACCGAAATTTGTTACGCTTGAAAACAGCGGAAGGCCATGCGTAGGGATCCGGAATACTTTGCGGACCGCGAAGTGGAGCTGCTCTATATCGCCCGCAAACTGAAGGAGGCTCTTGCGGTTGAGCAACTGCTCACCGAACGCAGCATCGACTACGCCGTTCAGGCCGAGGAGTACTTCGGCGGGACGATCTTTCATCGCGTCCGCGTAGGGGCTTTCTTTTACGTGCTGCCGGAAGCCGCACCGGCCGCGCGCGAGGCCCTGCGCCAAGGCGGCTACCGTCCGCACTCCGATGCCGGCTGAGCGCGCTTACTGCGCATCCGGGTTGGGATTGAACACCGGGATCGTCACGATGTTGCTGATGTAAACATCCTGCGCGATGGTTAGCGGCGTGAGCGGATTGCTGGGCTGACCCGAGTTCAACTCCAGGTGGACTTCGTACAAACTAAACGTGCCCGGCTTCATCCCGGTGTAAAGCACGTTGGCCGTCTTGCCGCCGGCCAGCGAGGAGACGAACGTGACCGGTTCGTTCAGCTCCGGGCCTTGGTATCGGCCGCCCGTCACCAGCGCCTGCCGCGCTAAATCCGGCTTGATGAAACCCAAACCCGTGGCGTACACCACGATAGTCTCCCCGGGCAGCGCCGGGTTTTCCTCCGTCACCGGGCTGCCGGCCACATTGGCGCAGCAGGTGGCCTCGTTGAACGGGGTTAGGATGACCGAGGATCCTTCCGCCACCTCGGCCGCAATCCGGATCCCATTGCCTTCGGGCCCGGGCACACGGGCGCGCAAGCGGAGCCGGGACCAGATGCCGGAGGGGAAGGCGTCCACCCTCGGGTCTTGTTTAATCAGCTCGACCATCGCGTCCCGCACCGAGACCAGTGTGTCCCCCTCCTGGACTATGTAGGAGTATTGGCGGCCCTCGATCGAGATGACCGGCTTTTCGCCCGCCACCGCTGAGCCGTCGATGGAAACCGTCGCCGTGCCGTGGCTGCTGTAGTGCATGGCGATCGCGCGGCGCGGCTCGACGCCCTCGAAGGCGAAGATCCCCGGATTCTGGTCGATGATCGGCACTGCGATTGCGTTGGTCACCTTCACGGAGCCGTCCGCGCGCTGAATCCGGACGTAGGCGCTCAGACTGTGCGAATCGGCGATTTCAAAAGGCACTTGGGCGTTGATCTGTTCCGGCGAGACCATGAGCAGCGGCGCCCGGATGCCGTCGAAGTACACCTGCACGCCCCCGAGCGTCGTCGGAAGCTGGTCCACATCCGGCGGGGCCGAAGCCGTAACCTCGGCAAGCCCCTCACCCACGATCTGAACCTGAGTTCCGGGAGCGATCTTCGCCGCGTCTCCGCCGCCGGAAAGCTTTGCGCCGCCAGCCGTGCCGAAAATGCGCGCCTCTTGCGGAGAAGACTTCACCGAATACTCGATCTCGTTGCCGGCCACACCCTCCATCTTGGCCACCAGCAGCACCATGCGCCTCGGAAGATTAGGGAGCGCCAGTACATTGGGGTCGCCCAGCCCGGCGTTGATCAGGTTGACCAACTGCACGACGACATTCTCCAGCGTGTCATTCTCCGCGACCGTGTAGGTGTATTCCTTTTCCTGGATCTTGATGGTGATCTTGTCGTTTTTCTGAATGCCCCCGTCGATGACTACGGATCCAATAGCGAACACCGACCGGCTGGCGAGGTTCCGCACGCCGGTGAAGGGGATCGAGTACTCAGCCATGGTGAAGACCATGACGCGGCGGTTGAACGGATCCGTCACGAAGAGGTTCTCGCCGTCAAACGCCAGCGAAAGCGGAGTGCGCAAAGAATCAGCGCTGGACTGGGCCAGTGGATCACCCGAACTCCCCGAAACATTCAATTCCATGTTCTGCTGGCCCAGCACCACGTCGGCCGTAGCCCCATTGCTGGTAGGAATCTGCTGGAACAGCAACACGCGGTCGTTGCCGCCGTCGGCGATGAACAACCGGCGCCCGTCGGACAAGGCGAAACGGGGCGTGTCCAGCGTCGCGCCGCAACGGACCGGGTAGGTGGGCTCCCCCTTCTCATTGGTCCCGTTCGAGGGGCAAAGTTTGGAAGAGTTGTTCGGGCCGGCCGTCGTCATGTCCGGCTGGCCGACCACTACATCGGCCGGCTGCTGATTCGTCGTGGGGATGGAGTTCCAAATCAACACCCGATCATAGCCCAAATCCGTGACGTACAGCCGCTGGCCATCGGAAGTGACCGAAACCGGCACGTACAGCGATGTCGCCTTGACGTTCTGGAACGCCACGTTGAGATCGCGCGGAGGGATCGAGCTGAACGACGGCTGGCCGAGAACGATATCGGCAGGCGCGCCGTTGCTGGTGGGAATCTGGTTCCAGATCAGCACCCGGTCGTTGCCGGTGTCGGCAACGAACAGCTTGCCATCTTGAAACCATACCCCCTGCGGACCCCGCAGCGAACTCGCCGTCGGAGGCGAGAGCACCTTTACGGTGGTGAAGTCCGGCTGTCCCACAACCACGTCCGGCGGTGCCCCGTTCACATCCGGAATCCGGTTCCAAATCAACACCCGGTTGTTGTCCGTGTCCGCGATCGCCAGGCGGACCCCGTCGGAGGCCACGCCCAGCGGCGTGCGCAGGCTGTTGGCAGTCGGAGGAAAGGCGTAGTCCTTAGACGTGAAGTCTTGCTGGCCTAAAACCACCGTCGCTTTGCCCACGCAAGCCGGACAACGCACCCCTTGCGGCAGCTCATCGGTCGGCTTGGGCAACTGCTGGGAGAGGTTCTTATAGATGAGCACGCGGTGCGCGATGGGTTCCGCGCCCAGCCGGTTGGCGTCCGTCACGAAGAGCATGTCGTTGGCATAAGCGATGCCTCCGACGCCGCCAAGCAATGTGTCGCTCGTTCCCGACTCTTGCGAGGTGAAGGTGGTCTGGCCGATCACCAGCCGGGCGGCCTGGCCGGTGCTGAAATCGGCCGCCAGACCCACACTGGCCGCCATGAAAATGAGCGCAATGAAACGCATGTGTGCAAACCGAAGGCTAGAGTTTTCAGTATAGCAAGCCATCCGCGCCGCGCAGCGCGCCTCCGGCCGGTGCTACAATAGGCAACTTCCCTGTTTTCCCGCATGATCGAAACCGCCGAACCAAAGCCGGCCCCGGGACGCGCACGCCTGATTCCACCTCTTCGTGCGACGCTCGCGGCCGCCCACTGGTTCCTCCATTCCGGCATCCAGGACGAGCGCGGCGCCGTGGCGCGTTACTACCGCACCGACGCCGCCCAATGGGCTCCGGTCTCAACGGAACTTACGGGTTACTCGGCCGCCGCCTTGGTGTATCTCTATCAGCGGAACTACGACCCCGCCTGTTTGCAGGCCGCCCGGCGCGCCGCCCGCTTCCTGACTCGGACGGCTTGGGATCCCGTGCTGCAAACCTTCCCTTTCGAATTGCCCGGCGGCAGCGGCAGCCTGGCGTACTTCTTCGATCTGGGGATTATCGCCCGGGGGCTGCTCTCGCTCTGGCGAGTGACGGGAGAGCAAGAGTTGCTCGATGCCGCCGCCGGCGCCGCCCGGTCCATGCACAGCCATTTCGGAAACCTGCCCAATCCGCACGCGGTCATTTCCCTGCCCTCGCGGGCGCCCCTGCCTCCCGATGGCCGCTGGTCCCGAAGTCCGGGTTGTTACCAGCTCAAGGCCGCGATGGCCTGGCTCGAGTTGGCGGAAATCACCGGAGACGCGTCGCTGGCACGGCGGTACGATTCGCTTTTGGCCGCAGCCATTGAACACCACGCCGCCTTCTTAACATCCGAATCGTCCCCCGGCCGGATCATGGACCGTCTGCACGCCTACTGCTACTTTCTGGAGGGTCTTCTTCCCTGCGCAGACCGCCCCGAGTGTGCGGCGGCATTGCGAAGCGGGCTGGCCGCCGTCCAGGAGAGGTTGGACGCCATCGCGCCGGCCTTTGAACGCGCGGACGTCCGGGCCCAACTGCTGCGCCTGCGCCTCTACTGCGCCGCGTTCGGAGTTGCGCCGCTCGACCTGCCGAGAGCGCGGCAAGAAGCGTCCCGCGTGCGCTCGTTCCAGTACCGCTCAGCTGACCCCCGCCTGAAGGGAGGCTACTGCTTCGGTAAGAGCGAGGGCAAGCGGCTGCCGTTTGCGAATCCGGCTACGACGGTCTTCGCCGTGCAGGCGTTGGAACAATGGCGGGACTACCGCCGCGGCGCCTTTCGACCCTCGGTTGCGGAGTTGATTTGAGCGCGCCGCACTCTCCCGCGGCTCGGTCCGGCGAAACGGCCTCGGAAAAGTTGTCCCGCATGCCCCTGGGCGGCTGAAATATGCCCCTGGGCGGCCGAAATGGGAAGGCAAACGGGCAGGCGGACATTTCAGAATCTAGGGACCGCCGTCCTCAGCAACGCACGGATCTGGCGTGGTGAGCGCGGGAGGAATCGAACCTCCAACCTACTGATTAAGAGTTATGGAAAACCACGTCACCCGCGATCAACGCCCGTATCTCTTTCATATTGAAGGGACGGGATTTAGCTAACATGGCCAATCAGGGCTTGTCATCGCCAATCAGCCGTGATACAGTATACAAGGCAGTATACAACGCGACCGGTCAGCACCTTCCGGGGGTTGTTTCGGGACCGGCTGACGGAAAGTTGAGTGAGGCATATTTGAAGTGGAGTGAGGCGAACATGGGGCGAAGACAAGCGCAACAGGTATACAAAGTCAACAACGTGGTAGAGCTGCCCGTGGCTGTGCCACAGGAAAGTAAGAAGGTCGTGGAGGCCGACCAAAAGGCCATCGACGGGCTGCCGCCTGGCTCCGGCGAATGGAAGGTCAAAGGCGTGCTGGGCCTGCTTGTCTGGTGTGGCGCCCGCGCGAAGAGTTACCGGCTGGTGCGGCGCGTGAACAAGCGCCTGGTGAAGAAGACCCTGGCGGCAGAATCCCTGGCCGAAGCCAAGCGCGAGGCGATCCGTCTGTGGAAGAGCCTGAAGCCGAAAGCGCCGGGCGCTGAACCAGTGCCTACACTCGGCGAAGCGCTGGCTGCCTACCTGGCCGGCAAGCGGCTTGCGGAGCGGACGCGTGCGGACTACGAGACGTTCCTGCGGCGTTACTTGCCCGACTGGTTCGACCGCCGGCTTGACCTGCTGGCCGCGGACCGGGCGGGCTTCCGGCGGCGAATCGCGGACATTGAGCGCAACCACGGCGCCGCGACGGCCGCATTGACCCTGCGGATCTACCGGGCGATCCACAATTGGCACAGGAAGGTTCTGCCGGACCTGCCCGAGTCACCCACTACGGCCTGCGACACGCCGCGCGTCAAACCGCGCGACTGGGCGCTGCCGGATGAGCAACTGCGCCAATGGTGGGCGGCAGTGCAACGGCTCAAACCGGTAAAGCGGGTCTGGTGGCTGACGGCGCTGATGACCGGCGCGCGGGCCGGCAGCATCTCGAACCTGAAGTGGGAAGACGTGGACCTGGAGAAGAAGACGATTCGTTTCCGGGTGGTGAAAGGGGATCGGCCGTACATGATACCGCTTGCGGATCGGCTGGCCGACCTCCTGCGCGAATACCGCGAGAAGGACTGGCTGCTGAACCGGGCCGGCTGGCTGTTCCCTTCCCCGCGCGATCCCGAGCGGCCGCTGTGGCCGCAGGTAAAAAACGCGGGCTTGCCGGCACCGCACAGCATGAGACATACCATGCGCACTCGCCTTGCGGAGGCCGGCGCAACGCCGGACCTAGCGCGCATCGTGTTGGGACACAGTCTGACTCAAGACGTTTCGCAGCGGTACCTGACCGCTCACTTGCTTGTTGAGGCTGTGCGCCCGCTCGTGAACGCTGTGGCGCAAAAGTACGAGGAGTTGATGCAATGGTGACGGATTACAGAAAGACGCTGCACCTGCGCGCCGCGAGGCCGCGGGATCTACGCTTTGACGGTTGGCTGGATTTCCTGGCCATCGCCGCCGGGCGGGTGCCGGCGGTGTGGCGGGACTTGACCGAAACCGTCTGGCCGACATGGCGCGAGCATGGAGAACAAGCGGCGGAGCCGCTGCTGCGGGAGTGGGCCGAGCGCTGGAATCTCATAACGTCTGCGGGCGAGGCCGCGGGGTGGGCGCTGCACTGCGCGAAGGAAAACCTGCGGCTGCGCAAATGGCGCGAAGAGAATGGGCAGCCGCAGCCGCCGGCGGAGTACGTGATCCCAACGACGGGCTACTCAGATCTGCGCCGCGGGCATGAAGTGCAGCCCGACATGCTGCCCGTACCGCGCGCGCTGCAACGGGTGCGATTTGAGGCCCCGTGGGAGGTTTGGCGGACGGCGGAGCCGATTGCGGCGGCGCGCGAGCGGTTGGTCCGGGAGTTCACGGCGGCGCTGGATGCGCACATCGAGCGCTACCTCGCGCACGTCAACCGCGCACAATACCCCGTGCAGGCCGAGCGGCGACGCTGGCGCCAGCATCTCGAATGGTTCTGTGATTACCAGCTTGGCGGTCGCGAAATGGCGGATCTACTCGCTGAGCAGCCGGACACGGACCAGTCAACCATGCGAAAAGCGCTACGCGACACGGCGCACACACTCAACTTGCGCCTTCGGCCGGCGCAGAGAGGCCGTCCCAGAAAATAGGGAATTACGATTCCCAATCCTAATTCCTTATTTTTCCCGCAGAACATGCCTCACGCTGGAGGCATGACGAGCACACATGAATATCCCCGATGGCTGAGCGACCGTGAGGTTGCGCGCCTGCTGGGCATCAGCGATGGCACGCTGCGAAACTGGCGCAGCGAAGACATGCGGGCCGGCCGGGGCTGGCCACTTCCGGGCCGCGGCGGGCTGCTGTGGCGTCGGTTTGGGCGCACGGTACGCTATCTGATCACTCCTGACCTACTCGAAGCGCCGGGCTGCGGCGCGGAAGGCTGCCATGCCCGCCGCTGAAATCGCCGGCACCCTGCACCTGCGCAAGACCGGGGCGAACTGCTGGCGCGGACCTTGCCCGATTTGCGGCGGGAAGAGCCGCTTTCAGATCCGCAAGGCCCGCAGCGGGCCGCTGGTGTGGTGCTGGGGCGGCTGCGACCGTAAAGACCTCTTGGCCGAGCTGCGACGGCGTGGGCTGCTGCCCAAGCGGGAACAGCGACCGCTGACACCGGCCGAGCGGGCCGCCTGGGGCCGGGCGCAACGGCAAGCCCGAGACCTGGCGCGGGCTGCCTGGCGCTGGCGCCGCGAGCGGTTGGGCGAGCTAGACGAGGCCGCCAGCGGGGCTGTAGACCTCGAGGGCGGCCACCTGGACCCGTGGGCACTGGCGGCCGCTGCGGGCGAAGCCTGGCGGCTGCGCCAAGCGGACGCCGCCGGGGTGATCCGACTTTACCGCGAGGCGCTGGCCAAAGACGGCGACCACACGCTGCGGTTAGTGCGCGAAGGCGCGGATTGGGACCGCGCGGCCGAGCGCTGGTGCAAGGCCGTGATCCGGGCGCTGGCGGAGCGGCAGAAGGGGGTGGCCAATGCTGCATAGCGCTGATGACTTGGTTCACGCCGCCCGCGAGAGCATTCTACGCGAAGGGCCGCCGGGCGGCGATAAGGGCAACGGCCGCTCTGACTCCGCAGCGAACCTCGAACCGCTCGATAACTTGCCGCTGACCGAAATTGGGCTTGCCGAGCGGCTGGTGCGCGACCACGGCGCCGACATCCGCTACTGTCATGCATCCTCGACATGGTATGTCTGGGACGGCCGCCATTGGGCCGAGGATTCGACCGCCGAGGTTGAGCGGCGGGCAAAATCCACCATCCGCGCACTGTATGCGACTGCGGCGCGAGAACCGAGTGAAACGCGGCGACAGGCTATTGCTAAGTTCGCATTGCGGGCGGAAAGTGATGTTACGATTCGGCGAATGTTGTCACGGGCCGCGGCGGAGCCGGGCGTTCCCGTGACGCTTGAACAGTTCGACGCGGCGCCGCACTATCTGAATTGCCTGAACGGCGTTGTGGACCTGCGCACTGGCCGGCTAGAACCACACCGGCGCGAGCTACTGATGCGCCACTTGGCCGGCGCGGAGTACGACCCAGAGGCTGTTTCGCCGGTTTGGGAGAGCTTCTTACATGACGTTTCGGGCGGCGACTTAGGACTCCGCAACTTCCTGCAACTTGCCTTCGGATACTCCGCTACGGCCGATACGCGCGAAGAAAAGCTATTCATGCCCATTGGACCGGCGGCGACGGGCAAGAGCACGCTGCTGGAGGGCGTGAAGGCCGCACTGGGAACCTATGCCTGGGTGGCGGACTTCGAGACTTTCCTGCATCGACCCGCTGGCGTGGGCGGCATCCGTAGTGACGTGGCCGAACTTGCCGGGCGCCGCTTTGTCCTTTCGGTCGAGGTGGACGATGGAACCCGGCTGGCCGAGAGCTTGGTTATGCGTATGACCGGGGGCGACACTATGCGCGCCCGGAACCTCTACCAAAAGGGCTTTCAATTCCGCCCGCAGTGCAAGCTGTGGTTGGCGGCCAACCATGCGCCGCGGGTGCGAGATGACGATACCGGCATGTGGCGCCGCATCTTGCGCATTCCGTTGGACAAGGTTGTGCCTGAAGGCCGCCGAGACCCGCGGCTGAAAGAGCGCCTGCGCACAGACCCGGAGTGCCAGCGGGCCATTCTTGCCTGGATTGTAGCCGGCGCGGTGGCCTGGTACGAGCATGGCTTGACCGTGCCCGACTCGATCCGGGCTGTCACTGAGCGCTACCGGCAAGAACAAGACCCGCTGCGCGACTTCTTTGCTGAGCGCTGCGAATTGGACCCGGACGCTTGGACGCCGAACGCCGACTTACGCAAGGCTTATGAGGCGCACTGCGAGCGGGAGGGCATCCGGTATCCGCTGGGGCCGCGAGCGCTGGCCGAGCGGCTGGAGGGCCGCGGCTGCCGGTCCGAGGTACGTTGGATCGACGGCAAGGCCGTACGCGGGTGGCTTGGGGTTCGGATTCTATGAAGCGAAATCCTTACAGCATTACAGATCTTACAGCATTCTCTACAACTTCCTATATGCGCGCGCATACAAGAAACATATAAACACGTGTAAGACGCGTAAGGCGTGTAAGGCGCAGAGGACACTGGAAAACGGAAGTGCTTATTTATGAACGACTTAACGAAAACTGACCGCGAGAGGCCATCCGCGGCGATCTGTAAGGCTTACCTCACCAACCGGGCGATCCGCTGCACGGCGTGCAAACGCATGGTGGCCGGACCGGAGGGTGACGGCGAGGTTCATTCGCCGGCCGGACAAGGCGGAGTTTACTGCCGCTGGTGCTGCCCGGCTTGCGGGTTTGGGCTTGAGCCTGCGCCGTGACCCGGATTGAGCACCACGGCGGGCGCTGCTGCCCGTTCCTCTATTGCGACGAGTGCGGCAAGAGGATTGACGACGCCGGGCTGGCAATGGCCGCCTGGGACCCAGAAACCCGCATTGTCTACCACGTGCACAAGCGTTGCCTGAATGCCTTTGAGCGGCGAATGGCCGGCGATGATTGGCTTTGGACCGAAGAGCTGGCCGTGCACCTTTACCACCTGGTGCGCAACCTCGACTTGGCAATGGGGCCGCCCGAAATACTCCGTGGGGTTGAAGGTGACTGAAAACACGCGGCTTACGGGTCCTTCCTGGAGGGGCAAGAGGGCGGGTAGGGTGATGGCACAACCGCGCTACCGTCAGACCCCGAAAAGTGGCCGAAAGGTGCCCGAGAAGGCCGCTCCCCCCGCTTTTTCGGGCCTGCGATTAGGCCGAGGGCGCAACCCGTCCTACCCGCCGGCGCCGGCCTTCGAGAAGGACCCGAGCTTACGGCGGAGGGCGACCTTGCGAGAAAGGGAAGGTTGCCCAATTCGCCGCCGCCGAAGGTGACAAAACGCTTGCGCCGCAAATTGTTTTATGCTACGATTACCATGATGAGAAAGCTGAACGACGCCGCCGTTGCCGCCGCCGCGGGAGTTCCCGCTGCGACGCTTGCGGCCTGGTTGCGGCGTGGGCACCTGCGCCGCCCGGCGGCCGGATGGCGGCTGGAAGACGCCGTTTACCTGCGCGTGATCTGGCTGCTGACGAGCGCCGGCCTCGCGGTTGACGCTGCGGCCGCGATTTGCGACTCCAACCGCGCGGCGATCTGGCGGGCTTCGGCTTGGCTGGTTCTGGTGCGGCGCCAAGATTGGAATCTTACCGGCGGCGGCGCCATTATGACCGGCGAGACGCTGGCACTCGACCGGCCGGAAGACCTGCGTGCTGTTTTGGCGCGCACTGCCGATGCCGGCGTCGATGCGACCGAGGCGCTGGTTATCGACCTCCACCGATTGCGCCAGAAGTCCGAGCTTGCATTGGCGCACCATTTGAGCACCCGCCGGCCGCGAGGGCGGCCGCGGAAGAACAAGGAGAGCGAGACATGATTCGACCTGGACTTTACTGTGATGCCGAAGGTCTGTTAGCCGTGGCCGAGACCCGCAACGATGAAGTGGTGATGGTGCGAGTGCCGCTTGATCTTGCCGGGCTGGAAGATGCCGCGGAGCGCATCCTGGCGGCGGTGCGCACCATGCGCCGGACCCAAGCTGCGCCCGCCGGCGAGCGGCCGAAACTTACTGCGCTTGGGGGTGCGCAATGCAATTGACGGACATTGAACGCCTGAAGCTGGCCGCGCCTGACGCCCGCCCGACTACGGTTGACCGCGCTGCCCGGCGATTTGTGGCGCGGGCGTTGAGCGGCGCGCCCATCCGCCGGATCGACCCCATGACCGGGCGCGCGTTTGATCTGCTGTTTGACATGACGGGCGCCGACCTATCACGCTTCAACGGCGGAGTGGCGCCGCTACTGGACTCGCACCAAGAGGCTGACATCGACTCGCAGCTTGGTATTGTGCGCCGCGGCTGGATCGAGGGCGCCGCACTGCTCGCCGAGATTGAACTCTCAATGCGGCCGGCCGCCGAGGCGCTGCTGGATGACCTCGAGCGCGGCGTGGTGCGCGCGGTTTCGATCGGCGTGGAGCTATTAGAAGTACGCGACGAGACCGACCGCGAGGGCCGCCTGGCGCGGCGGGTTGTCACAAAGTGGACGCCATACGAGCTTTCGCTTGTGCCTATCCCCGCGGACCCGCAAGCAATGATCCTTTCCATGCATGGAGGAAGACAAATGACTCAACAGAATGAGGTTCAAACTTTCGACGCCCGCGCGGCCGCGGCGAAGTTGGCGGCACAACACGGGCTGGACCAGCATTTCATTGAGGCCGCCGCAAACGCAAAGACCGCCGAGGAAGTGCGGAACCTCGCCTTCGACGAGCTGGCGCGCCGGTACGAGACGGCGTCGACGCGTTCGAGGGTTGCGTTCGTCACCGATGAGACCGAGACTCGCCGCGAAGCGCTGAGTGCGGCGCTGCTGCATCGAGTGCGCGGAGGTGAGCCGGCCGAAATCGCCAAGCCGTACCTCTACCTGCGCCTGCCGGACGCTGCCCGCGAATGCCTGCGATGGCGCGGCGTGCACCTGACCGGCATGTCGGACTCGCGCGTTGTCCAACTGGCGATGACGACCTCCGACTTCCCCGCCATTCTCGGGAATGTCGCCAACAAGAGCTTGCTCGACGCCTACAATGCTGCGCCGGCCGCACTAAAGGCGATTTGCCGGCTAACGAGCGCGAGCGACTTCAAAGAGCGGCGCGTGCTGCGGTTCGGCGAGGGCACGGGATTGCAATTCAAGGCCGAGGGAGCCGAATACAGCTACGGCAGCATTGCCGAACAGACTTCGAGCTACTCCGTCAAAACCTTCGGGCGCATTTTCGCCTTCACCCGCGAAATGATCATCAATGACGATCTCGGCGCGCTGGACCAATTCTTCCGCGCTGCCGGAAGACTTGCCGTGGAATTCGAGGCGCGCCTGCTGGCGGAGCTGCTGACCGCGAACAGCGGCCTGGGGCCGGTTCTCAGCGACGGGAAGACCCTTTTCCATGCGGATCACAGCAACCTCGCGGCGAGTGGCGGCACAATCAGTGTTCAAACGTTGGACGCCGCCCGGGCCGCTATGCGCCGCCAGAAAGGCATCGACGGTGTGGTGGTGATCGACGCCGACCCGCGCTACCTCGTTGTGCCGGCCGCAAAGCAGACGACGGCCGAGCAGGTGACGACCGCGATCACGCCGGCTCAGACGTCCAATGTCAATCCCTTTGCCGGCCGCTTGGCTGTCCTGGCGGAGCCGCGCTTGGACGACGCAAGCACGACCGCCTGGTATCTGGCGGCTGATCCCGCGAACGTGGCGACGTTTGAATTCGCGTATCTCGAGGGCGCGCAGGGGCCGACGACCGAAACGGAAAACGACTTCGACCGCGACATCCTGAAACTCAAGGCGCGACTCGACGTCGGCGCGGGCGTTGTCGATTGGCGCGGCATTTATCGCAACCCCGGCGCGTAACGATTTCCCAGACTGTCTTGCCTCTGTTGGGTTCCCGGCGGCGGTTGCCTCCTTCCCGCCGCCGGGGTTTTTGCCGGGTGCGGCTCATGTTTGATTGCGCAGACCTGGTGCCGGTTTATGACCCCGAGGGCCGGCTGCTTTTCCACGTTGAACCCGATTGGGCGGAGCGCTGCGGCAACCTGCGGCTGATTCGGAGCCGCAAGGGACACTTCCGCCGTGCCTATGTCAAGGCCGACGCGCCGACGCCATGGCTGGAGCGGCTGCTGGCCGCCCGCAAGGGCAGCCGGCTTGGCTGGCACAAGTGGCAACGCCTCGACAACGGCCACCGGGTTCGGGCGCTGAACGGCGTGATCGGCTCGAAGTGACCAGCGTTTTTCGCTTGACTTCGCCGCCGGCCTGGCGCATACTACGCTCAGGTACGCTCCACCGGGCCGCTCGAACAGCCCGGCGGAGCTGACCGGACACCGTGAGGTAGCACGATGCCGGCTGACACTCATTTTACCGTTTCCCCCACTCCCACCATCACGCCTGCCCGCGGTGTCACAATCCATTCGAGAGGAGACACCCAAATGGCACTTGCCCAAACACTCATCGAGATGTCCGCCAGAGAAATCGTCCGACACAACGCCTGCGGCATCCTGGAATCGTTTCTGACCGCAGACCAAGCGCTTGCATTCTGGACGCTTTTTTACCGCGCTATTGACGCCGCTGGTGTGCGCATAGAGACCGATGACGCGCCCGAGGCGGTTCTGGCGATTTTCATTGAGGAATTCCGGAAAGCCTACGACAAGCTGACCGGCGACATGCAGCCGAAGCCGCCGGCCGTGGCGCCCAAGATTGGGCCTGAGGCGAAGCTGCGGGTCATGCCTGAACCATCGGAGGCGCCGGCGGCCGAACCCGAGAAAGCCGAGGTCTGATTCCCACGCTTCGATCCCGACAACGCGGCCGGTTCCCGCCGGCCGCTTTTTTGTCCGCAACACTCTCACTGGGTGGCCTGCGTGGCTGACGAAAGTTACCAAAATCGTTTACAACGACCGCTTTTTGCGCCTTCCTGTCTTTTGGTTAAGTCCTTTGTTTTGTGTGGTGAGCGCGGGAGGAATCGAACCTCCAACCTACTGATTAAGAGTCAGTTGCTCTGCCAGTTGAGCTACGCGCCCGAAGCTCCAACCTTCCAAAGTTTACCACACCCGCATCCGGTTTTCGCAATCCATCTCCACGCACGAACCTCAACCCCTAACCCATCGCAAGCACACCGCAAGCGCCACCTGTCTCACCCCCGCCCCGCGCAACCTCCAAAGCCCCTTCCCGGCCCCCCCAGACACTGTCGATAGCCGTTTCCGCATGCTAGACTGTGCCTTCGAGCGGTGAGCTACAAGAACCTCATCCGGCTGCGCAGGTTCTCTCAGGTCTTCTTCCTCCTCCTGTTTCTGCATTCCGCTGCCTGGTTCCTGCGCGCCGACCCCCTTGCCGCCCTGCTCAACGCCCTCTCCACCCGGTCCCTCTATCAAGGCCTGCTCTGGAGCCTGGTCATCCTCCTGCCCACCATCTTTCTGGGCCGCGTCTTCTGCGGCTGGGCGTGCCCGCTGGGTACGTTAAACCACTGGGTCAGCTCCTGGAAGTCGGAAGCCAAACGCGGCCCGGCGCGCCTCGCCTCCAACCGCTACCGCAACTGGCACAAGACCAAAGACTACTTGCTGGCCGCCGCGCTGGCTCTGGCGCTGTTCGGCTCCGCCATCGGCGGCTGGCTCGATCCGCTCTCGCTGTTGCTTCGCGGCGTGGCGCTCTCCCTATCCCCGGCTCTGGATTACGGCGGCAATGCCTTGCTGGCCGCGCTCTACGCTAGTCCGCTCGGCTGGGTGCGGACCACAGGCGACGTGCTGAACTTCATCCTGCACCGCACGCTCATGCATCCCGCGTCCACGTTCTACCAACAGGGGACGCTGTTGGGGCTGATCCTGCTCGCCGTGCTGGCGCTCAATCTTCGCATAACGCGCTTCTGGTGCCGCGCGTTGTGTCCCCTAGGCGCGCTGCTCGGATGGTTTTCCCGTTGGTCTATCCTGGGCCTGGAGAAACACCCAAGCCGGTGCGACGACTGCCAGCGCTGCCTGCTCAACTGCCAGGGCGGAGACGACCCGATCCCCGGCACGCGCTGGCGCAAATCGGAATGCCACCTCTGCCTCAACTGCATCGGCGACTGCCCGGAAAGCGGCCTGCGCTTTACTTGGTTCCCCGAGCGCACCCAAACCGTGCCCGGGCCTGACCTCTCGCGCCGCAAAGTCTTCACCAGTGTGGCGGCAGGCGCCGCGTTAGTTCCGCTTCTGCGCGCCGTGCCCGCCGCAGCCAAACCCCCGGACCGTCTGGTGCGCCCCCCGGGCGCTCTCGATGAAAAGCACTTCCTGGAACGCTGCATCCGCTGCGGCAATTGCATGAAGGTCTGCCCGAACCACGCCCTCCACCCGGCCTTTACCCAGGCTGGACTCGAAGGCCTTTGGACGCCGGTTCTGGTGGCGCGTATCGGCTACTGCGAGCCAAGCTGCGTGGAGTGCGGGCGTGCCTGCCCCACAGGCGCTATCTGGGAGTTCACCGAGCAGCAGAAGGGCTGGGGCTCGGCATCTCCCGCCCAGCCCATCCGTTTAGGCACCGCTTTCTACGACCACGGCCGCTGCCTGCCCTGGGCCATGGCCACCGAGTGCATCGTCTGCGAGGAATGGTGTCCCACCTCGCCCAAAGCCATCTACCTGATCCCCGCCGAGGTCACGGACTCCGAAGGCCGCGCCAAGACGATCCGCCAGCCCTACGTCGACCCCAACCGCTGCGTGGGCTGCGGCGCTTGTGAATACGCCTGCCCGGTCCGGGACCGGCCCGCCATCTATGTCACCAGCATCGGCGAGAGCCGCTCGCGGACCAACCAGTTCCTGCTGGAAACTGCCGGGACTCCGGAGTCCGGCGACACCTTGTTCCCGCCTTCAGGAGAAGCCGAAGGCTGGGAGCGCAGCCCGCGCATCCGGACCTTTGCCGCTGAAGATCTTTATAAGCACATCGACGGCGCCGCCGAGCGCTTCCTCCAGGCAGGCGTCCTGCGGACCCTGGTGGCGGACTACCGCTACCGTGGATCGGCGGACGCCGTGGTTGAACTGTATCGCATGAAGAACGCCGCAGCCGCCCGCCAGATCTTCGAAAGCGAGCCGGCGGCCGGCAGCAGGCCGCTCCAATCGGGCGAGGAAGGCCGCCTCTATCCCGGCAGCGTTGCCCTCCGCCGCGGCCCCTGGTTTGTCCGCATCACGGCGCTCGGCGATTGTCCCGGCGACGCGCTCGCCGCCCTGGCCCAAGCTGTGGACCGCAAGTTGAGGTGAGCCTGGCCCGGCGCACGCCCGATCTCGGGCAACGGGAGGCCCGCCTCTTGCAACGGTCCTCGATCACTCCCGGAAGGGAACATCCGCGCCGACCGCTGCCGGAGCGTCCGGCCCCGTCCCGGGCCTCCAAAGTCGGGCGATGGTGATATCCTGCTCCACCTTGCTGGTCAGGGCGTGAAGGTCCACCCAGCCAACCCGGTTGTAGAGCTGCGGCTGCTCGTATTGAGCCGTGTAGGCGGCAGCGTAACGCTTCCAATGAACCAGCGCCGACCGCAGGTGCTGAACGGCCGCCTCACGGTTCGCCGGCGCCGCCGTCTTGTCGAACAGCGCCAGCTCCGCCGCTCCGCGGATCTTTTCCGCGTAATAGTTCCCCAAGTGCGCCATCGCGGTCAGATCGCCGAGCGTCTCGCGCGCTTCTTTTGACAGACCGCCCCCGCCGCCCAAGCGTGGCGTCAGTCGAAGCACCTCAGCCGCGTAACCGGCCAGCGCGTCGGCCACCTCCAGCGGCCCCTCGCCCTTCCAGGGTTCGCCAGCCAGTTTCTTCGCCCGCCACTCCAGGATACTCGCCAGCCCGCTGCCCGGCATGGTCTGGGCCTCGATGAAATCCTGCACCGTATAGAAACCGCGGTGCCGCGGATGGCTCAGGCAGGCTTCCGGGAACCACCGCAAATCGATGTCGCCCCAATGAAAACTGGTGATCTTTGGGAAGATTCTCGAGGCCGATTTCCACGCCTGAAATAGCGCCCCGGCGTCCAACTCCGGAAAGCGATGCGCCAGCATGCGTTGGAACAAGCTGTCGGGCAGTTTAGGGTCATAACTGAGCCGCCCCCAAATCATGAATCCGTACCAACGCTTCCTCATAATGGTTTGGCGCGGCGTGTCGGGGTCCTTGCTCAAAAACTCCCGGCCCCAAATCGTCCCGTCCGGCCCCATGTAGTAACCGGCTATCTTATCCGGTCCTGGGATATTGGCCAGATACGCCCGCGCGTAATCCGGGTCGCCCCAGCGAAAGCTGTAATAGTCGTCGTCGCGTACCGTCAGCCAGGTGCGCAGCTTCGGAGATAGAAATGGCAGCGCCGGCGCCAGATACGGCGGATTGGGAATGGAATACATATGGGCAATCGAGTATTTGAAGCTCAGGTCGAACGGGCCCGGGTAGTCCTTCCACTCCTGCAAAATCTCACTATGGTTGGTCATGTGATAGCGGTGAATCATTCGCACTTCCCGCCACGGCTGAATCTTCTTGGCGTCCACAACCCCCAACCCGTAAGTCTTCCCCAGGAACTTCTCCCTGGAAAACTCACCCTCCAGGGCGCGCAGGTTCTCTCCGGCTGTGATGCCGAATCCGGCCAGCAACGGGTAAGTAAGCACCATCTCCCGCACGCTCGCCCGCAGATAGGCGATTGTAACCGGGTTCGTTTGGTCTGTCGTAATTCCGTGCTTGCCTTCCGCGCCAAATGTGAACAGATTCCACGTAAACCAGTACACCTGAATGCCCCGGTCCTGCGCGTACTGCATCACATCACGCCAAAACTGGATCTTCTGCTCGATCGTTAACTTCCTCACTACCTCCACATCCCGGAGCAGCTCCGGCCGCAGCATGTCGCTGCCCGAATGGCTGTAGGTGTCGTCCATGGGCGCGCGCGTCCGCCACACGTCGTTGAGCGCCACTTCCGGAAACTCTGGAACCTTGACCAGTGACGGGAACGGGTGCAGGCTCCATAGCGACAGCACATTGAAACGGTGGCGCGCCATGTCGTCCAGAAACTCCCGCCAGAAGTCGAAGCTCCACATTTCGGGAATGTTATTCTGCGCCTGATGGCTGTTGTCGGAGTAACTGGGCGTCCGCAGATCCAGCGGGATATTGAACTTGATTCCCCGCTGCGCAATCTTGGGCGAATGGGTGCTGTCGCGAGTTTCCAGGATGGTCCCGAGCCGTATCGCCTCGGCCAGATCCAGACCGCCGTACATCGCCCCCACGCTGTCCGCGCCCAACACCGCCAAGGTGAGGCTTCCCGGGCGCTCCGCCCGGCGTATCGCATAGGACTGCGGGGTTTGGTTGTCCAGCGGAGCAACGCCCAGGGCGGCGGCCGCTTGGCGCGACCCTTCCGGCCCGGCCGCAATCACAATGCGCACGGCGCCCGAGGGCTGCGTGATGGCGCCCGGCGGTTCCTCCGAGAACGTGCATCCTCGGGCGACACAGGCTTGCCGGATTTCGGTGGCGGCGAAACGCACTTGCGGGATGCTTGCGTCATAAACCAGCCTCCACGGTTGCGGCTGCGCCGCCAAAGCCGGCGCTAGGAAAACAACAAACAGTAGCCGGTACATCGCTTTCCTCCAGATCCAAGAGTCAGGCGCCGGGCCCAAACCGGCCGGCCTACTCAAAGTACACATTGTCTTTCTCCAAGGTGCGGCGCAGCAGTGAGTAAGGCAATTCACGCGTGCCGCAATTCCGGGCGGCGCACAGCGCTGCGGCGGTTCCGGCCGCCTGCCCCTGCCCCATGCAGCTCACCGTATTGCGCGTCGACATGTGCGCGTCGTGATTGGACGTAATCATCATGCCCGCCACCAGAAGGTTCTCGATGCCGGCGGGCAGCAGGGCGCGGTAGGGAATGCCATAGGTCCCGCCGCCGCCGACCTTCAGCCGCGGCGCCGAGTCGTGAAACCCGTAGACGAACACATCGTCGTCGAAATGCCGGGCCTGGAGAATGTCCTCGAGCTGAATGTCGTAGTCGCAAACGATCAGCCTGCCCCTGCGGATGTTGAGCGAGGGACTGGTCCTGGCGATGAACGCCCGCTCGCAACCCGGCACGTGCCGTCTCAGAAGTTCGATGGCCTTGAACTGGCGCCGCCGGAGCTCCAGTTCGGCCTCCGCCACCGCGTCACGGCTCGTGGGACTCACCGGCATCTTCAAATTCAGCTTCAGGAACATCAGATAGTTGTCTTGCGTCGTCGTGGTGATCATCGACAGGCCGATCTGTTTCGCCTCGGCGTTAAACTCCTCCGACAGCCTGACCGACTCTCCGCCAAAGCGTACGATCTGGTCGTCCTTCCCGCTGCGCCGCCCCCGCGCCAACTGGATTAACGTGTTCTGCGACTTGAGGTATTCGCACATCCTCTCGATGTCCACATTGGCGACCCCGATGCTGTTGGCCACCGAGTAGTCGTTGGGTTCGGTAAACTTGGCCCCGGCATGCGCCGCCAGATCCCCATAGCCGGTGCAATCCACAAACGCCTTGGCGTAGATCGCCTCCCGCCCGGAGCGGCTTTCCGTGATCATGCCCGCGATCCGGCTGCCCTCCCGGATCGCGCCCGCCACAAACGTGTTCACCCAAACCGTCACGCCGGCTTCGCGAAGCATCTCCATGGTCACCAACTTGTACAATTCCGTGTCGATGGCCGTGCACACCGAGTCATAGTCGTAGTGCGACAGCATCTCCGCATGCCCGGTGCAGCCGCCGATGCGCATGAGCCGGTCCACGATCTCCTGCGGGATGCCCTTCACAACCTGCCGCTTGGGAACCCCCGGGAACGCCTTCCATAGATTGAAGAAACTGTGCAGCGCGGTCCCGCCCTCCACGACGGTCCCGCCCGTATAGCCCTTGTTTTCAATCAATACCGTCTTAGCGCCCTGCCTGGCTGCGGCGATGGCGGCCACCACGCCCGCGGTTCCGCCTCCCGCTATGGCCACGTCGAATCTCCGCACCGGCAGCCGCCGGGACGCCTCCTGATAATAGTCCCCCGTGGGCTGCCCCGCCTGAGCGGCAACTGCGCCCAACCCGAGAGCGAAGCCCCGCCTCGTAATGGCATAGTCACGGCTTTTCGATTTCATCGCTTTTCGTCTCCTGATCTGCGAACGTTGCGGCGTCTTCCACGCCCCGATCTTTCATCCCGGTCCCCAGAGTGCGGCTCAACTCTGCCTGCCCGGTCCCGTGCGCAACACACCTTCCTATTCCCCGGCGCAGCAACGCCACCTCCGGCGACCACACCGCAGTTTACCGCGAGCATCCCCTTCCGGTTTAGAATAAGGAGCGCACAAGTGTTGAATAATCCTATCCTTTTGCAACCGGTGAATGAAAACCGGCAAGCAGCCGGCTCCCGCTTGGAGCTCCATCTGGCCAAACACGAGACGGCTGGAGTCAACGTTGAGCCCTTCCGGATCCTCGACCGGGTGGATTCCTCCAAGCGCTTTCAACTCCCCCTGGACCCATCATTCCCTCTCGCCGTGAAACTGTATGAGTTTCCCCCCGTCCCAAGCGCCGTGCCCATGACCTGGCATGAGCGCCTGGAGATCTTCTGCCCGCTCGGCGGCCCGGGGACGTTCCGCATCGGCGAACACCTGGAACGCTTCGAGGCCGGCGATGTTCTGCTCATCGACAATCTCCGGCTGCACGGGGTCGAGTGCTTTGAAGGCAATTGCCGGCACGCTTTGGTCGTTGTCTTCTACCCGGACCTGATCGCCGCACCCGGGGCCCTGCCTTGCGACCTGCTGTTGCTGCGTCCCTTCCGCCACTTCGGCGATGGCTGCCTGCGGCTCCCCCGCGGAAGCCCGCACTCGGACCAAGCCTGGGATTGTTTGAACCGGCTGGTGTTGGCTCAGAGCAAGGACCCGGACGCCCCTTCCTGCCAGGCCCGCCAAAAACTCATTCTCTCTGAGCTTCTCCTCATCCTCGAAGAGGCTTTCCGCAGCCGCCTCAACCAGATCGCGGATTACGAACGCCGCCGCAACCATTTGCGCCGCCTCCAACCCTTGCTGGATTTCCTTGCCTCCAACTTGGCCGAACCCCCGCATGTGTCCCAGGCCGCCGGCATGCTCAATATGAGCAGCAGCTACTTCATGCGTTTCTTCCGCCAGGCGACCGGACTAACCTTTTCCGCTTACGTGGACCATTTGCGCGTCAGCCAGGCATGCCGCCTCTTGACGGAGAGCGACCTGTCCCTGGCCCAAATCGCCGCTGAGACGGGCTTCTGCGATCAGTCCCATCTGTGCCGTCATATCCGCCGCCGGTTGGGCAAGTCGCCAGGTCAGCTCCGCGCCGAGCGCCACATCTCCAGCGCCACCCCCCTTCAGACCCGGGATGGGTAGCTTCGTACAACTTTTTTCGCTGCATTGTCCTATCTTCCGCAAGCGCACACACCGTAAAATCTGAGCGGATGGAGGCCGCGCCGCCGGCCGCACGCATCTAAGGAGCCCGGTGGCTGCGAGAATCCGGCCGCCGGCACTGAACCGGCGCCCTGCCCCATCCCCGGAGGACGGAATGATTGTGAACCGCCGCGCATTTCTAAGCCTTGCCGCTTGCGCCCCCTTCGCCCGGGCCGCCAAGAGCCGCCGCACCGAGGTCCGCATCGAGGGGCCGCAATTCTTCATCAACGGAAAGCCCACCTACGCCGGCCGTTCCTGGCGTGGCTGGAAGATCCAGGGCCTCCTGATGAACTCCCGCATGGTCCAGGGCATTTTCGATGACCTCAACCCCCAGACCCGTTCCCGCTGGGCCTACCCCGACACCGGCCGCTGGGACCCGGAACGCAACACCCGTGAGTTCATCGAGGCCATGCCTTCCTGGCGCGCTCACGGCCTGCTCAGCTTCACCATCAATCTCCAGGGCGGCAGCCCCGAAGGCTACTCCAAAGAGCAGCCGTGGCACAACAGCGCCATCGAAGCCGACGGCTCGCTGCGGCCCGACTATCTCGGCCGCCTGGCCCGCATCCTCGACCGGGCCGACGAGCTCGGCATGGTCCCCATCGTCGGAATCTTCTACTTCGGCCAGGATCAGCGCGTGAAGGATGAGCAAGCCGTGCGCCGGGCCGTGGTCAACGCCGCCCGGTGGCTGCTGGAGCGGGACTATCGCAACGTGCTGCTCGAAATCAACAACGAGTGCAACGTCCGGGCCTACGACCACGACATCCTCAAGCCTGCCCGCGTCCACGAGCTGATCGAGCTGGCCAAGAGCATCCAAATCGGCGGGCGCCGCCTGCTGGTAGGAACCAGCTATGGAGGCGGCGCCGTGCCCCAGCCCAACGTGGTAGCCGCTTCGGACTTCCTTCTCATGCACGGCAATGGCGTCAGCGACCCGCAGCGCATCGCTGAAATGGTCCGCCAGGCGCGCCAGGTCCCGGGTTACCGGCCCATGCCTATCCTATTTAATGAAGACGACCATTTCGACTTCGACAAGCCCTTCAACAACATGCTGGCCGCCATCTCCGAGTACGCCTCCTGGGGCTACTTCGATCCGGGCCAGAGCAACTACCGTGACGGCTATCAGTGCCCGCCGGTCCAATGGGCCATCAATACCGAACGGAAGAAGGCCTTCTTCGGCCTCTTGAAGGAAGTCACCGGCGCATGAAGCCCCACCGCGTCGCTGTCCTGCCCGGGGACGGAATCGGTCCGGAAGTCATTAGCGAAGCGCTTCGGGTTCTTCGCGCGGTCGCCCCCTCTCTCGTCTATGAGGAGTTCTCCGTGGGCGCCGGCGAGTACCTCCGCAGCGGCGATCCCCTCCCGCCCGGCGTCCTGGACCGGCTCCGGCAGTTCGATGCCATCTTGCTGGGGGCCATGGGACTGCCTGGCGTGCGCTGGCCCAACGGCCTCGAAATGACCCCCCAACTGGACCTCCGCGAACGGCTGGACCTATATTGCGGCCTTCGCCCGGTCTACCTTTACCATCCCCTCGACTCGCCCCTGCGCGACCGCGCCGCGGGCAGCATCGACTTGCTGGTGGTCCGCGAGAGCACCGAGGGTTTGTTCTCCGCCCGCTTGCGGCCCCCGGATCCCGCCTCGGGATGTGTGGAGGACATCTTGCGCATCACGCGCGCCGGCGCCGAACGCGTCATCCGGGCTGCCTTCCGCCAAGCCCTGCGCCGCCGAAACAAGTTGACGTTGGTGGACAAAGCCAACGTACTGCCCTCCATGGCTTTTTTCCGGCAGGTGTTCGTGGAAATCGCGGAGGAGTTCCCCCAAGTGACCGCCGAATGCCTCTACGTCGATGCCGCCGCGCTCTTCCTGGTCCAACAGCCGGAGCGCTTCGACGTCATCGTCACCGAAAACATGTTCGGCGACATCCTCTCGGACTTGGCCGCGGGCCTGGTGGGCGGCATGGGGATGGCGCCTTCGGCCGATATCGGCGAACGCCACGCCGTGTTCCAACCCGCGCACGGATCCGCGCCGGACATCGCCGGCCAGGGAATCGCCAACCCGGTGGCGGCCATTCTCTCCGCAGCCATGATGCTTGACTGGCTCGGCGAGAACGGCGCGGCAGACAAGATTCGCCTTGCGGTCCGGAGCGCTTTGCGGCAGCGCGCAGTCCGCACGCCCGACCTGGGCGGCCAGTGCCGCACCGCCAGCATGACAGACGCCATCCTCTCGGAGCTCAAATGAGAAACGGATTTCACATTTTCGATACTCATACCCACATCGGCGAAGCCTGGCACAACGGCCGCTCCATGACCGCCGATGACTTGCTGAAAAGGATGGATGAACACGGCATCGACCGCTCGCTGGTCTTTCCATTCCCCGTGGTCGAGGAATACCGCCGGCAGCACGATCTGATCGGCCTCGCCGTCAAGCGACATCCGGACCGGCTCACCGGCGCGGCTTGCCTCGATCCCAGGCTCCCCGGGCGTCAGTTCCAGGAGGAAATCCGCCGCTGCCGAGAGGTCTACGGCTTCCGGGCCATCAAGCTACAGCCGCAGTACCACGGCCTGGATCCGATGTCGGACTCGAGCAGCTTCTTCTTCGAGACGGCCGTCGAAAACCGCCTGCCGGTGATCTGGCATACCGGAGCCGGGGTTCCATTCGCGTTGCCCTCTCTGTGCATGGCGCCGGCGCGCCAATTCCCGGAACTAACCTTGGTGGTAGCCCACTGCGGCGGTGGTGTGTTCGTCCAGGAAGCTGTGCTCGCGGCCCTGTTCTGTCCCAATATCTTCCTCGAGCTTTCCAGTCTGATGCCCAACCAAGTCCTGGAGGTGCTCGCCAAAGTCCCCTCCGATCGCCTCATGATCGGCTCAGACCTTCCGGAAAACACGGAGACCGAAATCGGCAAGATCCTGGCTCTGCCCGTGCCGGACGCGGACAAGCGTTTCATCCTGAGCGGCACTGCCTGCCGCGTCTTCGGACAAGAACCATGACCCGCTACGGAGTAGTGTTCTTCCTGTTTGTCCTGTCGATGATCACCTATATCGACCGGGCGTGCATCGCCGCCGCTAAAGACCCGATCGCCAGGGACTTGGCTCTCTCCGATCAAGCCATGGGCATGGTTTTCGGCGCGTTCGCCCTGGGGTATGCGCTGGCGCAAGTCCCCTCGGGCTGGTTCGCCGACCGCTTCGGCCCGCGCCTCGCCTTGACCTCCATTGTGACCGCCTGGAGCATGCTGACCGCGCTTACGGGCGCCGCCTGGAACACCGCCTCGATGGTCGCCATACGATTTTGGTTCGGGGTCGGCGAGGCAGGCGCATTCCCCGGCAGTGCGCGCGCCATCCGCAACTGGCTGCCCGCTGGGGAACGAGGGCGAGCCAACGGGCTGTTGTTCTCCGGCTCTCGGCTGGGCGCGGCGTTCTCCTTCCCGCTTTTGGCCTGGATGCTGGCCGCCTGGCCTTGGCGAACCGCCTTTCTTCTGCTGGGTCTCCTCGGAGTGGCGTGGGCCGCCCTGTACTACTAGCCCGTAGATTCTTTTCCGCGCGCGAAGATTTTTTATGCTGCAACCGGAGTGAGTTGCCGAACCGTAGAGCGGAGTGCGGTCAGGATGGCCAGGATCGCTTTGCGCCCGGAGGCCG
>Ga0315298_1003556_pt1 | contig 24622 bp, 22 predicted proteins | sample WHS_1_MG_FD_203077 | JGI IMG/M metagenome (GOLD analysis project Ga0315298, IMG submission 203077) | Extremophilic microbial mat communities from Washburn Hot Springs, YNP, Wyoming, USA - WHS_1_MG | ecosystem: Environmental > Aquatic > Thermal springs > Hot (42-90C) | place: USA: Wyoming...
GGGTCAAGAGTCCGGTTGCTTAAACTGCGTGTCTGTTCCCATATCCCGCCCACCATGCCCCCTTTCGGTCACCCCATTGAACGTTGGGAGTTAAACGTTTCACGTTGAACGTTCCTGATCGGTATATCGGACATCGTGTCTGTCCCCATATCCGCGTGCCACAGCCGGCCTGGACCGTCCGATCGGCGCCTGCTCAGGTCCGCCGGGTCAAGAGTCCGGTTGCTTAAACTGCGTGTCTGTCCCCATATCCCGCCCACCATGCGCCCTTTCGGTCACCCCGTTGAACGTTGAGAGTTGGAAGTTGGACGTTAAACGTTCCTGATCGGCATACCGGACATCGTGTCTGTCCCCAAATCTGGGCGGCACAGCCGGCCTGGACCGTCCGACTGGCGCTTTGGCAGGTCCGGTGGGTCAAGAGTCCGGTTGCTTAAACTGCGTGTCTGTTCCCATATCCCGCCCACCATGCCCCCTTTCGGTCACCCCATTGAACGTTGGGAGTTAAACGTTTCACGTTGAACGTTCCTGATCGGTATATCGGACATCGTGTCTGTCCCCAAATCTGGGCGGCACAGCCGGCTTGGACCTTCCGACTGGCGCTTGGGCAGGTCCGGTGGGTCAAGAGTCCGGTCGCCCGCACATAGTGAAACTCCGTGTCTGTCCCCTTTTTCGGGGACCGGTGGCCCAAGTCGGTCTCAACTGGCTGGCAAGCGTTTGGGCTCGTCCGGGCCAAAAAACCGGGCGCTCAAACATCGTGTCTGTCCCGATATTCCGTCTACCCTGCGCCCTTTCGGCCACCCCGTTGAAAGTTGAGAGTTGAACGTTTCACGTTGAACGTTCCTGATCGGTATATCGGACATCGTGCCTGTCCTCAATATTCGGGTGCCTTGGCAGCCTCGGCCGCGCGACGGGCGCGCTTGCTCAGGTCCACCGGTCGCCCAAATTCCGTGTCTGTCCCCATATCCCGCCCACCATGCGCCCTTTCGGTCACCCCGTTGAACGTTGAGAGTTGGAAGTTGGACGTTAAACGTTCCTGATCGGTATACCGGACATCGTGTCTGTCCCCAAATCTGGGCGGCACAGCCGGCTCGGACCTTCCGACTGGCGCTTGGGCGGGTCCGGTGGGTCAAGAGTCCGGTCGCCCGCACATAGTGAAACTCCGTGTCTGTCCCCTTTTTCGGGGAGCGGTGGCCCAAGTCGGTCTCAACTGGCTGGCAAGCGTTTGGGCTCGTCCGGGCCAAAAAACCGGGCGCTCAAACATCGTGTCTGTCCCGATATTCCGTCTACCCTGCGCCCTTTCGGCCACCCCGTTGAAAGTTGAGAGTTGAACGTTTCACGTTGAACGTTCCTGATCGGTATACCGGACATCGTGTCTGTCCCCAAATCTGGGCGCTACAGCCGGGTGGGACCGCCCCACCGGCGCTTGGGCAGGTCCGGCGGTCAAAAGCCCGGTTGTCCAAATGTTGTGCCTGTCCCCATATCCCATCCCGGGTCAAAAGTCCGGTCGTCCAAACATTGTGTCTGTCCCCATATTTGGACGCCCCCCTCGAGCTTGGACCGCCCGGCCCGCGCTGTTGTCCAAATGTTGTGCCTGTCCCCATATCCCATCCCGGGTCAAAAGTCCGGTCGTCCAAACATTGTGTCTGTCCCCATATTTGGACGCCCCCCTCGAGCTTGGACCGCCCGGCCCGCGCTGGGTCAGGTTCTCCGGATCAAAAGCGCGCTCGCCTCAACTCCGTGTCTGTCCCGATATTTGGTCCCGCGCAGATTATCGAATGTAATACTACGAAGGCCGCACCTGTCGTGAGCGCAATGCTCGGTACCAGAGAATCCGATACTGGCAAATTGAGCAAACTCGCAGTCTGAAAATCTTCGCAAATATGATCGATTCGTCAGTATATGTATTCAGCGCGGCGCAGCCGCAACAGAATAACTGCGGCGAAATAGATGCGTTCGTTCCAAACTGGACGCTCTGCTGCGCCGCGCTGCAACATCCCCGGGCTAAAACCGAACTTTTGTGCGCAGGACTGTCAGCGAGTTACCCGGCAAAGTCCACTGGAAGTCCGGCCCGCCAGCATCAAACTGCGTCGCGCGCGGGGAGACCTTCTGCGGTTCTTCAAGCGAGTTTTCATCGTTTGGACTGGCCGACGTCAGCACAAGTGCGCGAACCGGCGTGGTGATTCCCTTGACGCCCGCAAGATTGATCGAAGACACGATGTCTTTGTCAGAAACATTGACGAGCTTGAGGATAACCTCGTTTGATGAGGTCGCACGTGTTGCGCTGGCGTAGAGCGGCTTGATTTTTGGATATCGCACGTCATGGACCAGTTTGCCATCGAGGTAACACCTGATGTTTTGGCCTTTGACTTCCACCTTTACGTCGTACCACCTGCCGGTCTCGATACCGCCGGGCACATGCCGTCCGATCTGGCTCTTTCCTCCGCTGGTGCAAAGTTCAATTCCGTGTTCACGGTTCCCCCAACCGCCAAGGTTCCACCAGGTCCAGTTGTTTTCGTCGCGGACATGGAACATCACAAGGAATCCTTCAGCGCCACCCAGTTTTCGCGCCTTCAGTGTGTAGGTGTAATCGTCCCAATCTGCGCTGCCGGAATGCGCCTGAACGTTTTCCGCCTCGCTGTTCTGCCGATAAGCCCCATCCACAACTGTCCAGTTGCCACTTACCGCATGCCAACCTGTGTCGCCTTTTGCGAAGTCGTGTTCGTAGAGCACCGTTCCATCTCTCACGACGCGAATGTCCTTGAATTCGGCTCGAGTGAGCCACGTGCCGAGACCGATCCGCCCCCTGCGAGGCGCCGGTTCGATCTCCGGGGCGTCCATTTGTAACGGCAGGGTAACGTCGCCGCGATTCAGGCTGAACATTTGCTGGACGTAATAGCTCGGAACCCCGTAGGCGCGCGAGCTGTCGAAGTTGATAAGGTCAGGGTTCCAGCGTTTGTGATTGACGTTGACGAAAAGCGGCGCGTAGCTCGCCATCCAGACAATGTCCGAGTTGCGCTCAAGGCCCGTCATGAACGCTGCCTCGCCTATGGCGGCACGGAGATTGCCCTGGCCACACCCTGAGGTCACTGCATATTCGCCAACAAACACTTTTGGGCCGTTCCGATCGTAGGCGTCATACCTGTTCGCTTGCTGCATGAAAAACTCGGGGTTGCTGTAGTAATGTTCATCGATGATATCCGGAGGCGGATTTGTCGGGTAGCCGCCCCAGACATTGGCTATCAACTGGATTTCCGGGTATCTGGACTTGATTGCCCGGTGGAACATCCCCCAACGCACATTATAGTCAGGACCGCCGTTTTCATTGCCAATTTCGATGTACTTCAATCCGAATGGCGCGGGATGACCATTCATGGCGCGCAGACTGCCCCAAACAGTGTTTGTCGGGCCATTGGCATACTCGATGGCGTCCAGAGCGTCCTGCACCCACTGGCTCATTCTGTCCACCGGTACAACCTCTCTGTGCGACATCCCGACATTGATGCAAAAGACAGGTTCAGCCCCGAGGTCCTCGCTCAACTCGAGGTACTCGTGAAACCCAAGTCCGTGCGTGGCCCAATACTGCCAAATGTTCCAGAGCGGCTCCCGCGTTGCGATGTCGCCCACGGTCCTTTTCCACTGATACATATGAGCAAGGTCGTCGCCTTCAACCCAGCAACCGCCGGGAAATCGCATGAACGAAGGCTTGAGACCGTCCAGCAGTTCGCACAGATCGGTGCGCAAGCCGTGGTTCTTCCACGTCCTCTCCGGCATGAGAGATACCATGTCCAACCAGAGCGTCCCGGTGCCTTCGGCGATGATCTTCAATTTGCCCTTCGGATCGCCGGACTCCAGCTTTAGTTCGGCGCTGAACCATTTCCACCGGGACGTGATCCCGCTGAGCGTGGCACGGGCGGTTTCTTTGCCGCTGGCTTCGATCAGCACATGAACGGGACCGGAAAAACCCTCCGACCTTGCAGCAAACCGGAGATTGTACCTTTCACCGGCAACAATGTTCATGCCCCAGTAACCCTCATTCACGATGCAAGCCCGGCCTTCAAACCGAATCCGCAGGCTCTTTCGGTTGAAAGGGTTTAAGGGATGGCTGCTGTCGATGCTCGCCTCGCTTGAAGCGCCGTCTTCTCGAACCACTGTCCAGTGCTCGGCCCGCATCGAATCCTCAAACGACCGGTTTCGGACAAGTTCGGGATAAATACCGCCGTCAGCGGAATGATTGATGTCTTCGAAGAAAATCCCCCACAACATCGGGCTCACACTGTGACCGGGCTCGTTGGCACTGACGGTGATGCGTGCCAGTTGTGATTCCACGCGGAGACAAGCGGGCAACAGGATCAAAACGATCAATACTCCGAATGCGTGTCTGAATTTCAGTTTCACGCCTCACTCATAAGCACTCGATGCGCCTAATGGCAAGAAAAGACTTAATCTCGCCGGACCACCAGACCAAGCATCAGCTCTCAGCCCGAATATTTCATACTCAGCGCGGCGCGCCAGAGTGCCAAGCCTGGAACGAACGCATTTATCTCGCCTCGAGCATTTGGTTGCGGCTGCGCCGCGCTCCATTTCTATCCGGCATGGCACGGGCTTTAAGCCCTTATTCTGACTCGCTGACTGCGCTTTACTTGGGGCGTTGCCCCGAGCGGAGCGGGCCTTCGGTCCTCAGTGTCACTGCAACCCGAGGAGACGTCCGCCCTGGTACGTCAGGAAAGACAACGTCCATGCGATTGCTCCAAGACACAGCAACTCGCCCAAAGCCCATCGGATGGAATTGGTTTCCCTGAAGATGACGACGGCGGTGCCGGCGCATTGCAAGGCAATCGCATAGAATACCAACAACGCCAACCCTGTGAGTGTGGTGTAAAGCGGCGTGCCGTCGGACCGTTTCTGTTCGCGCAGAGTCTGGACAAGACCGACTCTGTCTTCGTCGGAATCACTGCCGCTGCCGACGTTGTACACGACCGCCATTGTGCTCACGAAAAGCTCGCGCGCCGCGAAACTGGACAATATGCCGATGCCAATTTTCCAGTCGAATCCCAACGGGGCGATAGCAGGCTCGATGAACCGTCCGAGACGTCCGACAAAACTTCCTCGCAATCTTTCCCCGGCGATTTCTTTGTCGAGTTTGCGCAGTTTGGCTTGGAGTTCTTTTTCATCCAATTGTCGCGCTCCGGAGTTGTCGGCTGCGGCGAGTGCTGTCAGTTGTTGACGCTGGGTGCGGTAAGAATTCTCGACGTGTGGGTTGCGCGGGTAGGTCGCCAGAAACCAGAGCAGAATGTTAATCCCAAGGATGACGGTGCCGGCCCGCTGAACGAAAAGGCTGGCGCGTTCCCACATGTGCCGGAGCAGAGTGCTGATCAATGGTCTTCGGTACGGGGGCAGTTCGAGGATCATCAGGGGCATGTGCGATTTGAGAAGGGTCTTTTTCGCCAGCCATGCAAGGGCCATTGCAACAACAATTCCCAACACATACAATCCCAGCATCACGAGTCCTTGCAACCTGAGCGGCCCGGCGATCTGTTTGTCGGGTATGCACGCTGCTATGAGCAAAGTGTACACGGGCAGCCGCGCAGAACAGCTCATCAGGGGCGCAATCAGGATTGTTACAAGACGATCTTTCGGGTGCTCAATTGTTCGGGCGGCGAGGATGCCCGGCACGGCACAGGCAAACGAGCTCAGCAGGGGTATGAAACTCTTGCCGTGCAGTCCCACCTTTCCCATCACACGGTCCATCAGGAACGCTGCTCTGGCCATGTAACCCGTATCTTCCAACAACGCGATAAACAGAAACAACAGGCATATTTGTGGCAGAAAGACCATCACGGCGCCCACGCCGGCGACCACGCCATCCACCAACAAGCTTCTGAGGTCTCCCGGAGAAAGCCAATGGCCGATCCCCGAACCGATCCATGCGATTCCGTTTTCGAGAAGATGGGTTGGAATGCGCGCGAGCGTGAAAATGCTCTGAAACATCACAGCCATTACAAGAATGAAGAACAAAGTTCCCCACAGCTTGTGTGTCAAAATCCGGTCGAGTTTGTCGCTCGGAGTTTCAGAGAGGCTCAATGTTTCGCAGACGACCAGCTTTTGAATGGCGCCTACACACGCGTATCTGGCTTCAATCGCGGCAGTGCGCCAATCAATTGCTTTCTGTTCCAGTCGTTGGCGTGCGTCCCTGACTTTGCCCAAGAGGTCGGGCGGTTCACCGAAATCAATGCGCGGTGTGTACCTGTCGTCCGTCAGAATCAGGACGGCTTCAGCAGCACTGAGACGGGCGTTTGATCCCTTCATCCGGCACGGGAGCGAACGTGCGATCTGCTCGACCTCCGCCTGGAAATCTGGCGGCAGTTGGCAAAGCGCGCGACCGATCGGATGCGCATCCGGATTCAGAGCAAAAGAGACAATGTGATCGCGAAGTTCGGGGACACCTTCGCGGGAACTCGCAACCATTGGAAAAACAGGAACACCCAGTTCCCGCGCAAGTCGATTCGAGTCGAGCTCGCGACCGTTTGCCCTTGCCACGTCCATCATGTTCAGGGCGATCACGGTGGGATAACCAAGCTCGATTACCTGGGTGGCAAAATACAGATTCCGTTCCAGATTCGAAGCGTCCACCACAAGAACCACCATGTCCGGGCCCGGCACATCCTTGCAATGCTGGAATAGGACGTCCCGGACGATTTGCTCGTCTGGCGATTGCGGACTGAGACTGTACGCTCCGGGCAGATCGAGAATTGTAACCGGCGGCGTTGTTGAATCGCCGAGCAACCGGCCTTCTTTTCTTTCGACGGTGACTCCGGCGTAGTTGGCGACCTTGGCACGCAAGCCGGTCAGCGCGTTGAACAGGGTGGTCTTTCCACAATTCGGGTTGCCGGTGAGCACAACCAGCTTCGGGGCGAGATCATGGCGCGAGCCGCTCTGGCGACTCGTTTCTGGCCTTCGAGGTTGGGCGGTAAACAGATCGACACTCACCTTAGATTGCGGCGCTGAACATTGCGATGCCAACCATCCTCGAGCTTACGGTGCGGTTTCCACCAGAATCCCATCCGCCTCGTGGCGGCGCAGGCTGAGGTTGCAGCCACGGAACCGGATTTCCACAGGATCACCCAAGGGCGCAAAACGCACAATCTCGACATTGGTCCCCACGACCAGTCCCAGTTCAAGCAACCTCGCGCGAACATCTCCCGGCAAATCCAGAGCCACCACAGTGCCCGCCTTGCCCGCCGGAAGCGAAGTTATTGGTTGGACAGTCGCTTCTGTCATGACAGTTGCCTATGTCAATTCTCGGCGGTCTTCCGGGGTTGAACTGGCTCGACCATGATTTTATCGGCCAGCTTTGCGCTCAGGCCGAGTCGGACGTTGCAAACGCGGCAAACGACATTGCTGTCCTGCAACACGATCCTGATCTGCTGTTCTTCCCTCAACCCCATTTCCCGGAGTCGCCTGCACAGTTCCGGTGTCGCTTGAAGTTCTTTGATCCGAACCAGAGAACCGGAGGCGACACGACTAAGCGGGCACACAGCCGGGTTGGCCGGCGGTTTCACCGAACACGTCGATTCAACAGTTCTCTCAGTCACGCCGGTCAAAGGTAGGACCGCCAAGCCCTGTACGCAAGAGCTTTGGTGTCGGCCACGCCAACCTGAAACCATCGCCGGCTCACCAGCCAAAGTCATCCAGAGCGTCATTCGGGTGAGATTTTTCCGGCCAACGATTTTTCAATGGCAAGAGGTCGTCCGTCCGCTTAGGGTAACGCTCCGATGTTGCCGTCCAAACCATGGAAAGCCGAATCGTTGATTTGGTTGCTGATGAGCCTGTTCATTGCGCTCGGGTCGGTTGGTTTGGTGGCTTCTTTGGCGGATCAATGGCTCGCAAGTCCGTTGATGGTTTCAGAACGGGATTTGAAGGACGTTGGGGCACTGTTGTTCAAGCTCAAATCGCGCTCTGATGACGTGTCGGCGTATCTTGCCGACCGGCTTTCTGAAAAGTGCAGGAGCGCGATAGATCAATTCGAAGGCAAACCGGCAGATGTTGATGCTTTGAAGCCGCTGTTGGCGGAGGAGCTGAGCAAGATCATTTCCGGGCCGCTCATTTACGAGGAAGCGCGCTTTTCAAAAATACAGTTGAGGCCCGAAACCAAAAAATCACTGGACAGCCGTCTCGGCAGATTGCAGTCGAAACGGTTGAACAGGCTTCTGTTGGAGGACGCGTATCCGGAGGGACTGGCACGAACCGATCTGTCCGACAGCGCAACAGAGGCTCGGCAGGTATGGTTGCAAGTGGGGTTTACTCCTCTTTTCCAGATAATAACTTTCTTTCTGGTGGGACGTTTTCTGAAGAAAAACAACATGACGTGGGCCGAGGCGTTTGGGTTTGCAACGCGCGGCCTTGGAAGGAACATGCTGTTGGCGACCGGGTCGGTCCTGTTTGTCTTGCCGGTCTCTCTCGGGTTACTGTGGCTGTCCCGCAAGTTTATGGAATTTTGGGCTCTGAGGCCGGAATTGCAGACAATGGTGAAGGCGCTCGAATCTGCGCAAAGTTGGGACCAATATATTTTGCTGGGCGTGACCGCGATTCTGCTTGCACCGGCATGGGAAGAGCTGGTGTTCCGCGGCATACTGTTCTCCGCAGTGAAACAGGCCGGGTTCCCGCGTTTGGCATGGATAGGAACCTCGCTGTTGTTCGCCGCAGTTCACGTGAACCTTGTGACGTTCCTTTCCCTGTTTGCCGTTGGGGCCGTCATGGTGTGGCTGTACCAGCGGACGGAGAACCTTTTTGCGCCGATTTTTGCGCATGCGCTGTTTAACGGGGTTAACTTTGCGTGGATGATGATTGGCAGCCTAAATGTCTGAGTCGGGACCGGCATGAACGAACTTGAACTCATACGAAATCTGATCCCGCTGTTGCCCACAAATAGCGCGGTTGTAACGGGAGCAGGCGACGATTGCGCAGTGGTGGACGTGGGTTTGCCGGACAAACACCTGCTGTTGAAGACGGACGCAGTCGTCGAGGGCATCCATTTCACCGCAGACGTTCCAGGGCCGGCAGTTGGCCACAAGGCTCTTGGCCGGTGCCTCAGCGATGTCGCTGCCATGGGCGGCAACCCTTTATGCGCCCTTGTGACCATCGGCTTGCCGCGTGGTTTTGATTTCGAACGCGTTCGATCGATTTATGAAGGCATGGCGAACCTTGCCGGGCGCCATGACCTCGCAATCGTTGGAGGTGAAACCACAACAAGCCCGGAACGCGTTTTTATCTCTGTCGCTGTTTTGGGCACGGTTCGAAAATCGGCCTGCATTCTCAGGTCGGGTGCACAACCCGGCGACGCCATTTTTGTCTCGGGCACGCTTGGCGGGTCGATGGCAGGAAAACATCTCACCTTTGAACCCCGATTGCCGCAAGGGCAGTGGCTCGCAGCAAGAGGTACGGTGCACGCAATGATCGATTTGAGCGATGGATTGGCCACCGATCTTCGGCATCTTCTTGACGCCAGTCGCGTTGGAGCCGAACTGCTTGCTGAAGCAATACCCGTCAGCGATGTCGCACGAAAACGCGCAAGACAAACCGGCGACACCAAATTGGCCCCGCTGACTGCGGCTCTGACCGAAGGCGAAGACTTCGAGTTGCTGTTCACCGTTCTGCCATCTGACGCTGTGCCGCTCCTGGATGCATGGAAAGCCGAATTCCCCGAAGTGAAGTTGAGTTGCATCGGGAAAATCACCGCTGAACACGGCTTGCGCATACGCGACCGCCGGGGAACGCGCCCATTCGAGGAACATGGTTACATTCATTTCGAATAGCGAAGCCGACACTGTGGCGCTGGGACTCGAGTGGGGAAAGACTGCCGGCCCCGGCTGGGTGTTCGGGCTGATCGGCCCGTTGGGTGCCGGCAAAACACGCCTTGTCCGAGGAATAGCGCAAGGATTGGGTGTAAAATCACGCGTTCGTTCCCCGACGTTCACCCTGGTCCACGAGTACACTGGCGGCAGATGGCCCCTTTTTCACATAGACCTTTACCGCGTTGAAACCATCGACCAATTTGAAACTGCGGGGCTGGGCCAATACATGTTCTCACTCGAAGGCATAACAGTGATCGAATGGTTCGACCATTGGCCGACCAGCGAAAGCGGATTGATTCCGACTAGCCCCGGACATCGCCTTCGACGTGCGATCATCGAGGTCCTGCATGAAAACGTACGGCGCATAACCTATGAAGATTCTTGCACTTGAGTTCTCGTCCCGAATGCGAAGCGTCGCCGCGGTCAAGGCCGGACCGGGCGAGCAACCTGCTGCAGTAGCAACTGGTTCAGATCTCGGCAGCAGGGGAACCAGGGCATTTCAACTCATAACAACGGTGTTGAAAGAGGCAGCTTGGGAACGCGATGACGTGGATACAATCGCCGTCGGCCTCGGCCCCGGAAGCTACCACGGCGTCCGTGTCGCAATAGCAATCGCCCAAGGCTGGTCGGTCGCCAAACACCTGAGGCTGATTGGAGTCAGCAGTGCCGATGCGCTGGCGGCGATGCTTGTCTTGAAGGGACAACAGGCGCCTTTCATCGTGGTTATCGACGCGCAGCGCGGCGAGTTTTATCGCGCAGACTACACGGTCGAGTCCGGCGTTGCTCGAGAAGTCTGCGCTCTGCGCTTGGCCAAAACCGCCGAAATCCACGACTGTTTGAACAGCGGAAAAAACGTGTTCGGACCCGACTCTGCCGATCGCCTACCCGGCATCCGCGAAGCATTCCCAACAGCAGCGACCGTCGGCTTCCTCGCTGCCAGGATGCCCACTGAAACCTCGGGTGCATCTCTCGAGCCGATTTACCTGCGCGAACCGGCTTTCGTCAAAGCACCCCCACCACGATTCGCATAAACATTTTCAAATAACACCAACGGCAGCAGCTACCCGTTCAAAGCACTGCATGATTGGTCGCTCTGCAAAGAAACCTCGCCAAACTGTGATGCGCGGGATTACCTCGTGGCGAGAAGAAAAAGTATCGCGGGAACAAGGGACCACAGCGTGACCAAGCCGACAAAGTGAAAAACTGTTTTGGGTCTTTTCATGGCAAAACTCTTTGTGTTGAGCAATTTTGTCTCGACCATACCCGCACACGAACAACCGCAACATTGCAGAAAACGTGACACATGCAAGTAAAAATTATTAACAACCGTCTGTTCAGTCTGTCCCATATCAGGACAATATGGCAGGAGTCGGCTTAGTGACGACAAAAGGCTTGACAGGACCGTGGCGCAGTTCGGAATCGGCAAATGGCCAAACCGGGAGAGTAACGTGAATTATTGGCTGCGACTTGCACTCAGACCTCAGGACAACCTCGCTTGTTGGCGGGATACATTCGCAACTTCGGCGTCAGAATTATTGTCCAAGCGAAGCCTTGACCGGTGCCCCGATCCGTCTGGCTCAATCCGGTCAGCGGCATCGAGTCGGGCCAAATATCGTGTCAATATCGTGCCTGTCCCTCTATTTGCACCGCCGACCGCCCAAACATCGTGTCTGTCCCCATATCTGGGCGTTGCGGTTGGCCTCGACCGTCCGACCGCGGCTTGGTCAGGTCCACCAAGTCAACAGTCCGGCCACCCAAATTGCGTGTCTGTCCCCAAATTTGGCTCCCCGCAAAATCGAGTCTGTCCCCATATGTGGGTGCTGAACACATCCCGGTTTTGGGGTTTGCTGAGCCATTTGTGCTGGCTGTGAGCCTTGCTGGCCCGACGACAGTCGGGCTTTGAGCAAAACTTCTGATGCCACCAGTTCCGGAGCTCAGGTACGAACAACTCCTTGCAGTGCAAACATCGGCAACGATTTGGTCTTCGCACAGCGCATTGTGAACAAGATGAAGAACAATTGGTAGCAGGCAGAACTGATTGGCTGGAGAACGGGAACCAAAACCGTCGGGAACAAGACAACAAAAGTTCGAGACGAACTCTTTCTTAACAAGATCAGGAGCGAACAACCCGGGCATTTTTAAACCGTGATTTTCAGGCCAATTTCCCAGCGTGCTTCACAAACGTCCAACGTCCAACGCTCAACTCTCAACTTTCAATGGGGTGACCGAAAGGGCGCTTGGGCACCCAGATATGGGGACAGACACGAAATTTGGACAACCGGACTTTTAACCCGGTGGACCTGACCAGGCGCCGGTCTGGCGGTCCAGGCCGCCTGCGGCGCCCAGATATGGGGACAGACACGATGTCCGATATGCTGATCAGGAACGTTCAACGTGAAACGTTCAACTCGCAACCTTCAATGGGGTGCCCGAAAGGGCGCATGGTGGGCGGGATATGGGGACAGACACGAAATTTGGACAACCGGACTTTTAACCCGGTGGACCTGCCTCAGCGCCGGTCGGGTGGTCATAGTCGGCTGTGGTGGCCAGATGTGGGGACAGACACGAAATTTAAGCAAGCGGACTTTTGGGCCGGTGGACCTGACCAAGCGCCGGCCGGGCGGTCGAGGCGGGCTCGGCGCCCAGATATGGGGACAGACACGATGTCCGATATACCGATCAGGAACGTTCAACGTGAAATGTTCAACTCTCAACTTTCAACGGGGTGACCGAAAGGGCGCATGGTGGCCGGAATATGGGGACAGACACAGAATTTGGAGGAGCGGACCTGACAATGCGCCGGTGGGTCGGTCGAGGCTGGATGTGGAGCCCAGATATGGGGACAGACACGATGTCCGATATACCGATCAGGAACGTTCAACGTGAAACGTTCAACTCTCAACTTTTAACGGGGTGACCGAAAGGGCGCATGGTGGCCGGGATATGGGGACAGACACGGAATTTGGGCGACCGGACTCTTGACCCGGTGGACCTGCCTCAGCGCCGGTCGGGTGGTCATAGTCGGCTGTGGTGGCCAGATGTGGGGACAGACACGAAATTTAAGCAAGCGGACTTTTGGGCCGGTGGACCTGACCAGGCACGGGTTGGGCGGTCCAAGCCGGCCGCGGCGCCCAGATATGGGGACAGACACGATGTCCGATATACCGATCAGGAACGTTCAACGTGAAACGTTCAACTCTCAACTTTCAACGGAGTGCCCGAAAGGGCGCATGGTGGTCGGGATATGGGGACAGACACGATGTCCGATATGGCGATCAGGAACGTTCAACGTGAAACGTTCAACTCTCAACTTTCAATGCGGTGACCGAAAGGGCGCATGGTGGGGCGGGATATGGGGACAGACACGGAATTTGGGCGACCGGACTCTTGACCCAGCGGACCTGACCAGGCGCGGGTTGGGCGGTCCAAGCCGGCCGCGGCGCCCAGATATGGGGACAGACACGATGTCCGATATACCGATCATGAACGTTCAACGTGAAACGTTCAACTCTCAACTTTCAACGGGGTGACCGAAAGGGCGCATGGTGGCCGAGATATGGGGACAGACACGCAATTTGGACAACCGGACTATTGCCCCGCCGGAGCTACCCAAGCGCCGGTCGTACGGTCGAGGCCGGCTGCGGAACCCAGATATGGGGACAGACACGATGTCCGATATGCCGGTCAGGAACGTTCAACGTGAAACGTTCAACTCGCAACCTTCAATGGGGTGCCCGAAAGGGCGCATGGTGGGCGGGATATGGGGACAGACACGAAATTTGGACAACCGGACTTTTAACCCGGTGGACCTGACCCAGCGCCGGCCGGGCGGTCGAGGCGGGCTCGGCGCCCAGATATGGGGACAGACACGATGTCCGATATACCGATCAGGAACGTTCAACGTGAAATGTTCAACTCTCAACTTTCAACGGGGTGACCGAAAGGGCGCATGGTGGCCGCGATATGGGGACAGACACGGAATTTGGGCGACCGGACTCTTGACCCGGTGGACCTGCCTCAGCGCCGGTCGGGTGGTCATAGTCGGCTGTGGTGGCCAGATGTGGGGACAGACACGAAATTTAAGCAAGCGGACTTTTGGGCCGGTGGACCTGACCAAGCGCCGGCCGGGCGGTCGAGGCGGGCTCGGCGCCCAGATATGGGGACAGGCACGATGTCCGATATACCGATCAGGAACGTTCAACGTGAAACGTTCAACTCTCAACTTTTAACGGGGTGACCGAAAGGGCACATGGTGGCCGGGATATGGGGACAGACACGATGTCCGATATGGCGATCAGGAACGTTCAACGTGAAATGTTCAACGCTCAACTTTCAACGGGGTGACCGAAAGGGCGCATGGTGGTCGGGATATGGGGACAGACACAAAATTTGGAGGAGCGGACCTGACAATGCGCCGGTGGGTCGGTCGAGGCTGGATGTGGAGCCCAGATATGGGGACAGACACGATGTCCGATATGGCGATCAGGAACGTTCAACGTGAAACGTTCAACTCTCAACTTTCAACGGGGTGACCGAAAGGGCGCATGGTGGGCGGGATATGGGGACAGACACGGAGTTACGGTGATACGTATCACTGGGCTTTTCATGACGGTACTGTGGAGTCGGTATGTGCAGTGCCTGTATTTTTTTGAGGAGGCGTGAGCCGGGGGGCAGGGGACGAAGTCGCGGCAAACATTTGCCAGCCCGGCGTGGCAGAAATTTCAGGTCAACGGGTGCAGGCGCCGCGTCTTTGCGCGTCAGGGAACTTTGGTTCCGCCTACGCCGGGCTGGGGAATATGTGAGCTAACGCTGCTTTCGCCTGAAGTCGTTCATCAGTTTTAGGATGCTTTCGCGGATTTCGAACAATTCCGTGCGGGCACTGGAGATCAGTTTTTCCGCCAAGACTTTCCGGTTTACGAGGTTCTCGAGGCCGGACTGTGACCTGTGCAGGTGGTCCAGCGCCCGCTTGAGATACGCGACTGTGAATGCAGGAGGTGGGGTGTAACGTCCTTGGGCGATGGTATCGAGTGCGCCTGCCAGTTTTACAGCGGTCATTTGGAACTCGAACAGGAACTGATCAAGGTCCTTGTCTTTTGTTCTGTCGAGTCCCATCTGCTCTATTTTGTCGGAGAATCTGGCTGCGCTTTGGTAACACCGATGCTGGAGCGGGTGGCGAATATGGCCATCATTGGTGCGAATCCAGTCGATGCCTTGCCGGGCCGGGTCTGGTTCTGGTTCGGGCTCGTTTAATGTCTCCTCGTAGATTTCGTCAATCTCATCTGGCAGATCGTCTGAGGGCTCGGTGTCCCAGCCCATTTCCTCGTCGATCATTTCCTGGGCATCGTCTGAAAAGCCGTATTTATCGAGCAACTCAGCATACTTTTCGGAACGGGCGTCGCACTCTTTCATGAAGCTCTCGTAATCGAACTCGTCCCAGTCCTCGTCGTCGGGCTTTCGTTTTAGTTTGTGCTGATCCACCGCCTCTGTGAGTTTTGCCATGAACTCTTGTATGGCGGTGGCAGTCTGTTTGGCGCGTTCGGCTTCGTCCTCGGGTGTCATTCTCCATTCCGGCTGTGAAATGTTGAGTTGATAATCGCTGCTTTCGATCACGACTCGACCGTTTTTTTCGCTGAACCATTCAAGGTACAGGCTATTGCCCATATGCTCGGGTGGTTTTTCACTGCGGTTGGCCATCATGTATGCTTCATCGACCGGCACGTCGAAAACGCGCACTTTCCGGGAAGCGGTCATATCGCCGACAACGCCGTGCTGGACCGGTTCAAGTGCATCGCAAGGATGATGCAGGATGCGCGGGTTCGGGTTAACGAATGTCAGCAGACACCCTGCGAGGTCCGGCCATGGGTTGCCATTAAGTTCGAGAACCATCGGATCCGCCCTGCCTTCGAGCCAGATTTTTCCCCGGACGATTCCCTTGACGCGGTTGTCAATCTCGCCGCGCACCACACTGTCTGAAATTCTGAATGCCATCTTGCACCTCCTTGTGTTTGCCTAATCTGTTTTGTCACCAAGCATCACCATAATGCTGCATATTTTCCATTCAGATTATGATTGCAGTCAACTTCTCAACAAGGGTTGGCTGACAATGCAGATGCGTGACGAGCCGTGGGACGCAGCCTGTGGTCCCGGAAACCTCACCGGAGCCAGTACGCCTGCACTTCTGGCATTTGCCATGTATGTTGCCGTGCATTTCAAGCCGGAGCTCGGTTTGTTGGAGTACGATATTGGAGAATCTGCGCAAGAATCGAAGATGAGCGGGCCGTTCGAGACCTTTGCCGTCAAACCGTTCATCCCTCGACGCCACCATAATATCCCCAGCGGGGGGGCGAAGTCGACCCGTTCAGCATGGCGTGACACGGGGCTGATATTGAAACGAGCTTCTTCATCCCACGGCGATCATTTGGTTGCGGCTGCGCCGCGATGAGGGGGTTGCCCTGTTTTCGCAGCAGCGCGTCTCGGGTCGCTGTCGGTGAGTTTTGGTGCGGGCCGATGGGTTGCGTATTCCAATTGGCAGGGGCAGCGTTGTATGGTATCGGAGTTGAGCGGCCAAACAGAGGCACAGGATGAAGACAACGATCAAATGCGGCCACATTGATGTAGCGGTGGAACTGACGGACTTGACAATGCAAGATTGCTTGGGGTGGCGCGGCGGAGCTGATTTTTGTTGTGTCGCATCGTTTTTTGATTCTGGAGAGGAATGACAAGTAATGAATTCGACCAAAACACTGCGTGTTTCGTGTGCCCAACTTCACTGGGCAAGGTCACTCGATCGCAATCTGGATCAAACGATTCGGTACATCAGGCTGGCGGCAGACGAGGGCAGCCGGGTGGTCCTTTTCCCTGAAGCAAACCTGACCGGGTACTATTTTCCCGACGTTACAAGAATTCCTCCGGAATCAGTTGATCGGGCGCTTGAGTCGGTCTGCAAGGCCGCGGCAGCAAACAACATTTGGGTCATTGTGGGCACGCTGAAGAAGACGTCCGACCGTTGCTTGAATCTTGCGCATGTGATCTCCCCGAATGGCACCATAGCTTACGAATACGCAAAAGTGCACATGGCAGGCCGCGACGAACGCAAGTACTGTCGCGGCGGTAACAAACTTGCATTGTTTGAGATCGATGGTGTGATGTGCACTCTTGCCATTTGCCGGGACGGTCGGCATCCCGAGTTGTACCGGCTGCCTGCGATGGCCGGCGCCAGGGTACTTTTCCATCCATCGTGCAGTTCCGATGAGATCGAGGCTGTTGTGTGGAAGAGGGTTTCTGGTCGGGCGCAGCAGCCGGTCGGGCCAAACTCGCGAATTTTCCATTGCGTGGCCAATACTGTGGGTCAATCTCCCGACGGCAAGCAGACATCGAGCGGGCAATCGTTCATACGAGATGTGAACGGCTTGCCGTTGGCCGAGGCTGGTTGGTATCAGGAAGAAATGATTACCGCGGTTCTGGACATCGAGCGGGCAGATCGTTTTTATGCGCTCGAGAGCATGCGAAACCCGCCGTTTCTGCGTGCCTATTGGAAAAAAATGGTCGAGGAAGTTCGCGCCATGGCTGACCAGAAACCACAGTGAGAAAGCCAACTGTTCACCTTGAAAACGCAAAGAATATTCGGCTGTGTGGTTCTGCCAATCTGTTTGGCCGTTCTGGCCAACTGGACCGATGCTGAGGCTGCGGTTGCCATCGGGTCACGGCGGGAATTGTTCGTTGACGATCTGTTGATCGAGCGGATGGCAGGCGCGGCATTGCGGCTGCATCGACCGGTCGAAGCAGGAGTTGCGATCCGATTCGATCTGCCGTGGGAAGGGCCGTTTTGCGGTTATCCGACAGTGATCGTGGATCAGGGGCGGTATCGGCTGTATTATCGAGGGCTGCCGACGGCGGGGAAAGACGGTTCAAACGCTGAGGTGACATGTTTGGCGGAGAGTTCGGATGGTATTCACTGGGGAAAGCCGTGCCTTGGGCTTTTCGAAGTCAATGGTTCAAAGAGCAACAACGTCGTGCTCGCGCATCAGCCGCCTTTCTCACACAATTTCGCGCCGTTTGTTGATACGCGGCCCGGCGTGTCGCATTCCGAGCGTTACAAGGCGCTTGCCGGCACGGTTGAATCGGGGCTCTGGGGATTTGCTTCGGAGGACGGAATCCGCTGGCGCCGGTTCAGGGACAAACCACTGTTGACCAAAGGCGCGTTCGATTCGCAAAACGTGGCTTTCTGGTCGCAATCCGAACACTGCTATGTGGCATACTTCCGCACTTGGACCGGTGGCGGGTTTGCCGGGTACCGAACGATCAGTCGCGCTACTTCGCCCGATTTCGTCTCGTGGTCGGAGCCGGTCGAAATGAAATTCGGTGACACACCTCTCGAACATCTTTATACGAGCCAAACCCATCCCTACTTTCGAGCGCCGCACATTTACGTGGCTACCCCGATGCGATTTGTGCCGGGCCGAAAAGTGCTTACTGACGAACAGGCAAAAATGCTCGGTGTGAATCCCGGGTACGCCGGCGACACCGCGGACACTGTGTTCATGGCGACGCGTGGTGGCGAGAGGTTTGTCCGGTTGTTCTTGGAATCTTTCATTCGTCCTGGCTCGGACCTTGGGAACTGGGTGTCGCGCGCCGGGATGGCAGCGTTGGGCATTGTGCCCACCGGTCCGGCTGAAATGTCCATTTACAAACAGGCCGGCTACGCGCAACCCACCAGCAGGCTGATTCGATACATACTGCGGACCGACGGGTTTATTTCCGTGAACGCCCCGTTTTCAGGCGGCGAGATGGTGACCCGACCGCTCGTTTTTGCCGGACGGAAGTTGTCGATCAACTTTGCGACCGGTGCTGCAGGGGAAGTGCGCGTCGAAGTTCAGGACGCAAACGGTCGTGCGCTCGAAGGTTTTGGGCTTGCGGACGCGGTGGAACAAATCGGCGATGATATTGACCGAATCGTGACATGGAAAAAGGGGGCGGATGTTGGCTCGCTTGCAGGGCGGGAAGTGCGGCTCAGGTTTGTGATGCGCGACGCCGACCTGTACTCGCTGCAGTTCGTAGAATAGAAACAGCGAGGGTTCTGCTGAATCTTGAGGGCGCGTTGTTGGCCGATGCTGGGACTGAAACTTGGATGACTTAATTTGTCTGCGAAAGGGGTGCCTTCCGCAGAATCATGGATACGCAGCCAGCCCAAGCGGTCCGGTCGGGAATGGGAGAGCGACGAAAGTAACGATAAAGGTGGTGGCGGAGGTAGTGACGAAGGTGCCGATGGAGGCGATGCGCCCGGTCTGCCTTGCCTGTCTGAGTCGGCGGTTTGCTAGTTCATTCGCACCTGATACAACTTGAGTGGCGCGGTGATGTCGGGATCGGTGAATGAAAGCTCTTCGCCGGTCCCGCTCAACACTGGCCCGGGCAGCCAGGGACCGAGGACGTTCAGCGATGTGAAGACCTGGTATGTTTTCTCCGTGCAGCTTGGCCAGCGCAGCGTTAGACCCTCTGCGGTGAGTGCGATGGAGGGAATCGGCCTGAGCAACGCGTCCAACGCCACGGGATCGATGCGTTCGGATTGCGAGACGGCCAAGCTTCCGTGTTCAAGGTAATGGAGGTTGAGGAAAGAAATGCGAACGGACTTGCCAGCCCATTCGCTAACCACTTCGATGTGACCGCAGTTGACGCTTTCGCCGCACACGGGGCAAGGGGCGATGCAGTCGGTCTCGTACAGAAGGCGGTAACGGCCGCTCTGGTTCCGTCCAACGGGCAGTGCCTGGACCTTTTGATACAATTGCCTTGCGATCGTAATCCCATCAAGAACACCGTCGCTGTCGGTGTCAGGGCGATCAGGCCGTGTACCGAAATATGTTTCCTCACCGTCAAGCAACCCATCACTGTCTGAGTCTCCCTTCCAAGTAACAAGGTGGGAGGAACCATCCCCGTGAAGTGCGATGTCCAAGAGACAAGGGTTGAGCCGGCTGCCGGGTGAAGAGGCGAAACTCCCGTGGTCAAGGAAATGGAGAGCGAGATAAGTAATCCGAACCTTCAGTTGTTCGGGCGGGTTGATGATGTCGAGCCAACCCATGTTGACGTTGGTGCCGCAGACATCGCAGGTGACGATCCCGCGCAACGGGTTTTCGACGGCAAAACAGGTTTGGTTCGGTGTGCGACTGAGAGCCTGGATTTCACTGAACATCTTGCGCGCGAGCCAGAACCCGTCGGGAACACCGTCGTCGTCGCTGTCGGGCCTGCTTTTGTCGAATCCCAAGCGCGGCTCCTCGAAGTCCGTGAGTCCGTCTTGATCGGCGTCGCCGGACGTTGGGAGCAAGTGTGATGGGCCTTTTGAGTGCAGGGCGTTGATGAGCAGTATAACCTCGAGGCGGCCGGTTCCGTGGACATCGCCGGCGAATGAGAAACTGCCGTGGTGCAGGTAATGCAAGCTAATATATGGGACTTTCGCATAGAGGCCTGCCGCGGTATTGCAGACAGTGAGGTGGCCCATGTTGACGGTGTCACCGCAGATTTCGCATTGTTCGAGGCCGCGCAGCTTGAAGTCGAGTCGGTACACGGCAGGGGTTGGTACGGTGGGCAAGGCCTCGATTTCATCGGCTGTTGCGCGGGCAAGATCGGCTCCGTCAGGCACTTGGTTTTTGTCATGGTCAGTGCAACGCGGGTCCGTGCCAATGTCCACTTCCTCCTGGTCAGACAAAAGGTCGCTGTCGATGTCCGACTGGACTTCGAGCCAGTGGCCGTCGAGCTGACCACTCAGCAGGCCTTGCAGGCGCAATGGTTCGACGCGGCCTTTGCCGCCCATTAGCTGGCCGCCTTCCCATGATGGTCCACAATGTTCGAGGTAATGCAGAGCCATCGAGGGGATGGACATTTTGGCGTGAGTGACCGGGTTGATCACGTCCCAGATGTTCATTGCGACCTGTTCGCCGCAGCGAGGACAGGTTTCGATTCCCTTCATTGGATGCTCGACGATGAACGGCGTGTCTTTCGGGCCGGTTTCGGGGCTGACAGCTCGAGGGAGCTGTTCCAGAGCAGCGCGGAAAGCGCGCATCGTTTCCGCGCCGTCAATGACGAGGTTATCATTCGAATCGGTCTTGTTCGGGTTGGTGCCAAGGAATGGCTCTTCCCAATCACGCAGCCCGTCATTGTCGGAGTCATACGCTTCAGGTTCCGATATGAAATGCCTGCGGCCATCGCTTGTCAGGACAGTCCGGAGAAGCGGGGGATTGACGCGACCGGAGTGGACTGTGCCATCGAACTGAAAACTGCCGTGTTCGAGGTAATGAAGTCCGATGTACGGGATGTGGATTATCTGGTTTTCGAGGGGGTTAACGATCGTTATGAAGCCCATGTTGGCTGTTTCGCCGCAGACCTTGCAGGTCTCGAGTCCGAAAGCCATGTTGTGAATTGCATAAGGCTCGGTGTTGGATGCCACGGTGGGCAGGAACGCAATCATGTCAGCGAGCTCGAAGGCGAGGTCGGTGCCATCTGGCACTGCGTTTTGATTCTGGTCTGGTTGGGCTGGGTTGGTGCCAAGAACGATTTCCTCCTCGGCGGTGAGCAAATCCCTGTCGGGATCGACCTCCGGTCCGAGTTGAAGCCAGTGAGGGTCGGTGGGGGGCATGGAGGAGCTGCCGTGGAGCACTGTTTGCGGAAGCGCCAACGCGGCTGCCACCGACGTCGCAAACGCGAGTGATCTCTTGACGTACCGGGATGAGATTGGTCTTGGAGGCCGGATGCAGACGTCGGGTTTTCCACTGAACAATTGTCTGCAGCGGCGATAAACGCGCCGGTATTCGGGCAGTAACTTCGGGGTGACTTTGCAACCATCACAGGCCCAGTGAAACAGAATACTCTGGTCGGCGCGACACAGCGAATTCGGCGCGTAACCGCGGCTGATGTAGCTCTCGATGCAGCAAGTCGGATAGCCAAACATGCGCCCCTCAAACCGCATGTCGTCCGGCGTGCGCTCGAGGGTTTTGTCGTGAAACCTTGCAGCGTATTCGGAAAGAACCTCGCCCGAGCGAGCGAAAATGATCTCAGGAATGCGTTCGCCCGATCGCGTCCACCGATGGATCACGCGTGTCTTGAGTCCGGATGTTTGGAGGACGCGCTGATGGTCGGGGTTGGAGCAGTTTTCAATGCGGCTCATTGGTTTGAGCCCTGCACATGTGAGCAGAGCGAGGTAGGCCGGTTCAAATCCAAGCCGCACCAGTTCAGAGGGCGTTTGCATGGTGTTCCTTTTCATTGTTGGCAGTCAGTCACAGTTCCGGTTGGGATTCAATGTCCATCTCGAGCTGCATCAACATGCCCTACCATTCACGCAGGCGGTAAAAGGCTTGCGGAACGCGATTTGGTCCCTCGGGATCATCGAAAGTGAGATCGAGAGTCATCGGGCTGATGGCTTTCCACGGGCCAAGGACGGAAGTTGCTTTCTCGAGTTGCCGGAGTTTTCCTGTGGTTTTCCAGTGCAAGCGGATGGCGCCATCCGCAAGCAACTCCATTCCTGTGCAGCGGGCGACACCCGCAGACAAAGCAGTCGCGTCGCTGACAATGAAAACCGCGTCCAATCCGAAATCGGCCAGTTCTTCAAGTGGCTGGAAGTTCCGGAGGAGGTCGTAATTCCGATAAACAATCTCGCCGCGGTCGCTCAAAAGATCCCCATGGCGGATTATCCCCAATGAATCGTCTTGGAAAGTTTCCTCGAGAGAAAACCAGATTTCGCCGCTGGGCCAGACGTGGACTGCATCGAGCCCGAAATCCGTGGGGATTGGCGGCGGACGGAACCTTGCGAGGAGCTGCTCGTGGGTTTTGACTATCGACCCTTTGCTCGAAAGCAGGTCTCCACGTTTGATCGTCATCCCCAGGCTCTCCGAAAAGAACTCATTCTTGACGGAGAAATAAATCTCGCCCGAATCGAGAACCTGCAATGCATCAAGGCCGGGGTCAACAATTGGTGGCATTGGCCGAAACGGTGCGATTAGCTCGGAGTATGCAGCAATCACCCTGCTGCGATCGGAAAGCACATCGCCATGGTTTATGAATCCGAGTGTTTCACTGAATGCATCTTCTTCGATCGAGAAAGCGACTTCGCCTCCGGGCAAAATGTCCACGCAGTCCAGTCCAAGGTCCGGAGGATCAGGAGATGGCATTAGCCCAAGGCGTCCTCTGAGATAGGTGTTGAGCAGGATCAGCCGGCCAGTGTCAGAAACAAGATCGCCTCCGCGGACGTATTCCGCTGGGGCAGGCTGAACGCCCGGCGTAAAACCATGCGAGGTCGAAAACCAAACCTCACGAATGGGAGCGGCAACAAACGTCATTCTGAAAAACTGCATTGGGTTGCCGTCGGCTTGATCCAGGGCAATTTCGATCAGGGGCCAGCCGCGTGTCACGTGCGACGGATTGTTTGTAAATGAACAGTGCTTGGTTGTGGAGCCGTCGTGAACCTCAACTTCGAGGCTCATGGTCTGAATCAGGGCTACTTCACCGCCCACTCGATATGTACCGGTGCCGCTGATTTTGTAGTACAACCCCGGCGCTGTACCGGCATGGAAAGATATGTCTTCGATCGCGTACGTTGAGAACAGAGGGTTTTCCTCGACAAGCCTCAATGAGAATGTCCCGTCCATCGGCAACAAATACGTCGGTCGTCCACACATCATGCAGTCATCGATGAATTGCGCGCCTGGCAGCAGCCGATATTGCCATGCAGGCGCGGCAGGCGTTTCCCACGGCAAAGCAGATGTTCGGGTCGATTCGAGGTTGACGGATGGCGAACTGTTGTGAGCGCTGAACTTCCGGCCCGTCTGCGCTTTTGCGCTCGAAACCCCGAACAACAGTAAAACGGCTGCCAGGAGCGCCTGTGTGCCAAACAAACGGATTCTGTATGTGATCATTGGAATGCTAATGTGTACCATATTCGAGAATCTGCCCAGCAATCGCAAATTAACGGATCGTTCAACAATTTTGCCTTCAAACTGTTCGACTGGTAATCCCAACCTCATCTTCCCCTGGGACGACGAAGTCACCGGTTCCGGGCGGCGCGACACAACAGTAACCCTGCAACCGGAGCAGTTGGCACGAGCCAAGCATTCGGTCGCCCCTGCTCCGCGCTGCGAGCTTCGCGTCATGACGTCCGGCCTTAGACCAGCCTCGAATACCATATTGACCAGTCCATCGTTCAACAAGCTGAAATTTGGCCGGAATATGCAAACGGAGCCGACCCGGCAACCTCGCAGGGCCGAAAGCATGGGTGTATTCTCAAATATCGTGTCTGTCCCTCTATTTGCCTCGGTCGCCCCCGGCGGAGATCAGCCGGGCCAAATATCGTGTCTGTCCCTCTATTTGCGCCGCCGGCACGAAACAGCCCCCAACCGCACCAAACAACCATCGGAAAGTTCAGGAATGCCGCCAAAATGCCGCCTCAGCCCCGGTCAGCGCCCCTTAAACCCCGGATTTATCCCCAATCACCACACTGCCAAGACGATCAACGACATTACACAACAACAATCTCCCATCGCCGAACTCCATCGCCACTCTTTCGGCCTGCTCAATCTCTGATTCCTGGAAATCTCCCTACCCCCTTGCTCCGACCTCGTGCTTTTCCCCTTACTCGATCGCGTTCACTTTGAGGTCGCGCAACGCATAGACCTCCCCCAACAACATACCAGGGATCCGCCTCGCCCCGTTCTTCCGCTTCAACCCAAACTTGTTCCGATACCTCACAAACACCTCCTCAACAAACTCCCTCGACCCCAACGCCACCCCGTCGGTTA
>Ga0315298_1003557_pt1 | contig 24619 bp, 22 predicted proteins | sample WHS_1_MG_FD_203077 | JGI IMG/M metagenome (GOLD analysis project Ga0315298, IMG submission 203077) | Extremophilic microbial mat communities from Washburn Hot Springs, YNP, Wyoming, USA - WHS_1_MG | ecosystem: Environmental > Aquatic > Thermal springs > Hot (42-90C) | place: USA: Wyoming...
GGATGAGACTCAACCCAGTGATTATGTCTCCGCCTTTATTCCAAGCAGCTTCTCGGAGAGCTATATGTTCTCCACAACCCACTCCGGCACATGGAAGTGCGATGGCCGGCTTTTTGTGCATGTATACTCCATGGGTAAAAATGCATTCAACTTGGGCACTGTCTCGGCAGCCAGCTCGTGCCGGTTTGTGGGCAACTTAGACATCAGCGGTTCAGCTACAACTAACGGGGGTTTCTACGTCGGCGGCGCGCCCAATGCGCCTGTCTGGAAAGTGTATGCCGACTGCATCCTCAGCAGCTATTCCGACACCCTAGTTAACGCAGTCAGGTCCAGCCTGGTGTGTGAAAAGATAGTCGCCCATAACGTCACTTACGGCACGTACTCCGGCGCAGTTTCCCTAACGGACGGCCAAGCCTACATCGGCGAGCTAGAAGTGCGTAGCGCTAAGATTTCAATCAACAACATGGGGGGCATCGTCTACGCAGGTCATGCCCGGATTGCCGATGGCGGCCTGTACATTCACTTTGGTGGGGGGCATAGTGGCCGTACCGTCGTTGGGTATATGGATACGTCCGATACGCTGACTTGGAGTGACCGCATAAGTCTTGTGATTGGCGGCCCCATTAGCCGCTGGCGCTTTCAAGACGGCGCCCTGGGGGTGGCCGACAAGGTCAGTGGCCGTGGTGGGAGCGGGTATGGGCTTCGCATAGACCCCACTAGTCCTCGCGTGCCCTTCAGCCTGCCGCTGGTATTCACCGTGGGGCAGGGCTGCAGCGTTACGGTATCTTGCTACGCCTACTACAGTGGTTCTCAAGGCGCGCCTGTGGTCTGGTGGGAGCTGTGCGATGGCCAGGGCTGCACGGTGGACCAGAAACCTATCACTCTTCCAAACGGGACGGGCTGGAGCAACGCACAGAAACTCAGCGTGACCTTCACAGGCACTACAGCACAGGCTGGAGTAATGATAGCCTGGCTTCATGTCTGCGATAACAGCGGTGGCGATGCTGTCTGTTACTTTGATGACTTTGAGCTGTCCATCGGTGCTGGTGACCAGAATACCATGGGTCTCGAAGTGCATGGCACCGAACTCATTCTCCAGCAGGCGCAGGCCGCCGGAGGTAGTGGCATAGCGTTTCCAATAGGGCTGTGAGGTGAACCCCGATGATAGGCGAAGATTACAAGGCTGGCGTGAGCTACAAGTTTCGGGTGCCGTTGCGGGATGCCACCGGCGCTCTGCAGAGTGGCAAGAGTCCCAGTCTAGCCGTCTATCGCCCCGACGACACGCCTGACCCAGGCCCCCCAACAGTCACCGAGATTGGAAGCTCCGGCATTTATGGGTTTACCTATACGCCCTCTGCCCAGGGCTGTTACACCTTCGCAGTCACCGCAACGGACTGCCTTCCGGTGGTGTGGAATATTCAGGTGAGAGGGCAAAGTCGTGATGACCTTGCTCCAGCCGCGACCGCCCTGAGCAATACCGTCTGGACGGACGCGCGGGCGGCCCGTCTGGACAATCTCGACGCCACCGTTTCTTCGCGTGCCCCTGCTGGGGAGTATGATACGCAGATGGCCCGGCTAGACGTCTCTGTTAGTAGCAGGGCTGCTCCCGGGGACGCAATGGCGCTTACAACTGATGAGCGCACGAGCCTCATCAGTGGTATCTGGAGCGCCGCTAACAGAACTCTGACAAGCTTCGGTAGCCTAGTGGAGGATATTGCTAATGCGGTGTGGTCGGCCACCTCTAGGACTTTGTCCAGCTTTGGGACGTTGGTAGCGGACACTGCGGCGGCTGTCTGGCAATACGCTACTCGTGTGGTCACCGGCGGCAACGTTGACTACGCAGCGGCTCTCAGCTCAGACTACGATGCGGCGAAGACTGCTGCCAGCAGCACAGTATGGACAGAAGAGCGTGCACAGAAACTTGACCGCCTCGACGTAGCAGTAAGCAGCAGGGCGCCCGCCGGAGAATATGACGTCCCGATGGCACGGCTCGATGTTGCGGTCAGCAGTAGGGCAGCCCCCGGCGATCCGATGAGTCTCACCCCGGCCGAGCGGGCTACCCTGGCGGATGCCGTACTAGACGAGGACGTGCAGGGGGCGCCGGCAACCGCTAACAACCTCCGCGCCGCCGCCAAGGCCGCCTGGGCTCAAGGCTTTGGCAAGTGGTCCCTCAGCGGCACCACCCTGACGCTCTTCGGCCCCGACGGCGTCACCCCCGTGCGCGTCTTTCTCCTCGACGACCCCGATAGCCCAAGGGAGCGGGTGCCGGCATGACCACGGTCGTCATTCAAGGACTGACAAGCCGGCGGCTGATTACCCAGGGCTACCGCGCCGCGCCCAGGCCGCCAAGCCTTCGAGAGCCGACGCTGTTCATGCTCCGCCTCGACCGTGACGTCTTAGACATCCGTCACGACCGACCGACCATCACCGTCGCATACCACCGCACCCCAATCCACGCCCGATGAGACGCCCAAAGGCCACCGAGGAGGACCAGCGATGACCTACCAGGTGGAGTTCAACGACCTGCCGGTAGAGCAAGCCGTGCGGGTGAGGCAGGGAGACACCTACTGCCAGCCGTACGAGATTTGGCTGAACGGCCAGCCTCTAAGCCTCGTTGGGGCCACCCTGCGGCTGGCCATCCGCAGGGCGCCGGGACGAGGGAGGATGGTTGTGGAGCAGACAATCTCCCCCGACGATGCGGCAGGGGGGAAATTCACCGTGGTTGTCGCGGCAGCCCACACGGCCGAAATGCTGGGCGAGTACTACTACGAGGTTGAGGTGGAATGGCCGCAGGGGGGCGAAGTGTTCCCCGAAGGCTGCACCAAGACGATTGTGGCAGGGCCGATGGCGGTGTGCGAGGACGTGCTGCATTGAGGTGAGGGCTGTGCTGGCCGACGACCTTCAGCACGCCGCTATCTGCGAGTGGAACGGCATCATCTACGCCGTGGGCTGGCGGGAGGGGGCGGTTTGGTTCGAGTACAGCGAAGACGGAGGCACTAGCAAGGCCGAAATTCCGGGTGTGGGCCTGCGGGCACGGGTGTGCGAGGCCGACGAGCAGCAGCCCGCCATCGAGGTGCTGGTGACGGGGGAGATTGTGGTGGCCGTGGACCGCAGCGGTCGAGTGGAGACGTGGTATAGCGCCGACCAGGGTGCCACCTGGCAGCCCGCCGCTTAGCACTTTCAAGCCCCAGGCGGTTGGGACGAGACGGCGCTGAGAGGCCTTGCGTCCTCTGACCGGGCCGTGGGGACCTCTCCGCACCGGGACAGGGGCCGCCCCAGTCCTGCCAGGCTCTCCGCAGCCGGCCAGCCACTGCTGTCCCCTCTGCTGCCCTGCCGCGAGTCACGACCTTCCTACGGAGGCTACTGGCCATGGCCCTCATCCGCCCGGCCGCCGACCTGCTAGTAGACAATCCCCATGCCGACGGCCTGCTGAGCAAGCACGGTTTCGGCTACGACTGGCGTTTCGAAGCCGGCAAGGACGACCGACCGTCCCAAGCGGCGAGCCTTCAGCCCGGCTGGCTGCTCGATAACTGCGAGATTGTGCCGGTGCTGCATGCCCTCGGCCTGCGGGGCTACGCCGTCAAGGGCGATATGGACCTGACTGAGTGGAGCATCGAGGCGGGCGACTGCTGGAAACTGGCGCGGCCGGCAGGCAGGCCCAAGGCTGCGTATCTTTTCTTCTACGACGCCCGGCCGAACCGCTACGGGACGGTGATGTCGCGGCGGGAGTACGAGCCGCGGGTAGCAGTGTGGTTGTGGCGTTTCAGCCCGCCGGAGGGCCAAACCGACCCGGTCTTCGTCGAGGTGACGCTCCACGGGGACGGTCTGGGGCCGGCCTATACCATCCAGGTACCGCTTCACAACAGCCGCTACAAATATCCTCGGCTTTGGCGGCATGACGTGGGACAGGCCGAGCCGCGGCTGGTTGACGAGCTCGGCCGCTACGACGCTGCGCAACTGGCTCTCCGCGACGGCGCCACGCAACAGCACCTGTGGATTGAAGAGACCGACGGCGTCCTCGTCGTATCGCTGACGGGCACAGCCGAACCGTGGGTGTACAAGCCGGAGGATGGACAGGGGCCGTCACGGGGCCACGTGTCAGTGACCATCCGCGGCCACGCGGCCATGTTTAACCTCCAGCCCATTCGCTACCCATCCTTGGGCATGGCTGTGCCCTCGAGCTTTCTGACGATACCCTACTGGATGTCCCAGGCGCCTGAGTACATCGCCGTCACCGGCGGGACGGGCCTGGCCCAGGTGGCAGAAGACCCAAGCTCAGGGGGCGGGGCGACGCGGCCCGTGGTTACGCTGCTGGCTACTGAAGCCCACCGGCGGCCCCTAGTCTACATGGTCCACCAGTACCACAGGGCGGAGTTTGCGCCAGGCCAGAGCAACCCCCACTCCACCGCCGGCGACCGGAACCTGCTGCGGCTACGTTGGCGGAGGCGATGGGGAAGAGGATGGCGTTTCGAGGCGGAGCTACGCGACTTCGAAGGCGCGTATTACTGGCGCGGCAACGAAAAGGTCACCGTCAAGGCGGGCTGGCAGGAGGCGACGAGCCAGGTGATGGTGGCCTACCTCGAAGGCCCGGCCCGGCGGCGGGAGGGGCGCGAATACACCGGCCGGGCGCAGGTGTTGGTGGAAGGCCGGGACTACATCGCCGCCCGCCTGCGGGGCAAGAAGTTCATGGCTTGGCACGGCTCGCCCGTGGGCTGGAACTTCGCCGAATGGTTCAGCTACGTGCTGCGGCGGGCGGGAGTGCCACCTGCTCTGCTGGACATTCCCGACGATGGCTACGTCATCGAGGCAATGCCGGAGCGCTGGCGCAATAGGTACGAGTTCGGCCACGACGTAGGAGTAGTAACGGCCCTGGATGCCGTGGCGCGCAGCCGTGGCTGGGTCTGGGGGATCAACGCAGAGGGCAAGATTTGGGCCGGCCCACAGCCGGCCTACCGCGGCGTGCCGGATTTCGTCCTCGATGAGCAAGCCCTGGCCGACGGCGACCGGCTTCTTCGCGTCGAGGCCGAGCGGGGAACGAGCGATTTCCGCAACTACGTGGCCGTCTTTTCCTCGCGGGAAGGTATCCAGGCAGCCATTTGGCACGACGAGGCGAGCCACCGCGACCCGACCAGCGCGGCCTTCATCGGCGATGACTGGTGGGAAGTGTTGGTGGCACCGGACGAGCGTCAGCCGGAGCTGTTGGGATGGTTGCTCCTGCAGCAGCTCCGACGCTCCCGTTGCGAGCTGGCGTGGGAAACCCTCGGCAAGCCCGACCTGCAGCCAGGAATGTTCGTCGAGGTAAGAACATCGGGGCTTGGCGTGCCCGAGGGCGCCGTGTTCCAGATAGTCGAGGACGTTGGCCTGCTAGACGTCAGCCGCAGTCTCTTTCGAAGCCTGTTTCTAGCGCAGGCCATTGATGTTTGACCGGCACGCAGAGTGGCGGCCGGAGAGGACGCGATAAGCCATGCGGAGTACCAGCGTAGAAATAACACCCAGGGCAGCGGTCAGTCTCGGTTTGGCTCTAATGCTGGCGGGGTCGCTGGTGGCGGCGGCGGTGACCTGGGGCAGGATGGAAGCCCAAATTGCTACAAAGTTGGACTGCACGGTGGCGGAGCGAGACTTCGTGCGTAAGACGGACCTGTCCGAACGCCTCGACAGCATCGAGCGGCGCCTCTCACGCATCGAGGACAAGATTGACCAGCTAATCTCCCGCAAGGCCGAGGAGCGGTTAGGTAACCCTCCCTAACCCACGCGGCTACTGGCGAAAGAACTCTGTTGGGCAAGATTGCCACTAGCGTCAAATTCAACGAGAGAAGAGAGGTGACGTAGAGGATGGCACCGGAAGAGATGTTGCCTGCGGGACTGGTAGCAGCTTTCGCGGTGGCGTGCAAGTTTGTCGTGGATTTGGCGGCGAGGCTATACCTCTCTGCGATGGGCAGAGACTTGCCCGGCTGGTGCAAGCAGGCCGTGAGTGTGGCCATCGGGGTGGCCCTGACCTGGCAGGCGAAGGTTGACGTCTTCGCGGGCGTCAGCGGTGGACCGTCAGCTCTGGGCTATGTCCTGACGGGCGTAGTACTTGCCGCCGTAGCCAGCGAGGTAGCCCACCCAGTCATTGAGGCGGCAAAGACGGCCACCAAGAAGCTCGAGGGGCAGAAGTCTTAACCCCCGCGCCGAGGAGCAGGAGAAGGGACGATGGATTACGGACGGCTATGCGAGAACCGGGATGTCTGGGGCTACGACGCCGGTTTTGACGTCCGCCGGTTCCTGCAGTTCTTCAGCAGCCCACGAGTGAAGGATGTGCCGGACTTCCCGACCTGGGTACAAGAAGCGGCGAAAGAGTACGACATCAATCCTCGGATGCTCCTCGCCATCGCGCAGAAAGAACAGAGCTTCCTGACGCGGCCCGGGGGCGGGAAGGGGTGGCAGCGCGCCCTCGACTATACCATGGGCTACGGCGCCACGGACAGCGGGGACATCGCCAAGTACAAGGGCACGCGCAACCAGGTCTATTCGGCGGCGAGGGGGCTGCGGGGCTACCGCCAGCGGGGCCTGACGGCGGCGATGGTCGGCAAGCCCCTTGGGCGCAGCATGCCAGGCATCAGCGACGAGCTGACGGCACAGATAGTGCCCGAAAACGAGGCCACAGCGGCCCTGTACCTGTACACGCCGCACCGCAGTGGCGCAGTGGAGTTCGCCCACGTCTGGGCGTGGCTGGGGGAAAAGGAGGAGGCCTGGAGGAAAGCCTCGGGCGGCCCCTCTGAAACCCGGACGGCCTGGAGCGGGACGGCCGACGGCGACGGAGAGATAGCGTCGGCCCGCGGAAAAGTAGTGGCCATCGCCAAGCGGGTGGCCAGAGCACGCGAGGATGGCATCGAGGAGCTCACAATCAACGGCATCCACTTCGAGCCAAGGGAGAGCGGTTACTGCGCAGAGTTTGTGCGGGAGGTGCACGAGGCGGCCTTGGGCCTGCCCGCCCATACGTGGCCCTTCGGGGCGCCCTCAGCTCGAGAAATGGAAAAGAAGCTGAAGGCCGCCGGCAAGCAGATACCTGCGGAGCAGCGCCAGGCGGGCGATATCGTAGCCTTCAACCGACTGTGGCCGAGCAAGTGGGGCCACATCGCCATCTACGTTGGTCAGGACGCTCGAGGGCAGGATTTGGTGGCTGAGGACGGTAGCCGCGGCATCGCGATAAACCCCATCGGCACGAGAAAAACCCACATCAGCGGCTGGTACTCCGTCCTTGAGCCTCAGGCGCCTGGCTACGCCGACGGGCCGGTCAAAGTCGTATTCCTGCCCGAAAGCCGCGTCCTGGACTGCGAGGCCCAGCTCGAGGGCGGACGAGTGCGGTGTGACCTACGGCCTTTGGCCGAGAAACTCGGTTTTGAAGTGCACGACCGTATCGCGCAGCAACGCAAGGTCTACCTGCGCAAGCGGGAGCAACGCGAGACGGCCCCTTCACCAGGTGGGGCCAAGGAGGAAAGTAAATGAGCCGTCTGGAAAAGAACATTGTGGAGCACTTGCTGCCCATCGTCGAAGATCTGATCGCGAAGGCCATATTAGAGAGGCATTGGCCAGCCATTGAGGAAACGCTGCGGCAGGAATTCGGGGAGGCAGAAATCGAGGTGGCGCTGAAGGCCGGGCGCCGCGCCTGTGAGCGGCTCGTGGAGCACATGCTCTGACGGCCTAGAGGCGCGGTGGCCTGGCCGGGAGTGCAAAGCGCCCCCAACAATAACCTACATTGGTTGTTGTCGCCTGCCCTGACGGGCCGGGGATTGCTTCCCCGGCCCGTTTTTTCGTTTTGCCGCCAGCCGTGGGGCCTTTGCGAGAAATGCGCCGGCGCGCTTAAATGGCCTGGGTGATGCGCCCGAATGGCCGAGCAGATGCCTAAATCGCCCTCGGAAGGGACAGAGTGCCCGCGGGTATCGGTGGTCATTCCCCTGTACAACGAGGAAGACAACGTAGGGCCGCTATGTGAGGCGGTGCGGGAGGCCATGGAGGCGGTGGGGCAGCCGTGGGAGGCCATCCTGGTTAACGACGGCAGCAGCGACGCGACGGGGGAGCGCTTGGATGCCGAGGCCGGGCGGGATGAGCGATTGGTGGTGGTGCACCTGCGGCGGAACTTCGGCCAGACGGCGGCCATGGCCGCGGGCTTCGACCAAGCCCGCGGACAGGTCATCGTGGCCATGGACGCCGACCTGCAGAATGACCCGCGGGACGTTGGTAAATTGCTGGCCGAGATTGAGCGGGGCTATGACGTGGTGAGCGGGTGGCGGCGGAAGCGGAGGGACAAGTGGCTCACGCGGGTGCTGCCGTCGCGGGTGGCCAACTGGCTCATCTCGGCCCTGACGGGCGTGCGGCTGCATGACTACGGCTGCTCGTTGAAGGCCTACCGGCGAGAAGTGCTCAAGGACGTGCGGCTGTACGGGGAGATGCACCGGTTTCTGCCGGCCTTGTGCAGGTGGGCTGGGGCCAGCATAGCGGAGGTGGAGGTGGAACACCATCCCCGGCGCCACGGGCGCAGCAAATACGGCCTGTCGCGGACGCTGCGGGTACTGCTAGATTTGGTGGTCGTGAAATTCCTGATGAGCTATTCGACGATGCCGATAAGGGTCTTCGGGCCGCCTGGGGTGGTGAGCTTCGGAGCGGGCTTCCTACTGGCCGCCTATCTCAGCTATGAGAAGCTGGTGCACGGGGCGGCCCTGGCGAACAGGCCGGCGCTGATGCTGGCCGTGCTTCTGATGGTCGTGGGCGTGCAGTTTCTCTCCCTGGGGTTGCTCGGCGAGCTTGTGGCGCGGACCTATTACGAGTCGCAGGGCAAACCCATCTACGCCGTGAAAAGGGTGGTGCGGGGCGGAGCCGGCGGTGCCGAAGGCAAGGCCGGCGACTGAACAGCGGGCCGGCAGGAAAGGCGCAGGGCGAAAAGGAGCGCCACGGTCTTCCGTTTGCGTCCATCGCCTAGCGTAGCGCAGTTCTTTGCGAGCCACCTCATATGGGTGAAGGGGCAGAGCAGGCGAGGGTTCTGCTCACCGCCACAGTAGCGGCGACTTTGCTTTCCCAACTGAATTCCGGCCGGCGAGCCTAGGAGCGCGGCTTGCTTCTCCACAGTTGCGGGAGCCAGACCAAATCGCCTGCGTTGGGATCCTTCACCACCTGCGGCACGACCTGGCCGAGGGCGCGCTTCTGGTCAATTAGGGGTTTGCCGCCGTCGTCTTTCAGATTCGGGCCGATGCTGTAGAGAAGGTAGCCGCCGTCCCTGGGGCGGTAGATTAGGTCGTGGCCCGAGAAGACGTCCTGCGTCATCGCCCATGGGACTTCGGCCTTCAGCGCCACGAGGCTGGCCGGCAAGTGGCCCGTGCGTTGGCGGTAGACCTCAATTGCCAGCGCCGTGACAAGCATGGCGCGCGCGGCAATCACCCGGTCGCGCTTCTGGCCCACCCGCGTGAACACGGGCGTCACGAGGCGTGCCAAGGGTGCCCAAAAGGGGATCTTTTCCGCCGCCGCCTGCATCTGCCGCCACGCTCCCTCGCGCCAAGGCAGCTTCGCCGCCTGGATAGCCTGCTCCATGTAGTCCAGGTAAACCAGCTCGTTAGCGTACAGCAAGGGCCGTCCGACATTCCCCCAGAGCTTCCACAGCCACAGCCGCAGCCCGCTCTCGGACGTTAGATTGCCAAGCACAGTGCCCACCCACACCGGCCTGCGGCGCATCTGCTCGAAGGCCCAAAGACCAGCGGCCCGCTCCATCTGCATGGCCCTGGCGTGGGCAGCGATAAGGTCGTCCTTTGCTATCTCCTCAGCGAGGCGGCGGGCCGCGTCTTCGGGCACCACCCCGCGCTCGACGACGCACATCACACCCCGCGCCACTATCCCGTCAATGGCCCATGCCACTAGCTGGGCAATGAGCACGGGCTCGCCGAGCATGCGGCGGCTAAGGATGAAGCCGATGCGGGCGCGGTCGAGGGCCTCGGTAGGGTCGCCACGGAGGGCCGCCTCGATGGTTGCCGTCCGCAAGAATCGGGCCACGCGGCGCATTTTCGCGTAGTGTGGGAAGAGGGCTCCTAAGACATCCTCCCAGTTGGTATCGAAGCGGCACTTGGGCAAGAGGGTGGCGCGCCGCAGAAGCTCCAGCACGTCGGCGTCCTGTCTCACCATGGCACTCAGGCGCGCGAGGTCAACCGGCTGGGAAAAGTCAATGTCGTAGCGCTCGCCTCGGTCACCGGGCCGTCCCTGTTTCTCGAAGAATTGCTTGTCCCTGTCTTCGAGAATCTGGGCGGCTTTCAGGTAAAGGGGGGCGGCGTTTTGGTCTTCGGGCACGGGCGGGGGGATGCCATCCATGAAGTTGACCACGCCCCCTGAAGCGGCGAGTTTACGCAGCTCGGCCTTCAGCCTGGCGCCGAGATACACGGTGGCACCGACGTGAGCCAGAGCAAGGATAATGAGCAAGAGGAGTAGGCCCTTGAGGACCACCTTGCAGGCGCGCCGAAGAGTCCGAAAGCCCCGCCAGCCCAGCACAGCGCGGCCCATCCGACGAAAGGTAGGGAAATAGTCTCCGCTTTCGGGCGCCAGCTCGTGCGGGGGAGCGTCCTGGGCGGGGCCGGTTTCCTCCGCGCGTTCCTCGTGGTCAGACATAAGCTCGCCCTCCGTGTCGCCAGCTCGTGCGGCGTGTTGCCGAGGGTTCGGCGGAGCCGCGCCTGCCAGCTGGGTCGCGGTCCTTCAGGCCGCCGACCTGGGGGTTGGGTTCCAGGGGCATCCAATCTTCGCAAGCCATCTGCTCCAACCACCTGCGCTGCCAAACAACGGCAAGGGCACCGCTGGCGGGAGGTTCCTGTGGCCCAGCGCGAGCGACGACGTCAGCGCCTCGGCTGTGATGGAAACCAGCCAGGCTCTTGTCCACCGCGAAGCCCGCGGCCAGGTCCAGCACCCAGACGAAGAGGGCCACGGCCGCCAGGCGCGCCAAAGTGCCCCACTCCCGACGCGCCTGGGCTGCCTGCCCGCGCCTGATGGCTGCCTCCAGGCCCAGGCCTGGCCGGCTCAACTCTGCTGCTCGCAGCCTCGCCTCAAGCTCGTCAGCGCTCATTGGTTTCATCCGCCATCAGCCTCCTCAGTTTTTCGAGGGCATATCTGTATCGGCTGGCCGCCGTATTCGGCGAGACGCCGATAGCCTGCGCGACTTCCTCAAAGGTAAGCCCGCCCCAGATGTGAAGGACGACAACTTCGCGCTGGGCGACGGGAAGGGCCATGAGGGCCTCATGCACGGCAAGGTCTTCGGCCCGAGGTAGCGAGGCGTTCGGGGCATCTGCGATGCAGTCCGGCGCTCGCCGCGCTCTTCTGCGCGCCCTGTAGCGCACCTCATTGCGCACCGCCGCGAACAGGTAAGCCCTCGGCTGCCGCACGCGGGCGAGCTTCGGCCCCTTAGCTATTAGGGCGGCGATAACTTCGGCAAGGACGTCGTCGGCCTCGGCTTGCGAACCAGTCAGGGCGAAGGCATAGTTGTGCAGGGGCCTCGCGCACTCCGCCCAAATCCACTCCAGTCCGGCTCGCACACCCTGCGCAGCCAGGCGGAAAGCTTCTCTGAGCTTTTCGTCCGCGTCGAAGGCCATGCGTTTCCGTCGTCTATGACTCTGCGGGCGGCGGTTTTTGTCTAAGCCAGGCGGCCCGTTTGGCGGATTTTCGCGACGGGCAAGCCAGCACGTCGGCGTGGGTGTATTGCCCGCGCCTGGTCTTGGTATACTCTTGTCTGGCGGATTAGGGAACAAGGGTTCCAGGCGCGACGTTTTGGCTGACGGGAGGTGATAGAGGGGATGTTCTTGTGGGACTGGACGCTGATAATTCTCTTGCCGGCGGTGGCGCTGGGGATATACGCACAGGCGAAGGTGTCGGCGGCTTTCGGGAAGTGGTCGCGGGTGGCGGCGCGGCGTGGACTTACGGGGGCTGATGCCGCGCGATACTTGCTTCAGCTCGCCGGCATCTATGACGTGCGCATCGAGCCGAGCCAAGGCATGCTCAGCGACCACTATGACCCGCGCAGTAAGGTCCTGCGCCTCTCGCCAGAAGTCTACTCGCAGCCGTCCCTGGCGGCCATAGGAGTGGCCGCCCATGAGGCCGGCCACGCCATCCAGCACGCTACGGGTTACGCCGCCTTGGGCTTCCGCAACGCCCTAGTGCCCCTGGCGGCCACCAGCAACCTGTGGGTTCTGCTGTTCATCATAGGCTTGTTCTTCGGCAGCCCGACGCTCCAGAACGTGGCCATCCTGCTGTTTTCAGCCACGGTGTTGTTCATGCTGGTGACGCTGCCCGTGGAATTCGACGCGAGCCGGCGGGCCATTCGATTGGTGGAAGAGACCGGGATACTGGCGGCGGATGAAGTGCCGGCGGCGCGGGAAGTCCTCAATGCAGCGGCGCTGACGTACGTGGCCGCCGCCCTGATGGCCATCCTGCAGCTCGTGCGTCTGCTGATGCTGCGGCGCGAGGATTAGGAGAGTAACCGTGCCCGCGGGCGCCGGCCCGACTCGTAGCTGCCTAAATTGGTATGGGCGGGGGAGAGATGGCGTGGGCCGGCGCGGCGTGGGCCGGCGCTGGGACGGTCAAGACGGCGCGAGATGGGGGAAGGCTTCCCTCACGGTAGCAGCTTCCTGGGTCGAGGCCGCGGGGCAGGCTAATTTCCATGCTGCGTACTTCTCGACGTCGCGGCGGACGGCTGCCCAGACGAGGGCGATGATTGCTAGGTCGTCGGCATAGCCCACGCCGGGCAGGAAGTCCGGTATGAGGTCAAGGGGATTGGCCAGGTAGAGGAGGAGGGCTGCGATGCCCGCAAGCGTTCGCCACGGGACGGCCTCATACCGTCCTGCACGCCAGTCGCGGAGCAGCATCACAAGAACTCTCACGCGGGCCAGGTGCCGTCTAAGGGGCGGAGCGGCCCGGAGAGCGGCTTCGGCCTCGCAGGCGTGTTGCTCCGCCCGCGCCAGGTCCGCATCGCCAATGCGGGCCTGCACGCGCTCGAGCCAGCTACGCGCCTGGGCGGTCACGGCCACCGTCTTGGGCGCTTCCCCCTCAGCCAAAGCCGGTTGGTCCTCGTCTCTCTCGCGCACCGCCGCGCTCCCCGCCGCGTACTACCTGCTTGTCCAGACCCCGCCGTAATGCTCCTCGAAACGCTCGTACCTGTACACCACGGTCCAGGAATCAGGGTTGTAGCTGTTCACACCGTCGCCTTTCGGCACCTGGTCGGCGTTTCGGTACCTGATGCTTATCTCGACGGGGGAGCCAAAGGTGAAGGGCTTAATTTCGGCAACTCTCTGAAGCGCCCGCTTGGCCGCCTGTCTTATCATCGGCCAGGTCTTTTCCTTGGGGAGGCACAGCCCACGCTGAGGGTCCACAGCCTGCTTGACTTCGACCGTCTCGATGTCGCCGAGGAAGCGGCGGGCCTCAGCGCATACCGCCTGGTCGCCCGTCACCAACACCACTGGAACTCCGACCGCTCCGGCCAGTGCCGCGTCAATCTCCACCTCCCCAACCGGCGTACCGTTCACGGCATACTCCACCCACTCGCCCGTCATCGTGTGGCACAGAAGCGCTGGGTGCGTGCCGGCCATTGCGTGGTAAGCAATCAGGAAGACGGCGTGGAAGCTTTCATCAAGGTAGGGGAGGCGAGGGGCGTGGTGGGGTATTCCGACGATGTACTTGGCGGCCGGGTGCAATTCCTGGGTTGGGAGGATGAGGCTGCCATCGTGCATGTCGGCCACGATTATTTCCTCGGCACCAGCTTCAAGCGCTCCCTCCATGGCGGCGTTCACGTCGCCCAGGAGCAGCCGCCGACACACCTCGAACTCTGCCTGTCCCTTGTGAGTCTGGTCCCAGGAGACAACTCCAGTTGCTCCCTCCATGTCGCAAGAGATGTAGACCTTCATCCCGTTCCCCCCTTGGGTGCTAAGCTTTCCGCGGCAGGTCACAAGGTGCCTGGGCCACACTGGCCCCGCCCAGGTTGTCTTTCGTCGCTGAGGCTCCTTCTCCTTGGTGCTTCTGTGGCAGGAGAAGAGAACAGGGGCGGCTGGGCAATACCGACTTTTGAACTCAGCAACCTTGGCGTTATTACCGACCCTTGAACTCACGGCCCCAGCCCAATACCGCCCTTTGACCTAAGAGGCAGGGACGATTACCGACCAACTACTTAAGGCAAACCGTCCTTTGACCTAAGGCCAAGACGTTTGTGGTACGATGCCACACGGTCTCGGCGTCGGCGTAAGGGTTGGAATGTGATTCAAGGAGAATCACATACCCCCGTCTCATCCGGAAACCAGGACATGATACCCCTACCCGGTATCCCGGACCCCCACCCAAAGCTGCGCAGTCTTGTGTGCAACCCACACTATTGTACTAACGAGCCACCAAGGCTATCATACAGTTGCACGTTGCTGAGGTGGGACACGCATGACAAGAGCAAACCGCACCAAAACAGTCATCGCGGCTATAGTCCTGGTACTCCTCATACCAGCGTGGAACTTCATCGCCCACGGCGCAGCCGGTGTCTTCAAGCCAAAGCCCAAGCTGGAGGAGCACACGGAGGCCAGCAAGCCCCACCGCATAGAGATACCTTCGCCCCTCGGTCCTGAAAAGGCACCCGTCACCGTCACGGCGTTCGTCAACAGCATGAACTCCTGCCACGCCGAAAGCGTGGAAATGCTTAAGCGGCTTGTGGCGGAGTATCCTAACCAGGTGCGGGTGGTGTTCAAGGACACCAAGGATCCGGCGAACGCAAAGGCTGCAGCAGAGGCCAAGATAGGATGTGAGATGGGAGTGCTGGTCAATGGCCGGATGGCCTTTCGCATCCCAGGGAAGGGCTTGGTGATGTTTCAGGGGCCTCTTTCTGGCGGCGGCCACGGGGTAAACCTCGACGACCTCAGGCTGGTGGTGGAGAGCCAGGTGAAGGAGAAAACCGGGCGGCCCGCGAAGCGCGTCCAACCGGAGGAACAGGGCACCAAGCCATCAGGCTCCGCGTGCTCCGTCCCGAAGCATAGCTGAAGTGGATAAACGGGTTGCGATGCTTCTCTGTGTAGGTGCGGGGGTAGAGGCGCGAGGGTTCGAACAAAACCTCAAGCGAAGCTCAAGACGGCAGCTTTGCAGTCGTTGAACCCATTCCCCAGGCTTCGGCGGAGGTGATACGGCTTGGTGGGCGCGCTAGCAGTTCTTGGCTTGGCCCTGCCAGGTGCACAGACCGCGCTCGTTGTTGATGCGCGGGGCCTGAATTGGGACTCCCGATGCACGCTTGAGGCTCTGCAGGGCCTTGTTAACCGTAGAGGGCCGGTGCTTTACCTGGACTACGGCAACCCGTGGGACAAGCCTTGGCTGGACATCTACAGGCAGCGCAACGGCATCGGCTACGAGCGTCTTTCGGGCTTTCGCGAAGCTCTGGTGAGGTTTGGCGGGGCCGCCAAGGGGTTGGTGGTGTACGATCCGTCGGTGGACGGTAGTCGTTGCGTAGCTCTCAGCCTTGCCGGGGTGGATGACCTCCTTCCCGTGGCGCCGGGTCTGTTAGAAGGCCGGGCGGCGGAGCTTCTTTCCGGGGAGGACTGGCCAGGCTTTGACTTTGCGGCGGCGCCAGCCGAAGAAGCTGCCAACTGGCGTCTCGCGGTCGCACGCCTTGAGCCGGCCGCGGGCCAGGGCTTCTGGTTGACGGAGGCAAATCCGAACCCTGGCGAGGACTGGGGGTTCATGAGCTATGGCCCCGTGACCATTGACCTCGACCGCTATCCTTTGCTTGAGGTGGAAGTGGCGTCTCTTGAGGGGACTGGGGCTGGCTGGGCCGTCAAGCTCACCTGGGACCGGAATGGCGATGGGCAAATCGCCGGGGGCGAGGATGACCTTTGCTTGCCCGTACAGAGCCAAGGGGGCGTGCGGAGGTGGGACATCCGGGAGCTTTCGGGGCTGTCCGGGCAATGCACGTTTGCGCTGATACAGCTTCACGTGGCGGGTGCTGAGGGGCGTGTACTTTGGCGCCGCGTGGGCTTTGTCTCACCGGAAGGCGCCGCGCCGCCTCAGAGGGAGCCGCAGCCGCTGCCTGAGCTTCTTGGGCTGGCGGTTGTGCAGGACCTGCGGGGCAGGTTCAAGGATTCGGTGGAAGCTTACGCATGGGCCCTGGAGCATGTGATGCCCCGCTGCAACCGCCGTTTCGCGCACTCGGTGGACGGCTATGTAGACGGCTTCCACGCCGGCTACTGCCAAATGGCCGGCTTCGACTGGCCCGTTATGCACCGAGGCTTCGTGTTTAATCTCTGCGCCGTCCCGACAGTGATGGAGAGCTATGGCGGGTCGAAGGTTGGAGGCAACCCTGAACAGGCTGAAATGTACCGCCGCATTCTGGCTGCTCTTGACAGACCGGCGATGATTACTGGCTACGGCGAGCCGGAGGGCGAGTGGTGCACCCTAATCTCTCAGTACGGCCACTATTCCTTCCACTTCGGTCCGAACTGGAGCTTTCACGCGCAGGTGAGGCCGCGCCGCACGGCTATTCGTCAGCAGCGCTCCTTCACGCCCGAAAATGTCAGGCCTGAGCCGGAAAAGTTTTACGTCTGCTTCATGACCAGCGAAGGCGACACGATGAAGGGGCCAATTCCGTTCTTCTTCGGGAGCTGGTTTGAGCCAGAGCGTGGGTCCGTGCCGATGAACTGGGGCATCAATCCCCTGATGGCGCGGTATTTCCCAGCGATGTTAGAGTATTTCTACGAAACTGCTACACCGAAGGATGGTTTCTTTGCGGGCTGCTCGGGCGCGGGGTACTGCTATCCGGACGTGATGCCCAACCTTGAGCAATTTGCCCGCCACACAGCGGAAGCCTGTCGCCTGGCCGACATTTCCTGCATTGATGTCTGGGGGATGACCAAGAGCGACGTGCAGCGGCGATACACGGCCATTACGCGGCCCCTTGGGCTTACAGTCAACGCCGGCCCCGCTCGGATGGATTTCCTGCCTGGGGGCATACCGGTGGCCTATCATGAGCTTGCCTACTGGCAGCATGGCGCTGTGGGAACCTGGTCGTTCGTGGAGGCTTTCGGTGACGAGGGGAAACGGGCGGAGGCAATTCGCTGGCTGGTTTCGCGGGTGGAGGACATTGCGCGGCGACTGTACCCGCCGGCCATCATTTTGGTCTATACAGACTTGCACAACTATGCGCACCACTGCCGCCTCCATGCGGAGATAGCGCGGGCTCTTGACTCCGGCCGGTTCAAAGTGGCCCGTCTTGATGAGGCTTTTGCGGCTTTTCGGAGGTGGGCGGACGGCCGCGTATTGGTGGGCTTGACGGGTATGAACGAACGGGTGCGTTGGGCAGTTGTTGCCGATACCGCCACGCGCGTGCCGCTTTACCTCGCCAATGCGTCCCCGCGCCGCTTATCGGTGGAAGTGACTGTTAGGGCCGGCTCGGTGAGTGAGTCTGCGAGTCTGAAGCTGGGGCCTGGGGAGGCACGGAATTTTACGGGCGCGGCGCTCAAAGTACCGGGGGATGGCGCGCCTGGGGCGGTCTCTATCGCTGTGAAGAGCGGGCGGCATGAAGAGCGCTATGTGGGCGAGCTGGCGGTTGTACCACGCCCGGAGGGCTTGGGGATTCGCTCGTGCGAGTTGGCTGGGGTTTGGGCCGCCACAACTCTCAGGCATCGGGCGGGCGAGCAGGTGGCGGATGCCGATGCCCTCTTTGGTTATGGGTGGGCGACCCCGGCGGCGCCGGGGGAGGCGACGCATGTCATTTTCGGTCCCTATGTTGACGTTCGTCCTGGTCGGTACCTGGCCTGTTTTCGCATGAAGGTGCCGGCTGAGGCTGTGTCTGATACCGCCGCTGGCGTGGCAACTCTGGAGATTTTCGCAGGCGGTTACGATGGGCTTGGGAAGGTCCTGGCTTCGCGTGAGGTGCGGGCGTCGGAGTTGCTCCCGAGCGGGGAGTACCACTGGCTTTGGCTGGTGGGTGACTGGCCGGGGCCGCCGAGCCTGCTGGAAACGCGTGTGCTGTGGCACGGTCAGGTGCCCTTCGTTGCCGACCGGGTGGCGCTCTTCCGGTTGGAGTAGACCTAAATCTGCGGCAGGTCGAACCAGGCAGGGAGGGAACAGACGCCGCGGTGCGCCCGATGCCCAGCATTATGGTTACGCTGGCGGCCGTGTTGATGGTGCCGGGCGCCCGCGAGGATTTTGCGGTCCAGGGGGAGATGCCCGTGGGTTTGAGAAGCCATCGTGCCGACTGGTTGGCCGAGGGAAGTTTTGGCCTCATGGTGCATTACCTCATCGCGCCGGCGGGGGACACGGAGGAGGCCCGCACGGCGGAGTTCAATCGGATTGTTGAGGGTTTCCGCCTGGAGGATTTCATAGGCCAGTTCGCCTCGACGGGTGCGGACTGGCTCATCTTCACTATCGGGCAGAACACTGGGTATTACTGCAGCCCCAACGAGTACCTGGACGCCCGCCTGCCGGGGCATACTTCACGGCGGGACCTGATTCTGGAGATCGCTGCGCGTGTGCACGACTTGGGGAAGCGCTTCATAGCCTACTTGCCGGCGGAGGTGTCCTGGCAGTCCGAGGAGGTTCAGAAGGCCTTCTGCTGGGAGCCTGCCGACCCAGCTAAGTCGCGGTTCCAGGCGTGCTATCAGGAATTCATCCGTGCGTATGCGGTGAAGCTTGGCCGCTTGTGCGATGGCTGGTGGTTTGACGGCTGCTACGAATGGGAGGTCTTCCATAACAGCCATTACGACTGGCCGGCTTGGATAGCGGCCGCCCGTGCAGGCAATCCCGATGCAATCGTAGCCTTCAATGATGGGTCTTTCTGCATCGGCAAGATAAGACCCGTCACGCCGCTTGAGGACTATCTTTCTGGAGAGGTTCATGACTTGGTAAACGGGATGATACTTCTGGGCAAGGGCGCCGATGCGAGGCCGTACCTGCCCGAGACACGTTTCGTTGACGGCGTGCAGTGGCATGCTTTGGTGCCGGTGGACAGCGCTTTCGACGGGGGACCTGCGCGGCGATATTCCGACGCGGAGCTATTCAGATTCGTTGCGGCCTGCAGGCGGGTGGGCGGGGCCGTCACCATCAACCTGCCCATCGGGCTGGACGGCCTGATTCCCGAAGAAAGTCTGGCGCAACTGCGGAGGCTGGGGGAGTTTCTGCGGGCGGGCGTAAGGGACCGATAAGGGGCTTGGCCACGGGGGTTTTCCAAGGGGGGGACGAAGGTTGGCGAAGAGCTTGTGGGTTGTGGCGCTCGTCTTGGTGGCTGGGGTATCGCAGGCCGAGAAACTGTTGATTGATCCGGCTGCAGACCTAATCACGTGGAGTGTGAACGTGGGGGGCGAGTTTCCTGGGGCCGTGGGGGAAGCCTCGGTGGTCGAGGACGCAGAGCGAGGGCCGTGCCTTGAGGGGCGGTTCCGGTTCGCCGGCGACAGTCGTTACGCGGGCTTGCACTTCCATGGGGTCATCCGCGAGGCGCGTGCGATTGGTTTCTTCATAAAGCTGGCCGACCGCGACGGCGGCATGGTGCGCCTGCGGGATGCGGCGGGCCAAGAACATATGGGGGGCTTCACAGCCCGACGGGGTGAATGGACGCAGGTGGAAATCGAGGTGAAGCCTGAGAACTTTCCGTCCTATTGGCACGGCCCCAACGATGGGGTTTTCCGCCTGCCTCTTGAGGCCGTTCTCGTTGCGGTGGCTCGCGGCCCTGATGAAGCGGCTTTCCGCATCCGCGACTTGTACGTCGTGACCGACACGGTGGCCGCCGAGGAGCGGCTGTTTCTGCGCATCGAGCCGGGCGTGCCGTCCGGGATTGCCTTCCCTGGGGAGAAGGCAGGGTATCGAGTGCGGGTGGCCAACCGGGTGACGGAGCCGCTGGAGGCCCAGGTGGAAATAACGTGCCAGTCTCCGGGGGGCGAGCCGCGCAGGATGTTGGGGCGGCGGGTGCGTGTGGGGGCCTGGGAAACTCAGGTTTTGCCGGTGGAGTTGCCCACCGACAAGCTCGGCTACTGGTGCCTTCGGGCACGAGCCATCTCCGGGGAGGGGCGGGTGTTGGGCATGGGAGTGGGTGGGTTGGCCGTCGTGCCTCGGCCGCGGCATTACGGCCGCCCTGCTCCCGATGCTTACTTTGGCCTTCAGTCCATCCCAGACATGGAGGCTGCTGAGCGGCTGGGGGCCAAGGCCATCCGCATCGCCCCTGGGTGGCTCTGGGCAGAGCCGCGGCAGGGCGAGATTCTTTGGGAATCGTACTACGATCCCCAGGTGAAGCAAGCGGTGCGCCACAACATGTCGCTGCTGTTCACGCTGCAGGCCATTGCGCCGCCCTATGCCGCCTGGGAGGTAGAAGGCAGGCCGGGGCTGGCGAGCCTGCCGGATCCGGAGAAGCTCGACCTGTGGCGGGAACACTGCCGGCGGGTGGCTGAGCGGTATCGGGGCCAGGTGGCCGCCTATGAAATCCAGAACGAGCCGGACCTGACATGCTCGTGGCAGCCTGGCTTGCCCTTTGCTGAGGGGGTGGATTACTACTGCAAGTTGCTGCGGGCCGGCTACGAAGGGCTGAAGGCTGGTGATCCGGACTGCGTGGTAGCCGGCTGCGACGTCAGCGGCGGGGATTTCGACGGCGGTCTGCCCTTCACCCGCGCGGTGTATGAGAAGGCGGCGGCGTGTCTGGACTTGTATACGGGCCACCCTTATTCGGGCCTTCGTTATTTCGGCCCCGATGCGGTTTCGTGGTGGCCGGTGGAAAACAAGCTGCATGAGCGCTGTGAGGCGGCCCTGCGGCTGCTGGAGGAATATGGCAAGCCGCGGCGGATGTGGATTGGCGAGCTTGGGTGGGGCCTGCTGAATACCCTCGACCCGCTGAGTTCGTATTCGCTTGACTTCGCCGCGTGTGCAGCGCAGGCACTGGTGCTCGCGAAGAGCGTGGGGGGCGTGGAGAAGTTCCTGTGGTTCACGTGCCAGGGCTGCAACGAAGGGGGCTACGAGTACGGCCTTCTGCGGGGCCAGCCGTCCTATCCGCTGCCTGCGGCAATGGCGTATGCGACGGCGGCCTATCTGCTCGAGCCTTCGCGGCCTGCCGGCCCTGCGGTGGCCCGTGGGGAGCTGTGGCGTGCGGCCTTCGCGTGCGATGCGCGCAAGGAGCTGGTGGTTGCCTTCTGGAGCGTCGGGGAGGAGCTTCGCCTCACGCCGCCGAAGGACGCGCCACGTGGGGAATGGTTCGATAGCTTTCTGCGGCCCGTCGGGGCCTCGGGGGGCGTTGCAGTTGGCCGCCTGCCCGTCTACTGGGTGCTGCCGCTGGCCAAAACCGGCGAGCGCCCGCGGTTTCTGGATCGCATCACTATTCGCGCCGCCGTGCCCTTTACCGTTGACCATGCTTTCCTGGCTGCTGTTGACCAGCTTGGCCTCGTTTTGAGTGAGAAAACCGGGGCGCGCCAGACCGCCACAGTTGAGGTTGGCGGGCAGGTGGCCCGTCTCCAGCTTGCTGGCGGCGCTAAGTCACAGGCCTTTCGCGTGCGTCTCAGGTCTGCCGTGGCGGTTGGGGAAGAGGTGAAGCTGCCGGTGGTGGTGTCGGCTGGGGGCCTGCGGCAGTCGCGGACGGTGCAGGTGAGCCTGGAGCCAATGGCCGGTCCGCCGGCAGCCTTTGGGGCCGACGCTGACCTTTGCGAGTGGGTAGGCCTGCGGGGGTATGAGCTTGGCGAGCGCGGACAAGTCCTCCCGGCCGATCCTGGGGTAGGCTGGGATGGTGCGGGTGACCTGTCGGTGCGCGCGTGGCTGGCAGGCGACGGGCGGGGGTTGTACTTCGCCGCCGATGTCACCGACGACGTGCACGCGGCGCCCTTTGTCGGCCCCGACAATTTCTGGCAGTCGGACAGCGTTCAGGTGGCTATTGACGCGGAGAACGACTCGGCGGCGGGTTTCGACGATGACGACCGCGAGGTTGGGTTCGTCCTGGCCGACGACGGGCCGCGCTGCTTCATTACCTGGCCTGCTCCTTATCGGCGCGCCGATTTTGTACTTGCCGCAAAACGGGACGGCAGCCATACCATCTACGAGGCCTTCGTGCCATGGACAGGGCTGGACGTGAAGCCGCCGGCGGCCGGCGCGGTGATGGCCATCAATTTCATTGTCAACGACAACGACGGCCAGGGGCGGGGCTACTGGATGGGCCTCACCCCTGGCATTGGAGAAAAGAAATCTCCCTCGGCGTACCGCAAGTTCGTACTTCTGAGGCTTCAGCGCTGACGGGCGCCGCCCAGTTGCGCATGGGGCGGGAGCTGTGTCGTCAGAGGCGCGGCATGGTGCACCCTCGGCTGGGGGCGTAGCAAAGAGCGGCTTCCTGCTTGAGATGTGGGCTGCGTGACCGGTGGGCGGGCGCTTTGTTGCGAGCCGGCTGAGGGTAGCGACGGCCTGAAGACGACGTTGACACGCGCGGAAAGTGGTGCGAATAATCGGCGCCGAAAAGGAGGCAAGGGGAATGAGGCGCGGAGTGATTGAAGTTCTCGCGTTGGTGGGCGTGCTAGCTGTCTTGGTTGCGGCTGGCTGCAAGGGCGGGCCGCACCTGCTCAGCCAGGAGGACGAGATAAGGTTGGGGCGGGAGGCTGGGGACGACTTCGAGCGCCAGTATGGCCTTGATAAGGATGAAGAGGTGCGGGCGCTTATTCAAGGCATTGGGAGCAAGATAGCGGCGGCGGCCGTACCCCCCGAATATCCCTACGACTTCCGAGTGCTTGCCCGCAAGGAAGTCAACGCGAATGCCTTCCCAGGGGGGCGGATTTACGTTTGGCGGGGGCTGGTGGATGCGCTGGGGCGCGACAAGGACCAACTGGCGTGGGTGATGGGCCATGAGGCGGCACACGTGGCGCGGCGGCACGTTACGCGGCGGCTGGAGCGGCAGCTTGGTTATGACCTGCTCATTGCTCTGGTACTGGGCAAGAAGGGAGCGGCAAAGACGGCGGGGCTTGTGGCGGACCTGGTGATGCTAGATTACGGGCGGGACCAAGAGTACGAGGCCGACCGCTATGGGCTATTGTACACCTACAGGGCAGGCTACGACCCGACGGCAGCGGTGGCGGTGCTGCAGACCTTCCAGAAACTACAGGGCCGAGAGCCGTCGAACTTTGAGATTTTCTTCGAGACCCATCCGGGCAACAATCAGCGCATAAACGCGGTCAAGGCACATCTGAAGGAGCAAGGTTGGAGCGGCAAGTATTATACGCCGTGAGGCTGATGGCGTGGGGCGGGGCTGATGAGGCGGCAAGTTCTTCAGGTTGTTGAGGGACGCTGGGAGCAGGTGATGGAGCATGTTTTCTCGCTGGCAGCCTACCTGCCAAGGCGGGAGTTTGGTGTAGTTGTGGCGGGTGAGCTTGACCGGGCGCACCAGGAGACCTTATCACGGCTTGGGGTGCGATGGGTGGGGCTGGAGATGGGCGGTGGGCGCGGAAGAGTACGGCAACTGCAAAGGCTTATACAGTCCCTCAGGGCTGACCTGGTGCACTCCCACGGGGTGGCTGCGGGTGAGATGGCTGTGAGAGCCGCTGGGGAATGTCTGCCCGTGCCGGTGAAGGTCTACACGGCTCATGAGCTGAGCGGTTTCGAGTCGGGCGCCTTCAGCCTGCCGGCCCTTCGCCGGAGTGCCTACAGGCGGATGCTGGCGAGTATGGACGCCGTCATTGCACTATCGCGGCGGGACCGCCAGGCGCTTGGGGCACTGGCTCCGGGGGCCGTGGGGCAGGTGGAGGTGGTGCCGCCCGGTGTTGATACGCGGCGGGTGAGGCACCTAACCGATCCGGGATACAAAAAGGCTAAGCTGGGGTTGGGGCTGAATTCGGCCGTGGTCGGAGCGGTGGTTGACCTGCACCCGCGCTCGGGTGTGGAGGTACTGCTGGACGCGGCGGCGATAGTCAACGAAGAGCTACCCAACGTGGAGTTTGCGTTGGTGGGTGACGGCCCTTTGGAAGACCACTATCGGATGATGGCGCATCGGCTCAAGCTGACTGGGGCGACGGTATTTTTGGGCCGACGGCACGACCTGCCCGAAGTTTTAGCGACGCTCAATGTGGTCGTGGTTGCGTCGGAGGCCGGCGGGGGCGTGCAGACGGCCCTGCAGGCGCTCTACCTTGAAATTCCCGTCGTGGCGGTGGATACGGGCGGCTTGAAGGAGGTGCTCGAAGGAGTTGAGGGCGCCACGCTCGTGCCGCCGGGCGACGCTCGGGCAATGGCCGCGGCCATTCGGCAGGCCTTGGAGCAGGTGCCCCAGGGGAGGGGGTCGTCTCGGCGGGGATTGGTCACGGCCACGGGCCTAATGCTCACGGAGCGTGAGATGCTGGTCTCCACGGAGACCTATGACCTGGACCGGCCGGGCGCGGCGCCGGAGGAGAAGGCGCCGGAATCCGGCTCTGCGGGCCAGCGGGTGGCTCGCCAGTACAGCGTCGGCAGGATGGTGAGGCGGACGGTGCATCTGTACCGCAGGCTTTTGGCGGCGGCCGGCTTTTGAAGGCGGTGCGAAGGCAGAAGAAAGCTTAGCCGGGGCAGGGGAGGCCGTTGCAAGGTTGCAACGGCATTTTTGTTTGCGCGGGTCATGGTAATGCCGATGCACCTACTGGTGAGCATCTCCGTGGCGATGACAAGGGCTTTGAGAATTGCTGGC
>Ga0315298_1003558_pt1 | contig 24617 bp, 19 predicted proteins | sample WHS_1_MG_FD_203077 | JGI IMG/M metagenome (GOLD analysis project Ga0315298, IMG submission 203077) | Extremophilic microbial mat communities from Washburn Hot Springs, YNP, Wyoming, USA - WHS_1_MG | ecosystem: Environmental > Aquatic > Thermal springs > Hot (42-90C) | place: USA: Wyoming...
ATTGATGCGTGGCAGACACACTTATGCAATATTAAAGATGATGGGATTAGAAGAGACGATAGCTAAAAGTATTGAAGATTATATAGACATAGCAGTTAAGCTTGGTAAGGATAAAGGATTTCGTAAAATTATTTCTGAGAAGATTGCATCTAATAAGAACAAGGTATACAGGGATAACGAATGCATAGAGGGTCTTGAGAAATTCTTTGAAGATGTTGTTTACTCCTATTCTAAGAAGGTATTATGAGTCCCTCAATATTTTAAATCTGAGAGTGTATAAATTTTTTCGATTTTTAAAGATACAAAATGTTTTTAATTAAGTTAAAATATGTATTATGAAAACTTTAGAAGAGACTTGGGATTTATTATTAAAATTAGGAGTTGTAAAAGGGGATAAACCTGAAGGAGATTGGGATTTAAGAAATGTGGATTTGAAAGGCGCATATTTGAATGAGGTAGATTTATCTGATACCAATCTGAGTGGGGCTAATCTTGAAGGAGCATATCTTATAGGTGCAAATCTTAATAATGCTAATCTTAGTGGTGCGAATTTGAAAGGCGCCTATTTAAGCGGTATGGTGAATCTAATTAATGCTAATCTTTCAGGTGCTAACCTTGAGGGTGCAGACTTGACTGATAGTTATATAAATGAATCGAATCTTGAAGGGGCAAATTTGACTAAGTCAATTCTTGTCAGGGCAGATTTAATGGATACTAATATGAAGAGTGCAAAATTATGTGGTGCAAATCTGAGTATGGCTAATATAAAAGAAGCAATTTTCATAGATGCTGATTTATCAGATGCAGATTTAACAGAGGTTATTGCCTCTGAAGCTGATTTTAGTAAGGCAAATCTTACAGGTGCTGATATGAGCAAGTCTTATTTGGTTGATTGTAATTTTAATGGTGCTGTGTTAAAGAATGTAAATTTAAAAGAAGCAGATTTAAGCGGAGCGGATCTAACGGGTGCTAATCTTCAGGCTGCTAATCTTGAGGGTGCAAGTTTGTTAGAAGCTGTTTTAAAAGGTGCTAATCTTGCAGGTGCGAATATTAAAGATGCAGATTTAACGGATGCAGATTTGACAGATGCAAATATAGAAATGGCTATAGAGACTGATTTGTAGCTAAAAATTTTTACGGACTCACCTTTATAATTAATGGAGTATTTTGACAGAAGATTCGAAGAAGCTGTTTCTATTTATAACTCAGGTAATTTTAAAAAAGCAGAATTAATTTTTGAAGAGATATTGAAAGCTGAACCGAATCATGAAGCGTCTATAGTTTATCTTGCTGAGATAAATTATAGGAAAAGAAATTTAGATAGGGCAATTGAATTATTGTATAAACTTATTGATATAAACCCTACTCTTCCAGAAGTCTATAATAATCTTGGCGTAATTTTAAAAGAAAAAGGGAGGATTGAAGAGGCAATATCTTGTTATATCAAAGCGATACATTATGGGCCTGATATGTCTGATTCTTATTATAACCTTGGTATTGTTTTGCAGGAGAAAGGAGAGTTCGATAGTGCAATTATGTGTTTTAAGAAAGCTATAGAATTGAATCCTGAAATGGCAGATTATCATATAAATCTTGCAATATCATTACAGAAGGTGAAAAGGTACGATGATGCAATGGTATCTTATGAAAAGGCCATCGAATTAAATCCGGTTAATGCGGATTACTATTATAATCTTGGCACTTTATATCATGAGATGGAAAAGATTGATGAAGCGCTATCATTTTATAAAAAAGCTTTAGAACTTAATTCAATGCATAAAGATGCGTATGTTAATGCAGGACTTGCTTATGCAGAAAAAAGGATGCCTGAAATGGCAATTAGTTATTATGATATGGCTATTAGTCTTGAACCGCAATTTGCAGATGCACATTGGAATAAAGCCCTATCTCTTTTGTTATTGGGTAGGTATGAAGAAGGGTGGAGAGAATACGAATGGAGAACAAAGGCGAGTGAGATCATCACTGTTAAAAGGAATTTTCCAAAACCTCTCTGGGATGGCACTAAATCCTATGGCACAAGTATTTTGTTATATGCAGAGCAAGGTTTAGGCGATACTATACAATTTATCAGGTATGTTCCTTTAATAGCAGAGAAGGGATTTAACATAATTGTTGAGGTGCAGGAAGAGGTTAAGAACATTTCGAGATATGTAGATGGTGTTAAGCACGTTATAAGTATAAGAGATGAATATCCTGATTTTGATGCTTATTATCCACTTTTGAGTCTTCCTTTTTTGCTAAACACGACTATCGATACAATACCTTTAAAGATACCTTACATAAAGATAGGTGATGATTTAATAGAGAAATGGCGTGATAAGTTAGGAGAACATGGTAAGAGACTTAAAGTGGGTCTTGTTTGGTCTGGGAATACAATGTTTAAAAAGGCTCATTTAAAGAGATGTCCAATCGAGAAGCTGTTACCTTTATTTGAAAATGAGGATATTTTATTTTACAGTTTGCAAAAATATAGTCAAAAAGATTATAAGATTTTAGATAACATCAGATTAATCGATTATATGAATGAGGTTGAAGATTTTGTTGATACTGCTGGTATTATCATGAATCTTGATTTAGTAATAAGTATAGATACCGCAGTAGCACATCTGTCAGGTGCTATGGGTAAACCTGTATGGGTATTGATACCTTATGTGCCAGATTGGAGATGGCTACTTGATAGAGAAGATAGCCCTTGGTATCCAACGATGAGATTATTTAGACAAAGTAAACCGATGGTTTGGGATGATGTTATTTTAAAAATAAAGGACGAGCTTAGAAGAATTATTTAAAACTGTGCTCTTCTGTTGGAAATATACCGTTTTCGACTTCTTCTTTGAATTTTAAGATTGCTTTTATAGACTCTTCTTTTAAATTTGTATATCTTTTAGCAAATTTTGGCAGAAATCTCTCGAATAACCCAAGAAGGTCATGAAGAACTAATACTTGGCCATCGCAATGTGGTCCAGCGCCAATACCTATGGTTGGTATACTGAGCTCTTCTGTGATCTTTTTTGCAAGTCCCATTGGAATTGCTTCAAGTACGATAGAAAATGCTCCTGCATCTTCAAGTGCATGTGCGTCTTCAAGTAATCTATTAGCAGAATCTTCTGTCTTACCTTGAACTTTATAGCCTCCAATCTTGTGAATTGCTTGTGGTGTTAGACCAATATGTGCCATGACTGGAATATCTGCCTTTATCATTGCTTTAATATGGTCTGTTACTTCAGAACCACCTTCTATTTTTACTGCAGATGCACCTGCTTCCTTTAAAAATCTACCAGCATTTCTGATGCAGTCTTCTATGCTGATTTGATAAGACATGAAGGGAAGGTCACCAATGACCATTGAATTTTTACATGCCCTTGAGACAAGTTTTGTGTGATAAACCATTTCATCCATTGTTACCGGTAAGGTATTCTCGAGTCCTTGAACTACCATGCTTAGGGAATCACCAACGAGTATCGCATCTATACCTGCTTCATCAACTATCTTTGCAAATGGATAGTCATACGCTGTAAGCATTGTAATCTTTTTTTTACTTCGTTTTTTGTTCAAAAGGTCTGTTATTGTGATCTTTGACATATGTAACTCCAACAAGTTTAAATTATGCCTGCTTTATGCTTTTTGTCAAGTCTTGTTTAGGTAGTTTAATCCTGAAGGTGGTGCCATTTAACGAGTTTTCAAGCGATATGTTACCTCCATGTGAGACAATGTTTTTCTGTACAATTGCAAGGCCAAGTCCTGTGCCTTTTTCTTTTGTTGTGAAGAAAGGCAAAAATATTTTATCTTTTATATTATCTGAGATACCATATCCAGTATCAGATACTATTATGTCGTAGTAATCATTGGTTTTATTAAATTCTATTGTTAAATCGCCTCCATTAGGCATTGCTTCTAATGAGTTTTGAAACAAGTTTATAAATGCCTGTTTTAACAACACTTCATCCCCAAGTATTTTTAGGTCTTTGTCAATTTCTATTTTTATATTAATATCATTCCTATCTTTAATAACGGAAGATAGGCATTCATTTAATGTATTAAATAAATTGAATTCCGAGATGTGTAATTCTGTTAATCTTGTGAAAGATAGGAAATCAGATATTATTCTATCCATAGCTTGAATTTCTTTAATAATCGCCTCTATAACTGGTTTCAAAGAAGGATCAATCTTTTTTAAGAGAATCTTGGTGTAACCAGCGATTACACCCATAGGATTTCTGAGTTCATGTGCAATACCTGCTGAAATTTCACCGAGACTTGAAAGTTTCTCTTTTAGGGCAATCTGTGATTCAAAAGCCTTTAATTGTGTTAAATCAGTGAAGATTAAGATTTGACCGATAGTTTTGCCTTCCGTGTTTTTTAGGGGTGTGAGTGTTAAACCAAGCCAGATCCTTCGTCCACTTGGTGTTGTATAGCTTATTTCTGCTCGTTCAATAAATTTGTTTTCTTTCAGGAGGTTTGTTATCGGTTCTGAAAACACTTCTAAGTATGTCCTTTCAATGACTTCGCTGGCTTTTATATCGAGAATCTTTTCAGCTGATTGGTTAACCTTAGTAATCTTGAGATTCTCGTCGAGTGATATTACACCGCTTGGGACACTTTGTAGTATGTTTTCATTATATCCTTCTATTGTTATGGCTCGTTCTTCAGCCTTTTTACGAAGCAGTTCAAGTTCTTTCTCTTTTTCTTTTAGTTTCGAGACAAGGTCATGAAATGTATCTACTACAAAGCTTACTTTTGATAAGTCTTTTTTTTCAAGGCGTTTCTGTTCTTTAAATAGATTTATGAATATCCTTATTATGAGGAGTAGGATCAATATTAAAAATATGAATGTGATTGAATAAAGCAATATTAAATAATTTGACATATCAAATATTTAAGTAAAGATATAAGATCTCCTGTCCGAATAAAAGTGTTATTAATGCACCTAATGACAAAAAAGGACCAAATGGTATTTTCGTTTTTCTACCTTTTCCTTTAAAAAGCATAAGAAATATTCCGACAATAGCACCTGTAAGACTACCAATAAATGTTGTCATAAGAACTGATTTCCACCCCATGAATGAGCCAATCATTGACATCAACTTGATATCACCACCGCCCATCCCTCCTTTGCTAATTATCGCAATTGATAGGAATAGGATACCACCAGATAAAAATCCTATTATGGATGCTTTAAAACCAAGTGGTGCATATCTTAAAAAAGGGTCTGGTAATATGAAAGAACCAGCAATCAAGCCTAAGGGTATGCCTGTGATTGTAATTCTATCAGGAATTATTTGGAAATCAAGGTCGATGAAGGTTATTAATAACAAGGATGAGCTCAATATAAAGTATATTAAAGTGTGAATTTGTAGACCATATCTATATAATATTAATGTATATAAAAATGCATTTAGGAATTCGACAAGTGGGTATCTAATAGGTATTGGTTTCTTGCAAATTCGACATCTTCCTTTTAGAAGGATAAAACTGAGTATTGGTATATTGTCAATCATTTTTATCGGTGTGTTACATTCAGGACATCTTGATGATGGAATGATTATAGAGATACCTCTTGGTATTCTGTATATGCAAACATTTATGAATGAACCAATGGCTAAACCAAAGATAAAAGTAAATGTATAAATAAAGTAGTCAGGCATAATTTATATCAAATTTGTTTGACATCAATGTTGCTCAGTTCAGATGCCTTTTTAATTGTTGATTCGATTTTGCTGTTAATGGCTTCTATTTCTTTTAGGGATTCGTTTATGATTCTATCTTTTAAAATGTTTTTTTCGGGTTGGTCTTTTAATTCATAAAATCGTTTGCCAATAATTCTCATTAACTCATCCCTTTTTTCTGAAAGTTGTTCTGATTGATATAAAAGTTTAATTATGGAAATTTCGATATTTAGTCTATTCGAGATTAATGATGAAAACCATTTTATTTTCTTAATCCCACTGTCAAAATTTTTCTTAATTCTTTGCCACATAATCTATTTATCTTATTTAGGCAGTTTTAAACAATTCTATTTTACCCCTCCAGAATACTTCGACAGCTTCCTTTAGTGTTGGAAACTCTTTAAGCTCAGCATCGCGCTCGATAAGGTTAAAAGCTTCTTTTCTTGCATTGATAAGGATATCCGAGTCTCTTATAATATTCGCTACTTTTAAATCTGGCATGCCAGATTGGCGAGTTCCGAAGAATTCACCAGGACCTCTTATCCTCAGGTCTTCTTCAGCAATCTTGAAACCATCGGATGTTTTTACCATGATGTTAAGGCGACTCTTTGCTTCTTCACTAAGAGGTTCGTATGCAATAAGGATACAATGAGATTTGTAAGAACTCCTACCAATTCTACCCCTTAATTGATGAAGTTGGGCAAGTCCAAATCTTTCTGCATGGATGATTATCATTAGTGTTGCGTTTGGGACATCAACACCTACTTCTATTACTGTTGTGCATACAAGTATATCTATAGTACCATTCTTAAAAGAGTTCATTACCTCTTCCCTTTCTCTTGTCTTCATCCTCCCATGTAGTAATCCGACTCTAAATTCAGGGAATATTTTTGTAAATGCTTCTTTACCAATTATAGCTGATTTGAGGTCCGTTTTTTCAGATTCTTCTATAACAGGATATACGATGTATACTTGTCTACCTTTTTTAACTTCTCTTTTAATAAATTCATATACATCTTCTTTTTGTGTAGATTTGAACAATAAGGTTGTTACCGGGCTCCGATTTGGTGGAAGTTCATTTATTATAGAGTAATCGAGGTCACCATAAACTGTAAGGGACATGGTTCGTGGTATGGGGGTAGCTGTCATAACTATTACATCAGGGTTTGCACCTTTTCTCCTTAATAATGCCCTTTGCATTACACCGAATCTGTGCTGTTCATCGATAACAATAAGTCCAAGTTTTTTAAACTTCACATCTTCTTGTATTAGCGCATGTGTGCCGACTACAATGTGAATCTCTCCGGAGGAGATCTTGTCTAATGGTCTATCTTTTTTGCTACCAGTAAGGATACAGATATTAAGACCGAGTTCTTCTATTAATTTGTATATAGTTAGATAATGTTGCTCTGCGAGTATCTCGGTTGGAGCCATAAGAGCAGATTGATAGCCACATTCTATAGCTGATAACATTGCAAATATTGCTACTATAGTCTTTCCGCAACCGACATCACCTTGTATTAATCTATTCATTGGATAGGGTTGTCTCATGTCATATAGTATTTCGTTTATAACTTTTTCTTGAGCTTTTGTTAATTTAAATGGGAGAAGTTTTAGCAGTCTCTGTGTAAGCTCACCATTTGGATTGAACTTTATGCCCTTTTCTTTCTTGTCATCTTTTTTTAATATTGCTAATCCAAGTTCGAGCATAAAAAATTCATCGAAGGAGAGTCTTTTATGATATGGTGATACACCGTTATTCAATTCGTATATGTTTGTCATGTTGTCTGGAAAATGTATTTTTGAAAATGTTTCGCTTATCTCTGGAAGGTTGTATTTTTTTAATATATAACGAGGGATAGGGTCAACTATATTAAGTGAATTTGAGTTGATAAGATTATACATGATGGTACGCATCTGTCTGACGCTTAAGCCGCTTGTTACTCTATATATTGGAACTATTCTGTCTATATGAATTGTTTGATCGTCTTCACTAACAATCTCGTATTCTGGGTTGTCCATTTCTGGATAGTAGCTATAGTAAAAATTCCTTTTAACAGCCCCATGCAATAAGACCTTTTGCCCAATCTTGAAATTTTTTATCATAAATGGTTGATTAAACCATTTTGCTTTTAAGATGCCACTACCATCATTAACATAGAGTTCAAAAATCTTTATTTTCTTTTTAATAAGGTCTATTTTTATGATAGTTCCTGAAATTGTTTCTACATTGTTGTGTTGTATGTCGGCTATTTTCTTTATTATTCTTCTATCTTCGTATCTATATGGCAGATAGTATAAGGCGTCTTTTACGGTTTTTATACCTATACGATTGAGTAGCTTTACTCTTTGTGGACCAACGCCTTTTATGTATTGTATTTGAAACTCTGATAAATCTCTATTCATCAACAGAGGGTGGTGAAAATGTTTTATCCGCCTCTTCTGTCTTTATTTTAGAATATTCACTTTCGCTTAATATATCTATATCCCAGCCGGTGAGCTTCATGGCAAGCTTTACATTTTGCCCCCTTTTACCAATCGCTATCGATAGCTGTTGGTCGGTTACTACAACCATAGCAGTTTTTGTTTCTTCATTAATACCAATTCTATCTACAATTGCGGGGCTAAGTGCTCTTGCAATAAGTTCGCGTGGATCATCTATCCATGGGATTATATCAATCCTTTCCCCTTTTAATTCCCTTACTATCGATTGTACTCTCGTGCCTTTCATCCCAACGCATGCACCTACTGGGTCTATGGATGGATTTGTTGAATAGACGGCTATCTTCGTTCTTTCCCCAGGCTCACGAACAACATTTTTAATAATCACAAGTCCTTCATTTATTTCTGGTACTTCCATCTTAAAAAGAGCGGAAATAAAATCAGGCTTAGCACGAGTAACAATTATAACTGGCCCTTTTGGCGTATTTTTAACCTCTTCAATAAGTGCTTTAACAGAATCTCCTCTTTTGAGATTCTCGTTTGGTAGGGTCTCCTTGATTGGCAAGATTGCTTCTGTCTTGCCAAGGTTCAAATAATAATTACCTTTTTCTTTACGCATTACTGTTCCAGTTACTATCTGACCAACCTTGTCCTTAAATTCGTTATAAATTATGTCTCTTTCAGCTTCACGTACTCTTTGAAATATTACCTGTTTTGCTGTTTGCGCAGCTATCCTTGTGAATTCATGTAGATCGAGTTGTATGCTTAGTGTTTCACCTTCTTTTACATCTGGTGAGATTTTTTTAGCATCTTCAATAGATATCTCTGTATCGGTATTCGTGACTTTTGATACTACTTTTTTATTTTCGTATATTGAAACCTCACATGTTTTTGGGTCTATCTGAATGTCGATATTAGTCCTTCCACCAAATCTCTTCCTTATCGCGGACAACAAAGCAGAACGGAGGGTTTCTATCAATGTCTCCCTCGAAATCCCCTTTTCTTTGCTTATTTGCTCAATTACATAACATAGTTCCTTAGGCATTAGAATTCTATCTCCAATCTTGCCTTTGATATTTTATCATAAGGTATATCAATTTCATGCCCTTTGATTAATAATCTTATAATGTTGTCATGGACTTTTACTATTCTACCGATAAAAAAGTTAGATTTATTAATCTTTTCGGAGGTTATTATTCGTACAAGTTTCCCTATATTTTTATGAAAATCTTTAATATTCCTTAAGGGTCTATCAAGGCCTGGAGAAGAAACTTCAAGTATATAAGATTCGCTTATTGGATCTTCTACGTCAAGAACAGCACCTAAATGCCTGCTAAATTTCTCACAGTCATCGAGTGTTACACCATTGTCTTTATCGATAAAGACTCTTAGTGTTAATTTACCTTTTCCGGATATTTCTAAATCGAAAATCTCAAGACCATGCATTTCAGCAAGTTCTTTTGCTATCTTTAATAATTTGTCTTTCAGTTCCATATCGACCAAAGAATATAAGTACCACCTTTAATATCATAATAAAACAAAAGAGTGGTTTTGCCCACTCTTTTAAGATTCATATGAAGTATACTTAATAAGATACTATCTTTTCATTTAAAAAGCAAATCAGGGAAGAAAATTATTGAACTTCCTTCCCTGATTATAGATATTTCATTATTTTGCTGGTTTTTCAGGAGCTGGTGCAGGTGCTGGCTGCTCAGCTGGTTTTTCAGGAGCTGGTGCAGGAGCTGGTGCAGGCTGCTCTGCAGGTTTTGGTGCCTCCGGTTTTGGTGTTTCTGCTGGCTTACAACCTACTGTAAATGCAACCAACAATAATAGTGATAATACTAATGCTAGTACTCTTTTCATTAAATTTTCACCTCCTTCCAAAATGTATTTAATATCTTAAAAGATACTACAAAGACATATTTCTTCCCTCTTCACATCAAAGAAAATTTTATAACTTGCTTTTAGAAAAATCAAGCATTATTTTTAAGACTGTTATTTAAACATCATTTATGTACTATTTGTAAAGATTGCGCTAATAGCGTTTGTAGCGTTTATTGCGTTCTTTGCGTTTGTCAGATTTAATGCTTCGCATTGGAATTTAGACCTGCTTTGCAGGTCTGGAATTGAGTACCGCATAGCGGTACTGGAAGTTAGTCGCCTTGGCGACTGGAATTAATAGCGTTTATTGCGTTTGTTGCGTTCAATAAAAGCGCAGAGAGCAGGGCGCATGTCGTAAAAAAGGCTAAAGGGTAATTGGCAATAACTCAATTTCTGAAACAAAATAAACTACCTTTTATACAGATGTATAGTTTATTGGGTATTGTGATGTAGTTATTTATATTATATCTGAGGCTTACGCTTTGACTTCAGCCTCAGTAGTGAAGACCCGTGATTTTGTTTCATAAATTGAGTTATTGCCAACTCTTTATTTTAATTTTAAAGGTTGGGTGTATAGTGCAGATATTGCTCGAAGATTTATTTAACTCGATGGGACTATTGGAGAGACTGAATAGTGTGCTTATAATGTATTTGTTAAGTGATAATAAGGATATTCATGAGGTTATACACAGACGTTACTTAAGGTATCGAAAAATAAATCTTCTCGCAACATCTGCACTATTATATAAGTGAAGGATATTTGGCAATAACTCAATTTCTGAAACAAAATAAACTACCTTTATTATATATGTATAGTTTATTGGGTATTGTGATGTAGTTATTTATATTATATCTGAGGCTTACGCTTCGACTTCAGCCTCAGTAGTGAAGACCCGTGATTTTGTTTCATAAATTGAGTTATTGCCATCGATATAGCGTCAATGGCGTTTATTGCGTTTGTTGCGTTCATTGCGTTTATAGCGTTTGTAGCGTTTATTGCGTTCTTTGCGTTTGTCAGATTTAATGCTTCGCATTGGAATTTAGACCTGCTTTGCAGGTCTGGAATTGAGTACCGCATAGCGGTACTGGAAGTTAGTCGCCTTGGCGACTGGAATTAATAGCGTTTATTGTGTTTGTTGCGTTCATTGCTTTTATAGAGTTTATAAAGTTATTTAGAAGAATGATATAAGGTATTGAAAAATAGATTTTTTTGCAATAAATTCAATATTTTCTTAGAATAAGGAGCGAGAGATGGACAAAAAAGACTTTACTTGAAAAATATATTTGTGGTATTGTTTCAAATTATATTTTTGTAAAAGATATTATAAAGATGAGGGGCGATTTGAATATCGCCCCTGATAATCAGAGAAAGGAGCTCGTTATGTTGATTATTGGAGAAAAACTCAGCATAATAGCTAAAAGGGTTAGAGAGGCCATCTCAAAAAGAGATAAACAACCCATTCAGGATATAGCAATTTCTCAATGGAAAGCTGGTGCAGGTATGATAGACGCAAATATCGGACCTGCGGAAGACGAAGGGGAGGCTTTGATGGAATGGATGGTAACAACTATCCAAGAAGTCGTTCCCTTGCCTGTTTGTCTTGATACTACTAATTATAAGGCGATTGAGGCTGGTTTAAAAGTTCATAATAATCAATGGGGTAAACCAATGATAAACTCAACTTCTAATGACCCTGAAAGATACAATATGCTTGAGCTTGCCGCTAAGTATAAGGCAAGAATTATTGGTTTAACCGTAGGAAGGGGTGGATTACCAGCTGATGCAGAGGAAAGAGCATCAATAGCGGCTGAGATTATGGCGAGGGCTACTGAATATGGTGTGCCACTTGAGGATTTATATTTAGATCCACTTGTTCTACAGATTTCAACCTCTCAGGACCATGCTTTAAAAGTGATACAAGCAATAAAGATGTTTCAAGAATTGAGTGACCCGCCTATGAAAACAGTCGTTGGGCTGAGTAATGTGTCGAATGGATGCCCTAAGAATTTAAGACCTATCATAAATAATTATTTTCTTGCACTTTTGATGTATGAGGGGCTAACTGCTGCAATAGCAGACCCTCATGAGATTATGCCTACTGTAAAGACTATCGATGTTATACTTGGAAAGACTTTATATGCACATTCTTATCTTGAGATAACTTAGAGATTTGATACTATGTGAAGTGGTAATTAATATTTTCTATTTTTAAATAATTATTTTAAAATAATATATATATCGGAGGCAGAGATGGTATTCACACCACCAAAGGAAAGCTACACTGGGAAGGTCTATTCAGTTACAATAGGTATTCCGCCAAACACGATTACATTTGGGGGTGAAAATATTCTTCCTTTTCACTCTTTTGAGGGTTCGTATCCTAATAGGCCGGTAATTGCTTATGAGATACAAGATGTTCCACCTGATGATTGGCCTGATACGATAAGAGAGGTATATAAGGATGTTTCTTCAAATCCTGTAGAATGGGCAATGTTTTGTCAAGATAAGTTGAATGCTAAAGCGATAGCGCTTAGATTAATTGGGACACATCCTGACAGAGAGAATCGCACGCCAGAGGAGGCTGCTCAGACTGTTAGAGATGTAATATCATCGATAAATGTTCCACTGATTATCCTTGGAAGTAATAATACTGAAAAAGATGCTCCTGTCTTGATTGCTGCATCAGAGGCAGCTAAGGATAGAAATTGTTTGATTGGTAAAGCGCAAGAGGCAAATTATAAAACAATAGCAGCTGCTGCCATGGCAAATAACCATAAATTGATTGCAATGTCGGAGCTTGATATAAATCTTTCTAAGCAACTTAATATTCTTATAACTCAGATGGGTTTTGATAAAGAAAAGATTGTGATAGATCCAATGTGCTCGGCTTTAGGTTATGGTTTAGAATACACATACTCTGTTATGGAGAGGATAAGACTCGCTGCTCTAACACAAAATGATCAGACGATGCAACAACCAATGCTTGGGGATGTTGGTATTTATGTTTGGAAGGTTAAAGAGGCTATTGCGCAAGAAGATGATGTGCCACAATGGGGGAGTTTAAGAGAAAGAGGTATTGTTTGGGAGGCTACAACTGCTATGGCTTTGCTTCTGGCAGGTGCAGAACTCTTAATCATGAGACATCCAGAAGCGGTTGCAATTGTAGAAAAGGCTATAGATGAGTTAATAAGATAGGAGGTTTTATGGCATTAACAGGCGTTGAAATATTTAAACTCCTTCCAAAAACGAACTGCAAGAAGTGCGGTTTCCCTACGTGCCTTGCTTTTGCTATGAAGCTTGCACAAAGACAGGTCTCTCTCGATGCATGCCCTGATGTATCTGAGGAAGCAAGGCAGAAACTTGGTGAGGCATCAGCGCCGCCAGTTAGACCTTTAATATTTGGGGTAGGCGAAAAGGCTGTGAAGATGGGTGAAGAGACGGTATTATTCAGGCATGAGAAGAGGTTCGTAAATCCGTGTGCTTTTGCACTTGGAGTAAATGATACGCTACCTGATAATGAGATAAAAGATAAGGTTTTAGAAGTGAGTAATTCAGAGATTGAAAGAGTAGGTCAGAGATTAAGGGTAGATGCTATAGCTTTACTAAATGAATCTCGAGAACCTATGAGATACGAGTCGGTTTGCAAATTAGTTTATGGTATAGCACCAGAAATACCAGTAATACTATGTACAGATGTTCCTGAATCAGCAGAGGTTTCGATAAAGATTTATAAAGATAATAAGCCGATTTTGTATGGTGCTGACGGGAATAATTATACTTATATGACAGAGATTGCAAAAAAGTATAATGTTATATTGGGCGTTAAGTCTGTTTCACAATCCCTTGAGGAACTTACTGATTTGACAGAAAAGATTAAGTCGCTTGGAGTTCAAGATTTGATTATAGATTCTGGCGCGAGGAGGGCAAGTCAGATACTTGAGCATAATACATTGATTAGAAGGGCTGCTATAAAGAAGAACTTTAAACCACTTGGTTATCCTATTATTACATTTGCTCAGCGTGATGATAGTTTATTAGAGACATTAATAGCTGCTATTGGAGTAGCAAAGTATTCTTCGATTGTAGTTTTAAGTAATATTGAGAAGTGGAAAAACCTTGCATTGTTTACATTAAGGCAGAATATATATACAGACCCACAAGTGCCTATGCAGGTAGAACAGAAGATATATAAGATTGGCGAACCAACACCTGAGTCTCCATTGATGATAACGACAAATTTTTCACTCACATATTTTATAGTATCTGGTGAGATTGAAAATAGTAAGGTTCCAAGCTATCTTGCTGTTATGGATTGCGAGGGTCTGTCTGTTTTGACTGCTTGGGCTGCTGGAAAGTTTACTGCATCTAAGATAGCGCAGTTTATTAAAGAAAGTGGCATAGAAAATTCTATCAACCATAGAGAATTGATAATACCTGGATATGTTGCAATACTAAGTGGTGCTATTGAGGATAAGCTTGACGGCTGGAAGATAACAGTTGGACCCAGAGAGGCAAATGGTATCCCAGCCTTTTTGAGGTCAAGAGCAGCATAATTCTGTATATATTTATGGAGGGAGCGAAATGTCTAAGTTAATAGCTACAGCAGCTATTAGAGGGGCAAATAGTCTTGTGAAAATGGTTGAAGATTACCTTGAGAAGACGATAGCTGAAAAGGGTGATGATCTTCAATTCGAATTTCCAGACACAGCTTATTATCTACCATTAATTTATGCACTTACAGGTTTTTCTGTGAAAAAGCTTTCAGATATGAGGGTGGCGCTTGGAATGGCAAAAGAGATGTTGCATGATGAGCCAGAAGAAAATGTGTGGAGGCCATATCTTGGTGAAGCCCTTGATTCTGGAATGGCTACTTTATTTTTAGAAGAAATTTTGATGGCGTTAAGGTATGTTAATGGTCTTGAACCAGCTGTGGATAATGAAACAGGATATGTTTATAATGGATTTATAACAGATACAATCCAAAGAAATTTGGGTATACAACTTGTTGATGGTACGATGCCTGGTTTTGCTGCAGTTATTGGCGCAGCACCAGATGATGATACTGCTGTTAAAATTATACGGGAGTTGCAAGAGAAGAATATACTTATATTTTTGTCAGGACATGTGAATGGTAATAGTGTGACAAAGCAGCTTTTAAGAAAAGGTGTGGAGCTTGGATGGGATACGAGGATTGTGCCTGTGGGACCAGATACAGAACATACAATCTATCCACTTGATTGGTCTATAAGGGCATCTTTGATATTCGGTGGGAAGAAGCCAGGTGATTATAAAAGCCATCTAAAATATACAAAGGATAGAGTTTTTGCCTTTGCACTCGTTCTTGGAGAACTCGATGATATTAAGTGGTCAACGGGAGCTGGAGCAATAAATATGGGTTATCCTGCAATATGTGATACAGATGTCCCTGTTATTCATCCAACAGGTGTTTGTACTTATGAAGAGGTTGATAAAGAACTTGACCATAGCAAGATTGTTCAGAAGGCGATAGAGGTTAGGGGTTTAAAGATAACTGTAGAGAAACCGCCGATTCCTGTTGCTTATGGTCCAGCTTTTGAAGGTGAAAGGATACGCAAAGAAGATATGTTCATTGAATTTGGAGGGGCAAGAACACCTTCATTTGAATGGGTAAGAATGAGAGAGATGGAAGAGATTGAGGATGGCAAGGTAATAGTGGTTGGCAAAGATTGGAAGGAGAGGTATGAAAAGGGAGGACAGATGCCACTTGGAATTGTGATAGACGTGGCAGGAAGGAAGATGCAAAAAGACTTCGAATCAGTGATTGAAAGGAAGATACATCATAATATTAATGAAGCTCAGGGTGTTTGGCATATGGGACAAAGGGATATTAATTGGATAAGGATCAGTCACAATGCAAAAAAGGAAGGTTTTACCCTTGAGCATCTTGGTATTATTAATGTTACTATGACTCATAATAGATTTAAAGCTATAGTGGATAAGGTTCAGGTTACAATTTATACAGATGAAGAAGATGTCTTGAGAGTTCAAGAAGAAGCCAGAAAATCATATAGGGAAAGAGACCAACGACTTGGAGGTCTTGTTGATGAGGCCGTTGATACCTTTTATTCTTGTTTGTTGTGTCAATCATTTGCACCAAGTCACGTGTGTGTAATAAGTCCTGAGAGACTCGGGCTTTGTGGTGCCTATAATTGGCTTGATTGTAGGGCAGCATATGAGATAGATCCGACAGGTGGTAATCAACCAATACCTAAGGGGGAACTTTTGGATGCAAGATATGGTCGATATTCTGGTATTGATGAATATCTAAAAAAGGCTTCTGGTGGAGCTGTTGAAACTCTTAATTTGTATACTATTATGGAAAACCCTATGACATCATGCGGTTGCTTTGAATGTATTGTTGCTATTGTGCCTGAGGCTAATGGAGTTATGATTGTTCAAAGGGGTCATCAAGGAATGACTCCTGTGGGAATGAAGTTTTCAACATTGGCTGGAAGTGTTGGTGGTGGCATGCAGACTCCAGGGTTTATGGGTATTGGGAGAAATTTTATAGTGAGCAGGAAATTTCTGGCTGGTGATGGTGGAATTAAAAGGATTGTTTGGATGACAAAGAATCTTAAGGAGAGCCTTAAAGAGGCTTTTGAAAGAAGAGCTAAAGAGGAAGGTGTTCCAGATTTACTTGATAAGATTGCAGATGAGACGATCTGTGAAGATGCAGAAAAGTTGGTTGAATATCTTGCAAGTGTGGGTCACCCAGCTTTAGAGATGGAGCCTATGTTATAGAGGGGTGTTTAATTATTTAGGTTTAATTTTATGGAGGAAATATGAAAAGGTTTATTAAAAGCGCAAACGAAGCGTCCGAAAAGATAATAGAGTGGGGTGAATCGCAGAATTTTATCACGTGTTTTGAGAGAGCTGAAAAGTTAAAGCCGTGCCCAATAGGCTCAACTGGTGCTTGTTGTAAGATATGTCATATGGGTCCATGCAGGTTTGTCGGGCATGATGCAGAAGAAGAGGCAAGGGGTATATGTGGAGCTATGCTTCCTACTGTTGCCTCAAGGAACTTATTGAGGATGGCTGCTGCTGGAGCTGCTGCCCATTCAGATCATGCAAGGGATATGGCATTTATATTACTTGCTGTTGCGGAAGGCGAAACGAGTGATTTCAGGATAACTGATGTAAGGAAGTTATACAGGATAGCAAGTATTCTTGGAATAGAATTCGAGGGGAAGGCAGTTAATGATGTTGCGAGGGAGGTTGCATTATCTCTGCTTGAAGATTTCAGGCGCCAGAAGGGTGAATTAAATTATATAAAACGTGCTCCCAAAAAGACACAGGAGAGGTGGAAAAAATGGGGTATTATACCAAGGGGTATAGATAGAGAGATTACGGAGGCTTTACATAGAACTCATATGGGTGTTGACCATGACCCTGATAGTTTACTGTTAAGTGCTCTTAAGGTATCTCTTGCTGATGGATGGGGTGGAAGTATGATATCAACAGATTTGACGGATGTATTATTTGGGACTCCAAGACCTGTGAGGGGTGAAGCAAATTTTGGTATCTTTAAAGAGGATGAAGTTAACATCGTTGTCCACGGACATGAGCCATCACTCGCTGAGGTGATTGTTGATGTTGTTAATGAGCAAGAAATGATCGAATATGCCAAATCTAAAGGTGCAAAAGGAATTAATCTCGGTGGGATGTGTTGCACTGCTAATGAAGTCTTAATGAGGCATGGTATATCAACAGCTGGTGGTTTTACAAATCAAGAACTTGCAGTTTTGACAGGATTAGTTGATTTAATAACAGTGGATGTTCAGTGCATTATGCCTGCCCTTGTAGAACTTTCAAAGAAATTTCATACAAAGGTTGTTACAACTTCTTATAAAGCTAAGATACCAGGTGCTGTTCATATTGAATATGATGAGCATAGGGCAAGGGAGATTGCAAGACAGATTGTAAGGATGGCAATTGATAATTATACAAATAGAAAGGGAGTTGGTTATCAGGTTAGTGAAAAAAATCCTGTTATTGGGGGATTTTCTCATGAGTATATAGAATATATGCAAGGGGGTAGATGGAGGGCATCTTTTAGACCATTGAACGATGCAATTATCGCAGGAAGGATCAGAGGGGTTGTTGGTCTTGCAGGCTGTGATAATCCAAGGGTTCCTTCACAAGGAATTCATCGATTCCTTGCTTTGGAACTGATTAAGACTGATGTTTTAATTGTTTCAACGGGTTGTGGTTCCCATGCATGTGGGTCTGCTGGATATCTGACGCCTGAGATGGCTATAGAAAATGCTGGGCCGGGATTGAGAGAAGTTTGTGAAGCTATAGGTATTCCCCCTATACTTCATGTTGGCTCATGTGTTGATAACTCGAGAATATTGACAATATTGTCGGCAATGGCTGAGGAGGGTGGGCTTTCTGACGAGATTGGAGGAATGCCAGCTGTTGGAATAGCTCCTGAATGGATGTCTGAAAAGGCTATTGCTATAGGTTGCTATTTTGCAGGTTCTGGTGTTCCTGTGATATTTGGTGGTGAGTCACCAGTAGGTGCAAGTAAAGAAGTTACCCGTATCATGACAGAAGTATGGTTTGAAAGGTTTAAGGGGTCTCTCCATTTTGAGGAAGACCCGGAAAGGATATTAGATTTGGCCTTGGACTATATCGATAAAGCACGAGATGCACTAAAGTTGAAAAAGTATGAGCCAGGTAAATTTGCAACTGAACGTATTCTTATGGATATGGCAGCAAGGAGAGAACTTGAAAAAGCTGCAAAACCACATTTAGGTATATATTAATTTAAGGAGGTGGAGGGATGATAGTAGAGGAGATTAATGTAGATGAACAAATAGGAGAGGTTGGAAAGATACTCGATAAGGGTGAGAAGGCAAGAGGTATTTTAATACATGCCTTACAGCAGATACAAGAAGATTTAGGTTTTCTTCCAGCAGAGGTTCTACAGAGATTATCAAAGAAATTAGATATTCCCCTTTCAGAGATTTATAGTGTCGCAAGCTTTTACAAGATGTTCCATTTTAAGCCACGTGGTAAGAAAGTTGTTAAGGTTTGTCTTGGAACAGCATGTTATGTAAGAGGGTCTAAGAACATTCTTGCTGCTCTCGAAAATGAGTTTAAAGTGAAAAGTGGGGAGACTACAGATGATCTCTCAATGACACTTGAGACTGTGGGTTGTGTTGGTTGTTGTGGTCTCGCACCTGTTACTACTATAAATGATGAAGTTAGGGGAGAAATGATTGGAGAGAAGAAGATAGAGATGTTGATTAAGGAGATAAGAGAATAATTGAATTGTTATTAGAGGGAAGAAGACTATGGAAAGGTTAAAAACTATAGGTGAGTTGTCTGAACTTAGGGAAAGTCTTTCTAAGGATTTTTTTAATAAAGATAAGAAGGTTTTGAAGGTATGTTGTGGGTTACCATGTAGCACACTCGGTTCACATGAGGTTGCAAATATTTTGACTGCTGAAATCTCGAATTTAGGGCAAGATGTAAAGGTCGTAAGAACGGGCTGTCAGGGGTTATGTCAGAGGGGACCTTTAGTGAAAGTAGAGCCATATGGTTATATGTATCAAAGAGTGAAGCAAGATAAGGCTAAAAAGATTCCATATATAACATTTTCTTTGGGAGAACCTGTAAGGGATTTACTTTATAGAGACTCTTATTTTGAAAAGCCGGTAGAAAATTGGAAAGAGGTTCCTTTTTATTCAAAGCAGTTAAAGATTGCACTTAGAAATACAGGGGAGATTGATCCCTTGAATATATATGATTATATTTCATTTGGTGGTTATAAGGCTTTGGAGAAGGTATTAAGTTCTATGAGTCCTGAGGAGGTTATTGAAGAGGTTAGGAAGTCTAATTTAAGGGGTAGAGGTGGAGCTGGGTTTCCTACTGGTGTGAAGTGGGCGCATACGCGTAGGGCACCTGGTAGTATCAAGATGGTCATAGCTAATGGGGATGAAGGTGATCCGGGAGCATTTATGGACAGGTCGATAATGGAAGGTGACCCGCACAGTTTACTTGAGGGTATGTTAATATGTGCTTATGCTATAGGGGCGCAGTATGGCATTATTTATGTGAGGCATGAATATCCACTTGCTATACAGACATTGCGTAAGGCGATAAAGCAAGCTAATGAGGTTGGGTTGCTTGGTGAGAATATATTAAGCACTGGTTTTGACTTTCAAATTTATATAAAAGAGGGTGCGGGTGCTTTTGTATGTGGTGAGGCAACCGCACTCGTAGCATCTGTGGAAGGGAAAAGGGGATTCCCTCATCCGAGACCACCAAGGGTATCTGAACCTGGGGGTGGTCCATGGGGTTATCCTGCTAATTTAAATAACATTGAGACATATGCTTGCGTACCGCCAATAATAGAGAGGGGAGCTGATTGGTTTTTGAGCATAGGGACACCTGGTTCATCTGGGACAAAGGTATTTTCTCTTGCTGGGAAGGTAAAAAATACTGGGCTTGTTGAGGTGCCTATGGGTATAACCTTAAGGGAGATAATATTTGATATTGGTGGGGGTATAATAGGAAATAAAAAGTTTAAGGCGGTACAAACTGGTGGACCTTCTGGGGGTTGTATACCTGAGCAATATCTTGATACGCCTGTTGATTTTGATTCTTTGACGAAGCTTGGTTCTATAATGGGTTCTGGTGGGATGGTGGTAATGGATGAGGACAATTGCATGGTAGATGTTGCAAAGTTCTTTTTATCTTTTACTCAGGCTGAGTCATGTGGTAAGTGTCCACCGTGCAGGATTGGGACATATCAGATGTTACAGTTACTCGAGAAGATAACATCTGGTAATGGTGAAGAAGGAGATATAGAAAAACTTGAGTCACTTGGTAAGTCTGTAATAGCTGGTTCATTATGTGGTCTTGGTAGGAGCGCACCAAATCCTGTTTTAACGACGATAAAGTATTTTCGTGAAGAGTACGAGGAACATGTGAAGGACAAATATTGTAGAGCTAAGGTATGTAAGTTAGGTTTGGTCTATATAGATAAGAATTTATGTATACTGTGTGGTTTGTGTAAGGATGCTTGTGCTTTTAATGCAGTTAAAGAGAAGAGGAGAAGCTTTTTTATAGATAAGGATTTATGTACCAAGTGTAAAGCATGTTATTATGTGTGTCCTGTAAAAGCTATAAAGATTGTTAAAGAAAAATATCTTTTTCTTGAAAAGGAGTTTAATATACCTGTGGAAAAATTTGAAACTATAGAACGGAGGGGGGTTATGACTTTAAAAGACATTCTTGAATCAAGACCTTATAAGATTATCAAGATTAATCAGTATTGCACGGTTGCAGATGCTGTTAAGTTAATGAGTGAGAAGAATGTGAGTGGGGTATTCGTTGTAGACCACGATGATAAGCTTGTTGGCATTTTTACTGAAAGGGATATTGTTAGGTGCGTTTACAACGAGACTCCTACGGACGAGATGCTTGTGAATATATTCATGAGGGATATTACAACCTTTGCACCTTCTACTGATGTAAGTACTGCGATTTCGATTGCTTCGAAGAAAAAGATAAGGCATTTACCAGTTGTTGATGGTGATAAAATTATTGGTATGATTACATTTAGGGACCTTGTTTCATATCTTTTACCTGAGATCTGTTACATGGCTGAGACAATGTATTAGTTGCTAATAATTATTTCCAAAATTTATTATTTGGAGTTATTATATTTTACTAAAACATAGATTTAAATGAGTTGAATATGATGTTGGATTTGACAAAATATCAAAGATTGGAGAGTATTGAGGATTTAAGTGCTTTACGTGAGAAACTTAAAAATGAAGGTGTTTTGTCTACTGATACTAAAAGGATAAGAGTTTGTTGTGGTACAGGTTGTAGGGCAAATAACTCGCTCAAATTGTATGAGGAACTTAAGAAAGAGGCTGAGAAGTCTGATACATCCGTAGAGATAATTCAAACAGGCTGTCAAGGGCTTTGTCAAAAAGGACCTGTGATGATTATCGAACCACAGAATTATTTTTATCATAGGGTTCAACCTGAGAGGGCATCGCAAATAATTAGAAGAACTATTAATGATGGTAAGCCGATTGTAGACCTATTGTATAGAAAGCAATATGGTGAAAGGGCCTATCACATAAATGATGTTCCATTCTATAAAAAACAGGTTAGGGTTGCATTACGACATAATGGCAAGATAGATCCAACGAATATATTACATTATATTGCTATTGGTGGTTATAAGGCGCTTGAGAAAGCACTTTCTTATATGACTCCTGATGATGTTCTTTCCGAAGTAGATAAGGCAAATTTAAGAGGTAGAGGTGGTGCTGGCTTCCCAGCTGGTAAAAAATGGAAACATACTAAATCAACTCCTGGCATAAAATTCGTTATAGCGAATGGAGATGAAGGTGACCCTGGTGCTTTTATGGATAGGTCTGTGATGGAAGGTGATCCACACAGTCTTCTCGAAGGTATGATTTTATGTGCTTATGCAATTGGGGCGAGATACGGAATAATCTATGTTAGACATGAATATCCGCTTGCTGTCAAAAATCTAAATATAGCAATACAACAAGCAAACCAGCTCGGTCTTTTAGGGAATGACATACTTGGAACTGGTCTGAGTTTTAATATAAGGGTTGTTGAAGGTGCGGGAGCATTTGTGTGTGGTGAATCGACGGCGCTTGTTGCATCTGTTGAGGGCGAAAGAGGATTCCCCCGTCCAAGACCACCAAGGCTATCTGAAATAGGTGGCGGAGTTTGGGGATTCCCAACAAATCTCAATAATGTAGAGACATATGCTTGTGTCCCATCGATAATAGAGAATGGAGCAGAATGGTTTTTGAAAATTGGTACACCAAATTCACCTGGGACAAAGGTCTTTGCTCTTACTGGTAAAGTGGTTGATACTGGTTTGATCGAGGTTCCAATGGGTATAACATTAAGGGAAATAATATTTGATATTGGAGGTGGTATTCTTAATAATAAAAGGTTTAAGGCTGTTCAAACAGGTGGACCATCTGGTGGCTGCCTACCTGAGGAACATCTTGACTTACCTGTTGATTTCGACTCACTTACAAAGATGGGAACAATAATGGGCTCTGGTGGTATGGTAGTTATGGATGAGGATAATTGTATTGTGGATGTTGCTAAGTTTTTCTTATCGTTTTGTCAAGCTGAATCATGTGGTAAATGTCCACCATGTAGGATTGGTACATATCAGATGATGCAGATTCTTGAAAAGATAACTTCTGGAAATGGAGAACCTGGGGATATAGAGAGACTCGAGGAGTTGGGTAAGATGGTAAAAAGCAGTGCTTTGTGTGGACTCGGTAACTCGGCACCTAATCCTGTACTTTCGACCATAAAATATTTTAGAAAAGAGTATGAAGAACATATTTATGACAAATATTGTAGGGCGAAGGTATGTACTGGTCTTGGACTTTTATCCATCAATAAGGATATTTGTTTTCAATGTAAAAGATGCATAGATGTTTGTCCGTTTGACGCGATAAAAGAATCAAAGGATGGTGGTTTTTATATAGATCAGATATATTGTCAAAGATGCAAAGCATGTTATATGGTTTGCCCTCTTGGAAGTATTGAGATCAAGGCACAACCAGTGCCTATGATAGATAAAGATATATGTTATCAATGTGGACGTTGTAATGATGTTTGTAGAATTAATGCGATAAAACATACATCAACGGGGTATATTATAGACAGTAATATATGTAGAAGATGTGGAGATTGTTATAATATATGTCCGCTCGGTGCTATTAAATTTGAGAGAAAAACAGAGCTTATTGAAAAACAGAAAAAATAATATGGATGATCAATGGAGGCAATATGAACGAAGATTTGTTAGCGCAGGAGAAGGGTAAGACAGTAGAAGATATAAGAAGGAAGGCTGATAGCAAATCCTGTGCGGTTCAAAAGGCTCTCTATTTTATAAGTGAGTTTGTCTCTGGTCCTATGTGTGGTAAGTGTTTTCCATGTGCTCTTGGAACGGGTGAGGCTAAGTTAAGACTACTAAAGATAAGTCAACATCTTGAAGGTGTGTCTGAAAAAGATATTGAGGTGTTGAAGAAGATTAGTCAGAGGATGCTTGAAGCCTCTTTTTGTAAAAAAGGAAAGGATACAGGAAAATTTTTAGTTGATTTAATCACTAATTCAGAAGAAGAATTTAAGGAACATGTTCAAGGTAAATGTCGCTATAAAGAATGCATTAGCCTTATTGAGTATGTTATTAACCCAGACTTGTGCATAATGTGCGATAAATGTCGGGAGGTTTGTAAATATAATGCAATAATCGGTGAAAAGGGGTTACCCTATAAACGTGGCTATCTCCCGTATGAGATTGTGCAAAAGAGATGTACAAAATGTGGAGAATGTTTGAAGGTTTGCCCAACAGGTGCTATTGAACTCGTTACCCATATAATAGAAGAAGTTGTGAATAAATAATTATCATATAGGAGTCAACTATCAAGAAATAGGTGTTAAACATGAGAGACCTCCAGAGGCAGAATAGATTTAGAAAAACTATGGACAAAGAAAGTTCTTTTTATACAAAGAGCATGGATGACTCTTATGAGTTT
>Ga0315298_1003559_pt1 | contig 24606 bp, 20 predicted proteins | sample WHS_1_MG_FD_203077 | JGI IMG/M metagenome (GOLD analysis project Ga0315298, IMG submission 203077) | Extremophilic microbial mat communities from Washburn Hot Springs, YNP, Wyoming, USA - WHS_1_MG | ecosystem: Environmental > Aquatic > Thermal springs > Hot (42-90C) | place: USA: Wyoming...
CGCCGGAAGATGGCAAGGAAGATGTATTCGTGCATCATTCCGCTATTGAAGGTACGGGGTTCAAGACCCTGGCCGAAGGCGAGCGCGTCAATTTTGAAGTGACTCGTGGCCCGAAGGGTTTGCAGGCCGAGAAGGTCCGCCGGGCTTAATTAAGCCCAACGGGTGGCTCTCTCAGCCATCCGTCCCCCCCTGCGGGGAAAAATAACTTTACCGGTCTGGCTTTCGCGATTCCGGTTTTCTTTTGTCCGGCTAGCGCGCGGGTTTCTTCCGCTTTGCTGCACCAGCGCTACGCTCCTTCGATTTATACTCACTTTTTGCCGGCTTGGCAGAGAGTATCTTGCGCGGTACCTGCGGCTCCTCACGGGCGGCCGGACGTGGCTTGGCAGACGCACGTCCCACAGGCGCACCAGCATCGGTCGGAGCGATCTGCAAAGGCCTTCCAGAGACCCACACCTTTTGCAGATGCTGCAAAACCGACGGCTGTATATCTGCGGGAAGCTCGACAGTGGTATGCTCCGCGTTAATCTGTACCTTGCGAATATTGCGGCTGGGTATCCCGGCCTCATTAGCGATCGCGCCGACAATATTTTTGACTTGTGCACCATGGCTTTCACCCACATCCAGACGGAAGCGGCGCATAGGCACATCCTCCCCTCCCGATGCGGCACTACCACGCGGCGGCCGTGCGCCCCGATCGTCTTCGGAGCGACGACGTGATGAGGGCGGACGGCCCGAGGTGGCGGAGTCGCTGCGCATCGGCTTGGATACTGCGGCCTCGACGGGGACCAGGGGACGCTCTTTTTGCACCATGTAAGCCAGTGCCGCCGCGATCTCCCCTAAACCTACGTCCTTTTCCTGCTGGTAATCCGCAATAAGGGATTCAAAAACCGCAAGATCCTGACTATTCAATACTTCCGACAACTGATCCTTGAACTGGCTCATCCGCCGATCCGCAACATCTTCTATGCTGGGCAGATGCATGGCCGTAATCGTCTGACCCGTCGCCCGCTCTATGGCGTGCAGCAAGTGGCGTTCGCGCGGCGCGACGAAGAGAATAGCGTCCCCTGTACGCCCAGCACGCCCGGTGCGGCCAATGCGGTGGACGTACGCCTCGGTGTCATTAGGAATGTCATAATTGATTACATGGGTGATCCGTTCGACATCCAAGCCGCGGGCTGCCACGTCGGTCGCAACGACAATGTCCAGCGTCCCCGCTTTCAGGCGCTCAATGGTCTGTTCGCGCAGTGCCTGACTGAGATCGCCATTGAGGGCGCCACAGGCATAGCCGCGCGCTTCCAGGCGCTCCGCCAGTTCTACCGTCGCTGTTTTGGTGCGCACAAAAACCAGCCAGGCGTTACTCTCCTCTACTTCCAAAATACGGGTAAGGGCATCCAGCTTGTGGGTACCGCTGACTTGCCAATAGCGCTGGCGAATGGCGGCCACCGTAGTCGTCGCCGATTTAACACGGATTTCCAAGGGATCGCGCAAATAGGTTTTGGCGATGCGACGGATGGCATCTGGCATCGTCGCGGAGAAGAGTGCCACCTGCCGGCCATCGGGCGTGTGTTTGAGGATATCCTCCACCGCATCAATGAAGCCCATGCGCAGCATTTCGTCGGCTTCATCCAGCACCACGGCCTGCAACTGGTCCAGACGCAGGGTTTTGCGGCGCAGGTGATCCTGAATGCGCCCGGGCGTACCTACCACCACTTGTACGCCTCGCTGCAGCTGCTTGAGCTGCAAGGTCATGGACTGTCCGCCATAGATGGGCAGTACGTGGAATCCGGGGAGGAACTTAGCGTAACTTTGCATGGCCTCAGCTACTTGTATGGCGAGTTCCCGGGTCGGTGCCAGCACCAATAACTGCGGCACGCGCAGGCGAAGATCGACGCGGCTTAACAGCGGCAAAGCAAATGCCGCAGTCTTGCCGGTACCGGTCTGCGCCAGACCGATAACGTCGCGCCCGGCCAGCAACGGCGGGATGCTCTGCGCCTGAATGGGCGACGGTTGTTCGTAGCCGATCTCTGTCACCGCTTTCTGGATCGGTTCAGCGAGGGCGAAATCAATAAAGCGGAGATCGGATTCTTGAGACATGAGCATACCTGGACAACGAAGGGAATTCAGCGTCCACACTATACGCTAGTTGTGCATAACTTGCAGCGTTTTCTTCGCCCTATCAAAAGATGCCACAAACTCAGTCAGCGTCCAGCACCGCCTGCAACTGCGTCTGGATGGCCGCATCGGCATCCGGCCCGATGGGGGTCTGGCCCTGCGTAAAAGTATCGGTGAAGGCATAGGCATAGCGGACATCCTGCAAGCCCAGGCTGCCGAAGAGGCGCATCTCCCAGGAGACATCGTCGGCATGTCGCACCAGAGTCGGCCACTGCTCCGCCGTTTTGCTTTCCAGGATCGGCCCAAAGAAGATCGCACCCGGCTTGTTGCGTAGGCGCATGGCGCAACTCCCGGCCGTACGTCCAGACATGGGCAGGAAATCGATGGTGCGGGTCAGACGCAGCTTACTATCTAGTGGCACATCAATAGGAACACCCAGAACCTTACCCTCTGCCGGCTGGGCCACCAGCCTGCAGCCTGCCGACTGCCATTGCGCGACATCCTGCGCCCCAAAGCGACTGGGCAGGAAAAGTACCTGCAAGGGAGCGATGGCGCTCAGTTCGGCTTGCAGCCCGGGGCGGAAGCGCGGTGCATTGATGAGGATACCGCCGGCATCCCTGTCGGCAACGAAATAGACAGCAGGGCTGCCTTGCCCGCCCTCCACATGGTAAATGTCCCGGTCAAAAAAGCTGCACAGCTTCTGCATCGTCCTTCTCCTAATGCCCGGCTGGGTGTATCCCGCGAGTATAACCGCAATCTGCACCGGGACTCATCCCTCAGCAGCGCATTGCGGGGTGCAGAGTCTGTGGCATAATGTGCCCATGAATATCCTCCTGCTGGTCGCCGCGCTCATCATCATCCTCGCCGGTGCCGAGGCTTTTACCAACGCGCTGGAGCACCTGGGCGACCGTCTGGGTATTTCCGAGGGCGTTACCGGTTCCATTTTTGCGGCGGTGGGCACGGCGCTTCCCGAGGCTATGGTGCCTGTCGTTGCGGTTTTCGCTGCGACCAGCGGGCAACCGGCACACCTGGGGGAAGAGGTGGGGGTAGGCGCCATTCTGGGCGCCCCCATGATGCTGTCCACGCTGACGTTGTTCATGATGGCGCTGTTTGTATCGCCACAACGCGGCTGGCGCGGGGCATTAAATCCGGAACCTACGGGCTTGCGTCGCGATCTTGGCTGGTTTCTTTCCGCCTTTGGTCTGTCCGCCGTTGCCCTCTTTGTGCCCCACCACATTACTCTGGCACGTATTGGCATCGGCCTGATACTGGTCACACTGTATTTTCTGTATGTGATGGTGACCTTGCGCGCCTCTGCGGCGCTGGTCGCCGAGGGGCACGGCACCGAAGCAGGGCATGCCTTGTACTTGAGCAAGACCGGCCTGCCCACGAAGATGCCGGTCATCTTGGTCCAGCTTGCCATAGGGCTAGGCATGATTGTCTTCGGTGCCAACCTCTTTGTCGACGGGATTGAGGGGCTCTCGCACTGGCTCCGCATTTCTGCACTGATCCTGTCTTTGCTGGTGGTGCCCATCGCCACAGAGTTGCCGGAAAAGATCAACAGCATCCTCTGGATTCGCCGCGGCAAGGACACGCTGGCTTTTGGTAACATCACCGGGGCGCTGGTCTTTCAAGGGAGTCTGCTGCCCGCTATTGGGGTACTGTTAACCCCCTGGTCGCCCTCCCCCCCCGTTCTGCTGGGCGCAGGACTCACGCTGCTGGCCGGGGGATACACTTATCTTCTGGTACGCCGCGGCGTCACCCTGCGGCCCTATCATTTTCTGTTCAATGGGGTGTGTTACGGGGCTTACTTCTTCGCCCTTACCTGACCGCCCGAAAAGGTACTCGCCGCACGGTGGTGCCCTTTGCTAGAATGTGAGCCGTAGCCCCGGTAGCTCAGTGGATAGAGCAACCGCCTCCTAAGCGGTAGGTCGCAGGTTCGATTCCTGCTCGGGGCACCAATATGCCCCTGCCAGAAACAGCAATCCCGCAGCGGCTGCCGCCACCACGGGATCATCCGTCACAGGCGAAGCCTGCAACCCCCTCAGATAGTGTGATGCATATCTTCCAGCATCCGTTCAATACGCGGGCCGAGAATGATTTCCATCGCAAAGCCCATCTTGGTCCCCGGGATTACCAGGGTATTGGAGCGAGACATAAAACTACCCGGCAACATCTGCAGGAGGGCGGGGAAATTCTCTTCCTTATGGTCACGGAAGCGGATGACCACCATACTCTCGTCCGGTGTCGGAATATCGCGGGCAATGAAGGGATTGGATGTATCCACCAGCGGCACGCGCTGAAAATTGATGTGGGCACGTGAGAACTGCGGGGTAATGTAGTGGATGTAATCTGGCATACGACGCAGGATGGTATCCACAATCGCCTCGGCAGAGTAGCCGCGCTGGGCATTGTCACGGTGAATCTTCTGAATCCATTCCAGATTGACCACTGGCACCACACCAACCAACAAGTCAACGTAATTAGTCACATCAACATCGTCTGTCTTCACACCACCATGCAGCCCTTCATAAAACAGCAGATCAGTACCAGAGGGGATATCCTGCCAGGGGGTGAAGGTACCTGGTGCGCTGCCACGCAACTCTGCCTCGGGCTCGTCGTGGACGTAGTAACGCATCTGTCCATGACCGCTCTCACCATACTCGCGGAACAGACGCTCCAACGCTTCAAAATCGTTGCCCTCCGGGCCGAAATGGCTGATGGTTTTACCCTCGGCCGCAGCCTTGGCAATGGCTTCGCGCATCTCGGTACGGTTGTAACGATGGAAGCTGTCACCTTCAATGACGACCGGGTCAATTTTCAAGCGCCGGAAAATATCATGGAAGGCATGCTTTACGGTGGTAGTACCCGCCCCTGAGGAACCAGTCACGGCAACGACAGGATGTTTTTTAGACATAGGAATATAACCTCTTTGGTGAATAAAACTTGCAGGGGTCCGCTCTGCGAACAGGCATTCTTTTGGCCAGTTTAGCAAAGGGCGTCCGCTGGTCAATATAAAAGCCGCCACAGGGCCAGCGCGCTGGCCCGACGATGGCGTCAATAATGACTAAAGACCGAGATTGCGCCAGATCGCTGTCGTCGCCTCAGCCTGATTCAGGGTATAAAAATGCAGGCTCGGCGCACCTTCCCGCAGCAGCAACTGACACTGTCGGCTCAACAAGTCAATTCCGAATTGATACTGGGATTGTGGATCATCGGCGTAGGCTTCCATCCGTCGTCGCACATACTGCGGAATGTCCGCTCCGCACATGGCAGAAAAACGGGATATTTGCTCAAAGTTAGTGATGGGCATGACGCCGACCACCACCGGCACTTCAACCCCCTGCCGTTGCAACTCATCGCGCAACTGCAGGTAGGCATCGGGATTGAAAAAATACTGGGTGATAATCGCATCCGCTCCGGCCTGCACCTTGGCCACGAGATGTGCCACATCATCACGAGCCGAAGTCGCCCTGGGATGAATCTCCGGATAGCCCGCCACATACACGTCAAAACCACCAAAATGACGGATAAATGCAACCAAATCTGCGGCATGCTGAAAATGGCCGGGATTCTCCATACCTTCCGGCAAATCACCACGCAAGGCCACGATACGCCGTACGCCCTGCTTCTGGTAATCTTCGAGAATCTCCCGAATCCCGGCTTCCGTAGACCCGATGCACGAGAGGTGCGGCACCGCCTCCAGATCATAATCCTGACGGATCATGGTCACAGTAGCAAAGGTCCGCTCGCGGGTGGACCCGCCCGCCCCGAAGGTCACCGAAGCATACTCGGGACCCAAGGGGAGAAGCGCGGTTATCGCCTCCCGCAGACGTTCCTCACCCGCGGCATTCTTGGGGGGAAAGAACTCGACGGAATGTGCCATCAGTAGCGGTACGCATCCGCTTTGAAGGGGCCATCAATGGACACGCCAAGGTACTTGGACTGCGCGTCAGTCAGACGGGTCAATACCCCCGCGAAGCCTTCCACCATATAGCGCGCCACTTCTTCATCCAGAGCCTTCGGCAGGACGGTAACGGAGATGTGACCAGCCTTCTCCGCGGCAGGCAGATCGGCAAAACGCTCGCCGTACAGATGAATCTGCGCCAGCACCTGGTTGGCGAAAGAACCATCCATGATTCGGCTGGGGTGACCCGTCGCATTGCCCAGGTTCACCAGACGCCCTTCGGAGAGCAGAATCAGGTAGTCGTCACTATCGGGATCAAAGGCCTTACCGGCAGCCGCATCACGGTAGACCTTGTGGACCTGCGCCTTCACTTCGTCCCAGGCCCAGGTTTTGCGCATGAAAACGGTATCGATCTCGTTATCAAAATGACCGATGTTACAGATCACAGCGCCCTTCTTGATGGCCTTGAGCATACCGGCGTCACAGACGTTGAAGTTGCCGGTCGCAGTCACCAGCAAATCCATCTGGCCCAGCAGATCACGATCAACGCTGGCATCTGTACCGTCGTTGATGCCGTTTTTATAGGGCGACACGACTTCATAACCGTCCATACAGGCCTGCATGGCACAAATGGGATCCACCTCGGAGACGCGGACGATCATCCCTTCCTGACGCAGGGAGGCCGCCGAGCCCTTGCCCACATCGCCATAGCCCAGCACTAGCGCACGCTTACCGGAGAGCAGATGGTCGGTGGCCCGCTTGATCGCATCACTGAGCGAGTGACGGCAACCATACTTGTTATCGTTCTTGCTCTTGGTCACGGAGTCGTTGACGTTGATGGCAGGAATTTTCAGGCTGCCTTCCCGGGCCATTTCCCAGAGGCGATGCACACCGGTAGTGGTTTCCTCGGAGACGCCATGGATACCGGCCAGCAGCTCCGGATATTTCTGGTGCAGCAGGCCGGTAAGGTCGCCACCATCATCCAGCAGCATGTTCGGGCGCCAGCCATCCGGGCCGGTGATGGTCTGCTCGACACACCACCAATACTCGTCTTCCGTCTCACCTTTCCAGGCAAAAACCGGAATACCCGCCGCCGCGATGGCCGCCGCCGCCTGATCCTGGGTGGAGAAAATGTTACAGGAAGACCAACGCACTTCCGCACCGAGCGCCACCAGCGTTTCGATAAGCACCGCGGTCTGGATGGTCATGTGGATGCAGCCGGCAATACGCGCGCCCTTGAGGGGCTGCTGCGCCTGATATTTGCGGCGAATGGTCATCAATGCCGGCATTTCTGTTTCAGCGATGCGGGTTTCTTTACGTCCCCAATCAGCAAGGGAAATATCGGCGACTTTGTAATCAACAGAACTTTTGAGCACAGCATTCATGTAAGTCATTCCTTGAGCATGAAAGCGAGCGCAGTTTTACAGATGGGAAGCATAGGCCGAGCCTGATCGTCGCCCCCACCGCCTTTCCGGCCGGGAAAGCATCCAGCCGGGACGGCAAAGCGAGGCATGACGACTGCAGCGCCCCTCGACCCGATCTTCCAGCGGGGAGAACCCCCGCCAAGGCATTTTTACCGCAGTCCGGCAGCGTCGCGCAAGGCGGCGGCCTTGTCAGTACGCTCCCAGGTAAACTCAGGCTCTTCGCGACCAAAGTGACCATAGGCAGCCGTTTTAGCATAGATGGGCCGCAACAGGTCGAGCATCTGGATGATACCTTTGGGACGCAGGTCAAAGTGCTCACGCACCAGAGCGGCGATCCGATCGTCGTCGATCACTCCGGTACCGAAAGTATCCACCATCAGACTCACCGGCTGCGAAACGCCGATGGCATAGGCCACCTGTACTTCGCAACGCCTGGCCAGACCAGCGGCCACGATGTTTTTGGCCACATAGCGTCCGGCGTAGGAAGAGGAACGATCTACCTTGGAAGGATCCTTGCCGGAGAACGCACCGCCGCCATGGCTACCCTGACCGCCGTAGGTGTCCACAATGATTTTGCGCCCGGTCAAACCACAGTCACCCACGGGCCCGCCGATCACAAAACGGCCGGTGGGGTTGATGAGGTATTTAGTATCCTTATGGATCATCTCAGGGGGCAGGACGGGCTTGATGATTTCCTCGCGCACGGCTTCGACAAGATCTGCATGGCTGATATCCGGGCTATGCTGGGTGGAAAGCACCACGGTATCAATGGCGACTGGGCGACCATCCTCATAGCGTACCGTCACCTGACTCTTGGCATCGGGACGCAGCCAGGGCAGACGACCATCTTTGCGCACCATCGCCTGCCGCTCGGTCAGACGGTGGGCAAAATAGATGGGCGTCGGCATCAGCACATCCGTCTCGTCACAGGCAAAGCCGAACATCAGGCCCTGGTCACCAGCGCCCTGATCGAGGTCAAGGCCGGCACCTTCGTCCACGCCCTGAGCGATATCAGGGGATTGCTTGTCCAGGGTCTGCACCACCGCGCAGGAGGCCCAGTCGAAACCCATATCCGAGGAGTTATAACCGATCCGGCGCACGGTCTGGCGCGCCACATCCGCATAATCCACCACCGCTGTGGTGGTAATTTCACCCGCGAGCACGATCAGACCGGTAGTAATCAGCGTCTCGGCCGCCACGCGACCGCGGGGGTCCTGAGCCAGAATCGCGTCAAGAATGGCATCGGAAATCTGATCCGCAACTTTATCGGGGTGACCTTCGGAAACAGATTCAGAGGTGAAAAGATGACTTTTGGACATGCGCTAAGCTCCTCGCTGGCTAGGCCGACTGTCACAGTCGACAGGGACAGCGCGCACTATATCAAAGGAAAGCAGCACAAGCGAAGTGAAACGCGCTCACCGCAAAGGCAAAAATTGCTCAAGCGTGGTGGGTATACGGCTTAAGGATGCGCCGGACCGACCACCGGAAAAGAGGATTTTTTGCTACCGCCCCAAAAATAGGAAATACCACCTGTCACCTGTACGTCATTGAGGTTAGCACTGCTGGGCGTAGGGGCACTAAAGAGCAACTGATCCTGCACACCTAGACGCAAACCAATCTGATCATTCAATAGATACTGATATCCTACCCCGAAGACACCCATCAACGAGGTGCCCCGCCCGAGCTGGTTATTAAATAGGTTGCTGGATGCCCCCAAACCTAGAGAGAGGTAGGGAGTGTCCGGGCTGTCAAAAGCGTAAAGATTACCGAGGACCGCGCCACTGTATTGATTGGCGGCGCTAGCGTGCGCGGGGCTCTGCAACTGAGCAAAGGCTGCCGCCACTTGCGCTTCAACCCCCACATGGGCATCCACACGATGCCCCAGGCGCAAGCCAACCACACCAGCATTACCTCCGCCGGCCAGTCCGCTGGATGCATCAAAAAAGGTGCTCCCGCCAAAGAGATTGATGTAGGTCTCATCATGCGCAGACTGGCCCGCCGCCCAAGCCGGAATAGCAAGGACAAGCCCGGAGAATACCAGTAAAGCGCGCAACCCCCACTTCATGACCTAATGCACCTCGTATATAGCAGCACTGTGAACTGAAACCTGTTACAATCGTAGCCTGATTTAGATGAATATACCACACCAATTAACCCATTTTGACAAAAAACCAACAAGGAGTTTTCATGTCCACTCTCGTCTGCGGTTCTCTGGCCTTTGATACTATCATGGTCTTTCAAGACCGCTTCAAGGCGCACATTCTGCCCGATCAGGTACACATGCTGAACGTGTCCTTTACCGTCCCAGAAATGCGGCGCGACTTTGGCGGCTGTGCTGGCAACATCGCGTACAATCTAAAATTGTTAGGTGGCAACCCACTGATTGTCGGCACCGCTGGCCAGGACTTCACACCCTACCTCGATCACCTAGGGGCACAAGAGTTAGACATCAGCCTACTGCGGATTCTCCCAGACCATTACACCGCGCAGGCCTTCATTACCACTGATCTGGACGACAATCAGATCACCGCCTTTCACCCCGGCGCCATGTTTCAGGCCCAGGAAAATCATCTGGCCGGCCGCATTCCCGAGGACGTGCATTGGGCCATTGTTTCACCCGATGGCCTCGGCGCCATGGTGCAGCACTTGGAAGACCTTACGAATGCTGGCATCCCCACGCTGTTTGATCCGGGCCAGGGCTTGCCCCTCTTTGATGCGGAAACCCTGACGCATCTGATTGATCGCGCCGACTACCTCACCGTCAATGATTATGAGTGCCAGATGGTACAGGCACGCACGGGTCTCAGTGTCGACGAGCTCTGTCAGCGTCTGAAAGCCCTGATTGTCACCCGCGGCGAGCATGGCTCGGTGATTTATCATGATGGCGAGGAGACGATCATTCCGGCCGCCAAGCCCAAAGCCGTTTTGGATCCTACCGGGTGCGGTGATGCCTATCGCGCAGGGCTGCTATATGGACTGGAGCGCGACCTCGGCTGGGAAATGATCGGCAAGGTCGCCTCGCTGATGGGCGCCTACAAGATTGAAAGTCCGGGCACCCAGAACCACCGCTTTACCTGGCCGGAATTTCAGGCGCGCTATCATGAAAACTTTGGCGAGAACATTGGCTAGATTTCGAGCCACTTAGGAAACGATGGGCTTATCCTCGGCATCCCAGACATTGATGCCGCCGCCAAGGTTATAAACTTCGGTAAAGCCCATCTCCTGCAAAGTCACCGCTGCCAGCGCGGAGCGCGTTCCACTGTCACAGTAAAGGACAACGACCCGACCACGCGCCAAGGCCAACTCCGGATGACAATGGCCATACTCCGGATCGGCCAAAGCCTCCAGATAGCCGCGGGGCACATGGATAGCATCGGGCAAATGCCCCTCCACGAAGGCGCAGGACTCCCGGACATCCACCACCAGCACATCATCGCGGCTGCGCAGCCAGCCCTCCAGCGTATCGCAGTCTATTTCGCGAATTTGACTGCGCGCATTCCGTATAAAATCTGCCAGCGATTTGGCCACTACTTCCCCCTCATGGACACATGACCTGGGCGAGATGCTTACTGAGCTCCTCAACACCGATATAAGTATAATCCTTGCTCAAAGTGCCTGAAACCATTGCGCTGGTAGGTGCGTCCAGTTTTTCGCGCAGCAAACCCAGAATATGCGGAGAAGCGACAAGCACTAGGTGTTGGAAAGCATTCTGCTTTCGCGCCTCACCTAAATAGGTCGCCAGTTCACTGGCGAAGTGCAGCATTTCCGTCTCTTTAGGACTGGTTTGCCATTCGATGCCAGGTCGTGCCCCGGCGGCGAAACTCTGCTGAACGCGCCCTCCCGCATCTGTCACCAGATCGTCCTGATGTTTGCGGCTGTCGGGGTGGGTCCAATCCTGCAAGAGATGCAGCCCTGTATCGCAACCTTCATTTTTAAAGAGGCGCGCCTCCGCGGCATTACTCACCAACACCCAAGTTACGGTAGCCATCATGCATTCTCCTTTATCGATTGGTCCCTTCTATAGATGGATGCGGCAGTGACAAAAAACAAGCAATACCCCCCTTTCCTTGGGCCATAACATCACTCTATGATGGATTATCTGTCACCCGCCTTTTGAGGAGTTTCACCATGCCTGCCCCACGCCTTAGCAAAACCGCGTGTTCTCTACCTCCTTTGGGTATGGATGCCTCCAGTCTGTGCATGGACACTCGTCATTATCTGCTGCGCACTCTGGGCGCCGAAGAAACGGCAAACTCGGGGAGCAGCGTTTATACCGCTCTGGCCATGAGTCTGCGTGACCGCTTGGTCGAGCGCTGGAAGGGCACCCAGAAAAAAGCCGCCGCCGAGAATGGCAAGCGCACCTTTTATCTATCCCTGGAGTTCCTGCTCGGGCGGGCTATGGGCAATACCCTGCTGAATCTGGGTTTGGAAGATGCCGCACGCGAGATACTTACCCAGGAGCATCGTGAGCTGACGGACATCATCGAGGTTGAGCCTGACGCCGGCCTGGGTAACGGTGGCCTGGGCCGTCTTGCGGCATGCTTTCTGGATAGCTGCGCCTCTCTGTGCTTGCCGGTCACGGGTTATGGTATCCGCTACGATTACGGCATGTTCCGTCAGGAAATTCGTGGTGGCGAACAGGTAGAGGAACCTGATCACTGGTTGAAGAACGGCTATCCCTGGGAACTGAAACGGCCAGAGCGCGTGCGCCGGGTCCATTTTTTTGGGCGTAGCGACACCTATTATGATGCTCAAGGGGAAATGCATTGGCGTTGGGTCGACACCCACGATGTGCTTGCCGTACCTTACGACATCCCCATTCCCGGCTATCGCAATGAAGTGGTCAATACCCTGCGCCTCTGGCGTGCGGCATCCACCGACATTTTTGATCTCGGCGAATTCAACGCTGGCGCTTACCCCGAGGCGGTCGCGGCAAAAAACAACGCAGAGCATATCAGCATGGTGCTCTATCCCAACGATAGCAGCGAAAACGGCAAAGAGTTGCGCCTGCGCCAGCAGTACTTTCTGGCCTCCGCCAGTCTTCAGGATGTGGTCGCGGACTGGGTCGCTGTCCATGGCGAAAATTTCCGCGATTTTGCCAAACATCACTGCTTCCAGCTCAATGATACCCATCCCAGTTGCGCCGTGCCGGAACTGATGCGCCTGCTGATGGATGAGCATGGCCTGAACTGGCAAGACGCATGGGACATCACCAGTCACACCATGGCCTATACCAACCACACGTTATTGCCCGAAGCACTAGAGCGGTGGTCGGTGCGTTTATTCCGGCAGCTCCTGCCACGCCTGCTGGAAATCATCTTTGAAATCAATGGGCGTTTCCTGCAAGATGTGGCACGGCGCGCACCGGGCGACACCGGCTTGCTGCGGCGGCTATCTATTATCGAAGAAGACGGCGAGCAGATGGTGCGTATGGCCCACCTCGCCGTGGTGGGCAGCTTTTCGGTCAATGGGGTCGCGGCATTGCACACCCAACTCCTCTGCGATGAGCTTTTCGCCGATTTTCACCGTCTCTGGCCGAAGAAGTTTAACAACAAAACCAATGGGGTGACACCGCGACGCTGGCTGCAATGGGCCAACCCAGGGCTGCGTGACCTCCTCACCGAGCGCATCGGCCCCGACTGGAAGCACGACCTGGAATGCTTACGGAACCTGACACCGGCAGCAGACGATGCGGAGTTCCGCAAGCGCTGGACAGAGGTACGTCGCGTTAACAAGGAACGGCTGGCGGCACTCGTGCATCAGCATACCGGCGTCACCTTCATTTCCGATGCCTTAGTGGATGTGCAGGTGAAGCGCATCCACGAATACAAGCGGCAACTGCTCAACGCCCTGCATGTCATTCACCTCTACGACCGCATCAAGCGTGGCGAAGCTGCCGAGGTGACCCCCCGCAATGTCCTGTTTGCCGGCAAGGCGGCGCCCGGCTACTTTATGGCCAAGCGCACCATCAAATTCATCAATAACATTGCCAACGTCATCAATCACGACCCCGATACGGAGGGCTTGCTGCGCGTGAGCTTCCTACCGGACTACCGGGTCTCCCTCATGGAGCATATCTGCGCGGCGACTGACCTCTCCGAGCAGATATCCACGGCGGGTAAAGAGGCCTCCGGTACCGGCAACATGAAGTTCATGATGAATGGTGCCCTGACCATCGGCACTCTGGATGGTGCCAATATTGAAATTCGCGAAGCGGTCGGTGCGGAGCACTTTTTCCTCTTCGGGCTCAATGCCCAAGAGGTCAGACAACTGCGCGGGCTCTACAATCCAGAGATATATATTCAGGCGGACCGTGATTTGGCGCGGGTCATGGACCTGCTGCAGAGCGGCTATTTCAACGCCTTTGAACCAGGTATTTTCGACCCCGTCGTCCATGCCGTCACCCATCCCCATGACCCGTGGATGGTGCTCGCCGACTTCACCAGCTACAAGCTGAAGCAACGGGAAGCGGCGGAACTCTGGCGTGATCAGACCGAGTGGCAGCGTCTCAGCATCCTCAATACGGCGGCCAGCGGCGTTTTTTCCAGTGACCGGACCATCGCCCAGTACAACACGGATATCTGGCATCTGAAACCGCTGGTCATGGCCCCATGACAGGATTCGCCCGATCTGTTCTAATGCCTTTCACTAACGGGGTGCGTTCGCCACATAGAGGAAACTGATGACTCATAAACCACGTCCGGTGTTACTCCTGATCCTCGACGGCTGGGGTTATCGCGAGGAACTCGAGGATAATGCCATTGCCCAGGCACGCACGCCGAACTGGGATGGCTGGTGGCAGAGTTATCCCCATGGCCTCATCAGTGCGTCTGGGGCCTCTGTAGGACTTCCGGGCGGGCAGATGGGTAACAGCGAAGTCGGGCACATCAATATCGGTGCCGGTCGCGTGGTGTATCAGGAGTACGAACGTATTAATCGTGCCATCGTCGATGGCAGCTTTTATTCTAACGGCACCCTCTGTGCGGCGGTGGATGCCGCCAAGGCACAGGGTGGTGCTGTACATATTCTTGGCCTGCTTTCGGCGGGCGGGGTGCATTCCCACGAGGAACACGTTCTCGCGGCGCTGCGCCTGGCACGAGATCGGGGCGCCGAACGGGTTTACGTGCATGCCTTTCTGGATGGCCGCGACACCCTGCCACGCTGCGCGGAAGCGTCTCTGGAGAGGCTGGACGCGGAGATAAACACTCACGGCGGTACTCTGGCTTCAGTGATTGGCCGTTTCTATGCCATGGATCGTGACCACCGCTGGGACCGGGTACAGCAGACCTATGATCTGCTCACCCTCGGCAAGGGTGAGCACTATGCTACGGGTGTCGAGGCGCTCGCTGCCGCCTATGCGCGTGGCGAAAGCGACGAATTTGTCGCCGCCTCCCGGATTGGTGCCAGCCCGGCGTGTATCAGTGATCACGATGCCGTGTTATTCATGAACTTTCGCTCTGATCGCGCCCGGCAGATCACCCGCCCCTTTATTGAAGCAGACTTCGATGGCTTTACGCGGCAGGCGATACCCCATCTCGCAGACTTCGTTACCCTCACAGAATATAGTGAGCGCTTTGACGTGCATGTCGCTTACCCTCCCACCCGCCTGAAAAACACCTTTGGTGAATGGGTATCGCAATTCGGCTTGCATCAACTGCGCATCGCAGAAACGGAAAAATACGCCCATGTCACCTTCTTTTTAAATGGCGGTGACGAAAAGGTCTTCCCGGGTGAGGATCGGGTGTTGGTTCCCTCCCCCAAGGTCACCACCTACGATCTGCAGCCGGAAATGAGCGTGAATGAACTGACCGATACGCTGGTCACCCGTATTGAAAGTCGCCAGTACGATGCCATCATCTGCAATATCGCCAATCCTGACATGGTCGGCCACAGTGGCAAACTGACTGCCGCCATCGCTGCAGTAGAAGCGGTAGACCGCAGCCTGGGTCGCATTGTCAGCGCCGTGCGCGCCGTAGGCGGCGAAGTGCTGATCACTGCCGATCATGGCAATGTTGAACAAATGCTGGACGTCGACAGCGGCCAGGCACACACCTCCCATACTTGTAATCCTGTGCCCCTGCTTTATATCGGGCGTCCTGCCAAGGTTCTTTCCGGCGGTGCTCTGGAAGATCTGGCCCCCACCCTGCTTCAGCTCATGGGCTTGCCGATGCCTCCTGAGATGAGCGGGAAAAACCTGGTACAGACCTTCTAAGCTATGTCGTTTTTGCCCCATCCCCGCATTGGCGCACTGCTTGCTTTGACCATTCTCCTCCCGGTCGGAGGGGGAGCGGCGACGTTGCAAGAGAAAATACAAAACAGTCGGCAAAAGCTGGAACATATCCACGAGAACTTGGGGCAAATGCAGGCGCACCTCGCGGCGGGGCAGAAAACCCAGGCACAACTGCGCGAAGAAATAATCGTTATCAATCAACTTGTTGCTTCTACACAAAAAAGGCTGGCCGGTATTCAGCAGCAGCAGCACCAGGCACAAGCGCAGATTGCTGACCTGCGGGCAAAAATCAGTGCACTCCAGGCCGAACTGGCTCAGCAAAAAGGCATTCTCGCCCAGCAGTTACGTGCCGCCTACACGCTGGGTGGTGTCACGCCGCTGGCGGTCTGGCTGCAAACGGAACGTCCGGGAGAACTGGGGCGTATGAGCGTCTTTTATGGGTCCCTGGCTAAGGCGCGCAGTACACTTATTGTCAAGACGCAAGACACAGCGCAACAAATACTGAACACCAAGCACGAGGTGCAAACCCACGAAACGCACCTCGCCCAGTTGGCACGGCAAGTCGGTGCTCAAGAGCAAACCCTCCAGCAACAGCGCCAACATCACGCCGCACTGGAAAACCAGTTGGCAAACCGCATTGCCGCCGACAAGGCGAAGATTTCCGAACTGCAGGCGAACGCCAATATTCTCGATGGGTTGGTGGGCCATCTGGTCGTACAGTTCCGCCATCAGGAAGAGGTCGCCCGCGCCAAAGCGGCTGCCGCCAAGGCGCAACGCAAGGCCAAAACCGAAGCGGCGGCCCGTCGTGCAGCGGCAATTGCCGCACGACGGCAGGCCATTGAGCAACGTCGCCTGGCCCAGGAGAAACAGACAGAACAGCGCGCGCGGCGGGAGCAGGAAACAGCGCGGGCACAGCAGGTTCAACGTGCGGCAAACGCGCAAAAGCAGCCGCCCACCACCGTAGTTCACCCACCAGTGATAGCGGCGGCGCCCGCGCCGGCGTTGCCTGCCACGCCCATCGTCGGCCACGGCAGCTACCCCGCACCGGTAAGCGGGCCTATCAGCGCCCGTTTTGGTGCGCCGCGAGTGACTGGCGGACTCGACTGGCAGGGCGTCACCTTCCAGGCCGCAGTAGGGACACAAGTTCGCGCCGTTGCGCCCGGCATGGTACTTTATGCGGGACCTTTACGGGGCTATGGACAGATTGTCATCGTGCAAATCGCACGCAGCTTATTAGCCATATACGGGCACTTGGGCGCTACCAATGTCCACGTCGGAGAACAGGTCTCTGCAGGTCGCCCGGTAGGTCGTGTCGGCAGCGGTGGGGAGTTAGGGAACGATGGCCTCTATTTTGAGATGCGTAACGCAGGACACCCTGTTAATCCCTTGGACTACATTCACAATTGAGGAATGACTTGACCTTTATGAGATGCACCATGTTGCCGGTCGCCTTCCTTTTACCGCGCATATTCACGGGTTGTTGTTACACCCTCGGAGACTTCATCCATGTCCACTCCCCGCTTCCCTAAACCGCGCCGCGGTATTTTGCTGGGCATCGGTGTTGGGCTCGTTCTGGGCGTCAGCATCAGTTTTGCGGTCACCGTTTACGCGGCTAGGGATCAGGATAAAATCCCGCTGGAACAAATCCAGACCTTCAGTCAGATCTTCGAGATCGTCAAATCCAATTACGTCGACCCCACTTCCGACAAGAAACTGATGGATGGCGCCATCAATGGCATGGTCAGCGCCCTGGACCCCCACTCTGCTTATCTGACGCCCAAAGAATTCAAAGAGATGAAAGTGCTCACCAATGGCAAGTTTGGCGGGCTGGGCATCGAGGTAACAGGCGATCATGGGGCACTTAAAGTCGTTGCCCCCATCGACGGTACCCCGGCAGCAAAGGCGGGCATCGAATCAGGCGACCTCATCGTCAAAATTGACGGCAAGCTTTTGCAGGGCGTCGGCCTGCAAAAGACCGTGGATATGATGCGCGGCAAACCCGGTACGCAGGTAACCCTGACCATTTTGCGACCTCATCAGGCTCAGCCCCTGCATTTCACCCTGACCCGCGCCGTCATCAAGGTACAGAGTGTGCGCGCTGCCATGCTTGCACCCGGCATTGGCTACATCCGTATCAGTCAGTTCCAGGAAAACACCGGCAGTGCGACCCGCAAGGCCGTAGAGCATCTGGAGCAGGAGGCCAACGGGCATCTCAACGGCTTGATCCTCGACCTGCGCAATAATCCGGGTGGGGTGCTCGGGGCCGGGGTTGAGACGGCGGGTACCTTCCTGAACAAAGGACTGATCGTCTACACCAAGGGCCGTACCGCCAACAGCGACATGCGCTTCTCCGCCCATGGGCCAGACTACCTCCACGGCGCGGCCATGATTGTGCTCATCAATGGCGGCTCGGCCTCGGCGGCCGAAATTGTCACCGGCGCCCTCAAAGACGAGCACCGTGCTCTGGTCATGGGCCAGCGCAGCTTTGGCAAGGGGTCGGTACAGACGGTGATGCCGCTGAGCAATGGCGGCGCCCTCAAACTGACGACGGCACTCTATTACACCCCTGCGGGCTGCTCCATCCAGAGCCAGGGTATCGTTCCCAATATTAAGGTGCAGCCAGCCAATGCACAGCTGCGCACCCTGGATGCCGACCTCCTGAAGGAGTCGGAACTGCATGGTGTGCTGAAAGCGCCGGACGAGTGCAGCAAGGTCGCCCCCCAGTACACCATCGCCCTGCCGATCCCCGCCACTCAGTCCACCAAGGAAGATGAGGCTATGGCCGCCAGCAGTGTCCTGAAGCCAGATCCGGCCAAGGATTACCCTCTGCGCGAAGCACTCGCCATACTGGAAGGCAAGGCGGTCCCGGTACAGGAAAAGGGGCATACCGTCGATACCGTGATTCCCCTTCCGAAAGCAGTGGGACAATGATCCGGCCAGGAATATTTTGCTTTGTCATGCGCTGATCATGGATAAATTTCGCACGCGCACGGTCGAACCAAGGGTGGCTGTTCGGGCCGCCCGAATGGTAGAGATTGTGCATTTATTCTTAAGAGGAACAGGGCCATGGTGACCTCGGCAATACAGGTACTTATCCCCGTAGCGGACGGCTTCGAGGATATGGAGGTGGTGATCTCCTGCGACATTCTACGGCGGGCGGGTTTAAAAGTTGTCCTCGCTGGGCTCGATGCAGGATTGGTCACCGGCGGGCGTGGGTTGCGCCTGCAACCCGACGCACTGTTAGCCGATGTGGTCAGCGTTGATGTCGATGTAATCCTGCTCCCTGGCGGCAATGAGGGTGTACAGCGACTGGCAAAGCATCGACCGCTTATTCAGCTTCTGCAGGAAAGACACCAGCGGGGGCAGATTATTGCCGCCATTTGTGCGGCACCTGGCATGCTGGCCACCCACCATCTGCTCGACGGGCGGCAGGTCACCGCCTATCCAGGCATCCTCGACCCGCAGAGCTCGGACTATACCTATCAAGAAAGTGCCGTAGTGATTGATGGTCCTCTGATCACTTCACGGGGGCCGGGTACGGCCATGGATTTTGCTCTTACCCTGGTGGAACTTCTCCTCGGTCCTGAAAAACGTCGGGAAACAGAGGCGCCACTACAACGTAGTACCTCCTGAGACTTCCCCTTTGTCCGCCACTATGGATAATAGGGCCAGCGTCACTTAACCTGAAGGAAAATTTATGAAACTTCGCGCGGTCATTCTTGCTGCCACAGTCAGCGCTTTTGCAGTACCTGCTTTTGCTGCCCCTGTCGCCACCGTCAATGGTACCGCCATCGACAACAGCCAGGTGCAGGCCATCATGTCCATGAGCCCTGCGCTTGCCAAAGAGCCCAATGCCCGCGAGCAAGTGGTGCAAAATCTGGTAAACATGGAAGTACTTTCGCAGTACGCCATCAATCACAAGCTGAACCAATCCTCTGATGTCAAGCAACGTCTGGCCATAGCCAAGCGCCAGATATTGGCCGATGCGGCGGTGGACCAGTATGTGAAAGATCATCCGGTTCCTGAGGCCGACATTCAGAATGCCTACAACAAGTTCGTCCAGGCCATGGGCAAAAAGGAATTTGAAGTGCGTCACATCCTGGTGAAGACCAAGGCCGAGGCCGACAAGGTTATGGCCGAGCTCAAGGCCGGCAAGAAGTTCTCTGCCCTGGCGGAAAAAGACTCCATTGACAAGGCCAGCGCCGCCCACGGTGGCGAGCTGGGCTGGATTGTCCCCGGTATGGTCGTTCCGCCCTTCGCTCAGGCCATCGAGACAGCCCCTACTGATAAGCCCGTTGGCCCGGTGCAGACCCAGTTCGGCTACCACGTGATCGAGGTCCAGGCGACTCGTGTTCTGACCCCACCGCCACTGAGTGCCATGAAGGATCGTATCAAGATGCAGTTGCAGCAGCAGGAGGCCGCCAAGTTTGTCTCCGATCTGCGCAGCCAGGCGAAAATCGATATCACCAAGTAATTTCGGTGTTGTTTGAGCAAAAGCGCCGGGGGCTTTCCCCCGGCGCTTTTTTTTGACCACCAGCGAACCCATCTTCAAAAAATACAGGGTAAGCGGATTTTGCTGGTGGACCACCTTGCCAGAGTGGAGGGCAGGCGCCACAATGACAGCGGACGTTAAATATTATGGAGTGTAGGTCATGGGTAGAACACAGCATCGTCGCAGCACCATCCTGGAGCGCGAGCCGCAGGTACAGGAACCCCGCATGTACCGGGTGCTGCTGATAAATGATGATTTCACCCCCATGGACTATGTCGTGCATATTCTTGAAGCGTATTTTCACAAGCCCCATGAGGAGGCAGTCGCGGTGATGATGGCGGTACATCAGCAGGGTAAAGGATTATGCGGGATTTTTCCCTATGATCTGGCGGAAACCAAGGTGGCCCTGGTCACCGCTGATGCCCGGCAACACCAGCATCCACTACGCTGTATCATGGAAAAGGAGTGAACCATGATCGATAAATCCCTGGAACAGTCCATCAATCAGGCCTTCCAGATGGCCCGCCAGTACGGACATGAATATGCATCCGTGGAACATCTTCTGCTTGCCCTTCTGGATAACCCAGACGGCATGGATGTGCTCAGCGCTTGCGGTGCCGATCGCACCCATCTGTCTGCGGAATTACAAAAGTTTCTGGAACGCAAAGTACCCGCCATGGGTCCTGCGGGAACGGTCAACACCCAGCCATCTGTAGGTTTTCAACGGGTCATTCAGCGCGCCCTCTACCATGTGCAATCGGCGGGTAAGGAAGCGGTTTCGGGGGCGAATGTCATTGTCGCCATCTTCGCCGAAAGGGAATCCCACGCCGTTTATTTCCTGCAGAAAGAGCATGTGACACGACTCGATGTGGTCAATTTTCTGGCGCACGGCATGCGCAAGGATGAAGTCATGGATGAGGAAGAAGAGGAAGTCGAGCGCACCACGGAAAAGAAGGGAGACAGTAAGGACCCGCTCACAGTTTATGCGCGCAACCTCAACGCCATGGCGCGGGCCGGACGGCTGGACCCGCTGATCGGACGCCAGGAGGAGTTGATCCGAGCCCTTCAGGTGCTAGCACGGCGCCGGAAAAACAACCCCCTCTTCGTCGGTGAACCGGGGGTCGGGAAAACCGCCATCGTCGAGGGCCTTGCGCGTGCCATTGTCGCCGGCAAGGTGCCGGAGATGCTGGAAAACGCGACGATTTATGCCTTGGATTTGGGGGCGCTGATCGCCGGATCCCGCTACCGGGGTGACTTTGAAGAACGCCTGAAAGGGGTGCTGAAGGCGCTGCGCAAAAAACCCAACAGCATCCTGTTCATCGACGAGATTCATACCCTGATCGGCGCCGGAGCCGCTTCGGGTGGCGCCATGGATGCCTCCAATCTGCTGAAGCCGGCCCTCGCCTCCGGTGAACTGAAGTGTATCGGGGCGACCACCTATCAGGAGTTCCGCCAGTATTTTGAGAAAGATCGCGCGCTAACCCGCCGCTTCCAGAAAATTGACGTGCCGGAGCCCTCTCAGGAAGAGTCCGTGCAGATTTTGCGCGGACTGAAGGGACAATTTGAGCAGCATCATGGCCTGCGTTATACCGACACTGCCCTGCGCGCGGCGGTAGAGCTTTCCGTCAAGCATATCCATGATCGCCATCTGCCCGACAAAGCCATTGATCTCATCGACGAGGTGGGCGCCGCGCAAGCGCTTTTGCCTGCATCCCGGCGCAAGAAGAGTATCGGCGTTCACGACATTGAAGAGATGGTCGCCCGGGTGGCCCGCATTCCGGGTAAGAGTGTTTCTACCGATGATCGTCAGGCGCTGAAGAATCTGGAGCGGGATCTGGGATTCGTCATCTATGGTCAGGAAAAGGCCATCCACGAACTCTCCGCGGCTATCAAAATGGCGCGGGCAGGCCTGCGCCACCATGAAAAGCCGGTGGGGAGTTTTCTCTTTTCCGGCCCGACCGGCGTGGGTAAGACCGAGCTCAGCCGGCAGTTGGCCAGCCTGCTCGGCATTCCGTTACTGCGCTTCGACATGAGTGAATACATGGAACGGCATACGGTGTCACGGCTCATCGGTGCACCGCCAGGATATGTCGGGCATGACCAGGCCGGACAACTGACGGAGGCGGTGAGCCGTAATCCACATGCGGTGCTGTTGTTGGATGAAATTGAGAAGGCGCACCCGGATATCTTTAATGTGCTCCTGCAAGTGATGGATCACGGCAAGCTGACAGATGCCGGCGGCCGCACGGTGGACTTCCGCAATGTGGTGCTCATTATGACCACCAATGCGGGGGCTGAGTCGCGCGGCAAAGCGAATATTGGTTTCATGAACGCCCCCCAGAGTGATGGCGGACAGGAAATGGAGACCATCCGCCGGGTCTTCGCGCCGGAGTTCCGCAATCGCCTGGATGCCGTCGTACCCTTCACACCGCTCTCTAAGGAGACGGTGCTACACGTGGTGGACAAGTTCGTTATGGAGCTGGACGAGCAGTTGCTGCAAAAGGGCTATAGCCTGGAAATCAGCGCTGAACTACGGCAATGGCTGGCGGACAAGGGCTACGACCCGCAGATGGGCGCACGGCCGATGACGCGGATTATTCAGGAGCACCTGAAGAAGCCGCTGGCGGAGCATATCCTCTTTGGCGACCTGCCCAAGGGCACGCGAATCACTGCGCGCCTGGAGAACGGTGAGGTGAAACTGGAGATACCGGTGCCCGTGCATCAAGACTGACGGATGGATAAGACATTATTACATTTTGACAATACCTATGCGCGCGATCTAGAGGGTTTTTTCGCCCCCTGGCAGGCCGCCGCTGCTCCGGCGCCCCGATTGCTGCTATTGAACTACGCGCTAGCCGAAGAACTGGGGCTCGATAGCGCGGCGCTGGATAGCGATCTCGGCGCCGCCATTTTCTCAGGAAACCAAGTTCCGGAAGGGTCGCATCCGCTCGCCCAGGCTTATGCAGGGCATCAATTCGGTCATTTTTCCCCGCAGTTGGGCGATGGCCGCGCCCTCTTGCTCGGCGAGTTGATCGATCGCCATGGTCGGCGCCGGGATATGCAACTGAAAGGCTCTGGTCGCACGCCCTTTTCGCGGGGCGGCGATGGCAAGGCGGCACTGGGGGCCGGTGCTGCGCGAATATGTCATCGGCGAAGCCATGCATGCGCTGGGCATACCCACGACCCGCGCGCTGGCCGCCGTCACGACAGGGGAAACCGTCCGTCGGGAAACATCGCTCCCCGGCACCATCCTCACCCGCATCGCCGCCAGCCATATTCGCGTCGGCACCTTTCAGTTCTTTGCCGCACGCAACGAAAGTGCCAGGGTCAAACAGTTGGCCGACTACACTATTGCCCGCCACTACCCCGCCTTGAAAGGGACCGATAATCCCTATCTCAGCCTCTTTGCTGCGGTGTCCGCCGCACAGGCTGCGCTCATCGCACGCTGGATGCTGGTCGGTTTCATTCACGGTGTGATGAATACGGACAACATGAGCATCGCCGGCGAAACCATCGACTATGGCCCCTGCGCCTTCATGGATGCCTATGATCCGGAGACGGTTTTCAGCTCCATCGACGCGCAGGGCCGCTATGCCTATGCCCACCAGCCGTTGATCGCACAATGGAACCTCACGCGCTTCGCCGAAACGCTGATTGATCTGGTTCACCCCGACGCCAATGAGGCCGTGCGCCTGCTGACCGAACAGATCAACGAGTTTCCCAGGCTCTATACCAGCCACTGGCTGGACGGCATGCGCGCCAGGATGGGCCTGGCCACGGCTGAGGACGGCGATCTCGCGCTGGCGCAAGCTCTTTTGTCCGCCATGGAAGGCCAGAATGCCGACTACACACAGGTCTTCCGCGGTTTATCAGCGGCAGTGCGCGGTGATCCGGCGCAGGTCCGCGCCCACTTTGCCAACCCGGCGCCGTTTGATCTCTGGTTAGCGCAATGGCAGGCCCGGCTGGCGCGCGAAAGCACCACCGCGGAGGCGCGCGCCGAGGCTATGGATCAGGTCAATCCGCTCTACATACCCCGCAACCACAAAGTCGAGGAAGCCTTGGCCGCCGCTACGCAGGACCAGGACCTCACCCCGTTCAAAGCGCTGCTCGCCGTGCTGGAACAGCCCTTCGCGGAGCGTCCGGGGCTGGAGAGCTATACCCAGCCCGCCCCCGAGGATTTCGGGCCATTCAAAACCTTTTGCGGGACGTAGCGCTCACTGGGGCGCGGCCGCAGGTTATACCATGCACATTCAAGGACGACGCGCTCCTGAATGCCATGTTAACGGCCATGCGCAAGCACCTCGGCCACGCGCACCTGAAGCACCGGAATGAGTTCTTCCTCGAACCACGGATTGCGCTTCAGCCACAGATTATTACGCGGGCTGGGATGCGGCAGCGGTATCCGGTTGGGCCAGTTTTCGCGCCATGCATGAACCACCTC
>Ga0315298_1003566_pt1 | contig 24579 bp, 18 predicted proteins | sample WHS_1_MG_FD_203077 | JGI IMG/M metagenome (GOLD analysis project Ga0315298, IMG submission 203077) | Extremophilic microbial mat communities from Washburn Hot Springs, YNP, Wyoming, USA - WHS_1_MG | ecosystem: Environmental > Aquatic > Thermal springs > Hot (42-90C) | place: USA: Wyoming...
CACTTGAATCTCCAATTCACCGCCCAAATCAACAATCATGCCATCTCTAGCTGGAATCATCCGCTCGGCTGAAACCGGGGCTGGTTCGCCAAAGATTTCAGCAACTTCGCCGAGCACTTGTTTTGACCGCATCCACAGTTTTTGAGGCTGGTCCGCACTCTATTATGACGGCTTTTTCTCCTTTAAGGATATAGGCGGCTGTAAATCTGCCAATATAGTTTGCCACAAAATAATGCCGAATATCCTAAAGCCCATTATATAACGCAGAAGATGCCAAGCGAAGTGAAGATCCTAAAGAAATTGTTGAGTTGATGGAGCCCCCGAAGTAAAAGATATTGACCACCCAGAAGTATGCGAATACGCATTTCGTAAACGTCATAGTGGAGAAGCCCTTCTACACCCAGCTGGAGAGGATGGCGGAGAAGCTTTAAACCACGCCTGAAGTACTCCTAAGCAACATACTCCTCAAAGGGCTGAAGGAACTGGAAGGAAGATTAGAGGATGAGAAAAATGAGAGTGGGGATACCAATAGAGAGGCAGTTGGAGGAAAGCAAAAGGCTGGAGACGAAGCTGGACATCCTCATCTGCAACGTAGGATTAATGAGGAAAAATTAATATAGATTGAGTTAATAAAAACGGTTTGGTGATTTAGAATGGGTAAGTTTGATGTAGACTCCAAGTACCTTCATGGGATGCTGGATCCAAAGTACATTGGCAAGCCTGAGGATGTTTTGAAAAAGGTTAGCGTTCAAATACTTGGCAAAGAGGTGGAAGTTTATGATCTGTCCCAACCGTTCGGGCCAGGCGTCCCCCTTTGGCCATACTTTGAGGACATAAAAATTGAGAGGATGCATTACCATGCAAAATCTCGCGTGCTGTCTCAAGTGCTTACACATACCATGCATGTTTCAACACATGCGGACTCCCCAGTGCACGTTGAAGAAGGGTTTCCATCTACCGAGCAAATACCCATAGAGAGGTACATGGGCAAAGGAGTTGTGGTTTCTATACCTAAGGGCAAGTGGGAAGTAATAACAGCCGAAGACCTTGAAAAGGCTGAGCCTCCAATAGAGAAGGGAGACATAGTAATAGTGAATACTGGATGGCACCGTTATTGGGGTGACACCGTCAAATACTTCTGTTATGCACCTGGCTTTTACAAGGAAGCTGGAGAATGGTTCGTAAAGAAAGGCGTTAAAGCGGTTGGCATAGACACCCAAGCCCTAGACCATCCACTTGCAACCAGAGAGGTATGGTGCCAAGGAGAAGGCGACGAAAGAAACCGAGTTCTACCATGGCTAGCTGACGAGTACAAAAAAGAAACGGGCCGGGATGTCCGCGAAGACTTCCCACTATGGGAACCATGCCACAGACTAATACTAACACATGGTATAATGGGCTGGGAAAACGTCGGAGGCGACATAGACAAAGTAACAGGCAAAAGATGCACAATAATAGGCCTGCCCATAAGATGGGTAGGCGGAGACGGATCAATAGTAAGACTAATAGCAATAATAGAGAAAAAATAGCTTTACAATTGTTGTATATTTTCCCTTCTCGGTGCGCTAAAAGTAACTATAGTGATTTGGGGCGGGGCATGAGTACCCACAGTAAAAACATTCTTTTAATAGCTACATTTGATACTAAGGGCGAAGAAACAGAGTATGTTAAAAAAATAATTGAGGGTATGGGGCATAAAGTCATTCTAGCTGATATTGGCGTCTTAGATGAGCCTCAAATAAAAGCTGATATATCCCGGCATGAAATTGCGAAGGCTGCTGGTTCAAGTTTAGATAGTTTGGTATCGAAAAGAGATGAAGGCAAAGCATCTGAGGTAATGGCGGAAGGACTTGCAAAAATTGCAAAAAAATTATGTGAAGGTGGAAAAATTGCGGGCGTTATTGCAATTGGCGGTTCGTTTGGGACTGCCACCGCTTCAGCTGTTATGAGGGCTCTTCCAGTCGGAGTTCCAAAAGTTATGGTTTCAACTATGGCCTCTAGGGATGTAAGACCCTACGTTGGAACAAAGGACATTGCTATGATTCACTCGGTTACAGATATTTTCGGGCTAAATAGAATTAGCAGGAAGATATTGGCAAATGCTGCAGGTGCAATTGTAGGCATGGCCAATGTTACTGTGCCTTCTGAGATTGCCGAAAAACCTTTAGTTGGAATCTCGTTAACTGGTGAACAATTCCTTCTTGCTAAAAGGATTAAGAAAACACTTGAAGACAAAGGATTTGAAGTTGTCCTTTTTCATGCCGTTGGCAGCGGAGGAAAATCCCTGGAAGAGTTGGTAAGAGAGGGTGAAATTGACGGAGGCGTTATAGATTTAGCCATCCAAGAAATTTACAGTAACTTATTTGACCCTGGAGGCATGTTTGATGCTGGTCCAGACAGGCTAGAGTCTGCAGGTGAATTTGGACTACCTCATGTAATTGTGCCAGGATGTGCCGACTTTATGTCATTTCCAACAGGTCAAGTACCGCCAAGATTCAAAGGGCACAAAATGCATATGCATAACCCTGCGCTTGTGGTAGTCAAAACAGAAAAAGGTGAAGTTCTAAAGTTGGCAGAATCTATAAGTGAAAAAATTAATAAGGGAAAGGGGCCGAGGGCTGTGATTATCCCCGCACAGGGGTTCTCACGGTACGATAAACCAGGGCATCCTGCGGGATTTTACGATCCTGTAACGAGAGAAGTGTTCATAGCTGAACTTAGAAAAAGATTGATTCCTGATGTCCGTTACGTCGAAGTCAACGCCCACGTAAACGATCCAGAATTCGCAGATGTTATTACAAAAGTTTTCTTGGAACTGGTGAAGGAATACAAACATCATGAGGTCTAACGTCCTTTTAATTCATATTTTTACCTAAAAAGATCTTCTTTCGGATTATAAGCTCTGCTGTTTTTGCACTTTCAGATTTTGGATATTTATACCCTCGGATTATGGCTACTAACTCTGCTGCAGAAGCAAGTTCGTCGGCGACTGCTGTTTGCTTCACTTGCAATACATATCCAAACAAGTCTTTTTCGCCTCTCCGATCTCTGATGGGCTTTATTCCCGCTACGCCAACTGCCACATTAATTTCACCCTCGCGCGCTAGGACGTTGCTAAATTGATGTTTTCATCGCCTTAATTGCCTCCCTCAAAAGCTTTAGAGCATGCTTCTTCTCGTTCTCGTTCGCAGGAGCCACCACGATGGCTAATGGAAGCTCAGAGGCTGAATCTACGGCTAGATGAAGCTTCTAGCCAAGCTGATACGTTTTCCCGGCCCTTCCAACCCTAGCATCAGGATCGCTGTAGCCTCTAGAGTCATCCTCAGGGTCACGTTTACTATAGGCTTTTATGAACGTGGCGTCGCAAACCACAATCTCTCCCTTGACTGCTCCAGCGCGCGCGCAAGGAAAAACTTTTAAATAATGGATTAAGCAAAAATAAAATATGATTGATGATGGGAAAGTGTGGAATAATCGGGTACGGTGCTTCAGTTCCGTATTTGAGGATTAAGATGGAGGAAATCTATGAAGTTTGGAGAAATTATAGCCTCGATTTTTTAAAGGAAAGACTAGGACTGAGTGAAAGAGCAGTTTTGCAACCTAACGAGGATTCCGTTACACTTGCAGTTGCCGCGTCTAAAGTTGCTGTGGAACATGCCAAGATCGACAAAGAAAAAATCGATGCGTTATTTTTCGGAACGTGCACGAATCCTTACGATTCAAAGGCTTCAGCAACCATTATTGCGGAGGCGCTCGGGCTTTCCAATTATTTGATCTGTGGTGATGTTCAGTTTTCAACTAAGTCGGGTACTAAGGCTATTCAAGTTTGTATGGCGTTGGTGGGTTCAGGAATGGCAAGGTACGGTTTAGCCATCGGTAGTGACACGATTAACCGTCATGCTTGTCCGGGACGGTTACTTGAATATGAGGCTTCGGCTGGTGCGGCTTCTTTTGTTATAGGGGGCGACGAGCCCATCGCTGAAATTGAGGGAACATGTTCTTTTGTTAGTGACACTTCTGAGTTCTGGAGGTGTGAAGGGGACAGATATATCCAAAGCACTGGTTTATCTCCAGGTTCGCCCTCGGGCGATATTCACCCGATGTGGGAGGTGGGCTATGTTGAACATATCTTAAAAGCATCTGAAAGTTTAATGAAGAAACTTGGGCTTAAGCCTGAAGATTATAGTTACGCAGTTTTTCAGCAACCCTTCGGTAATGCACCTTACTATCTAATGGAAAGAATGGGTTTCAAAGAGGAGCAAGTAAAGCCTGGAACAATCGCTCACCTCATAGGGGATTGCGGATCAGCGTCTGCGTTGCTAGGTCTGGCTAGCGTGCTTGATATCGCGAAGCCTGAGGAACGGATATTCGTGGCTTCATACGGCTTTGGAGCCGGAAGCGACACCTTTAGTCTCAAGGTAACATCCCGCATTGATGAAAAAAGACCCGTGGTTACTGTTAAAAAAATTATTGAAAGGAAAAAGCTTGTGGATTACGCTAACGCTATCAGAAACGAATATAAGTATTTGCAGGATATGAATCCAACGTACTTATGAGGGTGATGTATTATGGGGAGAAAAGTTGCAATTGTTGGCTTCGGTTCAACAGACAATTCTGATGAAGCAAGGAGAAAAGACGATTTAAAGCCTTGGAGGACAAAAGTTGCAGATGCCTTCTATAATATTCTAGAAAGTGTAGACAAAGGGATTGATCTAAAAGATATCCAATACGTAGTTACCAATTACCATGGGGAGTCCTCCGTTGAAGGCGGAAGCCCAGCAGAACTAATTGATGCTTTAGGGTTAGCGCCTATAGGGCATTCTTTGATAACCGATCAATGTACGGGAAGCGGAACAAGCTTATTTGATGCGTATGCGATTGTTGCATCAGGATTATGCGATGTAGTGTTAATTATCGGTTGGGATAGTAGATACGACTCGTTAAATCGTGCTGAGAAACGTTCACTCCAATCTAATGTAGACTTCGATTATCACTTCGGCTACGACCATTATCACGCAACAGACATGTTTATTGAATACTTTTATAGATGGTATGGAAAACGGGAAGTGTTGGAAGCTTTTGTTACTTATGTAATTCAACAGTATTGGTATGCAAATAGAACACCGAAGGCCGCATGGTATGGCCATCAATGTCCAATAAAGAAAGATGAATTGTTGGCTCTTTTAGATAGTGGAGACGAAGCAGGGTTTTGGAGAAAATTTAAACAAGCGGTTCGATATGTATCGTGCGATGGGGCAAGTGGAGTAATTTTAGTTCCAGCCGAGGATGCTAAGAAATATACTGACACACCCGTTTATATTGAAGGTGTATCGCAAAAGAATACGCCAAACTATGTGGGTTGGCCTACGCATTATCCGGTTAAGAGATATGATTGGGCGGCGATAACTCATACCCCCTCTGATAAAATGTGTCACATAATCTCGCCTGCTTCATGGATTTCAACAGAAGAGGCATTTAAAATGGCAAAAATAGAGCCTAAAGATGTGGACTTTGCTGAAGTATTTGATTTAGATTTGCTTCATCTCCCTTTGTTAGAAACGTTGAGAGTTTGTCCACGTTTTGGAGCTGTGAAATTTATAATAGACGGTGAGACCGCAATAGATGGGCGTCTCCCATGCGGTACAAATGGCGGAGTAGGTGGCTTTGGAAAAGCATCCGGAGCAGACTTCTCAAATATGCTTGTTGAAGCTGTAATTCAACTACGCGGAGAAGCTGGTCAAAGACAAGTGCCCAAACATGATATAGCAGTGGTTAAAAGTGCGGGAGGAGTAGGTGGGGGAGGTGCAATGTCTTCAACTGCTGTACTTAGGAGAGGATAATGGAGGTGGATGGATAGTTGTACTCTATGTTTCCGGAACGTCCGTATTGTATTGTGTATAGAGAACCAATCTATTGGAGAGAGAGAAAAGGAAGATATAGACTTGTTGGCTCTAGATGTAAAAAGTGTGGTGAGCTATGGTGGCCTAGGCGTGTTTCCGAAGTTTGTCCAAACTGCCATTCTAGAGACTTGGAAGAGTATGAATTTAGTCATGAAGGAATAGTGGATGCATTCATGCTTGATAGGATTTCTCAACCATTAATGGGTACAGAGATTTACGGTCGCGAAAGACGAATAATTGCGGTAGTCAAATTAAAAGAGGGGGTAACCATAACTCCGACAGAAATAGTGGATTGCTCCCCAGAAGAAGTTAAGTTGGGAATGAAGGTTCAACTGGTTGTCCGAAAACTCAGAAGAGCAAATGATGGAAACTGGTTATATGGTTATATGTGGGCTCCAATTATAAAGTAAAACCTTATCTAATAGCATTTCAAATGAGACGTGGCATTTTTGGCAGCTAAGAAGCCCTCAATTCTTGTAGTAGGAATGTTAAACACAAAAGGTAGGGAAATCCATTTCCTTGCGGAACAAATTAATAAAGCTGGTGGAACCCCGATCATCATGGAAACAAGTTGTGGCGCTGAAGGTGTAGGAGCAAATATTCCAGTAAGCGAGCTTATTTCAAAAGCGGGGTATAACAAAGATGATGTTTTTAAGATGAGCCGAATGGAAGCGCAAGAAATTGTTGCGAGAGGTGGGATAATAAAAGTTAAAGAACTATTAAAAGAAGGAAAATTGGATGGTGTAATTGCGTATGGAGGGGCCACAACTACCTATATTGCGTGCAAGATTATGAGATCGCTACCTATAGGTATTCCCAAAATCATGTGCTCAACTCTAGCATCAGGTGATTGTCGACCGTACATAGAATTTCGAGACATTGCAATGTTTTACCCGCTGGGAGAAATTGGTTTGAACAGGCTGACTAAAAAAATACTTAGTAATGCGGCAGGTATGGTGGTTGGTGCAGCTACCGCCCCATTATTTGAAAATGGAAAGACTAAACCATTAATAGGATGCACAGTAGTAGGTGTAGCTGCACCATGTTGCGAAAATGTTTCCAGATTCTTTGAATCAAAGGGTTATGAAGTTATCACTTTTCACGGAACTGGAAGTGGTTTAGTGATGGAGGCGCTGATCAGGCAAGGTGAGATAGCTGGCGTTCTGGACATTTCAACACACGAGATAACAGATTTAATTTGTGGTGGTGATATGCATGCAGGATCGGATAGGCTTACTGCTGCCTCTGAAATAGGAATCCCCCAAGTTGTCTCCACCGCTGGTCTTGATGGTATTGCTTTTTCTTGCTCAAAGGAGGAAATACTAAACAAAGGATTTCGATCTAAAGTTACCGGTATTCCTCTTGATAAAGAGAAGGAACTTCCGGGGCGGGCAATTATTCAGCATACCCCCTCTCTCACAGTTGTAGGTATACTGCCAGATGAAGCTCGAAAAATAGCTGAATATATTGTGGAGAAGTTAAATAGAGCTAAGGGGCCGACAGTACTGATTATCCCGATGCGGGGATGGAGCAGGTACGACATAAAAGATATCTCGTGTAGTGGTTTTCCGTCGGATAAAAAGGGTCCAGGACCATTATGGGATGGTGGAAGCGATGTCAATCCCAATTGGAGTAAGCGTGCAGTGGCATTTGTTGAAGTTGTGAAAAAGCTTGCGGATAAGACCAATCCTAAATTAGATATCTTGATATGTGATATGCATATTAATGAACCGGAATTTGCTAACTTAGTCGGTTCAATTTTTGATGAAATGCTTATAGGAACTTGGAAGAAAGGTGCTCATAGGAATGATCCTAGAATTGAACCCATGTCCTGAATAGTTTATTCTTTAGATTGAATTTGAGATATAAATATACAACAAATTTAAATACAGAAAAACTGATGTATTTAGTCGAAAATGTGCGCGCACCCTATGGGGTGAGTTAAAAGTTGAAGAAAAAATTGGGTTACAATATTAGAATAAAAAGCGAAAAAGTGGACCATAGTGTTTTTAAGGAATATGTGGAAATTGCAAAAAGAGCTGATGATGCTGGAATCTATTATTTAGCTTTTCCAGAGTTCTTTGCAAGACCTGATCCAAATAGGATACACGTTGTGCCTTATATGGCTGCTATTGCAACTCAAACAGAAAATGTCAAACTCGGTTTCGATGTCTTAGAATTGCCTCTTTTACATCCTCTACAAGTCGCATACATCAGCGCAAGTCTAGACATAATATCTAATGGGCGCTTCATTTTAGGGATTGGATTGGGATGGGTTAAGTCTGAGTATGAAAATTTTGGAATACCTTTCGAAGAGCGAGGTAAAATAGGCGATGAGAGCCTTGATATAATAAAGAAGTTACTAAGCGAAGGTGCTATCCATGAATATAAAGGAAAATACTTCAAATTGAAGAATGTGGTCAACCCTCAGTGTGTTCAGAAACCTCATCCACCCATTTGGATTGGGGGGCATTCTAATCCTGCCCTCAGGAGAACCGCGCAGTATGGTAATGAATGGGCGGGTATGTGGCAGGATCCAGGAAAAATGATGGGGTGGAAAAAAGAGGAATGGGACATAACAGAGCGCTTGGAGAAATTGAAACAATATTGTAGGGAATTTGGAAGAGAGCTTGTGTTTGGAAGAGAACCTAGAGGATCTTGCGAAGTTGGATATAACCAAAGGCTTGAGGTTAACATAAACCCTGATAAGGAGAAAGCAATAGAAGAAATGCGGTATTGGTGGGAGGAAGTTAGAAAAAGGCAATGCCGTGGAGGGGATACAATTGAAAATAAACTGAAATACGCAGCGGTTGGACCTGCCGACGAGGTAATCGAAAAAATTGAGGCTGTTTTTAAAACCGGAGCCTACTTGGTGACGCTTTATCCTTCAAGTGTTGATTCTAAAACTCAGTGGGAAAGAATTGAGAATGAGATACTTCCTTGCATCTGAATTAATGTTCATGAAATAACAATAGCCTCAAAGTGAACAAAGCTAAACTCCAAAAATAAAAAGTAATTTCGGCGGAATGCCTTTAAGGTGTGTCGGAGTGAGTAAAAATAAGAATATTGTCCTAATAGCAACGCTTGATACTAAGGGTAAAGAGGCGGGTTATATTAAAGGTATCCTTGAAACTATAGGTTGTAAGGTTACCGTTATAGATGTGGGGGTTTATGAGCCTCAGCTAAAGCCTGATATTTCTCGTCATGAAGTCACAAGGGCAGCTAGTTCAGATATAACTGTCTTAGCTTCAAAAAGAGATGAAGGGGCCGTCGCAAGGCGTATGGCGGAAGGGGCTACTAAAATTATTAGAGAACTTTATAATGCTGGAAAGGTTGATGGCGTTATCGCCATTGGGGGCTCAATGGGAACTGCAATCTGCACCGCGCCTATGAGGGCTCTGCCCTTTGGCATCCCAAAGGTAATGGTTTCAGCAGCTGCCTCTACAAATGTGAGACCCTATGTGGGGACTAAGGACATAATGATGGTAAATTCTGTAACAGACTTTTTGGGGTTAAATAGGATTAATAAGCGTGTCTTGGCGAATGCTGCGGTTGCCGTTGCGGCCATGGCGGGCATGAAGGTTGAAGTTGAAGTTGAACGACCATTGATTGGTATGACTTCAACGGGCGCTCAGCAGATAACTGCTACAAAGGTTAAAGACGCTTTAGAAAGTGAGGGATACGAAGTTGCATGTTTTCATTCCTTCCAAAGCTTGGCACTATGTGAATGTATAGAAAACGGAGTAATTAACGGAGGTGTCATTGATTTATCTTTATTAGATGTTATATGCTGGTTGGTTAATCCATATGGAGAATTCTCTGCAGGACCGGAAAGATTAGAAGTACCTGGCAGATATGGCATACCTCACGTAGTTGTGCCTGGAAGTGTGGACTTTATCTGTCTTCACCAAAGTGATGTGCCAAAAGATTGGTACGGAAAGCGTAAAATGCATGTGCACACTCCAGAAATGCTAGCGGTGAAAAGTGCTCTTGACGAACTTTTACCGCTGGCAAGAATAATCTGCGAGAAACTGAATAAGGCAAAAGGACCGGCTGCGGTGGTTGTTCCAACTAAAGCCTTCTCTGTACATGATGCACCGGGAGCACCTGCAGGATTTTATGATCCCGAAATGAAAAAATCTTTCATTCAAGAGCTTAAAAAGGAATTAAATAGAGACAAAATCTTTTACATAGAAGTTGACGCTAAAATCAATGATCTCGAATTTGCAGACGCCGTTGTAAGAGTATGCCTGAAACTCCTCAGAAAATGGAAATAGTAATTTTATGTGTGATGCTTTTAATATATCCTATAATTTAACAAAAATGTCATCTGGCAATGCAAATATTTAACCCTTTCATATATATTCTCTATAAAGGTGTGAAAGTTTAAGTGCAAGTTTGACAAATATAAGAATATGCATGTAGAAAGACTTGACAGGGTAGTAATTAGGGTTAGAAACATAGAAAAATGTGTTAAGGAGTTAACTGAGCTTTTGAACGTTAAATTTGACATAGTTTCAGGCGTACCATTGCATGGAAAATTTGCCAGAGTTGCAATTTCTCCTTTAGGGGTAGAGCTAATAGAGGGGGAACCTTTTGGTATAAGATCTATTGTTTTTAAAGTAGCTGATTTAGAAACTGTGAAAGTTGAAATGAAGAACAAAGGATTTTATCCTGCTGAGGAACTTCAAATAGGTAGACTTCAAGAGTTAATTTATAGTCTTGATGATGTTCTTGGGGTTCCAGGAAGAATTGTATTTGCATCTTACGCTGTTCCACACTACGCTTTAATAGCGCTTGCAGATAAAAAATTTAAATAGTTGGAAAACAAAAATAAAATGGTGGTTTAAAATGAGGCCTAAAATTGGAGTAGGAATAAACGTAAAGGAGTTAAATGCACGACCATATCACCTTAAAACATACTATTACATTGCGAAAAGAGCAGACGAAGTAGGTTTAGATTTCTTAGCTATTCCAAACATGGTTTCAAGGGGTATGCCGGGAGTTGAAACTTTTGCTTATTTGACAGCGCTAGCTGCACGAACAGAATGGGTTAGACTAGGAACTTTTGTTTGCCAAGTGCCTCTTTACCATCCAATAATTTTGGCTTCAAGGATTGCAACGTTGGATGTTATTTCTGAGGGGCGATTCGTATTTGGAGCCGGGACAGGGTGGTACAGGCCTGAGGTCGAAGGTACTTTTGGAGTACCATGGAACGAGAGATGGCAGCGGTTTGATGAGGCTATGGAAATAATGAGGAAGCTTTGGACGGAGTCGGAGCCTGTTACTTATGAAGGAAAATATTTCAAGCTCAAAGACGTTGTAACAATCAAACCTGTTCAAGAACCACATACTCCCATTTGGATAGGAGGAACTTCTGATGTTGCCCTTGAGATGGTTGCGAAACACGGGGATGGCTGGGCCGGGCTCAACTATCCATTCTGGACTTCCGTAAAGCAACGAGAAGCATACTCAGTACAAGAGCGTTTAGAGAAATTGAAAGAATATTGTAAGCGATATGGAAAAGACCCTGATAAAATTAAAATTGGCATGTTCTTGCACATGAACATTAGTTCAAGCCGAGAAAAAGCCATTGGGGATGTAAAGGCCCATTACGTTGAGGTTAGAAAAGGACGTGTAGGTGGCGGTGGTCCTCTGGAGCACCAGCTAAAATGGGGCGTTTGGGGACCTGCTGAAACAGTAATTGAAGCAATAAAACAGTTCGAGAAAGTGGGCGCCGACACTGTAGTACTATGGCCCGTTACGAGGGACTTGAAGACTCAGTGGGATAGAATCGAGAGAGAAGTGCTTCCGAATTTGTAGAAAGTACAGGTGGAATGTTGATGTCAACAACAAAGGTTCTGTCTCCTTACCAACTTCATATTCCAGGCACCGAAGGCTGGGAAAGGATGTATCCGTCAATACTAATATTTCCAGAGGAAAAGAGAGAACACTTTGAGCGTGTTTTATTCTTTAGAGAAATCATGCATTGGCCAAAGGTGCTTAGACCCTTCGATGCTTGTGCTACAGTTTTCTGTGCCCAAATGGGGTTGAACGCCTACCAGCACAGGATATTCGTCGTTCCACCTAGCAGGGGAATGTATGAATTTATCGTGAATGGTTGGTGTTACATTGCTGAAGTCTATCCTCCCTACAATGATCCAAAAACGTTGGAGGAGAGAACAAACGAATTTATGAAAAGATTAAGTTTTGTCGCACGGAACTTTGATGAGTTACACTGGAAATATAAAAAGACTATGATGGAAATCTTAAAGGAACAATATTCGCTATATGACCATATCCCGGATAGTTTGCCTGAAGTTGAGGATATATCACATTTTGCAGATGTACGAGGCGTAACGACTGGTGAAAAGGTTGTTAGATTGTATGAGAAAGCTCTGGAGTTATACAATTTGGTGCAAGAAGGTTACCAATACATGTTTATAGGTATGGCTTATTCAGCCGATACAGCATTTTCCGAATTCTGCAAAAGTGTATTTCCTAACATTAGCGATCAAGAGATAGCAAGAATGATTACTGGCGCTGAGTTGGAGGCTTTTCGGCCGGACGAGGAGGTGAAGCGTTTAGCACGTTTAGCGGTGGAGTTAGGATTAGCTTCAGACATTCAAGAAGCTGACAACTTTGATGCTTTACGCTCTAAATTCGAGAAAAGTGAAAACGGAAAGAAGTGGCTTGAGGAGTTCCAAAAAAGTTCCTTCCCCTGGTTCTATATGATAGTAATGCAAGGTATGATGCCATACAGCGACGAGGATTGTTGGATAGAGAACCCCGACATCATCCATAGTTTCTTAAAGTTCTATATTGAGAAACTGGAAAAGGGCGAGAAAATAGAAAGGGATGTAAAAGCCTTAATTAGAGAGAAAGGGCAACTATTCAATAAATACTTTAACATGCTCAAAACTGAAGAAGAAAAGCAAAGGTTTAAAGAACTCCACAAAATGGCATCCAAGCTATATACTGCCGTAGAGGAGCAAGTCCTATATGTGAAGAATTGGAATTTCGCTCTGTTCAGACGAAATGTCAAGAAATTTGCTGAACTACTTGCTAAGTGTGGAATAATAAAAGAACCAAATGATGTATTCTATCTTCAATTTGACGAAATAAGATCTGCCCTACAGGAACTCAACTGGTATTGGTCAACGGGTGATCCTCCTTCACAACGCTGGATAAAAGAGATAGAATGGCGGAAGCAGATCCTCGAAAAGTTCGAGAAATGGCGACCACCAGTGTTTTTAGGTCCGTTAGAACAAAGACCTGAGGAACCATTCTTAGTGTTGCATAGTGGAATAGACCAACACTGGTTTGAAACATATCAAAAACAAGAGCAATGGGAGAAATTTGAGGAGATTAAGGGATGGCCGGCGTCGCCTGGGGTTGTTGAGGGGGTTTCGCGTGTAATTCATGAAAGCAAGGATATTAGAGAGTTACGTCCTGGCGAAATTCTAGTTTGCCCGCATACCTCTCCAGCTTGGACACCTGCCTTCGCCATAATCAAAGGAGTTGTCGTAGACCAAGGCGGAATGATGAGCCACGCTGCAATAGTGTCAAGAGAATATGGAATACCAGCAGTCGTTGGCACACTCTATGGATCAACAGTTATCAAGACGGGAGATTGTATAAGAATTGATGGAACAAAAGGTAAAGTAACAATTCTAAAGCGGAGTAAAAGCTAAAATATTTCCTCATTTTTATTTAATTTTTAAAACAATGTTGCTTAAAATTTCTACTAACATTTTAGGCATTAGGGTGCCTAGAGTAAACTTTCGCTTTCTCCTCTCCTCTGAGAACTCTGAGTGCACCCAGAGCCATAGCTAACATCTCTTCTTGGCCGGGGTAAACCATTACTGGCGCAATAAAACCTACCCTTTCCTTTATCCAGCCCACTAGCATCTCAGAGTTAGCTAATCCTCCCGTTAGAACTATAGCATCAACATGGCCCTTTAACACGGTAGCCATTGCTCCTATCTCTTTGGCAATTTGGTAAGCCATGGCTTCGTAGATGAGCTTGGCATAATCGTTGCCAGCTAAAATGCTTCTCTCCACTTCGCGGGCATCGTTAGTGCCTAGATGAGCCACTAAACCTCCTTTTCCCGCTATCTTCTTGAACATCTCTTCATAGGTATAATGCTTATTGTCATAGGGAGGAATGGAATAGCACATTCTGATTACATCGCCCACCGGAAGACCACCCGCTCTTTCGGGAGAGAAGGGGCCTGTTCCATCTAACGCATTATTTACATCCACCATCCTTCCTTGGCGATGCGCCGTAACAGAGATCCCTCCACCCATATGAACCACAACTAAATTTAGGTCCTCATAGTGCTTGAGTAAATCATTTGCCGCTTTTCTCGCGACTGCCTTTATGTTAAGTGCGTGTGAGAGGCTTCTGCGTCTAATTTCGGGAAGACCGGAAATGCGTGCTATATCGTCAAGTTCATCTACTGTGACTGGGTCAACGGTGAAAGCGGGGATGTTTGCCATACAAGCAATTTCATATGCTAGGAGAACACCAAGGTCACTAGCGTGTTCTCGCCCCTCCGAGTGCCTTGAATGTCTCACATCTTCCAACATCTTATCGTCAATCAAATAGGTGCCCGATTCAACTGGTTTTAGCGATAACCCTCCCCTACCCACCACTGCATCCAGAGAGCTCAAAGAAACATTCTTCTTTTTTAAGAGGGCTAGAATTGTTTTATATCGAAAAGCATATTGATCAATGATTCGGGAAAAACTCGCCAGTTCCTGGGAAGAGTGATATATAGTTTCGCTAAATACTAGGCTCTCATCCTCGTATAAAGCCACCTTAGTGGATACGGAGCCAGGATTAATTACCAAAATGCGGTATTTTTTCTTTGCACACATTCTCTGCTCCATCCTAAGGTATTGAAAAACCTAATAGTTATTAATATTTTGCGTGCATTTGCGTTTTAAGCAGTTGTTCAATTACTACAGCGGAAGTATGGCGATATTAAGGTTCGTTATAGTGTTGTTACTATTATTCTCTGATTTTCTATGTCTAAAAAAACCTTAACGCTTTCTTAGAAACTATATTTGTTACGAAGTCGTAAACTGTTTTTCCTAAATCCAATTGGACTTTTCTTTCGCTCCATACGGTTTCAGGTCTGGATTGCAGTATGTATATATTGTCGGGGAATGACTCTTCATTGTCAACAGCCCATTCTATGTCTTGAGCACTTCCAAAATGTTGCTCAATAAATTTTCCCATTTTAGCTAATTCAATGACCTCTTCGTTAGTCAGACAAGGGGTATTACTTCTTTCAGGGATGACTTCAATTTTTCTGCAACATTTTCTGTCTTTATCGATTATATACTCAATATTCTTCCCGGGAGATATGATGCTTTCATGAATTTCGAGAGTATTTTTATCTACAACCCATCTATCAGGCGTTACAGCACCGCTTACTACAGTCTCGCCGAGACCGAAACTGCCTTCTATTATAATTTTAGAAGAATCCCCATTTACAGGATTTAATGTAAACATAACCCCCGCGGCTTTTGCATTCACCATTTTCAGGACTCCTACACTCATGAGTGCATTTTCATGTTTGATGCCCATTTTTCTACGATAAGATATTGCCCTTTGTGTGAACAAACTTGACCAGCACTTCACGAGCTTCTCTAGCAGTTCGTTGGAACCGCAAACATAAAGATACGTTTCATGCTGTCCTGCAAAACTTGTGCCTGGGAGATCCTCACAAGTTGCACTCGAACGAACTGAAACTGGAACGTTAACAGAACGGCACCTTCTCGAAAGTTCATTGTACGCAGTTACTACCTCTTTCTGTACATCATCTGGAATGGGGGTGCTCTCAATGATTTGTCTAATTGTGTTACTTGCGGTGTCAAGAGCCCAAAGGTCATCTGCAAGATTGTCTAAAATCTGTTGAATCTTCGCCATGACATTTCCCTTCTTAACAAACTCCATATACGCATCAGATGTCACAGCGAAACCTGGCGGCGTACGAACACCCAGTCTCATTAATTTTCCAATATTTGCGTTCTTAGAGCCAACTTTCGACAACACTTCCGCGCAATCCTCGAGGTTTAATACATATTTCATTATTCTATCCCCTGGAATTATAACATTCACACAATCCACTAATTTATTTTCATTATTAAATTTTTCTATCCTTGATATAAACAACATTAACCAAATAGAATACGGAAAGATAAAGGACATGTAAAAGTAAAAATGAAAAACTTTAAATAGAAAGATTCACCAATAATTTTTGCGCGCGGTGAGATTATGGTTGTAGCTATAAGTAAAGAAAAGGTTTTCACGTCTCCCTATGAACACAGCATCCCGGGTACTGAAGGCTGGGAACGTATGTATCCGCATATATTGCTATTTCACAAAGATAGGAAGGGTAGGTGGGAAAAATTAAGCTGGATGAGACAGATGCAGCATTGGCCAAAATTACTCACACCTTTTGATGCTTGCGCTACATTGCTTCCAGCTCAACTAGGTTTAACCCCATATCAGCGTAGAGTATTTGTTCTTCCCGTAGGCGGGGGTCTATTTGAACCAATTTTAAATGGATACGTATACCAAACTGAAACGCCACCCATTACTGACCAAAAGGAGGTGGAGGAAAGAGCTAAAGAGTTTATCAAAAAACTGACGTTCATTAATCAAAATTTTGATGAAATATATCCTAAGTGGAAGAAATCTGTCAGGAAGATACTGGATGAGCAATGGTCTCTGTATGATGAGATTCAGGACTTACCCTATATAGAAGAACTATCCTTTTTTGCAGAAGTAAGAGGAATAACTAGTGGGCATAAACTTATTGAAATTTACGATAAGGTCATAGAGTTGTATAACAAAATTCAAATAGGCTATCAGTATCAATGGATCGGCGTAGCTTATGCCGCATATTTATCCCTTCTCGAGTTTTGCAAGCAAGCATTCCCAAAGTTTGATGAAAGGGATTTAATTTCAATGATTACGGGAGCTGAACTAGAAGCCTTTCGGCCCGATCAGGAATTAAGGCAACTAGCAAAGTTAGCGGTAGATCTAGGACTGAGTCAATTTTTTGAAAAAGCTACTAAGTTTGAAGGTTTACAAGAAGAATTGAGAAAAACCGATCGTGGAAGAGAATGGCTGAAAGAATTTGATAAAGTATCCTATCCTTGGTTCTACATGATGGTGTCTGAGGGAGTATTCGCCACCTGCAATGACGAATGTTGGATAGAAAATCCGAGCATAATCCTAGGTTTTCTAAAAAATTATATCGAGATGATAAAGAAAGGAGAGAATATCGAGCGAGATGTAAAATCTCTAATCCGGCACAAGGAAGAGCTGTTTAAGAAATTATACGATTCACTGAAAACCGAAGATGAAAAGAAGAGGTTCAAAGAGCTTTACGAAATTACATCCAAGCTTTATATTTCGGTAGAAGATCAAGTTTTATATGTGAAGAATTTTAACTATGCACTACTTCGAAGGAACATTAGAAAGTTCGCCGAGATACTTGCAAAACATGGGATAATTAAAGAACCAAACGACATATTCTACCTTAGATTTGAAGAAATAAAAGCAGCTCTACAAGAGCTCTTATGGATATGGGGAAACTACGAGCCTCCAACAGATTACTTTAAGAAAGAAATAGAATGGCGTAAGCAAATGCTAGAAACCTTTAAGAAATGGCGTCCTCCAGCATGGCTCGGACCATGGAAGGAAGTGCCTGAGGAACCGTTCTTCATAATACACGGTGGGCTTGTTGCCGACCGAGTGGACATCTATCGCAAGGTTGAGCACATTGAAGAGTTGACAGAGATTAAGGGATGGCCGGCGTCGCCTGGGGTTGTTGAGGGGGTTTCGCGTGTAATTCATGAAAGCAAGGATATTAGAGAGTTACGTCCTGGCGAAATTCTAGTTTGCCCGCATACCTCTCCAGCTTGGACACCTGCCTTCGCCATAATCAAAGCAGTAGTGACTGAACAAGGTGGAGTAATGAGCCACGCAGGAATAGTGTCAAGAGAATATGGAATACCAGCAGTCGTCGGGACTTACTGTGCAACACAAGTCATCAAAACCGGAGATTTGGTAAGAGTCGACGGTAACAACGGTGTAGTTACTATACTAAAACGGGCTGAGTAAGAACTAAGAAGTACTCTAGTTTATTACCTATATTTTTTCCCTTAATATTCAAGGAAAATAACTAGCGGCATTTAAATGTTTAACTTCTTAATGGTAGGCTTCATATTTTCCTATGTTCACTCAAATACAACAAATAAAATTATGTTTTATTGAGGGTAGGAATAGAAAGTTTTTTAAATAAATGGCTCTTATTATTTTAAATTGTTATAAGGAGGAAAAAGGATGAAAGATTCAGTTGACCCATCCACTTCTGCAACAGCTAAACCACAAGTGCCTAGCTATAGATGGGTTGTACTTGCATGGATATGCATATGTTTCTTCCTGTTTTCCGCTAACTGGTATCAGGTGACTGCAGCTTTCCCGCCTATGATAGAGGATCTGCACATTAGTGCCGCTGAAGCTGGAAGCTTAATATCTGTTTTTATATTGACCTATGGTCTATTTCAACTTCCAAGTGGGATCTTAGCATCTAGATGGAGTTCAAAATGGACTTTTATAATAGGGTTGCTTATTGAGTCGATTTGCTCATCTTTAATATACTTTGCCCCAGACTACATGACTATACTTATATTGCGCTTAATAGCAGGCATAGGAGGTGGTCTATTCTTCACAGCGGCTGTTTCCACTTTTGTCCCATGGTTTTTACCAACAGGTCAATTAGGTCTTGCTATGGGTCTAACCACAACATCATTCTTCTTTCTAGGATCATCAATACCCGTTATGGCTGGTGCGCCATTAATAGCTATGTTAGGATGGAGAGGATACGTTCTATTATTGGGCGTAATAGGCGTTATAGCTGCTATTCTTGCCATTCTAATCGTTAGAGCTCCACCAAAGGAAATATTGCCACCTGCGCCTCCTGCGGCTCATAAAATGTCACCGAGTCTTTCAACTGTATTTAAGAATGTGAATATCTGGTTGTTAGGCTTTGGGCTAATGGGGGCGTTCGGCGCGTATAATACTTTTTACCCCTATCTGCCGACTTTCCTAACGAACTTCAGAGGGTGGGACTATGCATATGCTAACATTTTTACAGCAACTATAGGAATTATAAGTATTATCGTTAGTCCAATAGTTGGCTTGATCGTGGATAAGTGGAGACCAAGGAAACCTCAATTAATACTTGCGGCTATAGTTCTTGCAATACACTTCTGGTTGTATGGACAATTAGGCGCCCCCATAATGTGGATACTGCCGATAGTCACTGCTATATTTTCGTCCTTTATGACTATTAATGCATTTTCTATACCAACCGATTACCTCGGGCCCGTTCTTGGAAGCGCAGGTCTTGGTTTGTTGATGGAGATAACTATGGTAGCCCAGACATGGATCCCCATTGTTTATGGAATGCTTATAGATATGGGCGTTGCACAATTTGGCATGACGCCTGAAGCAGCATCCTTAGCTTGGCTATTTCTGGCTGTGGTGTCCTTGACATTAGCCGTCTTTGGCGCGATTATAAAGGAGCCGCGTCCTCGAAAAGACTGATTAATGCTACAGTAGCTCAACCTTTTTTTTTAAACTAGTTACAGTTTTAATTAGTCATTAGGTGCTCTAATTTTAATAAGTATTAGCCAAATCAACTTGTAATGTGAAGTAAAATCAGAGTTTGACAATGGAACTTTAGATTTTATTAAACCATGTGCTATCTAGAAAATTTATCGATTATTTGAACGATTGTCCTAATATCAGATACGATGAAGTTGGCAGCTTTAGAGTGTTCCCTGTTGATGATTCCAATATACTGAACTGTTTTAAATCCGTATTGGGCGGGTTTTTCTATGTCTTCAACTGGTCGATCTCCAATAATCAAAGCTTGTGAACTTTTAATGCCGTTGCTCTGTATGTCTCTTGAGATTTTTTTGTAAATAGAACCATCACTTTTCTTTAAACCCCTGTAACTTAAATCTATGTCTCCATTTTTTTTAATTTTACCATAATTAGTTATAACTTCGGAGAAATATTGGGCTAGATCATTAGCTACTAAAAATTTTGAAATAAGATCTCTTTCACTCTCACTTTCAACGTCTGAAACTATATTAGTGTCCACACCTTTATCTCTAAGTTTCATAAGGCATTCCTTAAGTCCAACCGCAGGTTTAAAATTCCTATACACAAGTGCACGTTTCTCATTGAAAAGTGTTATTGCTCGAGGATCATTATCAAAAGTGTATTTATAAAAAAGTTGAATGTTTTTGTGCAAAAGTTGTTTTAGGCGAAAATGCCTTTCCATAAATTCTATTTTGTCCTGATCTACGATACCATCCAATAATCGTTCATCATAAGGACATTTTAATAAAATTTCATTAAGGCGTTTGAGTCTTTCGTTTATAATGGGCGTCTTTCCCAATTCATTGTAAACTTCTTTTATTATCTCTACAGTATCGTTATAGAGTGTAAGCGTGTTCACTATAGTTAATCCAAAGTCAAAGCCACACCAGCGAATGTTGTCGCCCAAATTATAACCCCTCTAATCTAGATACGCTTTCCTATGTAATAACCTTCATGGATCGCATTTATTAATTTTCGAGGTTTAACAGCATCCCCAATAACGTAGAGCTCTACTTTGTCGTCTTTTAACGCTTCCATAAGACTTCTGTTTGGGACAGCTCCCAGCGCAATGATGACGCTATCGGATTCGATGTTATGAATTTTGCGGTTTTCATCAATCGCTACAAGGCCTTTGTCTGTGATCTCTTCAACTTTCATGTTAGTAAGTACTTGAACATTGTGTTCATAAAGTTTCTGCATAGTATATGCCCTATTATATACATCCATGTCAATTGCAATTTCTGGTAACGCCTCAACAATTGCCACACTTTCTGCTAGGCCATTTTCAGCTATGAAATCGGCTGTTTCTACGCCAACCAAGCCCCCGCCAACTACCACAACTTTCTTCCCTACGTGTGCCCCTTTTAAGACATCCCAAGCAGTAGCTACATGGGGCATAGTTATTCCAGGGATAGAAGGAATAAGCGGAGTAGCACCGGTTGCTAGTATTACCACATCTGGGCTAATTTCGTTAATGGTTTCTAATGTAACCTCCGTTTTCAGTCGGATGTCAACGCCAGCTTTCTCGCATTGTCGTACCCGCCAATCGACAATATAAGACTTTAGATATTGCTTTCCCGGAGGTAGCGTACCAATTAATACTTGACCTCCTAACTGGGCATTTTGCTCCATAAGCGTAACATTATGCCCTCGCAGTGCTGCCACCCTGGCGGCTTCTAGACCCGCTGGTCCGCCTCCTACCACTAGAACTTTTTTAGGAAAGATAGTAGGTTGTATGGTCCATTCCATGCCTCTTCCTAATGCAGGGTTTTGAGTACAAGAGAGTTTTTCGATATTAACATTTACACATTCAAAACAGTGACAGCATTTTATGCACATGCGGATATCCTTAAGCCTGCCTTCACGAACTTTTTTTGGCAACTCTGGATCGCTAAGTAATGGTCTGCCAAGACATATAACATCAGCAAATCCTTTTTCAAGAATCTCTTCCATGAATTCAGGTTCATGGATTTGTTCGTTTGCAAAAATTGGGATGCTAACTACTTTTTTTAGGGTAGACGTATATTTGAGTGTGACACCCTTGGGAGATCTCATAGAATACCGCACAGTTGGTCGAACACGCGGGCAAAGATAAGCAACTCCCTCTTCTTCCAGCCTTTTTGCGAAGGCAATTGTGTGTTCTAAATCAATTCCACCAGGTAGAAACTCATCTGCAATGAAACTATAGCCTACCGGAAAATTATGACCGCATTTTTCACGAATCCCTCTTATTATTTCCAAGGGAAATCTTATACGATTTTCAAAACTTCCACCCCATCTGTCGGTTCTTTTGTTTGTGATGGGAGAGACAAATTGGTGCAGTAAATAGATTCTTCCACCATGCAGTTCCACCATGTCAGCCCTTGCACGTTTAGCTCTTAGAGCTGCCTCAACAAACGCATCTATTGTCTCCTCTATCTCTTCCATGGTCATTGGTCTCGGTTTCAATATTTCTCCTCCGTTCTTAATAGGGACATCAGATGGTGCAACTGGGTCTTGAACAGATGCGGGTCCGGCGTGATACAGCTGCATGGATACTAGTGAACAGTTCAAGTGTACAATTTCGACTAGTCGACGTAATCCAGGGATAAAAATATCACTGTCAAGTCGTAATTGCGGTAGTGGGTTTCTGTGCTGGCGGTCTACGGAAACTAGCTCGGTTACAACCATTGCCACTCCACCTTGTGCTGTTTCTTCATAGAAGTTTATTTGCTCTGATGTTGGTTCACCAGTTAATAAAGCAAGGTTGCTACCTGTGGGCGCCTTTACAATTCGATTCTTCAGCGTATACGGTCCTATCTTTATGGGTTCAAATATTTTCTTAAATTTTTCCAATATCTTACCCCCTGTTTTTCAAATAACACCTTAGAAATTTAATAATATTTAAGAATAATGGCTAGATTATTTCTGGAATGTTTTATGGAAAATAGAGGTGTCGTACGCCGTTGGAACTTCATGAGCTAATCATGAAACTTTTGGATTGTGGATTACGCTTCAGGTCTCCCTCAATATGTGTTATCTCTTGTTTTCTACGTTGTCGATAACTCAGCAACCTCAACTCTTGCAAGTTGTCTTCACAACTGCACTTATTGTGCGCATGACTAGCAAAAAATTCTGCACTTTTAGGTTTTTGGAAGTTTCGGGGATTGACAACAATCCGGTGCACTCGGTGCACTTTTTAGAGTAGTCCCTTTCTGCCGCTTGATGACAAGTTCTCTTGCTCTTTCCATGTGTTTTAGGGGTGATTTGAAGTATGCGGCCAAAATGGCTTCTACATTCTCAGATCGCTAGCTTCCAAGCATTTGGAGGCTTCAACGATAGCATCAATCTTCCCTAAGAGTCCCCTGTCCAACGAAACACAACCTTAACCTTAGAGGTAGGTGCACCAAGTGCACCGCTCCATAAAAACTTAACGAAATAACAAAAACTAATTAATTTTTGCCAGTCATGCGCACATCTCTTTTCGTAAATACAGAAGATAAATCTATTGCAACTCAAACGACACAAATTTTATTAATTATTAAATATTATAAAAATATTAAGCATCATTCACACAGAATATTTGAACAATAGGAGCTCAGTGAAAATTGGAAAATGAGAAAGTGACAAGTGATCTAAAAACCTACCAAAGGGCAAAAAGGCTTACCCTAGACTTTTTACGTTGGTGGATGGCTAGGCTTCCAGCAGATCAGAGAAGAAAGCCAGTTTTGGTTTTTGACGCGAAAACTTGGAGCGTTGTTGATATGATTAGCCAAATTCAAATGGACACGGAAATAGGCAGACGATACGTTTACTATTATACTACGATTATACAAAATGTTAAAACCAAACAAAAGTATAAGTCTTATCTTTAATAAGGAGCCCCGAAATAAAACATAATTAAAACGCAATAAACTGCGAAATATTTCATACATAATAAAGGGGCTCTATAAGTCGCTAACGCTGTAATTCACCTGACTGGCGGGAGGAGGATGCATGGTAAACCATTTATATTGTCCAAACCTGAAAACAATTCTAGGTGAAGTAGATGGCTACTAAAGGCATACAAAAAGTCGCTGTGGTTGGCGCGGGAATAATGGGGCATGGTATTGCCCAAGTTTGCGCACAAGCCGAATATGAGACAAGCATAGTGCGCAGACGTCCAGAACTCCTTCAACAAGCCTTAGATGAAATAAAATCAAATCTGCAAGTATTAATAGAGAAGGGAATTATAACAAGTGAAGAGGCCGCTGAAGCTTTAAGGAGGATTAAATGTGAAACAGAGTTAGCTGAAGCGGTGAAGGATGCAGATTTTGTTATCGAAGCAGTTACAGAAGACATGAATGTTAAGAAAAACCTATTCAAAGAGTTCGATGCCCTATGTCCAAAACACACAATACTTGCAACAAACACTTCCTCCTTCAGCATAACTGAAATAGCCTCGGCAACAACCAGACAGGACAAAGTGGTGGGCACACACTGGTGGAATCCCCCATACCTAATGCCCCTGGTTGAAATAGTCAAGGGTAAACACACATCAGATGAAACCGTAAGCACCACAAAGGATTTCATCGCAAAGCTTGGTAAGGTGCCCGTAATATGCAAAGACTCGCCAGGCTTTCTAGGTGTTAGGCTCCAAGCAGCGTTGGTTATTGAGGCTGTTTCTATGCTGGAGGAAGGCTTAGCAACTGCTGAAGACATAGACACGGCTGTTAAAATGACCCTAGGGCTTCGCCTGCCCATACTTGGACCCTTGGAAACTGTAGATCTTGGCGGAATGGACACCTTCCTTTATGCCTACGATTACCTCTACAAGACGCTTGGAGAGAAATTCAAACCTCCAAACTTGTTAAGGCATAAAGTAGAGCTGGGCGATCTTGGCATAAAAACTGGTAAGGGCTTTTACGATTATAAAGGCAAATCAGTGGAGTCTATTATAAGACGCAGGGACGAATGGCTTATAGGGCAGCTGAAAAACCGGGGACTCCTAAAAACGAGGAAACC
>Ga0315298_1003567_pt1 | contig 24575 bp, 27 predicted proteins | sample WHS_1_MG_FD_203077 | JGI IMG/M metagenome (GOLD analysis project Ga0315298, IMG submission 203077) | Extremophilic microbial mat communities from Washburn Hot Springs, YNP, Wyoming, USA - WHS_1_MG | ecosystem: Environmental > Aquatic > Thermal springs > Hot (42-90C) | place: USA: Wyoming...
TCTTTCTATAAGCTCTTTTTTGATTGTATCCATATGTTGTTTTAAAGTAGTTTAAACCTAAGCTTTTTAGTGTAGAATCTATCTTACTTTCTACAGTATCCATTGGATACTAAACTCATAAGAAGGTCTATATAATCTTCATTAACTCTTTTGTAAGGGTCAGGTAATATTTGTGGTCTAAATTTACCTTTTCTATCTCTTGGGACATTTATGTTAAGCTTGAAGGAACCTGTATTTAGACTTCTTTCATAATATCCGTTTGCTTTGTTGTCTTTATCATTTTCAAGAAAGAAATTTCTTTCCTGATTCATAATCAGTTCCACAACAGATTCTAAAAGCTTTCTTATACCTATCTTTTCTTGAGTTGTTATACCGTTTGGAAAAAATTCTTTCACTAATTCCTCGGTAGATCTGTCTAATACTTTTTCAAAGTATTCTTTTTTATCCATTATTATTCCTCCTTATAATTTTATTTAGACACAACATTATTTTAACTCCCACTGTAAGGAATTATACGAGAGGTTAGTAAGTAAAGGTAAGGCTAAGAAGTTAGCATTAGTGGCTGTAGCACATAAGTTATTAAGGCAGGCATACGGTGTATTAAAAAGCAGAAGACCATTTGATGAAAATTTTTGCACTTGACATTTAACATAGAACATTCTGAAAGAAGCGAAGAATCTCATGTTTTTTCTTTTCAAGTCAAAAAAATCAAAAAAGAGATCCTTCGGACTACGTCCTCAGGATGACGGACAAGGTAGACTTATAAAAATTTTGGAACACTCTCGCCTTATATTTGTCTAATTGTAATCTAAAACACTGCGAAGAATTTCATCTCAAAAATCTAATTTTTTCTTGTCGTGGGTGAGGAGGTTTCTTAATTAATAAAGTACTGTCAAATTAAAGTCAAAAAATAAGTTGTAAATTTTATCAACTGCTTATTTTTTACAACCAAGCAAGAAATCTTATGTCTCTCTAAAATTTAAGTCCTGATATAAACTACATGGGTATGTGTTAAAATATTATTAAAATTTTCTTGGAGGAATTGATTGATTAAAGAAAGACTTTTTACACCCGGACCTGTGCCACTTCCACCGCAAGTTATCAAAGCATTAGGACAGCAAATAATCCACCATAGAACACCGGAGTTTACAAACATATTTTTACAAACAAGAGAAAAACTTCAAAAACTTTTAAATACACAAAGAGATGTTTTAATGTTTGCCTCTTCCGGAACTGGAGCAATGGAGGCATCTATCGTTAACTTTTTCAATGAAGGAGATAAAGTTTTAGCTATAAATGCTGGAAAGTTTGGGGAACGATGGAGAGACTTAGGAAATACATTTGGTTTAAATGTCATAGACTATCAAATTCAATGGGGTAAAACTTACGATAAAGAAGAGCTAAAAAAAATAGTAGAAAAAAATCCGGACATAAAAGGAATATTGGTTCAGCATTCAGAAACATCAACTGCAACAGTCCATGACCTAAAATTTTTAGCACATGTTAGTAATTCATTAGAAGACTGTTTATTGGTAGTTGACGGGATTACTTCTGTAGGTGTTTATAAAGTATATCCTGAAGAGATAGGGGTTGATATTCTTATAACAGGTAGTCAAAAAGCACTAATGCTTCCACCGGGTTTATCTGTTTTATACTACAGTGAAAAAGCAGAAAAAAGACTTGAAAGCAGTAAGCTACCAAAATATTACTTCTCTGTAAAAGCAGAAAGCAAAAAACAGGCAAAAGGACAAACAGCTTACACGCCTGCTATAAATCTTATCATTGCTTTAAACGAAAGCTTGGATTTAATCTTAAATGAAGGTTTAGATAATTTAGAGAAAAGACATCACATACTTGCAGAGATGACAAGACAAGGATTACAAGAGATCGGATTAAAGATTCTTTCAGAAAGCCCTTCAAACTCTGCAACTGCCGTATTTACACCGGAAGGTTTAGATGCTGATGTATTTAGAAAAGAGCTTTTAAAAATAGGAATAAGAGTTGCAGGCGGACAAGACCATCTAAAAGGAAAGATTTTTAGAGTAGCACATATGGGATACTTTGATTATCTTGACATAATAGAAGTTATCGCAGCTGTTGAAATTACACTAAATAAAATGGGCTACAAAGTAGAGCTTGGAAAAGGTGTTAGAAAAGCACAGGAAGTTTATTTAAATAACATATAATAAGGAGCTAACAAAGTGGTAAGAATTATTTTTGTTAGACATGCAGAAAGTTTATGGAATCCAATAGGAAGATATCAAGGAAGATTAGACCCAGAGCTTAGCGAAAGAGGGCATAACCAAGCAAAATTGATAGCAAATGCTTTAAAAAAATACAATCCAACGGCTTTATACTCAAGTCCATTAAAAAGAACATACCAAACAGCTGAATATATAAGCAAAGAGCTAAACCTGCCGATCATCAAAAATGAAGATATTATAGAAATAGACCATGGAGATTGGTCTGGATTGTTGGTTGAAGAAGTAAAAGAAAAATATCCGGAGATGTTTAGACAATGGCTTTTTGAACCACATTTAGTCAAATTTCCAAATGGTGAATCTTTAGAAGATGTATTTAACAGAGTAAAAAAATTCTTAAAATACGCGTTAGAAAAACATGAAAATGAGACGATTGTAGTCGTATCTCATACTGTACCAATTAGAGCAAGTCTTACGGTAGGATTAAATTTGGATATGGATAAGTTCTGGATTTTTGGATGTGATAACGCTTCTTACTCAATTTTAGATTACGACACAGTAAGACCTATACTCTACAAACTTAACAATACTTACTATCTTGGAGATTACTTCGCTGCAGCATTAGATGCACTTTAAAAAGAGAGGATTTAAGATTTGAAAATAGACCTACCAAAAGGCGTAAGAACTTTCAATCCAAAAGAAAGCTTTATCTTAAGCTGGATTGAAAAAAATATAGAAGATAATTTTAAGCTTTGGGGATATGAAAAAGTAATACTTCCGCTTCTTGAATACTACGATGCGCATAAAAACGTTTTAAATGAGGAAATACTTAAAAACACATTTAGATTAGTAGATAGATACGAAGGTGAAACCTTAATCCTTAGACCAGACTTTACAGTTCAGATTGCAAGATACATAGCTTCCTTGCGAGAAAAAGAATTTCCAATCAGACTTTACTACACAGGGGATGTTTTTAGATACGTAGTTCCAAAAGGTGATAATCTTTATGAAAAAAAACAGATAGGTGTAGAGCTGATAGGCGTTGATAAGATAGAAGCAGACGCAGAAATAATAGCCATTACTATCTCATCTTTAAAAAAACTTTCCATAGAAAATTTTCAGATTGATGTAAACAACGTAAAGATATTTAAAGCGATCACGAAAATCCTAAACCTTTCGCAAAACCAAACAAAAGAGTTGTTTTTATATCTAAAAAATCGAGAAATCTATAATATACAAGCATTTTTAAAAGATTTTGATGTAAATAACAAGATAAAAGGTTTTATCTTAAACCTACCAAAATTAAACATAAAAGCTGATAAACTCAAAGAGTTAGCAGAGGAATATGAAGACATAGAAGATATTTCAAATGCTTTAAAAGAATTGATAGTAATTTATGAAATACTTAAGGAATACCAGCTTGATGAGTACATAGTTTTTGACCTTTGTGAGCCAAGAGAGTTTAGCTACTATACCGGAATCGTTTTTGAAATCTTTATTAAAGACTTTCCAAAGATAATTGGATACGGTGGAAGATATGATAATCTTTTAAGTAACTATAACGGCAATCATCCAGCCACAGGCTTTGCTTTTGATTTATTAGCTATTTATGACTATATCACAAAGACAACGGAAATAAAAAATGAAAAAGACTTTTACATAATTGACACAACGGAAGATAAAAAACTTGCCTATAATATAGCTAAAAACTTAAGAACAAAAGGATACACAGTAGCAAGGGACATAATAAAAAGAGATATTGATTTATCAATAGATTTTGCCTTTAAAAATGGATACAAAAACGTAATTTTAATTACAGTTGAAAATTCAGAAAAAAAGGTATATATTTTAAAGGACAAAAATAAAAAAGAAGCAAGCTTAGAGGAGATTCTTAAGTAAAGACGGGGGAAATAATAAAGTTCGTCTGTATTTAAGAATTGCCATATAGTACCAAAAGGTACTAAATATTTTTTTAAGGAGTTTCAGTATGGAAGTAGGAGACAGAAAGGTAGTTTCTTTTGAGTACACACTCAAAGACAAAGAAACCGGAGAAGTGATTGATGCAAGCGCAGGACAACCACTAACATTTTTAACTGGTGTAGGAGAGATAATCCCAGGTCTTGAAAGCAGAATGTATGGCATGAAAGAAGGAGAAAAAAGAACGATTGAAGTTCCAGCAGAAGAAGCTTATGGTCCGTCGGACCCTAACCTAATCCAAAAAGTTCCAAGAGAATACTTCCAAGGTATTCAACTTGAGAGAGGTTTGCCACTCCAAGCTCAAACACCAGAAGGTCAAATCATCAATATGGTAGTTGTAGATTTTGATGATAACACTGTTACTGTAGATTTAAACCACCCATTAGCCGGCAGAGACCTTGTATTTGAAATAGAAGTTGTTAATGTAAGAGAAGCAACACCTGATGAAATTTTACATGGACACGCTCACGGAGCAGGTGGTCATCATCACTAAAATTAAATAAGTGAAAAAGTGAGAGGTATTTAATATATCAGCTCGAAGGTGTTCTAATTTTGTCATCCTGAGGACGTAAGTCCGAAGGATCTCTTCTTTAAAATTTTAAAATAGCGAGAAATAAAGTAGAGACAATTCATGAATTACTAATACAGTAAATAAATGAGAAATAAAAAGATACAGGTTCTTTAACGGCTGTGGATTGATGATGTTAATTTTTGTAAGTAGCCTTATCTAACTTCCTACCTCTCACTATATTCCAAAAGCCTTAAAATTGTAACTATACCAATGGCTACAATCCAAAAGAAAACAACAAATAAAACAGTAAACTCTAAGCTAAGAAAAAATATTTTTAGCATTAAAAATAATAAATACGGAATCGCAACTATTGAAATAACAAAAACAATAGCCGTCAAAATAAAAACAAAAAATGCTATTAGATAGTTCTTTAAAGTTAATTTTTTAGTCGTAAACTCTGACATGGTTATACAGCGTGTCTCTCTCTACAGGAATTTTTCCGGCTTCTTTAATAAGTCTTATTAATTTTTCTTTTTGCTGCTGGGTAGGAGATTTTGCACCTGCAAAGTGAGCTATCTTTTCTTCCATTACAGTTCCATCCATGTCATCAGCCCCAAAGTTTAAGGCTATCTGGGCTGTTTTTTCACCTATCATAACCCAATAAGCCTTTATATGCGGGATATTATCTAAAAACAGCCTTGCAACTGCGATAGTTTTTAAATCATCAATACCTGTAGTGTAATCACTTACCGGTAAATCATTGTTTTCAGGTTGATACGCAAGAGGTATAAAGCAAGTAAAACCGCCTGTTTCGTCTTGAAGCTGTCTTATTTTTTCCATATGGTCAACCCTATCTTTATAACTTTCTACATGTCCGTACAGCATTGTTGTTGTAGAATGTAATCCAAGTCTATGAGCTATTTTATGAATTTCTAAATATTTTTTGTATCCTAATTTTTTAGGTGCAATAATTCTTCTTACATCCGGAGAAAAAATTTCTGCCCCGCCACCCGGAAGGCTACCAAGTCCGGCTTCTTTAAGTTTTATTAAAACTTCTTCATAGCTTAAACAGGATAATTTAGAAAAATAATCTATCTCAACAGCAGTAAACGCCTTTATATGTAAGCTTGGAAAATTCTTCTTTATCAACGACACTATATTCAAGTACTTTTCAAAATCCCAATCTGGATGAAGACCGCCAACTATATGAACTTCTGACGCCCCATTCTCAACTGCATGTTTAGCCTTTTCTAAAATCTGTTCATAACTCATCTCATAAGCCTTTGGGTCATTTTTATCCATCTGAGCAAACGCACAGAATTTACAATCAAGAATGCAGATGTTTGTTGGATTTATTTGTCTGTTTATCACAAAATAAGCATATTTTCCGTTTTTCTTTTCTGTTACGTAATTTGCAAGAAATCCAATTGTCAATATATCAGTAGAATTAAAAAGCTTTAAAGCATCGTCAGAAGTTAGCCTTTTTTCGCTGAAAACTTTATCTATAATAGGAAAAAGCTCTTTATCTTGGGCTAAGGATAAAAACTCTTCAACTGTTAGGTTCATATTCCAAGCTCCTTTATTTCATGAGATTTTGATATTATAGCAAAGAATAAATATTTTGCAATGATTATAGAAGGGTGTTCCAAAATTCCTGCAAGTTTTATAATGTATGTGTAAAACGAGTTTATTTTTGTCCGTCATCCTGAGGACGTAAGTCCGAAGGATCTCTTTTTTAAAAATTGAGGAAAAAGGAGATTCTTCGCCGGCTGCAGAATGACAGAACAGGGACATGAAGGCGAAGATTCTTCGTCGGCTGCAGAATGTCAGACAAGATAATATCTTTATCAATTTTTTTAAACACTCTCATGATTATAAATTCGAATTTGTTATAATTATATTACGTTATAAACAAAAAGGAGATAAAAATTTAATGAAAATAGCCGTTGCAGGTGCTGGTTATGTTGGATTATCTAATGCTATCTTGCTTGCCCAAAACCATGAAGTTGTAATTAAAGACATAGACCCTCAAAAAGTCAAGCTGATCAATGAAAAAAAATCTCCAATTATAGATAAAGATATTCAAGAATACTTAGCAACTAAAAATTTAAACATAAAGGCTACCTTAGACCCGCAGGAAGCTTACAAAGATGCAAAGTATGTAATTATTGCAACTCCAACAGATTATGATCCTATTACAAACTACTTTAATACAAAATCAGTAGAATCTGTCATAAAAGAAGTTTTAACAGTAAATCCTGATGCTGTAATGGTCATTAAATCTACTATTCCTATTGGATACACAGAAAGCATAAAGAAAAAATTTAATACAGAAAATATTATTTTTTCTCCTGAGTTTTTAAGAGAAGGTAAAGCTTTATATGACAATCTCTATCCTTCAAGGATTGTGGTCGGTGAAAAAAGTGAGAGGGCAGAAGAGTTTGCAAATCTATTGTTAGAAGGTGCTATAAAAAAAGATGTTCCGGTTTTATTTACAGGCTCTACTGAAGCAGAAAGTATAAAGCTTTTTGCAAATACATATTTAGCCATGAGAGTTGCATTTTTTAATGAGCTTGATACTTTTGCTGAAAGCCATGGATTAAATTCTAAAGAAATTATTGAAGGGGTATGTTTAGACCCAAGAATAGGCATGCATTATAATAATCCATCTTTTGGATTTGGAGGCTACTGCTTGCCAAAAGATACAAAACAATTAATGGCTAACTACTTAGAAAAAGGAATACCACACTTTTTAATCAAGGCTACAGTTGAATCAAACATTGCAAGAAAATACTATATAGCAGAAAGGGTTATAAGCTTAAACCCAAAAATCGTTGGCGTTTATAGACTTACGATGAAATCGGATTCAGATAATTTTAGAGAAGCTGCAATTATAGATATAATTGAGTATTTAAAGGCAAAGGATGTTCAGGTTATAATTTTTGAACCTTTAATAAAAGAAAGTAAGTTTATGGATTTTGATGTTGTATCCTTAGAGAGATTAAAAAAAGAATCTGATATTATCCTTGCTAACAGATATAGCTCTGATTTAGATGATGTGAGAGAAAAGGTTTACACAAGAGATGTTTTTTATAGGGATTAGTAAATAGTTTGCAAAAAGGTTATTAGTTATATATGAAATTAAATGATACGAAAAAATGTTCTAAAATTTTTGCAGTTGCAGAATGTGCATGTAAATATAACTTTACCTTTGTTCGTCATCCTGAGGCTGTAAGTTGAAGGATTTCCTCTTTTAAAGAAGGTGAGAAAGTGAGAAAGTGAATAAGTGAGAGTTAAAAGGCGGAGATTCTTCACCGGCTGCAGAATGACGATTAAAAGGTTAATTAATTCTTAGACTTAGTCAAAATCTTATGCACCCTCAATGATATGAAGGTAAATAAGATTGTAAGAATAGAAAATTTAGTTTTAAGCTTAAGTTCATACGATTTAAGAAATTTCATACATTGCTTAGTTAAGGGATGAATTAAAAATGAGCTTACCGAGATTTATAGGAGAAAAAGAAGGTGATTACTTAGTTTTAAAAGACCAAGAATACAATCATGCTGTTAAAGTTTTAAGAATTAAACAAAACGATTTAATAGAAATCAATACATTAGATGGGAATGTTTATCTTGCTAAGGTGGAGGATGTTACTAAAAATCAGCTTATAGCCCTGCCAATAGAAAAAATCCCCGTTAAAGAAGAAGAATTTAAAATAACGTTATATCAATGTATGCCAAACCAACTTTCAAAGATAGATGAAATTATAGAGCCATTGTCACAGCTTGGAGTTTACAAACTAATCCCTGTAATATCCAAAAACTCAGCAGTAAAAGAGCAAGACGTAACCAAAAAACTTGAAAAATGGCAAAGAATAGCCCTTAACTCAATAAAACAGTGTAAAAGACCATTTCCATTGATTATTGAAAAACCTATAAAACTATATAATATTAAATGTAATGATGATTTAAAAGTTGTATTTTATGAAAAAGAGCAGCAAAATAAAGTTAAAATGCTTATGAATAATAATTTCAAAACTGCGTCAGTTTTTATAGGAAATGAAGGCGGATTTAAAGAACAAGAGATTGAATACCTTAAGAAGGAAGGTTTTATTCCATTATCCTTAGGAGACTACATTTTAAAAATGGAAACTGCTATAATAATTGGAATATGTCAAATTAAGTGTATTTTAGAAAATTAAATTTGGAGGTAATAAAGATGAAAAAATTAATAGCACTCGGAGTACTTACAGCGTTTATGATTACAAGCTGTGCAGAAACTTACAGACCTTCTCAATCAACTTATGAAGGTGGTTTAATTGGAGCAGTTACAGGAGCTACAGCGGGAGCAATCTTAACTAGTGGGAACAAATGGAAAGGTGGTGTAATTGGTGGTGTAATTGGTGCCATAGCTGGAGCTACAATAGCAGAAATATCAAAAAGAGGAGCTGTAGAGGCAGTTCAAACTAACCAACCAGTAAGATATCAAACTGAAGACGGAAAGGTTGTATATCAGGCAGAACCAGCTGGTTACGATGCAAAAACAAAATGTCATAAAGTTCATGAGAAAATTTATGAAAATGGAAAATTAGTTAAAGACCAAATTAAGGAAGTTTGTGAGTCTGAAAAAACAGAAAGAAATTATTAATTAGGAGAGAGAGAATGTTCCCGGTCAATAGATTAAGAAGGTTAAGAAAAAATGAAAATATAAGGAGGCTCGTTAGAGAAAATCATCTTTTGATTGATGACCTAATATATCCAATTTTTATAGAAGATGGAAAAGATATTAAAAAAGAAATACCATCTATGCCGGGAATATTTAGATGGTCGTTAGATAGAGTCAATGAAGAGCTTGATGAAGTGGTAAACCTTGGGATTCCAGCAGTGCTTTTGTTTGGAATCCCTTCCCATAAAGATGAAGTTGGTTCGGACACTTGGAATGAAGAGGGAATAATCCAAAGAGCTATAAGGCATATTAAAAAACATTATCCAAATCTGTATGTAATCACAGATGTTTGTTTTTGTGAATACACATCACATGGACATTGCGGAGTGCTACATGACCATGATGTAGACAATGATCTTACTCTTGAAAATACAAAAAAACAAGTAGTATCTCATGCAAAAGCCGGAGCGGATATGGTAGCTCCATCCGGTATGATGGACGGGGTTGTTAAAACCATAAGAGAAGCTTTGGACGAAGCAGGGTATAAACACATCCCAATAATGGCTTACTCGGCTAAGTATGCATCTTCTTACTATGGACCATTTAGAGAGGCAGCAGATTCAACACCTGCATTTGGAGATAGAAGAACCTACCAAATGGACCCGGCAAACAGAAGAGAAGCGTTAAGAGAAGTAGCCATCGATATAGAGGAAGGTGCGGACATTGTGATGGTTAAACCAGCATTGTCTTATCTTGATATCATAAGAGATTTAAGAAATACATTTAATGTGCCTATTGCAGCTTACAACGTTAGCGGTGAGTATTCAATGATAAAAGCAGCCGGCAGGCTTGGATGGATTGATGAAAAAAAGGTTATGCTTGAAACTCTTATCTCTATGAAAAGAGCCGGAGCAGATATAATAATCACATACTTTGCAAAAGAAGTTGCTAAGATACTGAAAAATGAAAAATAAAGTTTTATTAATAGACGGCTCATCTTATTTGTACAGAGCATACTATGCACTGCCACCCTTGACTGCTCCGGATGGAAGACCAACAGGTGCAGTGTATGGCTTTATAAGAATGCTTTTAAAAACATTATCAGCCTTTAACACTCCATACGTAGCCGTTGCATTTGACCTTCCCGGAAAAACTCTTCGCCATGAAAAATTTAGTGAGTATAAAGCAACAAGAAAAGAGACTCCTGACCCATTGAAGCAACAAATCCCACTATTAAAAGAAATAATCCAACTTCTTGGAATAAAAATTCTTGAAATACCCGGCTATGAAGCTGACGATATCATTGCTACATTGTCAAAAAAAGCAGAAAAAGAGGGCTACGAAGCTATAATAGTTACACCTGACAAAGATATGAACCAGCTAATTTCAGACAATATAAAAATCTTTAATCCAGTAAAAGAAGAGCTTTTAGATAAAGAAAAAATCAAAGAAAAATACGGAATATATCCGCAGCATTTTATAGACTATCTTACAATGATTGGCGATGCTGTAGATAATATTCCCGGTATAAAAGGAATTGGCCCTAAGACTGCTGCTGCTTTACTGCAAGAATTTGGAAGTTTAGAGAATATATTAGAAAATGTGGATAAATTAAAAGGTAAATTAAAAGAATCTTTCAAAGAATTAGACAAAGAGCAGCTTCAAAGAATGAAAGAAATAATAAAATTAGATGCCAACATTGAGATAAACATAAAAATAGAAGACTTAAAAAAATCAAAACCAGACTTAGAAAAGCTAAAGCAGATTTTTCAAGAATTAGGATTTAAATCATTGTTAAAAGATGTAGAAAAAAGTAATTTAAAAATTAAAGAAGAAAAGATAGAACAAAAGAGTTTATTCTGATGGCATTTACACAGCAGCAGTTAATAGAACGATTAAAAAAACATTTTCCTGACCCAAAGATAGAGTTAAATTATGAAAATGAATTTCAACTGCTGATTGTCATCATTCTGTCAGCACAGACTACTGATAAGAAAGTCAATCAGGTTTCTCCAGTTTTATTCAAAAAATATCCAACCCCCCAAGCCCTTGCAAACGCAGACTTAAAAGACCTTGAAGAAATATTAAAACCACTCGGTTATTACAGAAGAAAGGCAGAACTTATAAAAGAATGTGCTAAAGCAATTGTAGAAAAATTTAACGGACGAATTCCAAAAACATTAGAAGAATTAATTTCTCTTCCCGGCGTTGGGAGAAAAACAGCGTCGGCATTTCTTGTGAATGCTTATAAAATTCCTGCCATTGTAGTAGACACACACGTTAGGAGAGTTGCAAAAAGGTTGAAAATAACTAATCAAACTAATCCGGAAAAGGTAGAAGAAGATTTGGCTAAATTCTTTTCAAAAGAAAATTGGGTTTATATCTCAAATGCCTTAGTGTTATTTGGTAGGTATATATGCACTGCAAACAAACCAAAATGTAAAGAATGTTATGTCTCTGATATCTGTCCTTATGAAAAAAAGAACCTGTGAGGTAAAAAGATGGAAATATCAATTCCGATAATAGAAAGACTCAAGAGAGAGGAAAAAGATATTCTTATATTTACACATGAAAACCCCGATTGCGATGGAATCGGTAGCATGATAGCCCTTTATCTTTTCTTGAAAAAACTTGGTAAAAACGTTACGATGGCCATGAAAGATGATTTTCCCTTTGTTTGCGACTTTATGCCTGAAGTAAATGATATAAAAAAACTACCGATAAATCATAAATTTTCGGTTGCTATTTTAGTAGATGCGTCAAGCAAAAATCGTGCTGGTGTAGAAATTTATGCAGATGAAATCATAAGAATAGACCATCACATCGGCGGAGAGTTTGAAAGTATTTATGATATCGTAGATGATTTTAGCCCTTCCACAACTGCTGTGATGACCCATATATTAAGAAATTGGGATGAAGATTTGATAGATGAAAAAATAGCCACTGCATTATATGCGGGTTTGATAACAGATACAGGTTCTTTTAGATACAACAATACAACAGACAAAACCTTTGAAATTGCAGAATTTTTAGTCAAAAAAGGTGCAAATCCGCACCACATTTCAAAAATGCTGTTTGAAAGGAATAAAGTCAATGTTTTAAAGTTATTGACAAAAGCACTTTCTACATTGGAACTTTATCATAATGACCAAATAGCGGTGCTGACTGTATTTAGAGATTTTATAAATAAAACAAATACAAAAGAAGAGGATACGGAAGGTTTTGTAAATTTTGCAAGAAGTATAGATACGGTTAAAGTTGCTGTTTTGATGATTCAAAGAGAAGATTTAAAAACGTGGAGAATTTCTATGAGAGGAAAGGGCGAGGTCGATGTTCAGAAAATAGCACGTAAATTTGGTGGTGGCGGACATAAAGATGCATCAGGATGTAGAGTTGTTGGTAATTATGAAGATGTAAAATCTAAGTTGGTTGATGCAATAGCAGAAAGTATTGATAATTTAGAGAAAATTCAAGTATTACAAGAGATTGTTTAAGTTATAAAAGTGCTTATTTAAACCTTTCTGCCGATTCAAAATCTTTAATTTATATTCTCTATTTACGCTACTTCCTGAATACATATAAATATTCTATAATATAAAATAGAGTTGTCGCAATGTTTTAAAAAACATTTTAAGCCTATTTATAAATAAATCCCTAGCTTTTCATTAGATTTCTCCTTCATATAAAATAATTGCTCCGTCATTATTAGAGTACATTCTTTTATTGTCCGAATTAAATTCATGCTTTACATCGAGTAATAAAGATTCTATAGATAATATTTTGTAGCTTTTACATTTATATATATGTTTACCTCCACTTTCTCCAGCCACATAAATTCCATAAGATAACATAAGATGTGGGGCATCGTAAATTACCTTAAATTCATCAGAAGGTGAAAAATAAAAAGTTCTCTGGGTCGATTTTATATTTTTAATATTATAAGTTTTACACTCTAAATAATAAGGATTATTATTAAACCAGAATAATATGTCCGGGTACCCTGTTTCTTTTTTATGTCCCTTTGAACCTGCTGGCCTTTCTGCCTTTAGTTTAAAAGAATTTAAAGCTTTTTTGACATAACTTTCTATATCATTTCCAACTTCATTTGGCCTTGATCTTAATATGCCTGTTTTGTTTATATCATTTCCTGCTTTTAAAGCAGTCTTAGTTAATAATTCTAGTACCTGTTGGTGCTCTGCGTTTTCAAAGTCAAAAGGTATAACTTTTTTACCTGTAATTGCCTCAATAGCAAGGTTAAACGGAATATTTTTTAATGGCTGAAGCATTTGTTTTATAACATTCTCGAGATTTTTTATATATTATTCTTTGTTATACATATTTCTTTCCTCGTTAAAATATTATTAAAATCTATCCATACCTTTTTTTACTACTTCTTAGCACTATATCTCCATTTTCGAGTTCAATAAATATATGTAAAGAAATTTTATTAAATATAGCTCAGTATTTTCATATTCAAATAATTACCTACCAATATCCAATGTTGGATTTTTATATCCTCTATTGACTTACCAATCCGTTATTTTAATGTTATTCCACCTATTCCGCCAAACTCAACTTATCAGGCATCTAAAAACTTTATTCATTCGCATCATAAAAATCAGCTACTAATTCAGATATTGATCAGGTGTGTTTAAGTATAAACTGTGCATATCTAATCTAATATAATCTAATAATCATGGAAGAATTCTAAACTTTACTTTTTCCATTTTTGTTTACCTTCTTGAATATTAATATATTTTCCTTTTTCATTACATTGTAGAGCCCATAGATTATCTTATTTATATTTTGAACTAATTCAAACCCAATGTTTTCCATATACTCAATTGTAAACTCTACCGTTTTTATCTCTTCCCCTTGATAAATAGCATTACCAATCACTATAACAGCATATTTATTAGGTTTTAACACTCTATAAATTTCTTTATATGCTTTTTTCATGTCCTCATTGTATAGCTCAATTCTGCTTTTTCCATTTCCTCTTACTCCAATAAAACCGTCTCTTATTTTCATAACATCGTGTCCTAAATCCATGAGTGAATGAATATCATTTTGAACATAATCAAGGGCAATTGAATAGGGTGGAGAAGTAATTATACCATCTACCGAATTATCCTGCAATTTTAAATTCCTTGCATCACCTACTTCAATTTTTACACTTCCTAATTTTAGGTTTAATTTTTCCTTTATCTGAAGATAATCTTTTACAGAGGCCAACATCAAATTAACATTTTTAAGAAAAGAATTGACAAAATCACGATTTCTGCGTGAATTATCACTTATAGTAAGTAATCTTGCCAATATGTAAAAATTTTTTACTTTCTCATTTTTTGTTAATTTATCCAAAAAATCATAATAATTGGTCTTAGATGAATTTGCAATAATATATGCTAAAATTTTGTCCTTTAATTCCTCTATTTCATCTATAACATAAACCGATTCTGTTTTAACTCTTCCCTGAATGACACAAAGTGGAGAAATATCTATTCCTATGAAATTTATTCCAAGAAGTTGAGATTCAAGCGCGGTTGTTCCGCTCCCTGAAAAAGGGTCGAATACAGTATCGCCAGCTTTTAATCCTGCGATGTTTAGTAATGCCCTAATCATTTGAGGATGAAATTTACCTTTATATGGATAAATCCAGTGAGTTAAATATTGATTCACAGATTTTTTTGAATTATTTGAAAATAGTCTGTAAATTCTCCATCAATAGTTTTAAAATATGCGCTCCTTTTTTAATCAAATCTCTTATTTTACTTGATTTATTTAATACTTTAAATTCTCTGTAGCCGTTAGATATTTCAAAATCAGCACCTAAAGATTTCAACTCCAGTTCTGCCAAGGTTAATTCGTAAATAAATTGAACATTATCTAGTAAAATTAAATTCTGTTGAGTATTTTTATTATCTTTTTCACAATCCCAAAATTCGCTTTTAATTTTATCAGCTATTATATTACCGTTAATTTTTAGTTTTTTTGTTTTCATTATATCTCCAGTTTTAAAATTTATTCATTATCAGTGTATATATTTTATAGCATAAAAACTTTAGAACAACCTCTTATTATTATAAATTATACACTTTTGTTATGAAATAGGTGAAGTTCTTTAAATGGTAAACTTACTTCTTTTTAACCGCTGCCATTAAGATTGCCTCACAAACTACCTGGTCGTCGACCTTTGCAACGGCTTTAATTTTTCCCATAGATTTTTTTATATTGATGCCTTCAACTTCAAATATGATTTGGTCTCCTGGAACAACAGGCTTTCTAAATTTTGCTTCTTCTATGCTCGCAAATAAAACTATCCCATCTTCTATACCTGCTTTTTTAAGCATCAAATATGCTCCAACTTGTGCCATCGCTTCTATTATTAGTACTCCTGGCATTACAGGATTTCCAGGAAAATGTCCTATAAAAAACGGCTCGTTTATAGTTACATTTTTTAAAGCTTTGATTTTCATGTTTTCTATATCAATCTCCAAAATTCTATCAACGAGTAAAAACGGATATCTGTGTGGTAAAACTTCCATTATTTTTAATACATCTTCCATTTTCAACCTCCGATAAACACATCTAATAAAACAATTATGCTAAATATTATACTAATAAAACCATTAACCGTGAAAAAAGCTTTATTTATCTTCGACAAATCATTTTCTTTTATAAGTAAATGCTCATAGACCAAAAATCCACTCAAAATAAATACTCCTGCAAAATATATGTATGACAAACCTGCAAAAACTCCTGTTAAAATCAGACAAATAAATGTTATAAAATGAAAAGTTCTTGATATTAATATTGCATTTTTAATACCATATTTTACAGGTATAGAGTAAAGTCCAAAAGATTTGTCAAACTCATAATCTTGTAAAGCATAAAGAATATCAAAGCCTGCTACCCAAAAAGCCATAGCTATACCAAGAAATATTGCAGATATTTCAATACTACCTTTTAAAGCTATGGAAACAGCAATCGGAATTAAAAAATAAACTAACCCAAGAATAAGATGAACATAGGAAGTAAATCTTTTCCCGGCTGGATATAATAATAAAAGTAAAATCACAACTGGAGATAGCCAAAATGCGAGCATGTTTAATTTATAAGCAGAAAATATAAATATAATTGAAGATATAAGCCCAAGAGCCATTATCTCGTTTGGTCTAACTTCACCTTTTGCGGATGGCCAGTTCTTTGTCCTTGGGTTCTTGGCATCTATTGGTCTATCAACAAATCTGTTAAAAGCCATTCCGGCGGTTCTTGCAGAAACTAAAGCCACTAAAATCCAAAATATCTTTTCCCAAGATGGAAATCCTTTTTCTATTATAAATACCGCTGATAACCCAAAAGGAATGGCAAAGATTGTATGGGAAAACTTTACTAACTCTAAATAGGTTTTAATTTTATTTATCACTTGTTTGCAAAACCTCGTTACGAAATTTATAATAAATTATAAACTATATTAAATAGCTTGGATTTGTAAAATAAAGATTGGTGTTTTGTATTTTACCTTCTTGGTGGAATTTTTGCTATTAAAATTTTAACTGCCACCAAGGAGTTTTTTAGATGTTTTATTTATATTTGAATTTCTCACCCGAGGTATTATTTAATTAAATTTATGTCCTAAATGAAAAATTAAGAATTTTTATAAAATTTAAAAATGAGATCCTTCGGCCTTACGGCCTCAGGATGACAAGGAAAGGTTGAATGATAAACGTTAGAAAAAGAGCAACCTTACTTGTCATTCTGAGCGAAGCGAAGAATCTTATGTTTTTAATGAATTTCTCACCCGACGTATTTATATTATAAACTATATTAAATAAGGAGTAAGCATGAAATTTAAAGATATACTAAAAGCTCAATTTCTGCATGAAAAACTCGGAGACATTTTTGAGCTTTTTGAAGACATAATAATTGTTTTACTAACAGTTTTGCTTTTTATTTTAAGTATCAACGCTTTATTTGATATCGGGTCAGCTTTATTCTCTGAAAAATACAGTTTTATTGAACTAATACCAAAATTCCTGTATGTATTTATCCTAACAGAGCTTTTTAGATTAATGATTGTTTATCTAACAGAAAGAAGAGTAGATACATCTTTAATCGTTAAAACAACATTAATAGCAGTTTTAAGAGAAATAATTATTAAAGCACCTTATTTAAAATTCTATGATTACATAGGAATATCTATTCTTTTGGCTGTTCTTGGTTCAATGTATTATATTCCTAAGTATATATTTATATCAGAGAAAGATTTCAGACTTAAGAAAAATCAGAAAAGAATAAAAACAAAAGGAGTTAAGAAAGTAGAAACTCAAATGTGATAAAATTATTAATTATTAAAGCAATCTGAGGTCTTTAAAATGGAAACAGAAAGCAGTTGGATAGAGCTTGGCGGTATAATCTTTTTTACATGGATGGTTATAATAGTTGGATTGTTATGGGGACTTTCGATAAAAGCAAGCTATAACGAAGAAAAACAAAAACAAAAGCAACAACAAGAGTTAAAAGATGGACAATCAAACCAAAACTCCTAACTATCCATTTATTGTCTTAACAGGATTTGGAATTATAGCTACGCTTATTTTCATATTCATCTTTGTTTATCAAAAGTCTGTCTCTACAGTTAGAGAAAAAGCAATAATGGAAAGAGCATATCCAAAGGTAAAACCTCAAGAGTACTATTATGAGCTAAAGAACATTGCATCAAAAAATGGCTTTACAGTTTTAGATATTCAAACAGATACAAATTATTTTTTAATTCAACTTTATTCTAAAAACTATATAGAAAAAGCTAAAAATGTATCCTTATCGCTTCCACCCATGACAGTCATTACGCTATCTATCTATGACCTTGGAGATGGAACGGCAGTTGTAGGTAACAATCCATATTTATGGAGAGTTTTAGTAGAAGGGAAAGCCTCAGACTCTTTAGCGAAGGAATATTATGAGCTTGTAGATTTGATGCTTAATGATGTATACTATTCTCTAAAAGAAAAGAAAAAGAAGCTATAAGGGGATGCAATGATAAAGTTTGGAACGGATGGATATAGAGCTATCATCGGAAAAGATTTCACTTTTGAAGTCGTAAGCCAAATAGCACAAGCTCATGCAGACTCTCTCAAAGAAAGAAACTGTAAAAAAATAATCATCGGATACGATACTCGCTTTATGTCTTCTGACTATGCAGAGCTTGTTGCGGAAGTTTTTTCTTCCAATGGTTTTGAAGTAATTTTATCAAATTCTGTCTGTACAACACCGGCTTTATCTTACGCAGTCAAACATCTAAAAGCAGATGAAGGAGTTATGATTACAGCGTCTCACAATGGATACAAGTACAATGGATACAAAATAAAAGGTAGCTACGGTGGTCCGGCAACACCTGAGATTATAAAAAGCGTAGAAGATAGAATAGGAAAGAATGGAGTTAAAACAGGTAAAAAAGATTGGCAGCTTTTTGATGTAAACAGTTTATATATAAATACAATTAAATCTTATTTTGATTATTCAATCTTTAAACAAAAAGAGCTAAAGCTTGTACACGACCCAATGTTTGCAACTTCCATAGGTATGTATAATAAACTTCTTGAAGATACATTTATTGATGTAATCCAGATTAATCATATTAGAGACCCGTACTTTGGATTTTATCATCCGGAACCGATAGATAAAAATTTATCTTTATTAAAAGCTAAGGTGATAGCTACAGAATCAGATATTGGCATTGCAAACGATGGAGACTCTGACAGAGTTGGAGTTGTTGCAGAGGATGGAGAGTTTGTAAATACGCAGATAGCGTACGCTTTACTTTTACTGCATACAGTTAGAAATAGAAAAACAAAAGGCAGTGTAGTAAAAACTGTATCAACAACATACTTAGTTGACAGAATAGCAAAAAAAGAAAATATAAAACTTCACAAAACACCTGTTGGCTTTAAATACGTAGCTGATATAATGCTGAAAGAACAAGTAGCCTTTGGTGGAGAAGAGTCCGGTGGATATGGTTTTGGATTTCACATTCCAGAAAGGGACGGTATACTGTCCGGTTTGTTATTTTTAGAGATGATGATGCTTTACGGAAAACCGCTAACAGAAATAATAAAAGACCTATTTGAAGAATTTGGAGAATCCTACTATAAAAGAGAAGACCTAAAAGTGGAAGGAGACAAAGGTATAAAGCTTGTAGAAGATTTGAAAAATAAAGAAATAAAAGAATTTGCAGGTTTAAAAGTTAAAGAAAAAGATTTAACAGATGGTGTTAAGCTTATCTTTGAAGACGATAGCTGGATACTATTTAGAGCATCGGGAACAGAGCCGGTTTTAAGAATTTACGTAGAAACTCCAAAATTAGAGCTTACAGAAAAAGTGTTAAATGAAGGAAAACAATTAATTTTATAAAGGAGAGTTGCTATGGAAGAAATGTATCAACCATTTGAAATTTTATTAACAGATGACGGAGAGGTTATAGTTTTAGTAGAGCCGGAGAAAGATTTAATGTCTCTTATACAAAAAGAATCCTTAAACGTAGAAGTGGATATTGATGTAGATTATGATGATGAAGATGAAGAGCTTTATCTGCTGGTAACTGCATATTTAGATGGTACAGAAATTTTCTTTGCGCTGCCTTATGGTGAAAGCTGGGAAGCATTGGCAGAAAAAGGAGCTTTTACAGTGGCATTCATATCTGAAGCTGACTTTGAAAAAGGCAACTCAGACAACACGCCTACAATGACAATTCAATTAGATGATTTATTGGTTGGATTTGTAGAGGGATGCCAAAAAACAGCTGAAGTCTTGTTTGAGGAATGGGAAGAGTTTGGAATGGATTGATTGAGAAGAACCTTTGTCAAAGTCCTAAGAATATGACAGTTAAAGATTGAATAATTTAGAAGAAAGACAATACCTATGGTGAGAAATTAGTGGTTTTTGTAAAATTTAACAAGGAGATCCTTCGGACTTACGTCTTCAGGATGACAGAAAAAGGTTGAATGATAAACATTAAAGGGAGGATGACCTTATTCGTCATTCTGAGCGAAGCGAAGAATCTCATGTTTTTGTTGAATTCCTCACCCGACGTATAATAAGGTATTAGAGGAATGGCAATCTTGTATATCATTAGCAGGCAAAGAATCTTTTAATTTTAATAATTTAAATGGGGGTGATTTTAAGATGAAAATCGGAATTTGGTCAATAGAAGACATTACAGGTCCATTTGATACATTTTTGGCAGATGATGGAAATGTTTATGCTTTATTTGAGTATAAGAAAAAGGTAGTTGATAAACTCGTTAAAGATAAGCTTACGTATGAGCTGGAAATAATCGCATCCTATGAAGAAGCCGGACCAACTTTAGTTTTTTTTTAGTCATGACAGATGAAGTGGCATTTATAATCCCTATTGCATATGGAGAGACACTTTATAAGCTATTAGAAAGAGGATATATAGTCATAGGATTTTTATCTAAGGAAGATTATGAAAAAAAGATTAAGAAACTTATTCCGATGGGTAAAATATTTTTAAGTGATAAACAAAAAGGATTTGTTGAAGGGTTTCTAAGAATGAATGAAATTTTTTCAGATGATTGAGTTAATCTATAAAAGAAAAGTTAATTTTTATGAAACAGATGCCCAGGGGATAGTACATCACTCAAACTATCCCCGGTATTTTGAGGAAGCAAGAGGATATTATTTAGAACATATAGGTTTTCCTTATCACAAATTAAGAGGAGAATTAAGAGTCGATGTCGTTCTTCTGTCTTTAAACGTCCAATATCTAAAACCGGTCTATTTTGGTGAGGAATTAGAAATCAGATTCTCTATCATAGAAAAGGATAAATTTTTCTTTAAATTTAAATATGAAGTTTTTTCAAATGAAGAATTAAAGACAGTTGGAGAGACGAAACACTGCTGTCTAAATAGAGATACAAGAAAAATAATTAAAATTCCACAAATTCTATACGAGAGAATGGTATAAATTCTTATTTATGATTGTTCCAGCTGGGAATCTTACAATTGTCTTCAGGATTGCAGTAAGATTCTCCCCCTAATGTCATTTCTGCAGCCGGCGAAGAATCTCATACTTTTACCGAATTTCTCACCCGACGTATGATATTATTATTTTAAGTCTGTTTATTTAATTTTTTAGAATTTCTAAATCTTCTTTACTTTCTCTAATCAAGGTTAAATTTAAGTATGGCATACATGATAAGATATTAATAATAAAATTTTGTTTGGGGCAGATTATATGAGTTTAGAAAAAGTTATAGATATAGCAAAAAAAGAGTTAAAAGGCTATGGGTGGGAAATTTTCTATTTAAAAAATAAAAAGTTAAAATCTCAATCAAACGACCTTAAACTTGATAAGGTATCAGTTTCAGAAGATGCTGGATTTTCTGTTAGAGTATTATTTGGAAAGTCTCAAGGATTTGCATACTATACATCTTTTGAAGAAAAAGATATAACAGATTGTATTAGAGCGGCAAAAGAGCTTGCTGAGATTACTTCTGAGGATGATGCCAACGGATTTGTTGAAAAGCTTGAAAAATCAGAAAAAATAGAGTACTTTGACACTTTCGCAGTAAATCTTCCATACTCAGAAAAAGTGGAAAAATCTATTGAATTGGAAAGGCTTGTAAGACAAAAGGATGAAAGAATTAAAGCAGTTAGAAGCTCAACTTTTGTAGAAAATATTGTTGAAACAGTCTTAATAAATTCTTTTGGAGTAGAAATAAAAGAGAAAGGCACATTCTACTCAGCCATGGTGTCAGCTGTTGCACAGGAAGGTGAAGATAGTCAGATATCATGGAGTTTTAACGCTACAAGATTTTTATCAGACCTTGATTTAGACAAAATAGCACAAGAGGCAGTCTTCCATGCAGTATCTCTTTTAAACTCAAAACCAATAGCTACAAAAAACATGACAATAATGCTTCCACCACATGTAGCAGTTGAAATCCTTGACACATTCTCATCAGCAATTACTGCAGATGCTTTGATTAAAAATAAAACCTTGTTTAAAGATAAAATAAATAAAAAAGTCGCAAATGAAAAGCTTACGCTTGTAGACAATGGAAGACTTCCAAAAGGATTTAGTAGTTCCACATACGACGGAGATGGGAACTTAAAAGGAAAAACAGTTTTAATAGAAAATGGTATCTTCAAAGGATTTTTACACAACAACTATACGGCTAAAAAAACAGCCTTAAAATCTACCGGAAACGCTGTAAGGTCTGATTTTAGAACTTTACCATCTGTTGGAATAACAAATTTTTATATCGAAAACGGTAATGATGATATTAAAGCATTTTTAGACAATGCAGACGAAGTATTTTATATAATAGATTTAATGGGACTTCATACAGCAGACCCGATATCCGGTGATTTTTCTCTTGGAGCTTCCGGAATTATTTATCATAAAGGTGAAATCGTTAAGTCTGTAAGAGGTGTTACAATAGCCGGCAACATCTTGGATATACTAAATAATATTGTTCTTGTAGGAAATGATTTAAGATTTTATGGAAATCTTGGCAGTCCTTCATTGATAGTTGAAAATATTACAGTAGCAGGAGAATAAGATAATGTGCCCAGGGTGGGATTTGAACCCACACGCCCTCTCGGGCACTACCCCCTCAAGATAGCGCGTCTACCAGTTTCGCCACCTGGGCAATTCAGAGATAAATATTATATCACAGAGAGGAGAAATTGCAAGTAGTAATACTTCAAAACGGAGCAGATTTAGACGAGCTTTCCTCAGCTTACGCTATAACTCTACTTAATCCAGATTTTAAAATCCTCTTACCAAACAGTTATGAATTAAAAGTAAAGAAAACACTTGATGTATTCTCAGAAAAATTTAAAGATAAAATAATAAAAATAGATCAATTAGATATATCTAAAATAACAAAAGCCATAATAACAGACAATCAAACCTTAGATATAACACTTCCTGAAAACGTAGAAGTAGAAATATACGACCACCATCCAAAAAAAACATATTCAAAAAAATACAAAACTCACCTTTATAAAACCGGAGCCTTAACAACCATTTTTGTAGAAAAACTAAGAAGAGAAAAAATTAAGATTGACAGCATAGATGCAACAATCTTAGCCCTTGGGATATATGAAGATACAGGAGGATTTAAGTACAAAGACACAACGATTAGAGATATAAAAGCTTATCAATTTCTTTTTGAAGTTGGAATAGATATAAACAAATTTATGAAAATCATTCAAGATAGATTTGATTTACCAGAGTTAGAACTTTTAAAAGAACTACAATTAAATGCTGAACTTTTACCTATAAAAGATTTTAAAATTTACATCTCACAAACTTCCAAAAGATATAACTACGATGTAGCAGGTTTATTAAAGTATATAAAAGCCTTTGAAGATGCCGATGCTTACTTTGTCGTTATTAATCAAAAGAACAAAAAAACCATAATTGGTAGGTCTGCTGATGAAAATATTGATGTTAATAAAATTTTAAAACATTTTGATGGTGGGGGTCATAAATATGCCTCATCAGCCCAAATAACAGGGTTTTCTAACGAGGATATAAAATCAATTTTGATATTTTTTTTAGAAAAGGAATCATTCAGTTTTGAAAATCTGATAAAAGATGACTTACCTAAGATAAACTTTGATACTAAATTTAAAGACTTAGAAAATTTAGCAAAAACTTACAAATATATGATTGTTTTAGACAAAAACGAAAAATATACAGGAGTTTTGACAAGTCAAACCGTTAAACATGGATTAAAGCACGGATTAACAGAAGAAAAAGCAATAACTTTTGCCGAAGATTGGTATGTTATCAATTACTCAGACCTAAACATTTTAAAGTTAAAAAAATTGATGGAGATAAATAGCGAAATTTTCCCGGTGATAAAGGACGGTCAATATGTGGGTGTTGTTTACAAAAAAGATATAGTTAAACAGCTTTTAAAAGATATTACGGAAGAAAATTTAACTCATCATCATCTAAAAACATACAATTTCAAACAAAAGTTTGAGAAATTCTTTCCAAAAATACTAATAGAAAAGTTTAAGGAGATTGGAGAGTTATCGCAAAAACTTGGATTTAGAAGCTTTATAATTGGCGGAGTTGTGAGAGATATTATTTTAAACCGTCCAAATCTTGACGTAGATATCATTGTTGAAGGCGATGCACCTACTTTAATAAAAGAGTATGTAAAGTATAAAAACTAC